>Ga0213868_10003344_pt1 | contig 14984 bp, 13 predicted proteins | sample PICome_9_FD_160087 | JGI IMG/M metagenome (GOLD analysis project Ga0213868, IMG submission 160087) | Coastal seawater microbial communities near Pivers Island, North Carolina, United States - PICO127 | ecosystem: Environmental > Aquatic > Marine > Coastal | place: USA: North Carolina...
GTCATGTGTCATATGTGTTTTCATTTCTCCTTTCTCCCTTTCTCCCTTTCTCTCTTACTTCATCATCACATTCTCAAATCTCATAGAAAAGAAAGCAGACAGGTATAAAATTAACGAACAGGATGCCTACAATACGAAGCTCATACACCCCTATAGATTCAGATGATAACTTTGTAACCAACTTATTGTTAAGGAACGGTTTTAGCAATCCATATCAAGAAACACATACACCTGTTTTTGGAGGTGCTGGTACAAGAAGCAACAGCGGCACTAGTACAACTAGTATGACTGCTTCTGCCACTACTACTTCAACCACTTCTTTATCTCAGGCAAAACAGAAAGAGGGTCTAATACTAGCTCCTAATCATCCTCAACCTACTAATCAACGTACTAGAACTAGTACTACTAGCACCATGATGTCCCTTGGCGGGGCACTCACACTACCTCCTCGTCATCGTCTAGTACCACAAGAAGTAGCGAATAGTATTTGTACTAGTCGATCGGATCAAATTATCGACCATATTTTAGATTCTCAATTTATGGGCACTGGTGATGGTGGCGGTTGTGTTACGGCCACATCAGCATCGCCACGAACGAATGTTTCTTCCTCGTCTTCTTCTTGTTGGCATGGAACAAAAATAAGAAGAACGTCAACGGATCCCAGGGGTAACTACTATTACTATCCTCCTCCTAATTATTATTATTATGGTCATCGTACTCGAGGAGAACAACAGCAGGAACAACAACAACAACAACAACGAGTAGTAGTAACAACAGGAGGACCAGGCTTACAATCGCAACGACAACAAGTAGTAGTAAGAAGAGAAACGGGAGAGAAGTTGTTGTACAACAAAAATCCGTATCACGAAGATAGCCTTATGGGAACAATTACAAGAGAATTCCTTAGCAGTCCTCCTTCTCGATCAGAAGCACGAACTTTGACTTCTTATGCTGCAGGTACAACACTAAGAAGGCAAGAACCTTCTGATAGCCCTCCTTCTCGTAGTACTATTGCTCTCGAACGGAACAATGGTGGTATTGTTGAACATTATGAGAGGAGAGCGAATGAGAATATCATGACGGCATCACGTCCCAGCAGCGGTAGTAATGATGCACCGTATCGAAATTGTCAAGAAAAAGAAAAAGGAACAACACCAACATCATCCACAACATCAGAAGCAACAACATCAACATCTTTATCATCAACAACAACATCAACAGCAGCAGCAGCAACAATATCATCATTATCATCGTCGACAACAAGAGCTTTTTTCCCTGAAGAGGTTAGTACTATTATATCTTATTTGTTGACCTTCTATCATCTTCCGTCGTACTCGTACAGTCATCGAAATTATACTTCAACTCCGAAAGTGATGATCGTTCTTTCATCAAGACCTACACTGATATCGATCGTTTTGACTCATGAATTATTTGTTTATTTATTTACCAACCTCTCCGATAGTTAATGAAAGTTTTAGATGAAGGAAAGTACAGTGACTGTTTTCGTTGGTCGGAAGACGGGTTAGCGATTGAGCTTGTCGACAGAAATGCTTGTATAGATAGTAAGCTCTTAGACAACTTCAAGGGAATGAAGATGAAGAATTTTATGGAAAAGGTACAGTGTTAGCTTGACTTTACAATACATACTGATTGTGAACGCACAGCCTATGGATGATGTGAATACTAACGTTCAAATATTGTCACTGCCGCACTGGCAACTACAACCAACAGTTACGCAATTGGGGTTTTCAAAAATGCCCTCGTCGTAGAGGCATATGGCTTACCTTACGTGCTGATAACTTTCAACGGGGAGAAAAGGAGAAGTGCCAAGTCATGAAAGCCACAAGAAAAAAAAGAGCGCGATATCTTTTATATTTAAATTCAATGGAAAAGTCGGCAGTCGACAGTCAGCAGTCGACATATCCACTAACCGATGATCAGGTATAGACGAAAGTTCTCTGATAATCAGAGTTTTTTGTTGCCATTGTTGGCATCTAAGTAAAAGTATCTAAGTTGTTCTCGATTCAGGTGTTACTCCTTTTTATGTCACATATTCAAAGTAGCATTTCTCTTTTACATATCCCGTCTCTCTTTGGTCCTTGAGATAGGTCCAATGGTGAATCATACAACAGATCAACTTGACAACAACATATTAGACTGATCTTGTTTATTAGCAGTCCAATCGAATTCAATCGAGCTGAGAAAATGCACATTCATAAGACAAAGACCATGCGCTGGTGCGCACATTCTATGGCCCTTCCATTCATCCTTCTCCAAAGCATCTATGACATTTTGTATTTGCATGTTGTCATTTGTGGAATATTGAACTATGCAACCGACTAGAAATCGCACCATTTTGTATAGAAATCTATCACCTTTGATATCAATATGATATGATTTGCAAATAGTAAATGAAGTGGTCGTCGAATAATCTTCTGATATACATATATCCATAATATTACAATAGGTATCTTGCAGTTTCCCCCGTTCACTTCCTCGAAATGCACCTCGAAAAGCAATAAAATTGTGATTTCCCCTTAAAACATTAGCACAGATTTTTGCTCGTTCAATATCAAAATTATTTCCTATATGCCACACATGGCTGCTTCGAATTGGATCGAAAATATCCCCCACTGAGATAGTATAACGATATGTCTTTGCGACAGATGAAAGAGACGGATGGAATGGAACATTTTGAAAATTATAAGTTGGCATGTAGCTCGCATTCAGAATACGAACGTCAGGAGGAAGCATTCTATTTAATGTATATAGTAGCTTCTGTAAATCAGAATTAAATGGCAGTTCCTTGAAGTTTGCATCTGAGGGCGATATTGGATGGGGGGTCTGTTTTCCTTCTATTGATTGAGTTCCTTTCCCTTCAAGTAAACAGTAAATCAAAGCTATCATACCCTTTGCATGAACACCTTTGTCTGTTCTGCTGCTGCCTTCGACTACTATACAATCTTGGGGCACGTTACCGTAAAGTTTTGAAAGACATGCCTTGATTACACCTTCGACACTTCGAATTTCTCCTTGCCTAAAAGAAGGTCGAAGTCTATTGCGTCTCGATCTACCTCGCGTCAAAGGTTGATTCCCATCTGCCTTAAAAGGCGGCGGATTTCCTGTGAACCCGTCATTGCCAGCAGACCATCCGTGAAATAATGTGCCATCATAAGCTATTTGTAGCACTGCGCTAGTATACTTTGGAATAGGCTGGTGGCTGAAAGATGATACAAATGGTAAAATTATTGTAAAAAATAACAGGTGCACAAAAGTATCCATCACAATATGTACTGCGGTGTCGACTCAAGTGTTATTTAAATCTCTCTCTAGATAGAATATATGTGTCAATCTCTTTCTGTTTGGTGTATTGTGCATCGAAGATGGTAGAGTGTTGAGTACGTAGTACGTACTATCTACGACGCGCGAGCAATGAACGGGCTGCTGGCTGCTGGCTTTAGCTCTCAGTTTTCTACACATACGACTACGACTAAAATATAACAGGTGGTATCTATCTGTACTAAAAGATCTTTTTATTTTTAAAAAAACGAATAACGAATAACTTTTCTTCCTAAACTACCCGTATTTAAAATAAGTAGTTTCCATAATAATGCTTCAAGACTTTGCAAGAATTTCCAAAAATTTGCTCTCTCTATCTTTCCATTCAGCCTGGACATCACCAACACAGACCTCGCCACCACGCTCAAAGATGGCGTGTAATAACTCCATCAAAGTGCGTTTACTCGTGAGAATTGATTTCATCGAGCGATTTTTCTGAGACAAAACTGTATTAGCATCAGTAGCACTGATAAGACAGGTGAGTAAATTTTGCGAATCAACACTAGGACGCACAGTCTTTACAAGTCCAGTTAACGAACGGAGGAGACGATCTTCGCCTGCAGGTGGTGCACCAGTTAGATCGGAACCGCTCGCAAAATCAAACACAACCGCAATTGCTGATGGGAGCACCTTACAAGCACTTGCATGAGGTAAAATACCTTCATCAATAACACGAGAAAGAAGCATTCGCCCTTTTGATAATGTCAATGTTCTCGATAGTATCTTATGATCACACTGGATAGAGCCACTGTCTACAGATTGTAGCCCAAAGGCCGATTGCAGCTTACTGACATTCTGTTCCACATCCTTCAAAAGAGTTTGTCTGCGCTCTTCCTCTTCCATCAAAGCATCACTAGGTCTAGATTGCAACAATCGCCTGAGTTCAACTAAGTTTAGATACGCCTGATATCCTTTATCAATTGCAAGCCTTGCAGACCAAAGCAGCGCCCGTTGACGATCTTCTTCTGAATTTTCATTCATTAGCTCATCTAATTTTCCATCCGCTGAAGTCGACAGTGTATTAGTTGACAACAAAGCCTTGGGTCTCTTTACATTCACCTTTACTACACGACCAAGAGCCTGTTTCTCCTTTGTCCAGTTTTCGGCTCTCTTTTCTAGTTTCTCACGAAGAGAATCTTCCATTTCCTGTGCCTTAACCTTTGTTTCTTTCCAGACTGGTGTAGGTAAGGTGTTCTGAAACGGTGGTACTGATGCTCCTACAAAGAGCAGATTCTGACTTTTACGGTCTTCGTAACTCCATCGATAATAGTCAGCATTGTACGCATCAAGCACAGAGGAGAATGATAAGATTGGTCTCATCATAGAATGCAAAACGTAGCATAAATCACGAGGGGTCATTGACGTACAACGGATTGCAGTCGCTGGGACAGGGGGTGCATCAGGATTCGGATTGGCAAAAGTGATACGTTTATACATATTCATAGATGGACGATCATTCTGGCGTGAAGCATTTGCGATGCGTTCTTCCTCGATACGCCTAGCTTCTTCAAGTCGCTCTTGTTCCACATCAGATTCTTTAGCACCAAGAGCTGGAAAATCAGAATTTGTGAATTTCCTTTCGGATACCGATGGATCAGGTGCTCTTCGTTGGTGTTGTAGTTGCTGTTGCATAGCAGCAGCCTGCTGTTGCATGTGAAGTTGCTGTTGTTGCATCATCATCATGACATGGGGAGGAGGAGGTGGAGGTGGAGGAGCAGATCCAGGAGGCATCATATGAGGTGGAGGCATCCCCATCATCATGTGTGGTGGTGGCATAGATCCCATTGGAGGCATTCTCATCATCATTGGTCCAGATGGGCCAGGAACCATAGGTGGTGGCATATTCATATGAGGAGAAAGCATAGGACCTGCACCACCAATGGAAGGATTCATTGGTAGAGGGGGAGCAACGTAACTTGGTTGCTGCTGCTGTTGTTGCTGTTGTTGTTGCTGCTGCTGTTGTTGCATGGGTCTTTCATTATCGTCTGTGGTACTTTTCTCACGACTCATACTAGCAGCACTGGCCAGACCTGAAAATAATTTTGCCATAGTATCACCAGTCACCTTTTCTGAAGCAGCTTGTACATCGTAATCTTCTTCACCTTCAAACAGATTCTGTATCATCATCTCTTCATTTTTCTTCGCCTCCAAATCTTGCAATATAGTTCCTACACTAGCTTGCTTTCGTGCAGAATCAGCCTTAAGAAAGTCATCGGTAAGACTAAGAGCCGAGAACTGCTGTAACGATTTTGCGAATGCATCCTCCTGAGGAGAAGTGGGAAGAGAAGGATCCGTAGTATAAGATTGAGTTGTTGCATGTCCAACAACCATCGCACCAGCAGAAGGAGGGGGTCTGGAAGATAATCCAGGTGGTGGATTTGAATTCAACGTAGAGGCATTGGTGGAATCGTGAATGTCATCGAGCTCTTTTTCAAGATTAGCCAGACCATCGAGACTGTTATGTCCTTCAATGTCCGTCAAGAGATCTCTCATAAGAGAGTTTCCAAGACTATAAGAATGAATGAAAATAGAAAACGATGAATCGTATGAGTTGTGTTTCAATGGGAGTGTATGGTATGGAATATAGTACGTGACTCTACTACAAACACGTACCTTGCAAAAATATTATCATCGTCCATGATGGTGATCAAGACGAGATATTTGTGAAAGAACCTTTTTCAACTTGAGTCACAAAGGATTATCTATATAAGTCCAGTGGGGTGAGACTCAAAGTTTAGAACGGAGATTAGTAGTAAGGAAGTACCCTTTCTTCGTTATATGTCTCGTGATTTGCTTGCTTGGGACGCAAGATTTTGAACGAAGCGCAGCGATGGTGGTCGGTTGGTTCTATTTATAGAAAAAGAAAGAAAGGGGAAAGAAAGACAAAGCATTCCGTCTCTCAAAAAATCTTATTCACTTTTCCCTTTTCACTTCACAAATAAGTATCTAAGTAAGAGAAAGGATTGTTCTTCCTATGATTCTACTCTAGAATTAACTTATTGATAAGAAAGCATCATGGTTCTGTTCGGAATTGGAGGAAATCCTCTACAGATTCAAATTGAAATTCAACCTAATCAGAACTCTCTTCAATCCAAGTCAATCGTCCCTCTGGATCATTCCCCAAACTGGCGAGTATCCAAAAATGTTTTCATGAGTTCTCTGTCCAAACAAACCTTACAAAATGTAATACGTAAAAATAATACCGCCATGATGCAAGTACATCCTCATCAACCCGTGGTAGCTGAACCACAGTTTGGCGGTATGTCTCCACAACCATTGCAACCGATTATATATGCCCATTCCGAAACAGAAGATGTGCAGGGTGTCGTTCATTTAATGTTGCAACCGGGGAAGCATTTTGAACATGCTGGTATTAAAATTCAATTCGTTGGTCGCATAGAAATGGTACGTAGGTTCAGTACTGGAATGTGTGTCATTCATTCATTCATTCATCCATCGTGTCATTATTGTCTCTCGTTCCATCTGTCGTTTGTGCAAAGCAAGACTTATATATATATCCTTTCTATTTTACATTCTTCCACACTTGATAATACCAAACAAACATTAGTCACATGCCATATATGAAGGAAAATCACATTATGACTTTATATCTTCCACGAAAGAACTTCAGCCACCTACCACATTGTATCAAACAGCAACATCCATCCCATTCTACTTCCGGACTGATGATCAAAAGCCTTATGAATCGTACCATGGTCGTAATGTTGCCGTCAAGTATTTTGTAAGGGTGATTGTAGAGCGTTCTAATAAATTCCTCATGCCGCCCATCAAACATGATCAAGAAGTCGTGTTTCAGATTGTGAAGCAAGAACCAAGGCTCAATCAACCAATCAAAATGGAAGTTGGGATTGAAGAATGTTTACACATTGAATTTCAGTATAAGAAGAGGTACTATCATTTGAATGATGTGATTGAAGGAGAGATTCACTTTCTCCTTGTGAGGATTAAAATTAAGTACATGGAATTGGCTGTGATTCGAAGAGAAACCAGTGGTGAAGGATTGAGTGCCAGTGCAGTGAATGCTGCTGGGTTGGCTGGTGCAGCTCCCGATTCTAGTGCAGGGACGGTGACAGAAACTCAAACATTGACAAGGTTTGAGATTATGGACGGTGCACCGGTGAAAGGAGAAATTATTCCAGTCAGGTTGTATTTGTCTGGTATTCCAGCAGATTTAACCCCAACGTTTGATGCTCCAGGAAGTCGGTTCGCCGTGAGGTATTATTTGAATTTGGTCCTTGTAGATGAAGAAGATAGAAGGTATTTTAAGCAACAAGAAATTATACTTTGGAGAAAAGATCTGGGTTGAATGAATCGTTCGTAGACTAGATGAGTAATGAGTAGTAGTACTAGCTATTGGCAGCGAAACGATAAACGTAAATTGTTTTTCTATTGTACGTCTTAAGAATTAGATACGTATCGCACTTTTACTTTCGAGACTGTCAAATGACTATGATGATGCTGTCGCTCATGACCGGATAGATCTCGGAATGAATTCGATACCGTGTTGCCCGTTGTGTGATTTGTAATATCACATTATTTTTACCAACCCATCTTTTACTTCGTAATATATTCGATAATGAGAAAGAATTTGCTCGGCACAATCGCAGAAATTTCGACACATCCAAGAAATTTTCCAAAGTTTGCATCGGCAGTGATGCTAACATCCGGTCTGATAGGTCTTGCTGTTATGAAAGTCGTCGACAACAAGAGAGAAGCTAATCTAAGACAGCATGAGGATTTAGAGCAACATCACGATGGAACAATGTCACATGACGAATCACTTGTGCGAGCAATGATTGAGAACGCAAAAGCTTCAACGCCACTAGAAAATCTAGAAAATGCAGTTACGGCGCAGAATAACTTTATGATTCCGTTTCATGGGGACCAAGATACGAAGCTGTTTAAACGAATAGAGGGAAAGAGCAAAGAGATTCGTAAAGCATCGGGAGAATGGAATAAGGATTCAAAATGAGTCGTTAGGTCTACTATTAACTACTGAGCAAATACTATATTTTCTCCAATTTGATTACTTAGATAGATACTCTCAAACTGTCTTGACGAAAATAGGCTCGTCAGCATGTGCTCGCTATAAAATTGAAGATGTATTCAATTTTACGATTTGGGATCCTATCTCTTGTTATTAAGAAGCCTTAATTACTTAAATTCGTCAGTTCCTTCGAGCTAATAATTCGTGGATGATTGTTGCCTCTGATATCTTGAACACAACTGCTGATTTTCCTTCAAATTGTCGTGAAATATGAAAGGAGCAAGGAAATTGGAAATTGGAAACTGGAAACGGGAAGCACAATGACCAAGTAAGGTAGGGCTTCTACTACCCCAAGCCCCAATGGACCATGAATGAGTTTTCAAATGACGAGTCCCGTTAAGGTACAGAGAAATCATCGATGTGTCTGTGCCATCTTTTCTAAAAAATCAATTTACACAACTCACCAAGCTACAAAAGCATACTGCACAAGGACAAATCGTAACAAGCATTACATTTTTGAAATGATTATTAACAAACCAACAGTGTCATCGCTGTTGATATTGTGCTTACTTCTCAAGCAAGAGCATGGAACCTTAGCTTCGTCAAGAAGGCTTCCATTCGTCAACAACAAAAATAACCATTCGATTGAGAAACAAGTGTCAACTCAAAGTTCCTCTTCAAAATCAGAGTCAAATTTAAAATACTCATCCAATTATAATGATTTACCATTGGAAGATCGAAATGAATCATTCGAATTCTCTGATTTTGAACGAGAATCGAAAGTTTCTCAGAAAGATCAGCAATTTCGTGGCATGCAGGAGGACAGCTTACAAGGATTAGAGGAGAACCATTCTTCGAAGCTGATTGAAATCCCTTTATCACTAACTCTTCAACATGATTCAGGATGCCACCCTCACGTATCTTTGACAACATTTATTGACACTGGTGCCCAAGTCACTGTCATGACCTTCACTGCTGCCAAGCGAGCAGGGTTGGCGCACTTGATTGATACAAGATATGCTGGAAGAGCTTGTGGCGTGGCTGGTGTTTCATGTCGAGTTCTAGGTCGTATTCCTGCTAACTCTGTTTCGTTTATCATGGGTGAAGAAGAGCACGTCATTGATAAATCACCGGCAATCACTGTGATTGAAGACGGAATAATTGATGGAGAAAATCATCAGAAGGTGGATATTCTTCTTGGGTTAGATGTTCTACAGGACTGGCAGGCCATGATATGCTTAAGAGATCGCACTTTAACCTTAAGAGATTGCTCTCGTTGGGGTATTTACAATTCTGAGGCAGACGATGTTGTTATTCCGTTTGTGGGTTGCATTAAGAAGTCTAAGTCCAATGCCTTGGTCAACGAGTCTACTCGACATTCAGATCATGTATCTCGATCTAAACCTACAAATATATCATCAAATTATGATGAATATTTAAATAAATACTACAGTTCAGTTAAAGAGCTGGAGGCCGATGCGTACGGAAGTGACCATGAAGTTGAATATACCTACGATGACGAAGATGAGTGTGAAGAATCAAGTATGTTTTCTACATCAAATAATCTTGTTAGGGGAGGTGCATTTGATGATGATGACGACGCGGAAGATGATGATGATGATTATCTTGATGAAAACGAGGATCTAGAAAACTTCGATCTTTCAGGAGTTTGAGGATGATGTAAAATTGAAGAACAGCTGTGCAAAAAAAATAGATTTTAGAAACACTAAAGACATGGTAAACATGGTTAAAATACATAAAAATGATCCATACATGTTGCATGTTTTCCTACTTAGTCATTAACATCGTTCTACTACAAGCATCTTCTTTCAATATCAACCCCATTCGACTGGCTAGTCATGATCAATTTTTTCGGTGTCTCTTATACAGCCCCCGGTACTTCGACCTCGAGGGCAGTATCTCCCTTTTTGACCATGACACGCCAACAATCCTTGATCTGGACATTGGATCGATGTGCTAAAATAACTGGATATTCGAGCTTCACATTCTTCCAATTTCCTTCTCCAAATTTGCTTACTCCGCGTCGAACTGCATTCTTTTCCTCTACAGTCCACATTACCCTCTTCCTTTTTTTAGAAGGGCTAGATGTGGAAGTTTTTGTTGGAGGATCAATGGCCATCATCGTAACTCTTGGGGGAGGACTAGACAAATTAAGGGTTTTGCCTTTACCAATTGTGGAAATTCCCTCGTCACCATCGTCGTCTGCACTGTCAATTGCAACAACCATGGAACCAACGGCGGCATTGTCAGAGGCAACATCTTCATTGTATTCCCCTTGTTCAAATTCGACATTTACAGTGGGAATGGCTGGCATCTTCTTTGAAGATTCATCTAGGATATCCTCTGTGTGTTCGTTAGAGATGGGGGCAAAGTGGTTGGCAAAACGATATGTGCTTGCTCTCTTCCGAGGGGACTTAGGTGTGAGCACAGCAGAGCGTCCATAAAAGTATCCAGACGAAATCAAGATTGGAGGCTCCACCATAATGACTTCGTACCAGCTCTGAAGTAGACGCTCCATAACCTTTAAAAAGTATTCAATCGTATATTGCTTGTGACTCTCAATAATATCAGTAAGTTCAGGGATGCTCTTGAGCTTATTACGTTCGAATAGGGCACATAAAAAATCGTGCTCTTCCATGTCCTTCCCGAATTTCTTATCGATGAACCTCCTGTTTGTTAATACATGAGTTGGGATTGGATGATATCAGTAAGATGAATATATTTATGACAAAAAATCTAAAAACAAAACGTACTTCATAGTAGTGACATCATTCTTGGAGATCGCCAGTTCATTTTTATTCTTTCCGCTTACAGGTACCGGTGTTCCCGAAAGTGGTACACGAATGAAACTCAAAGCCTGATGCACACGAGAAAGTTTAATAATAGCGACTAAATCTTCATTGAAAACTGTCAATTTAGAGCGTTCTTCATCGACGCTCTCATCTTCGAAGTTGTCAAAGTTATCTTGTTGAATACCTTTATCGGCGATAGTCGGAGGAATGGGAAGAATCGCATCCTTCCTAAGAATACTTTCTTTTGCCTCGCATAAGTTTTGCACAATAGTATCCCAATCATCGAACTCGCTGGATTCTAGAATTTCGCTATCAAGGGATTCGGAGCAAAAAGTAAGGAGCAAGGCGCACCAACATCTACCGAACACGTTGTGTTCTCTGTCGATACTTTTGGTGAAAAACTACTCACAAACGAATCAGATAAGCTCACATGGAAAGGTCTTCAATATGACATGAAATAGTCTTCACTTACTGTTAGTTGATCGGAAAGCTGAGCCCTTTTCTCAGGATGCAAAATAATCTCGTGACATAGCGCCTCGATGATATCTTTTAGGGCATGTGCTGCTGTGATTGTGGACATTTCAGAATATAACACTTGAAAGGATAAACGTCGATCGATCTCTTCTGGTCAGCCTTACAAACGACTCTGAATGGTTCGTTCGATGAAAGATTTAAATGACAATGCGGAAGTTGCGAAGTTGCGTTCAGACTTCGGTCTAATTCTGATGAAACCCTAAACTAGGGTAAGGGTTGCTTTTTCTCTCCGTTGTAACGCTGGAGCTAAAACGCTCTGACACTTTTTTCATTTTTTTTCAAAAAAACTAAAAGAAAAAAACAAGAAATGTTATGAAGTATTTTTAATGTTTCCCATTATGTAATTAGTGCAAGTATTTTTTTGTTGAATTGATTAGTAATTTCTAGTATTGTGATAAGGAGATTGTGGATACCCATCAATCAGACCTCTTCGACTAGCCTGTCCTGCACGATGAAATGAGCTCCCTCCGTACTCTCCATTAGAAGACATTGGAGAAATCTTTCTTGGTGCGCCATAAGAGCTTCCACCATACCTATCAACATCAACATCGTACTCCCTTCTGCTCATCCCTCCATGATTGTGTCCATATAGACTGCCTCCATATGCTCCAACATGGTTTGAGACTGCATGTGACCGATCACTAAATCTTGGAGCAGAATTGGATCTGAAGGATCTGCTATCTCTTCGAGTGATGGAAGTTGTTGTCTCAGGAGGAGCTCCAATAATTCCTACACCATTCGGAGGGCCTGTCCGACCTGCAAACGCTATGTCTGGCACGTTCTCATTTGGAACACTAACTTGAAATGAACCAGATCGGAGTCTCAGATTTGAATGAGAGCGTGTGGCATGATAAGGAGCATAATTGTTATCAAAAGGGGTTCCAAAATCAGCTTTTGACCCTCGGCGAGACCCTAATTCTGGCTCATAATATCCAGTGTTCGAAATAATTGTCCTTGGAACTTCAATTGGATTTCTAGAAATTGGCTCCATGTAACCTTGGTTGTATGTATTGACAGTGTCATATTGATCTTTAGATTGAAGTACCTTCATAAACACACGCATCACTGCATCTTTCTCAATTTGCCACTTTCGCCTTCTACGGTCATGCTTGAATGCTGTTGGTGCAATTTCTCCACCCCGAAGTGAAGATACTGAATGAACACGTTTCATGGGAAATTCGATTTTTTTCTGTGTACTTGCCACTGACTTCTTCTCAGTCTCGATATGTAAATCGAACTGCTTCGTCTTGAACTCTTCACCAGTGACAACCATTGTTGTTTTACCCAGCGTTATAGCCTCATTTCCATACATCAACGTAATTAAAAGTTCGATCGTTTGACGCTTATACTGCTCATAACTTTCAGAGTCATTCGGGCTACTAGTGTCCCTTTTTATCAATCCAGGCAATACTATTCTAGTAGGGTAAGTACTGTCACTTGCTTTCAGAGGGAAAATCGCGTTGTATTTCAAAACATCATTGACAACTTTCGGACTACTGAGCGATAAACTTGTGAGGAGTCTATCAGACTGTTGTCCAGTCGATGGTACGAATGCGGAGATGACAACCTTTACTACATCAAGCTCAGATTGCTGCCATCCCTTGTCTCGCTTAGAAAGCTCACTCATGACAATGCCTCTAACAAAGGCAACAGAGATTATAACATCCAATGTATCAAGGCTATTCATGTAAGGATCCATATCTTCTTAATATTATTTGACTTCCGTTGAAGATATGAAGAAGGAGAATTCTCTATGAAAAATAAGAAAACTCACCACTGTCCGTTGGGCGACATTTAATTGGCTAAAATAGTAAATAATGATCGAAGCGACAATTCGCCCAGTAACCAGTAGATCTATTTTACAGTACACAGCGAAGACAAAGTAACTAACCCTAACCGCTCACTTCGTCGTCACACAGTCACACATACATTTTTTTCAAATCATCATGAGCGAAGACGCAAAAAGACTTTTTTTATTTTATAAAAGCAAGATAACACCAGATAAAACCAACTCCCATCGCAATAACTGAAGAAACCAAACTTAGCTTCTGTGGAAGATCAGGCCGGTGCAAAATCTCACCTGCCCTTCTTGTAGATTCGCCAATTAATAGAGTTGTAATTGACATTGCTCCCATCGTTCCGATAGCATATGCAAGTAGAAATGACAGACTTCCTCGCCAGGTGGCAACAGCAACAGCTGGTGCTAAAGAAGGAGCTCCATCCCAACTGAAACCATGCAAAATTCCATTGAACACAACTGCACGCTTCTGTGCCTTTTTGATTCCATCTTCAGCAACAACAACAGATTGTGTTGCCTCTTTTTCTTCGTCGTCATTACCAAATTCTCTTGACTCTTTGATTCCCAACAAACCGATAAGAATAAGTGATGCTCCTACTGCGATCTCCATTGCAGAAGAAGCTCCGATAAGAAGACCTTTGACTGCAGGCATGTTACTTAATCGATTTTTGAGTCCGAATGCTGTAATACCTAACAATGTAGCAGATACTCCATGACCCATACCCCACAGTGCCCCAATACGTCCTGCTTTATACCACTTTTGACCACAGCATCTAGGAAGAAGAGCCGCAAGGTGATCAGGTCCTGTTGAGGATATTGAACATGAGATACAATATGAGTTTCGATTGCTTACACTATGTTTTAAAGACTTTGAATTCACATTTTTCATGTTTCAATGCACACAAAACTTACCAGCAATAGCATGCAATGCTCCTCCTAACAAACCTCCTGATATCGCACCAACAACAGAAGCTGCCGCTGTAGCACTCGACGCAGCTACCATGTTCAACTTCATCGAATGGGATCTTTCATATACAGTATTTGATTGCGTGAATGATATTTTTCTTGCAGTAGAATAATGACTGATGGTCTTTTCAAAAGAATAATCTAATCCTCTAGCATGTTGTGGTGTAAATGACTGAGGCACGAATGCGACAGAGGAGGATATAATAGCTAAAAGTGCAAGCGCGCTTATCTTTGTCATGGTTCAAGTGGTTTTCTTTTTTGAAAAATAGTTCAGCGCTCACGTTTAACAAATTGATTGAATAAATCCATAAAGAATCAAATAACAAGTTCTAAATGGTTTCAAGTCTACAATATACTTTGAAGATGAATCAATCTGATTGATATAATAAGTTTTGACACCCTGTGGTTTGTATCAAAAGTCGCGAGTCGCGCGAGAGGTGAAAGGTGGAACTTTGGGAAACGTAATGCGAAACGTTTTTGCGGGAAATAAAGTCCCAATCCGACTACTGAGTGACTTGTTCGTTCC
>Ga0213868_10003349_pt1 | contig 14969 bp, 15 predicted proteins | sample PICome_9_FD_160087 | JGI IMG/M metagenome (GOLD analysis project Ga0213868, IMG submission 160087) | Coastal seawater microbial communities near Pivers Island, North Carolina, United States - PICO127 | ecosystem: Environmental > Aquatic > Marine > Coastal | place: USA: North Carolina...
GAAGTACAGATGTAATGGGGTATTTATTTATTTTTTGAGCTCCTTGCAAAAAATCTAATGCAATCAAGAAATTACATTGTACAATTACACCTCCTAAACGCTCTACTAGATTACAGACCGCTTTTGCAGTTCCACCTGTGGCTAGTATATCGTCATGAATTAAAACACGATCTCCAGGTTTTATGGCATCTTTATGGATCTGCAAGGTGTCTGTACCATATTCAAGATCATAGGTTTGAGAAATAGTAACAGCGGGTAACTTTCCTGGCTTGCGTACAGGTACAAATCCTGCATTTAGTGATTGAGCCAAAGAATTTCCGAAGAAAAAACCACGGGCCTCAACACCCACTACTTTATCAATTTTTTGATTTCCAACAAGGCTTAATAATTGCTCAAGACAAGCCTTGGAGACCCGGTGATTTGATAAAAGTGGTGTTATATCTTTAAAAACAATACCCGGTTTGGGAAAGTCTTTGATATCTCGAATGTAATTTTCTAGTTTTATTTCCATAGCAGTGATATAAACCAATAAAGGCTTACCAAAGTAAGCCGAAATGCAAAAATTGTATGGTGTAACTGCTATTTAAAGCTCTCGCTAACCATAGCTATTATGGCTAAAACCAGGCATATTGCTGCAGTTCCAATTACAAGTCCTCCTACTCCCATAGTCTGTTATTTAAATTATTGATCTGTAACAAAAATAATTGATTCTTAGCAACTCTCAACACCTTGAGCTTGTTTTATTATATAATAAAAATCAGAAATAAAAAGAGCCCATTGATACCACTATAACAATAGAGTTGGTAAACATCTCACAATAGAATTTAATTTATATATTTTTACCACGTTAGTTGTTTAAGTATGAAATAAAATGGACCTACTAGAAATTTTTGGTTATCTGAGTGCTTTGCTTATTGGGTTCACCCTAGGACTCATTGGAGGAGGTGGATCCATACTTGGGGTTCCGGTGTTAGCCTATTTATTTTCTGTAAACGAAAAAGTGGCTACGGCCTACTCTTTATTTATTGTTGGAGCTAGTGCTTTACTTGGAGGAATAAAAAAACACTTAAAAGGCTATGTAGATTGGAGAACAGCTATTGTTTTTGGGGTGCCAGCAATGGTTGGAGTTACCTTAGTAAGGCATTTTGTTGTGCCTAATTTACCCGATATTTTATTTGTTATACTAGATTTTGAGTTTACAAGAAGAATGGGGATGTTTGGGCTTTTTGCCCTACTAATGATTCCAGCTGCTTTTTCAATGCTTAAAAAACAATCTATACAACAACACCCCAAAACAAACACAACACCCTTTAATTACCCCTTGATTGTGTTGGAGGGCCTGCTCGTTGGGGCGCTTACAGGGTTGATTGGTGCAGGTGGTGGATTTCTCATCATTCCTGCGCTGGTAATTCTAGCCAATATTGAGATGAAAACTGCCGTTGGCAGCTCTCTTATGATTATTGCTTTTAAATCTTTATTAGGATTTTTCTTGGGGGATGCTATGACAATGGAAATAGATTGGGAGTTTTTGGCTGTATTTACCTTACTTACTTTTATTGGTGTTTTTATAGGCAGCTATGTTAGCAATTTTATTGATAGTAACAAATTAAAAAAAGGGTTTGGGTATTTTATCTTGGTAATGTCGGTTTTTATTTTTTACATGGAGTTTATCCAAAAATAAATAGCAAATATCTAATTAATAAAGTATTACTTTTGATTAATCTTTGTCTATTTTCCAACGATACCCAACATTAATCATTGCTGCAGAAAACAAAGATGCATCGCTTTGAGTTCCTACCTCTATAGAGGCTATCCAGGAATTAGTGGCGGTGTTACTGAAACTTGTTTGGGCATAAAAATGAAGTGGAAATGGTCTAATACCTATTACCACATCTGTATTATCAAAACGTTTTCCCATCCCAATTTTTGCTGTAACAAGTGAAGGAAGGGCAAGACCAATTTGATACTCAAAAATAACATCATCCTTATTTACAAAAGTGGTACCATAGAGGTAGGAGACTCCTGGAAAAGGAAAAGGTACAAAAGCCAAACCAGCATTAGCTTCAAAAAAAGAAGTTTTTGATCTCTTGTTAGAAAACTCTTGAGCGGTAATACTACCACAAAAAAAACAAGCAATAACAAGACTAAATAGTAGCTGTTTTTTCATAATCATATCAGTTTTTGATTCAAGCTACAAACTACATAAAAACAAATAAAAAACTCCAATCTTCCAAAAATAAAAAGCAAATGCTATATACTCTCTAAAGGAAAAGTGATAGTATATTTTAGATAGTAATGTTATATTTGGATATATAAAATACTTCATTTATGGCTTCAACAACTTCTTACATCATTAATTTCAATAAAAAGAATAGTGTTTTTACTCTTACGTCAACAAAAGACGAACTAAAAGTTGATGCAAAGCATAAAAAGTATGAATGGTTAAAGAGCCAAGCTACTGGTCGTATTGTAAAAATTTCAGCTAAAGGAAGATGGAATTCTTCTAAAGATTACATTGGTCTATATGATGAGATAAATTCTTCTAAATCAAAGAAGAAAAGTACTGTCAAAAGTTCGTTTAAAGCAACAAAGAGAAAAGCTAAACCCGTCAAAGGCAATTCTACTGAACTTAAAGAATTGAAAACTCAATTAAAAGAGTTGCAAACTTCGAATAATAAGTTAAAAACAGAGAATGCTAAACTAAAAAATGAAGTTCAATTATTGAAGAAGAAATCACTACTAGCAAAGCCAAAACCAGCAAAGCCAAAGCCAGTAAAAAAAGAGCCTAAACAATATAAGGCGAGAATTACAGCTACTTTAAAATATTTTGACAGATTTTACAGACGTAACAAAAGTAAAGACTTGGACATAACAATTATAACTGATCCCCAATTTAAAAAACCGTCACAGTCTTTTTTTAAGTCATATTTAAAATTTGCTGCAGCAGATGGTTATAATTATAATGGAAAATCGCCGCATTATGGTCTGCCAATATATAGTGTTTCTGGTCTAGAAGGATATTCTGGATTAAATGACGTTATGGTAACAGAACAAAAAATAACAAACATCTCATTTATATTTATCAAAGAATACTAAACCATAGGCATATCTTCCTCCTTCAGTTCAGCTATTTCTAAACCTCTTACATAGGCTTAAATAGCCTAAAAAAGACCATTAATGTGTACAATAATGTGTACGTTAAATAAAAAAGGGAACTAGATTTCTCCAATTCCCTTGTAAATAGTAGTGACCTCGACAAGATTCAAACTTGTAACCTCTTGAGCCGTAATCAAGTGCGCTATTCAGTTGCGCCACGAGGCCGTTTTAAAACAAATTATAGCTTTGTTTTGGGGTGCAAATATAGAAAAATAGAATAAATCAAAGCTAGTAATTTTGAGAAATGTTAACCTATCGTAGGTAATTTTAAACCTAGGGATAGATCTTACCAAGCCCAAAGCCCATTTTACTGTATCTCTGCACTTAAACCCGCCTCCAACAGAAGTGTGCACCGCGGTTGGAGCTCCTCATAAGGGCCTGTTTTAACACTACATTTACCATTGTAATGAACAATTAATGCGCATTGTTCTGCCTGCAATGGAGTATGGTCACAGGCATGTATGAGCATTTCTATGACATGATCAAAAGTATTGACATCATCATTAAATAATACAATTTTGTGCTTTGTGATTTCTTGCTCCAAGACATCAAACTCTTCTTGTATTTTCTCTTTGGTACTCATCTCAATCAAAAAAGTAAAATCAATTAAACACCTATGCAAGGGTAAATTTTGCCCCTACCCAATTGTTGCGTTCTTTATTTCCAACAAATGTAAATCCTAGTGCACCACACACCTGTTTTATAATAGGTAAATCTTGGGTGTAAAACCCACTTAAAAATAAACTCCCCCCTGGGGTTAATCCATCTTTATAGACCTGCATATCAGCAAGCAGAATATTTCTGTTGATATTGGCTATAACAGTGTGGTATTTCCCTGTTGATATTTTTGTGGCATCTCCTAAACAGACCCTTATCGCACTACAGGCATTTCTTGTAATGTTTTCCTGGCTGTTTTCTACACACCAAGGATCAATATCTATAGCATCTAGCTGGCTTGCGCCTCTTTTTTCAGCTAGAATAGCCAGCACTGCAGTTCCACAACCCATATCCAAAACAGTTTTTCCTTGAAAATCATTTTCAAGAATGTACTGCATCATCATAAAGGTAGTTTCATGATGTCCTGTTCCAAAAGACATTTTAGGCTCTATAATAATTTCATAAGTGCAATTATACGGTGCATGAAAAGGAGCTCTAACGGCGCAGGTCTCATCTACAACAATAGGGTCAAAGTTCTCCTCCCATGTTGCATTCCAGTTTGTTTGTGCAATTTCTTTTGTTTGAAAGCTTATTTCAAATTCTGGAGAACCCAGTACTTGAACCTCTTGTAAAATATCTGGAACACAGTGCTCTTTTTGAATATAAGCCAAAACACCACTTTGATCTTCAACAAAACTCTCAAAGCCAGCATAACCAAGCTGAGCAATTAAAATTTCTGTACCAGGCCTTAGAGGAGATACCTTAAAATGATACTCTATGTAAACAGACATGTATTAAAATTTAAATGGATGTAGACTTAGTCAAAGGCATTGATAATGGCTAAAAAATCTGCAGCATTTAACGCTGCACCTCCCACAAGGCCTCCGTCTACATCTTGTTTGCCAAATATTTCTTTCGCATTCCCCGGTTTTACACTACCCCCATAAAGAATAGAAACATCTTGAGAGACATCTGTGTCAAAATATTCAGTGAGTGTATTTCTTATAAATTGATGCATCTCTTGAACTTGATCTGCAGATGCCGTCTCCCCTGTCCCTATTGCCCAAACAGGTTCATAGGCAAGAATTACATTATTCCAATGTTCTTTTTCTATATGAAAAATACCTTCCTGTAGTTGTTTTCTAACCACATTAAAATGATGTCCAGCTTTTCTGTCAGCGAGTTCTTCCCCAAAACAAAAGATAATTGTCATTTCATTTTCTAATGCAGCATTTACTTTGGCAACAAGCAGCTCATTAGATTCGCCAAAAATAGAACGACGCTCACTGTGCCCCAAAATCACAATCTCAACACCAACACTCTTGAGCATAGCAGCAGATACTTCTCCTGTATAAGCCCCGGTTGACTCTTGGTGCATGTTTTGTGCTGCAACTAAAATTTCTGTGTCCAAAAGCGCCTGATTTGCACTTTGTAAATTTGTAAAAGGTGGAGCAACTATAACAGTAACCTCATCTGTAATATCATGTTCTTTCAATGCATCCAACAGTTGGTAGGTTTGCGGGATATCGCAATTCATTTTCCAGTTACCTGCTACTATATTTCTTCTCATTTTTTGATGTTTATTTAACTAATTATGTTTTTAAATTTCTGATACTACTCAAAGTAACATTTCCTATTGCTATACAAAATAAAGAGGCAGCTCTTTTTCACGCCAATTGAGTGCATAAGGATAGTTGCTAAGTTCTAATTTTAGGATCCAGCCATCCATACACAATATCTACAAAGATATTGATTACTATAAACAAACTAGCTATCACAATTACCGTACCCATGATAACAGGAAGATCACTTTTATTTAATGCGTCTACTATTTCTTTTCCTATGCCATTCCAGCCAAAGATAAACTCAACAAAAACAGCGCCAGCGAGCATTGATGCAAACCAGCCAGAGATTGCTGTCACAACAGGATTTAAGGAGTTTTTTAAAGCATGTCTACCAATTATAGCAACCCTAGAGAGCCCTTTTGCTTTAGCGGTTATGATGTAATCTTGATTTAAAACTTCCAATAAAGAATTTCGCATTAATTGACTCACCACCGCAAGGGGTCTTATTCCAAGAACAATGGCGGGCAATACTAGGTTTTTCCACTGTATGTAGCTTCCATTACCAAAATCATCGACCTCATACAAACTACCTGTCATTTGAAGCCCCGTGTATCTATGTAATACAAAACCAAAGATCCAAGCAAATAAAATGGCGCTAAAAAAAGAAGGAACACTCATCCCAAGAGTGCTAACCAGCTGTATGGTTTTGTCTAACCAACGGTCTTTGTACAGTACAGATACAATACCAAGAAAAACACCCAAAAGCATCGCAATAACAATAGAACTTATGGCCAATACAAAAGTGTTTGGCAGGGTTTGACTAATAACGGTGCTCACTTTTTTTCCGCTTTTTTGAAAAGATTCTCGTAAATAAGGAAGCTTTAGCGCTAGCCTGCCTCTACCTATTGGAAAACTTCTTGCTACAGTGTATTTTCTTGGAGCCAAATAAGTGTAATCTTGGGGGTCAGTGCTATGATATGAAATTGGAGAAAGATCATTTATATATAACAAATACTGCGTAAAAATAGGTTGATCAAGACCATACTTCTTTTTAACAGCATCGATTTGTTCTTTGCTTTGATTTTGACCTAACATCATTTTGGCAGGATCATCGGGGAGCATATTAAACAACATAAAAATCACAGAAACTACACCAAATAAAGTGAGGGTGGCATATCCTATTTTTTTTAGTGTATATGGTATCACAAGGTATTAGTTTATGGTATCTAAAACTTTAGTTGGTGCAGCATCAGTTAGAGCAGGTGTATCTAATGCGTTAAGCTTTAATTTATGCAGATCATTAAAATGTAATTTTTGCAAAATAGTTCCTCTTTCAAGGCTCATGATACTTGGATTGCTTCTTATAATGGTTTTTAGGGTCGTCATATCACAGAAATAAAACAAAAAGTCAAGTTGGTAGTCTACCGCCAGTTTTTCTGTCTCTTCAGAAGAGGAGGCAGAGATACCAATGACGGTATATCCATTTGCAATGGCGGTATCTGTGGCCTCTTTAATAGCAACAAACCCCTCTTTTTGAGCTACATCAAGATTGTAGGCAATGACAACCAAAAGATGCTCTTTCTCTAACATTTGAGTGGTATAATCTATCCCATCACGCTCTATACTAAAATCATGAATAGGCGGTTCATAGCCTTTTTCCAGTAAACTAGTCTCAACGCCCAGCAAAGAACCCTCTACTTTGGGGTCTTCACCTCTATTTACAACAGTTTTTTTCTGACCATTTACATCAAAGCTCCATGTGTATTGATACACATCCTTTTTTGCACTTGTAGGGGTCTGCATGTCTTTGGTGATATTTGTACCTAATTTGTAAGCCCTAAAATCTATAACAGGTAAATGCTCTAAAACATAAAACCCAAGCCACAAGCAAAGCACCAAGGAAACCAAAACAGTGATACTTCTAAACCCTTTTGTGAAAAAGGGCTCAATATACCTTCTTCCTCTGTACAAAAAGAGTAACAATACTAGCAGCACAACATCTTTAGTAAATGATTGCCAAGGTGTGAGTTTGAGGGCATCACCAAAACAGCCGCAGTCAGTAACTTTATTAAAATAGGCAGAGTAAAACGTTAGAAACGTAAAAAACCCAATCATCAGTAGTAAACTCCAAAGGGTAAATTTCTTGGCATATCCCACAATGAGCATCACCCCCAACAATACCTCAAGGATAACAACCAAAATAGCAATACCAAGTGCAAAGGGTTCTAAAAATGGGAGGTTTAATACCTCAGGGGCAAAATAATCTCCGAGTTTAAATGAAAACCCAACAGGGTCATTCAATTTTATCAAACCACTAATAATAAATAGAACACCTACAAATATTCTAGAAACTCCAACCAATACTTTCATACAACTACTGTTTATGTAATATTAATATTGAATGCCAAACAAAAAAATACACTAGGCTTCAAGGTGAATCATGGCAAAGACAGCATAATTAATCATGTCTTGATAATTGGCATCTATCCCTTCGCTTACGATTGTTTTTCCTTGATTGTCTTCAATTTGCTTGACACGTAGTAATTTTTGAATGATTAAATCTGTCAAACTAGTGACGCGCATGTCTCTCCAAGCCTCTCCATAATCGTGATTTTTATCCATCATGAGTTGCTTGGTAGTTGCTATTTTTTGATCATACAACTCTAGGGCCTCGTCTACTAAAATATCTGGCTGCTCTACCACTCCCTTCTCAAGCTGAACCAAGGCCATAATGCAGTAGTTTATAATCCCAATAAACTCACTTACTTGTCCCTCATCTACTCGCTGGTGTTTGTTTTGTTGTAAGCCACGTATGCGCTGAGCCTTGATGAAAATTTGATCTGTCAATGAAGGAAGCCTCAAAATTCTCCAAGCACTACCGTAGTCTTTCATTTTTTTTTGAAAGAGTGATCTACAAGTATCTATAACCTGATTGTATTCTTTGGAAGTGTCTGCCATAATATGTCTAAGATTTTGCGTAAATTTCGGGTAAATAACTCAAAATAAAAAATTGCAAACAATCAACTGTAAAGGTACATTAATTGACTTGGTTAGGCCAAGGGTGATGGGAATAATTAACGTAACCCCAGATAGCTTTTATGACGGGGGAGCCACAACTTTGGAGCATCAAATAATCAAACAGGCCACACAGATGCTTGATCAGGGGGCCACAATACTGGATGTTGGAGGGTATAGCTCAAGACCAGGAGCTACAGATATTTCAGAACAGCAAGAAATAGATCGTGTTATCCCAGCCATAAAAGCAATCATCGAAGCCTTCCCAAAAGCGCTTATAAGCATCGATAGCTTTAGAAGTAATGTTGTAAAGCAAGCCGTAAAAGCAGGCGCCTGTATCGCCAATGACATAAGCGCTGGAAAATTAGATCCCAAAATGATAGAAACCATTGGGGATTTGCAAATCCCTTATTGCATGATGCACATGCGTGGCACCCCCCAAACCATGAAATCACTTAAAGATTATAAGAATATTACAAAAGAGGTGCTTTTTTATTTTTCTGAAAGAGTTGCGGCCGCAAGGGCTTATAATATAAATGATATTATCATAGATCCTGGATTTGGATTCGCAAAAACTACCCATCAAAACTTTGAGTTGCTGAACCATCTCGAGTTATTTGAGAGTCTAGATATCCCCCTACTAGCTGGGGTTTCAAGAAAATCTATGGTGTATAAAACACTAGATATTACCCCCAAACAAGCATTAAACGGAACCACTGCCTTACACATGGTGGCCTTGCAAAAAGGCGCGAGCATACTAAGAGTTCACGATGTGCAGCCTGCCATAGAATGTATCAAGTTGTTTGAACAACTAGACAAGCCAGTGAGTAACTAAAAATTTAATCCTACATTTACACCTTAAAATAAAAGTTTTTGGATTTTTTCGAACTAACAGATTTTAGAATCATTGATGCCATAGATATTTTACTTGTGGCTGCACTGCTGTACTACCTCTACAGACTCGTAAAAGGTACCGTGGCCATAAATATATTTATTGGTATTGTTATCATTTATGGTATTTGGTGGCTTACAGATCTATTAGAGATGGAATTGCTAAGTAAAATATTGGGAGGATTTTTGGGAGTGGGTATGTTTGCTCTTATTGTGGTGTTCCAACAAGAAATTAGAAAATTTTTGCTCATGCTTGGCTCCACCAATTTTAAAGCCAATCGTGTGTTTAGACAGTTTAAATCTATATCTACAGACACCATAGCAACCACAGACATAGCGCCCGTTATTGCAGCTTGCAAGAAAATGAGTCAAAGTAACACAGGGGCTTTAATAGTTATTAAAAGAAACAATAGTTTAGAGTTTGTAAAATCTAGTGGAGATGCCATGAATGTTGCGGTTAACCAACCTATTTTGGAGAGCATTTTTTACAAAAATAGCCCATTACACGATGGAGCAATGCTCATTGAGGGAAATACCATTACCGCAACGCGGGTGATACTTCCTGTGTCTGATGATAAAAAAATACCATTACGTTTTGGGCTGCGACACAGAGCAGCCGTTGGTGTGAGTGAAAAAAGTGATGCTGTTTGTCTGGTTGTAAGCGAGGAAAATGGACAAATTTCTTACCTTAAAGATGGTGATTTTGTTCTTTACGAAACCCTAGAGCAGCTCACTGAAATAATTCATAAAGACTTAAGTTAACTCTCTTGACCCTTCTCTGAGGCAAATTGTACTTTGTATAAGGTGCTGTAATACCCCTGTTGCTCTAAAAGCTCTTTATGAGTTCCAGACTCTACAATTTTACCAGCATCCATCACCAAGATTTTATCGGCTTTTTTAATAGTAGCCAATCGATGGGCAATAACAATAGAGGTTCTGTCTTTGGTTATGGTATCTGTGGCTGTTTGTATCATCTGCTCTGAGTATGAATCTACAGAGGAGGTTGCCTCATCTAAAATCAAAATTCCAGGATTACTAACATAGGCACGTAAAAAAGCAATGAGTTGCCGCTGCCCTGAAGATAACATTACCCCCCGCTCTTTTACATTGTATTGAAATTTACCAGGTAATGAATCTATAAACTTAGACACTCCAATTTGAGTTGCTGCCCGTTGTATCTCTTTCTCAGTGATGGTCTCATTATTTAAACTAATATTATTGTGAATGGTATCTGCAAAAAGAAAAACATCTTGTAGAACAACTGCTATTTGACTTCGTAGAGATTCTAAGGTGTAATCCTTAATGGAGACTCCGTCTATTAAAATGGTACCACTGTTAATTTCGTAGAAACGATTCAGTAAGTTAATGATGGTAGATTTCCCAGCACCTGTTGCTCCAACAATTGCTATGGTTTCTCCAGGTTGTACAGAAAATGACACATCCTTTATGACCTGTTCTCCAGCAGTGTAAGAGAAGCAAACATTTTTAAAAACAATAGCGCCTTTTGTGTCTGCAAGTACCTGGGTACCTTGGTTAGCAATATGCGCTTTTGTGTCTAATATTTCAAAAACACGTTTGGCAGCCACCATACCCATTTGTAGTGTATTGAATTTATCTGCGATTTGACGCAGAGGTCTAAATAACATTTGAGCCAACTCTATAAAGGCTACAACCAAACCAAGGGTAATCACTCCGTTGGCTACAGCATTAAGCCCACCAAACCAAACAAGTAAACCAATAGCAACAGAGGAGGCCATCTCTGCAATAGGAAAAAATATAGAATTATACCATACGGTTTTAATCCAGGCAGCTTTGTGCTTTTGGTTAATAGCATAAAACTGTTGGTACTCTGTTTGCTCTCTGGCAAAAACCTGAACAATTTTCATTCCTGTAATGCGCTCTTGTACAAATGAATTTAAATTTGCAACCTGCGTTCTAACCTCTTCAAAAGCTACTTTCATAGCGCGTTGAAAAAGACGTGTTGCCACAAGTATAAGAGGCATGATAATAAATACAATAAGAGATAATCGCCAACTTTGATATACCATAAAGGTTGCAATTGCAGCCATCTTTAGTAAATCTGCAATGATCATAAAAAGTCCCTGGCTAAAAATACTAGATATGGTTTCAATATCATTTACCGCACGAGTGGTAAGCCTACCAACAGAGCTTGTGTCAAAATATTTCATTTTAAAACGCATCATTAAGTCAAATAGACCAATGCGCAAATCTTTGATGATATGCTGTCCTAACCAATTGGCATAAAAAATAAATGAGAATTGGAATAGCACCTCCATCACCAGTACTCCAATCATGATAGCAATAAAGTAAATGAGTCCCGTAGAATCTCGAGGTAGTATAGACTCATCAATGGCTCGCTCTAAGAAATAAGGTCTTAAAATTGCCAATCCGGACAAAACAACAGCCGTAAATGCAACAAAATAAAAAACCAAGCGATAAGGTCTAGTAAACTCCAATAACCGCTTAAATAACTTAAAATCAAATGCATTTGCTGATGCCATATAGCGTATAAAGATATTAAGTTATAAATATATCTTGGGGATATAATACTTTGGTTAAATATAGGCCCTTGGCTGGTGCAGAAGATCCAGCCCTACTCCTGTCTTTGGATTCTAAAATAACAGAAAAATCCTTGAGACTGGTTTTTTTAAAACCCACATCCAGTAGGGTACCAACTATGGCTCGCACCATATTTCTTAAAAAACGATCTGCTGTGATGTAAAATAGTAAGGTATCATCAACCATCTCCCAATGCGCTTTTTTTATGTCACAAAAAAAAGTATGAACTTGTGTGTTGGACCTAGAGAAACACTCAAAATCATGACGTCCCAAAAGCATGCTAGCTGCTTTATTCATAAGCTGTATGTCAGGTTTTTTATGTATTTGGTGGGCCAAGGTAGTTGTAAATGGATTTTTGGAAAGCTGTATATGGTACTCATAGGATCGCGAAGTGGCGTTAAAACGAGCATGAGCATCATCGGTAACCCTTTTGATACTTGTTATAGAAATATCATTGGGCAGTAAAGCGTTGATTCTGTATACTGTTTCTGAAATAGCGCTGAGTTCTGGAAAATCAAAATGGGCAAAAAGCTGTTTTGCATGCACTCCTGCATCTGTTCTTCCAGCAGCAAAAACAGTTATGGGTGTTCTCAAAAAAACAGACATCGCTTGCTGTAAAACCTCCTGAACGCTGAGTGCATTTGGTTGTTTTTGCCAACCGCAATAAAGGGTTCCGTTGTATGCTATTTCAATAAAGTACCGCACAATAAATTTTTTACAAAGGTACACTTTAGAGAAAAGTAAATACTGCATGAATTGATAATTTTATGAGGCATCTTCTTATCACAATACTTATTTCTTTATGGATTAAGTGTATTTTTGAAGTATCAAATCAACCAAATAGTGACTAAAATACTTTTGCTTAGCGATACCCATAGCCATATAGATGATACGATTATTAAATATGTAAAACAGGCAGACCAGGTATGGCATGCTGGAGATATTGGAGATCTAAAGGTGACAGACACAATCGCAGCTTTAAAACCCTTGCGAGTAGTGTTTGGAAATATTGATGACTCCAAGGCCAGAGCTGCCTTTGATTTGGACCTACATTTTATGTGTGAGCAAGTTTCGGTATTTATCACCCACATTGGTGGATATCCCGGTAGGTATCATAAAAGGATAAGAGCTGGTATTTATGCCAACCCGCCAAAGCTTTTTATTACCGGTCATTCCCATATTTTAAAGGTAATGCCTTGTAAAAAAACAGGATTGCTACACATGAATCCTGGAGCAATCGGGAGACATGGATTTCATAAAGTAAGAACCATGCTCAGGTTTGAAATTAATGGAAGTAACATCAATAATCTAGAGGTTATAGAATTAAAGCGATAAAAAAACCTCAAAGTTGGCATACTTTGAGGTCTTGCACTAATAATACTAAGTTGTGTTAACGCAAACGGTCTACAGATTTTACGAGATCTTCATCCTTTTTGATGGCTTTATTGGCCAACACTAAAAAAACGATAGAAATGATAGGAAGGAACACCCCAATACCCTTCTGTGAGACCAAAGTCTCTCCAGGTATGCTTAGTGACCTGTATACGAAAACTCCCAGTAATACAAAGTTTAATATGATATTCAAACGATTCAACACAAATTGTGTTTGTCGTTTTTTAAAAGTTAAAACTGCAATAATGGCAAGAGCAATGCAAGTGAATAGTAATCCAAAAACCAAAGGTTCTTGATTGCTAATGAGCACAACTTTATCTTTAGTGGTTAGTATTGGAAACCAAATATACAAGCCAGCTAGTGTAAAGCCGGTGATAATTAGATATAGGGTTTGGATTCGTTGTAACATAAAGAAAAAAGTGCTTTTTTACAGTTCAAAAATAAGGTTTCTTTTTAAAAATAGTTGGTAAGAGTTTAAATTATTGTTGTATTATTGCAAATATAAATTGTAACCATTTCTATCTAGGTTACTTATCTCCAAAAAAAAATCAAACACAAATCTTTTTCTAAAGATTTTCCTCACTTTAACCAAAATTATCATTCTACATGTTAGAAATTTCAGAATTAAAAGCTAAAAAATTACCTGAATTACAGGAATTAGCAAACACATTAAAAGTACCAAAATACCGTACCTTAAAAAAATTAGACCTTGTATACCAAATACTTGATTACCAGGCTGCAAATCCAAATGCTGTAAAAGATATAGTAAAGGAGATTCCCAAAGAAACTCCTGCTAGCTCAAACACTGGGTCAAAAACTCAACATACAACAGAGAATAAAACAAAGGATAAACAAACACCAAGGCACAAACCTAATCCTAGAGAAAACAAGGAAGCTCAAAAAGAACAAAATCATACCCAAAAAGGTGAGCAATCCTCTCAAGGGAAACACGAAAAACGATCAAACGAGAAAAAGCCCCAGCATAAAAATAAAAATACAGACAATCGTCAACAAAATGACAATCGTCAAAAAGGTGGGAACGACACTAAAAGACAACAAAGAGACAACAAGCAAAAACAAGACCATCGCAACAACGGTAACAAAGACAGCAGAAACAGATACAAAGAACCAGATTTTGAGTTTGACGGTATTATAGAAAGTGAAGGAGTCTTAGACATCATGCAAGATGGATATGGTTTTCTGCGCTCCAGTGATTACAATTATTTGTCATCTCCTGATGATATTTATGTGTCACAGTCACAAATAAGACTCTTTGGTTTAAAAAGTGGTGACACGGTACTAGGTGTGGTACGCCCTCCAAAAGAAGGAGAAAAGTATTTCCCTCTTATCAAAGTAATAAAAATAAATGGACAAAATCCTAATGTAGTTCGTGATAGAATTGCTTTTGAACATTTAACCCCTTTATTCCCGAAAGAAAAATTTAACATCTCTGACAAACAACCCAAACTATCTACCCGAATTATTGATTTGTTCTCTCCTATTGGCAAAGGACAACGTGGTATGATCGTAGCACAGCCAAAAACAGGAAAAACAATGTTACTCAAAGACATTGCCAATGGTATTGCTGCCAATCATCCAGAGGTGTATCAAATGATACTGCTTATAGATGAACGTCCAGAAGAGGTTACAGATATGCAGCGTAATGTTCAAGGAGAGGTAATTGCCTCTACCTTTGACAAAGAACCCTCTGCG
>Ga0213868_10003352_pt1 | contig 14960 bp, 11 predicted proteins | sample PICome_9_FD_160087 | JGI IMG/M metagenome (GOLD analysis project Ga0213868, IMG submission 160087) | Coastal seawater microbial communities near Pivers Island, North Carolina, United States - PICO127 | ecosystem: Environmental > Aquatic > Marine > Coastal | place: USA: North Carolina...
GTGATTTGAAGTTCTATGCTGCTGGATCAAAAAATGTTTAGGTTCACTACTTGTATCACAACCTTTTTTCCACCTCATTCACTCATGATCCATCAATACATCTGATTACTGTGTTTAACATAAAGGGGGATGGATTCAATTCATTGATGTGACTCAGATCGATTTTTCGATCATACGGTCTCGGGTCTGCAAATGAGACAGGATGAACTGAATTTCCAGTACTGCATCACATCGATCGTGGTGAATATGCATTCACACTTTTTCAATACATATGATTAATGCCTTCTACATATACAGTGAAGGTTGTCTAATGTATCGATCTTTCTCAGTTCGAGTTCGACTTTTAGGCTACTCTACTGATCATCGCCATCATGAAGTTGTTCTCTTCTCTGTCCCTCCTTGTTGGTGCCTCTGTGCCACATTTTATTCTTGGTAAGCTATTCTTGTTATTCTTGATAGTTCAACCAAATATTTTCGCTCTTCGTTCTTGTTCTGCTTCTCCTTTGGGAGTCCCGTCCTTGTCTCCCACCAAGACTCCTCGTGTCTAAGCATTTTGAAGCTCAATTTGACTCTGGGTTGTAGAAAATTTAAAAAATGACACCTCTGTCCTGTCACATATTAACCTGGCTACAATTGCACGTTTTTGCAATGCCATCATCCATCACCCATCATCCATCATCCATCATAACAACCTCTCTGAATGAGGAAATCTAACAAACACTAAGAAAAGTTTGTTATGGAACAATGAGCCTAATGATTCATCTATTCCTTACTATAAATGTAGTGATATTATCATTTGCATTCGCATTCCAAACATTGAATCCTCGTAGTATTGAGGCACCTTTTCCTGCTCCTGGTACTACTACTAGGAGTTGTTATCATCCTTTGAAATACAATTCCGACACAAATCATGTTGACCCAGAACAAATGAATTCCTCTAGAAAGGAATTCATATCCATATTTTCTAAGACCGTGATTTTGGTTACGGTGACTGCATCAGCTCCATCCAAAGTTCATGCTTTCTCTTCCTCCACTACAACTGCCCGGCCAATGGAACAAAAACAGAATACAAAGACTGAAACATCATTAGAAGAAAGTATTTCAGGATTTATATCTGGAGCAGCTGTTACAGCTTCAAAGACATTAGTCAAATATCCCTTAGATACGGCCACTGTTCGGCTTCAAATGCCAAATACACCATATTCTATTTACAATATTCCTCAACTGTTTGAAGGAAGTTATAGTGGAATATCTCTCCCACTTCTATCAAACATTCCTGGTGGTGCTGTATTTTTTGCTATCAAAGATGCAACCAAATCAATACTGAAAGAAAATGGCGTGCCTAGGTTCACTGCTACATGTTTAGCAGTAGCTGCTGCTAACTTTCCGTACTGGTTGATCCGAAATCCAAGTGAAGTGATTAAAACAAGACAACAGGCTGGAGTAGAGGGTTATGGACCTAATGTAAATGCTTTTGATGCAATTCGAAAGGCTTTGGAAACAAATGATGATGGTAATGGATCGGAAAAAGGAGGTCTAGGTGGTTTGTACAAAGGTTATTGGGAGAATATTATCTACGCTTTTCCAGCAGATGTAGTCAAGTTCGTATGTTATGAAGGTCTCTCAGGAGGGAAAAAGAATCCATCGCCTGTCGAAGGGGCGATTTATGGAGCTGTAAGCACAGGCATTGCACAATTTGTGACTACTCCCTTGGATGTTGTTCGGAATCGTATCATGGCGGATACGACGACCACGCTCAATTCTGATACCGAACTGCAAAATGAATCATATACTGAAAGATTCGTCAAATTAGCTAGAGAAGAAGGCCTAGCTGGATTATTTGCCGGTGCTACTCCACGAGTCGGCAAGGCAATACTCAGTGGAGCCATACAATTTGCTACGTACGAAGAAACAAAATCCAAAGTTATGGATCTTGTTCAGTTTAAAAAGTAATTGTTGAATGTGTCTTCTAAGTCATGAATGTATAGGCTTTGTTGTCACGTTTGTTCGTTTCTCTCTCTAGAGAAAAGTTATAGCGTGGTTTTATATATGGATGAAATATCTCTAAGCAATGAGCTGAAGAGAATCATAACTTGACGATAGTGAGTGAATACATAATCCTTTATCGAACCGAAATGCATTCAATCCGACATATTATTCGATTGAATTGATCTTCAAGAATCAGATGTCGAGGTTTGTACATCTCATCCTTGGCATTGTTTTTGAGTTTTTAAATCTCCCAAGCTGACACGGAATGCCAACCCCATCAACTACTGAATTTTGAATTTGCGTCGAACGTCGGAGTTTTGGACTTTAGCTTTAAAAAGAATGATCACATACATCACGTTTAATTCATGACAAACTTAGAGTCCCTTCACTTCTACGAGCCCTTCACTGCTAACATAGCCGGGTTTATAGTACCAATGATAACTGGCTTGCTGTCGGCCTGTTCTTCAGGTCTGATTATTTACATCATTAGCAAGTCACAGCAGAAGTTATCTACGACTTATCATCGTCTTATGGCCTTTATGAGTTTCTTTGATATCGTATCTTCCATATTCATAGCCTTAGGAACCATCATGTTGCCTTCTGATACTATTTATAAGTTTGCAGGACCCATATTAGGAAATGACATAACGTGTCAGATTCAGGGTTGGCTGATTGTATTTGGACTCGTTGGGGCGACATCCTTAAATGCATGTTTGGCTTGGTATTTTGTTCTTAAAATCACGTTCAACGTTGACTCAATCAGGATGAGACAAAAGTTTGAACCTTTTATGCATCTTTACACTCTGTTCTTTGCCTTGAGTGTCCCCTCTTATTATCTGTCAAAAGACTTACTTAATCCAAATCCATATGATAGCTTCTGCACAACCGTGCCATATCCAGAAAGCTGCGACGAAGAGAAGTGGTATGATTGGAATGCATGCACCTGGAGTGAGACTTTTACTAAAGATTTGTCAAGTTACACACGTATATCGACCATTGTCATCGGATTGCAAAGTGCTCTTATAGTGCTTGGTATGTCTATTATCCTACGAACTGATCGTAGCGCCAACCGAGAAGAAATAAGTGCTCATAGTCTTTCGAATGAAACTGACAGTGACCCCCATCAAGAAAGCGAAATTGTGGATAGAGAAAACAGAATTGAACACCTCAAGTACACACGGGCCAAAACAATTCAAGCATTGATGTACATATTGGCATTCTTCTTCACCTGGGTTCTAACATGTCTTTCTGGTTGCTTCAATGTGGCCAGCTTTGAGTTGGATGCAATCAACTGCTTCTTATTTCCACTTCAAGGCTTCTGGAATTTGGTTATCTTTTTCTTTGACAAAGCTTATCTAATTTGTTTAACTGACAGCCGTATTAGCGTAATTGACGCAGTGAAACGAATAGTTTCATCACCATCTAAAACGCCAACTTTGTTTTTTTCGAATATATCAACTTTGTGCATTGGAAGTATGGTGCAAACTTTTGAGTCAGAAAAGGAGTCTCCTACCAACGGTTCAATAGGCGATGGTCCAGCATGTGACCAGAGGGAAGAAGGGGAACGTAGTCAACCTGAGGATCATGAACCTTCAAACCTTTTGGAATATGGTTCCGGACAGAACGCATCTAGGATCTCTTCTCCCGAAAATAATTCATCCAAGCCTACAGACGAAGTAAACGAAATACGTTCCATACCAGAGGATGAAGACGTTTTGCATTTAGATGGTGTAAAAGTCCTCGGAAATGATATTCGACGGTGCTATGTCAAAAGAAATATTTTGCGTTGTGCTGGTGAATTGAAAGTTAGAACTTCTTCCAATCACGTTCAAACTGGTAGCCATAATTCGTCCGATGGCTTTTCTGGTGGTGATGATTCCCTTTGTTCCTCTAGATCTCAAGATATCTCAAACTTTTCATCATCTATGGGAGAGAATTCAATCTAACTCATAAATCCTTCCATTTTATTACTATTATTATATATCTCATGTATTTAGATTGATTGTACAAATTCGCATGATCGACAATTGGTCTCAGTAAGCCCCCTCCACTGCACCTACTAAATTAGTTGTATGGCAGTCTTCCAACATCCAACATCCATACATAAAATATTTACCTACTGTTAATAACATCATATTCCTATTACGAACGTTGTGACCTGTTCGTATGTTTGAAAAGAGATTGCATTGATGTCACGTTTTTTAGTCTTCCCAATATTGATTGGTTCCACTTTTTCGAATGCATTTACGATTGAAAATGTTATCTCGACGTCTGTGGCCACTACATTTTCAAAACCTGATGCCACTTCCATAATTCATAATGATTTATATCCGAACACGGAATATAAACTTCGGATGGATGTTGGTAAAGATTCTCAATTTGAAGATGATGTGACTTACATGAGCGAAGCCATATCACTCAATGATCCAAGATTATCGAAAACGTACCATGAGTTTCCACTAGACTCAATGGATTCCTTGTTGCATATTGCCTCTCAAGAGTATACCAGGATGAATGGCGATGAACCTAATGTTTTGATTGATTTAGGAAGTGGATGTGGACGTTTAGTCCTCTATTCGGCTCTTAAAATTGGTTCATGGAAGGAGGTACATGGTATTGAAATCGGCCAACAATTGCACAATTATGCATGTAAAATGATTCATAGAGGGATAGAAAAGGGATATTTCGAAGACGACACGGAGAGTAACAAGGAATCCAATTTGATAACAAAAATTTATTTGCATCATGGTCCAGCAAATGAAAAGATTCATGTGTTGAAAGCAGCAGATGTAATCTTTTGCTACGCTACTGTCTTCGACACGGATGGTTTTGATCCAGATTTGGGGACTTTGATCTTGAACGCGGAATGGAGTGAAATGCTAGCCAAAGCATGTAGAAAAGGTACCATTGTCATCACGACGGATCGAGCATTGAATCCGATGCATGGGTGGGAACTAATACAAAAGTTAGATGTTGACAATCCATCTCTTCTCGGATCCACTGGTTATATAAGTATTAAACAATGATACTATGATGATTTCTCATCATCTTATTTCGAATATCTCTATCTTATAGAAAATGTTCCAATTGAAAAGTATATTAAAATCAATTATAATGAAATCATTCTATGTTTTCTAAATCAAAAGGACGACATTGGTACAAAGTAAATTACTGCAATGGCAGTGAGACATTTGAGTCAGTGTCATCTATATCCAAAAGGAATCCATCTAGAGATTCGATGAAGAGAGAGGGATTCTCCAACATGGGATAATGTGAACAGTTTTCCAATGTTTTACAAGCAATCGAAGTAGATTCCCTTTCCTCCAAGATACGTCTCAAACCAAAACACTGCTCAGGAGAACAAATATCATATTCTCCCCTCAGGAGCATGATTGGAGGTATGGATTTGAAGGTATTCATGGGAGCTTTTTTAAGAGAAATGTCTTGCACAAGATCGCACGTGTACACAGAACCTCGTTTGGAGTATGCCACTTGAAGAGCTTTCGGTATCATGTCGTTTTGAGAACGACATATGAATGAAGAATGAAACAGTCTTTGAGCTTCCTTTTCTGTAAGGTTTCGTTCTTTCTGGATGGAATCTAAAAGTTCTTCAGAATCCGTAGTTGTGGATGATATCTCCATGGGAGTAGAACACAAGCTCAAACTAAGAACATTTGAATCTGTTGATCCCTGTTCCTCTTTGGTCATCGAATGCAAAAGGTATTCATATGCCAAAATTCCCCCAAAGGAATGTCCAAGCAAATGAAAGCCGGATGTCTGAATACCAACGTGTAGTATCAGTTTCTTAAGGTCGTCCAAGGCAAGATCCAGGGAATATGCTTCAATATCAGATGGTTCACTGCTATCTCCACAACCAATCTGATCGTATAGAATGACACTTCTGTTTTGGATGTGTTTGGCTATAGGCTTTAAGTAATCGCTGGGTATTCCGGGTCCACCATGAACCATAAGCAATGGTCTATGATTCGATTGAAGAAGGTGTGGATTATAAACTGAGTACGCTAAATTGAATGATTTAGTTCGTTTGGCTCCCTGGTGCACATCTGAGCTGAGCTTTCGTTGTACCGTCATGATGGACCTGAGTGGGCGATCAGGATTCATGTCGGAAGTATTTTCCGTCGTGGTGGTGGGCAATTGAAAGCTACCAGATCTAATTTTTCGCTTGCATACAGGAACCATGATTCTAATAATGATTTAATTCTTTTTGTGAGTATCTATCTCCAGAGGGATTCATTCATTCATTCATTCATACCATATTTATATAGAATGTATGGAACAAGATTTGATTTGTGAGGTCCGAATTCTCACCAGATGGTTGCTTCAAAATGACGTCAACTAACCGTGAATATTTTGATTGGGAATTTTAGTTATCCTAGAACACTTGGGTATTGAAGTTGAAAGATTTAGCGACGCACCAACAAGGCCATTTCTTGACACCTATGGGAGAGGAGGAAGGTATGACTCTCATTCTCTCTTTCGATGGGAATGGGTCACACAAAATTATTTCAGAACCCTGACGCCTGTTCATTCTAATTCCCAACCATTGACTTTCCGATCATAGATCTTTACACATTAATACTAGCATTATGAAATCTTATACAGCGTACATTATTACCATCATCGTTGCTTCGGTCCGTGCCAATCAAGCGACATCGTATTTCCACGACAGTTGCGTCATGAATTATGGAGACTTTGAAAGGTGCACTTTTGGCTTGTGCAGGTAAGTGTTTTCCAAAACTGAAAAAAGGATCTTGATAAATCACGCAATGGATCCAATCTCTCTCTTTATAAATATGTATACTTATAATATATTGTTCACACAGAGATAAGGAACATGAGGAACAAATTACAGCCAAGAAACATTCGGCCCTCCATACCTTTAAGAAAGCACGTGGTGGTCAAATTAAGAAACCTGTTTCCAAACCAGCCTTTCACTTTGATAAGGATCATAAACCACCCAAGATATTGGAATGTACCAATATCGATCATCCATGCGGCTTTGGAATGTTTTAACCGAACTGGATGTATTATGACAAATTACAAACCAATCCTTCCGTCTTCCGTCCTTTCCCATCCATTGAAGTTCTCTTGCCAATCGGTTGCATTTGCTTCGGATGATAAAGCCTTGTTGTACACTATATACTATGCATATTTTAATAACTTTTACTAAGTCAACCCAGTTATTCCAAATGGATTCATTCTTTTGAAATATGATGTTCTCCATCAATCAGGTTATGAGGGAATGAATGAATGAATCGAAGTGAGGTGTGAGGTGTGAGGTAGGAAGGGTCCCCGACCATTGAGATACTGGTTAGGATCACTGAAATCTCATTCCGTTTCATGTTCAACAATTAACTACTTAACACCATCACGAGTATTTTCACATACATTATAATATACCATCAATCACCACCATGGGATTTTATGCAATACAGATAATCACTTTGATTCTAGCAACCATTCGAATTCAAGCTCTGATGCAATATCAAAAAGTCAAGTTACATCCATCCCAAAATGTAGTAACTACGACCATCTCTTCCAGATGTTCCTCCCTTCAGATGAGATTAAATCCCGAATCGTTTGCAGGTACAAAATACACAATTACAGAATTCCCAAGACCGTCACTTCGTAGAACGAACAGTCCAATCACAGACTTTTCGAATGACGTTCAAGTAAAAGCAAAGGAAATGGTTTCCATCATGTATGAAGCGAATGGCGTCGGATTAGCAGCACCGCAAATTGGACTCAATGAGTTGTTGTTTGTATACAATCCAACGGGGAAGGAAAGTTCTAAACATATGGAACGGATTGTGTGCAATCCAATCATTACAAAATATTCAGAGCAAGTAGAAGTAGAAGAGGAAGGGTGCCTAAGTCTTAGGAGTGACTTTGCATCAGGAAGAGTTTCTCGTAGTTCATGGATTGAAGTTGAATATCACAATGAGTTAGGACAAAAGGTGAAACGAAGGCTTAAAGGGTTTGAAGCCCGTGTATTTCAACATGAATATGATCATTTGAATGGGATTTTGTGTTATGATCGTTTTCCACCAGAAGATAGAGAGAAAATACAAAAGAATATTGAATACTTGTTGGGATTGTACAAAGAAAATGATGCCATCATTGAACCTAATGAAAAAGAATACATAGCCATGCAGCCTCGTCCTTTGACTGGAAAACATATGCCTCCCTTGGATATGAATACAGAAACAGAAAGCAAGAATACGAGGATCGATAGCAAGGAACAACTTCCATCCAAAGGAGGATTTGGAAATGGAGGCTATAAGAACAAGAACACTTCCAATGCAAAGGAAAAGAAAGTAAAGCAAAAGGTCAGAAATGGTGCATTCTCGTCCAATCCTACTTTCAAGTAATAAGAATGATCTGCAGAACTTACTTACAGTCACAACTTACTTTTAAAATTCACTGATCAAAAAATAACATCATAATAGTATCTAAAGAAGTACCGAGTATCTATCCTCTTTTTGCTGGATTTGAAGTTCCGGAACTTCCCGAATGTCACAGAAATGATGTCTTGACATCAACTTCTCTTTTTTTACAATCTTTTTATTCTGAGTGTCAAAATGAGAACGAGAAGAGTCAGTCCACCATTCGATAAAGGAGTCAATCACAACAAAGAAATACAATCGAAATATTCCAATCAGTAAATTAAACAGTCAGAAAGAACAAAATGAAATCAATACTATTCATCGCCACGATCCTACTTCTCATGCCCGAGAGGGTTCAGACTAGGAGAATCCATAGCTTTCTCCTTCCGAATACTATGGAAAGAGATGTTGCAACAGTATCAAGGTATGATTGCTTTTTGTGATAATCTTTGATTCAAACCCTTTCTTTTTCTTACAAAGTACTTTTTCTGTCATATCATGAAGACGCGGTGAGAAAAGAACAGAACTCCCCGATGATGAAAAACACGAGTTTCACCCCATTCACTCGCTGATCCATGGCGTTGAAGCAGCCGAAAAGGTTCTCGTAGATGCAATACGAGATGAAGTTGAAGTTTTATTCCATGACAAAGACCACGAACATACGAAACCAAATACCCCCATGCCTGTCAAGGCTGTTACAATCAAAAAAGTTCCTTTGAAGAACTTCCCCGATCCAATGGACGACTACATCCACTTGAATCAATTCCCTTACAGACCTGAGATATATGGACCTGATATTAGACATTAGACGTCAAATTTATGAGCCATAGGAGATTCATATTACGCATATGCACATAAATAAAAACACAAATGAATAGTACACACAGATAAAACCAATAATACATGATACAAATGGCATCTATTTTCCTAATCTTGTAGTAGCAGCTGCAGCCATCAACTCTCTTTGATGCCGCTTTACGCAGTCTGTAGAACAGTAATAAAAATCTAATCGTTGAAACATTTCTGATTTGCGTTTACATCCCTTTTGGCAGAAATCACACGTGTATTCTCCTGGTTTACTTGACACCTTCGGTTGTAATCCGGCACGTTTGCGCTTTTCATCTTCCTGTTTCAATTTATCATCTTCTTTTCTTTTCGCTTCTTGCATTTCCGCTGCCTCGGCCGCCTTCCTTTCCTTTTGCTTCTCCCGTTGCCGCTTTTTCTTTTCTGCAGCCTTTTCCTTCTTTCGTTTTAAATCATCTCCTGTCAATGCAGGTCCTACCTTACAGGCATCCCAATCCCAAGCATCTGGAATCTTTGCACGAATAGTACGAAATGCATTTCGTGCACCTTCTGTTGTTGCGAGAAAGTATGGTGGGCGATTTCTTCCATCAAGTATTCCAGGATTTGCATGACCTTCGACTAATAGCGAACGAATACATTTGATCGATGATGGATGTGACGATGCGGCTGCTATATGCAGAGGTGTCATCAAGTCTGGACCCGCGCGTAAATCCACATAATCTACATATTCTTCCATCGATAAGAGAGAGTCCAATTGTTCTACATTACCATCTTGAACTGCAGAATGGATGACAGTAAATGGGACAATACTAAGTGATTTATCATTCTTCGAACCATCATCTTGTTCTACTATCGTGTCCAACTTGATTCTTTCTTGGTGCTCCTCTGTTTCTTTTTTCATAGAATCAATCATATCCTCGTCTTGGGCACTTTGGATTTTCAATGAATCCATGCTCATCGTGTCAATATGAAGGGTTGTTAGAAGCTCATGAATGGCGCAACATCCTTCATAACTAGGTCGTCCAACATCCAATGGGATATTCACCACATGGTTACTCTTTTTGTAAAAGATGTTACTCGCATCATGTCCACCACGAGAATGAACTTTGTCCGACGTTTTTAACTTATTCACGTCTTCCCAAAATCCCTTCTGCAATGATTTTGAAATACTTAAAAATACAAATGCACATTTTGCAATATATCCTGCATTGTACCATTCTTTCAAACATGCAAACACATCCTTTCGTAATTGATCTTCCCCAGCTCGACGTAATTGACTTCCTATAGATTTCGCTTTGCCCTTGGCATTGTCATTTGAACTTTGTGACCCTCCTTGACCTTTACGTGTGGTATATCTTGTGGAAGTTGTATGTACAATACATTTCATTTGATGGAAAATAGCAGCTGCGAATCGGCCCGACTGTAGAGTAAGTGTGAATATATATTTGTCTTGTAATGAAGTTGACAATGATATTAAGTGTTGCAATGGCGATGTTGATGTATTGATAGAGGAAGTAGGAGTGTATGTAGTGGTTTCATCAAGTTCTTGATTCGTCTGCATGGAGTGGAATGATAAAAGTACCGACGGTACAGATAAGACCACAACCAAGGAAGAGTCATTTTGAGAGATATCATCTAGAAGAATTGTTGTGAGAGGCGGGTTTCCCATCTGTCGAATAATCTCTTGTTTTGTTCGTTTCTTTTTATGATTATTCGATGAAACTTGATTCAGCCTTTTGTCAGAGCCGTCGATTGCAATGTTAAAAGATGATGTCGTACTTGTTGGAGCGTTTGGTGCAGCAGATGAAGGCCTTGACTCATCTTTTTCTTCGTCAGTTTCATAAATACTCTCCTCTGCTTCCTCCTCACTGAAATCAGAATCTTGATGATATGATTTCCCACGGATTCCTACCACTTGTTGTTGCTCTATCGTCGTACTACTAGTAGCTCTAGTAGTACTAACCCTACTGCTATTAAGAGAGTTGCCTGAATTAAGTTGAGTTGCTTCCTTGATGATTGCTTTTCTCAATAGTTCTAAAGCTTCATTGGAAAAAATGGATATAGACGTTCTTTTGTTCATGATTGAATCCATTCATCCAATATATACATATATATATATATATAACATAACTAAGTAAGTAAGTTGTAAGTATGGTCGTGTGTTGCGTTTAAAATTAGTCTATTGGAATACTGACATGTAATGTTTAAATATATAGTATAGTTAGTACTAAATGGTTGGCTAGGAAGGGTCCAAAGACTAAAAAAACGTTGTCATTTCTTCACAACATACAACATACACTACTCTTACATCGTACAAGATATTAAGATCTCTTTCTGATGAAAAATAACAACATATTTGCAAACGCAGATGAATAGTCCATTTCAAGACTACAAGAATCGGAATGAGGAACCATTTGAATGGCTGACCAATTTCACTTCCTTAGCACCATACTTGGACCCGCGTACACTTTTTTCGGATAGTTCGTCTTTTCATCCATTCATTTCTAGCAGCAGTACCAGCAGTACTAGCAGTACTCGTTTGGACGAAGATTCTGATCAATGCCTGAAACGAGTGTTGCACATTGGATGTGGCACATCTACTTTAGGTATCGAATTACATAGAACCTTTCCATTGTGTTACAAATATGTTTTAAACGTTGATAATGATGTCGAGGTCATACGTCAAGTGTCCAATCGTTGGAACACACTCTTACAAAATTATAATCGTAAAAATGAAAAAACTACAGAGGATGACACTACATTGGGAACATGTTGCTTTGATTATATGGATCTCAATGATTATCACAATATCAATGTCGAACAAGACACATCTTCGACATCGGAACAACATGTAGAAAACACGTCCAAGAATATACTACCGTCACCCAATAATACATTTGATTTGATACTCGACAAATCAACTTTGGATTGTGTTCTTTGTTCACATAATGGAACATGTGGTTTACTTTCCTGTATACATCATCACTTGAAACCAGGAGGAGTATATTTCTTAGTGACTTTTCATCATGAAGATTTTATATTACCATTGATTCGTGATTGTCCTGGGATGAAATGGAAAGATATCAAGTACTATACTGTTGAACGAAATGTAGATTCACCTCAATTTGTAATGTCGTTGGAAGAAAATCTATACCAACATGACTATGATTCTTTAAACTTGGACAGGATATGGAATGGATCCAAGAGATGTACCGCTGATTGTCAGAGTACTTCACCGTGGGCTTCTGGAACATTTGAACCCGACGACGATTACAGGAAACACGTGACTGTCTTTATTTGTACAAGGCAAGACAGAGAGCAACAGGATGAATATACTCCTTTTCTTCCATTGAATGGTCATTTAGTTGCCAACCATGTTCAAGATTGCAACAATCAATATTTTCAACAGAACAATCCCTTGGTAACGCAAATGAGACAGGAAGATTTGCGTCAGAAGTTTTATCAAGAACTTTTAATACATTCAAAACAACAATTAAAAAATCAGGAGGAGGATCCTATGATGGATACCATGTTATCACGAGAGGAAATATTACCATTGTCTAGAGTGTACAACGTATTGTTTACTGACTATGAACGTGAGGAATATACCTTTGACGATTTCGTACTTGATTGGAAAAGTTTTCAGGAAAGTAACAATACTGGAATACATGATGACGTTGGAATGTGTTTTGAGACTGCTATTGACTTTCTAAAAGCGATGCAATAACTATTACAAATGCTTTGTGTAAGGAAAGGTAATTGTAAAATTATGTAGATAACTGATATGTTTTTATCTTCAGTTTGTACCATTTCGATTATGTAGTAACAAACGTCATTCTTCTAGTCTTGCATAGAGCGATGAAAAGAAAATCATCAGTATCTTCTTAAAAATGCTTCACTTCATTTATTCCTTCTTTGCTTGTCACCCTGAAGGAGCACCGCTAGCACTGGCAGTACCTTCAATTTGATCTCGAGTGAGTTTCACCCTTGACATGGAATTATTCAGTTGTTTCACGAAAGTAGTATCGTTTAGTTTCACTCTTTTCTTTCGTGATTGGAACACGTCTGAACTTTCATTCATCGATAAATCTTTTAGTTGTGAAGCTCGTATCAACATTTCTTTTATGTTTACATGGTCAAGAAATGCTGAGATAAACATATCTGCTTTACTTAGGATGGGATCGATAGCATCATTTTGTGTTTTTTCTTGCTCTTCTTCATTCATCATGTCTTTTAACTCTGGAATGAAACCATATACTTTCTCACCTCCGTTCTGATTTGAGTTTTGTTCAAAGTAGCTACTCACCGCCTGTTTGCAATTCTCCAAAGAATAATACCCATCTAGTGACAGTTTATTGAATATAGCTCCTAGTATAGGTATCTTTTGACATCTAAAGTACGTAGCATTGAGATTATAAGAGTCCACTGCATCCCCCACGCCACTTTTACCAACAATCAGCACAGATGGTGGTAATCTACTTCCATCCGACTGTAGGTAACCAGATGCCAAAGCGACGGCAGCATTGTCTGTACCTGTGATACTCCCAACAGATGGATAACCTACTCCATCAATAATGATAACATCTTTGTTCAAAGCAATATCATCTACAGCATTTGAAATCAGTTGTAATAGCTCGTGACTGCTTTCTGTCTCATGATTCAAAAACGAACGAGTGAATCCACGATAATACACCAAAGGACCTACGGGAATTGCTTGAATACCTTTCAGATCACAATATTTTGACACCAGTTGTGGTTGTTCACATTGAGTTGCTGGTTTAATGTATGCTAGTTTTGACGCTGGATAAATCTGAAGAAGCGATCCAAGGAGGCCTAAACATACAGATGATTTCCCTACTTGTGATCTATCTCCTGCGATGAATATCCGTAAAGGAGTTTTGATCGGTATATCAGACACAATACTTGTGTTCATCTCTTGTGATTCATGAGATCTTTTCAGAAGCAAATGAATTTGGTCAGAAAGAACTTTACGTACTGCTGATTGGAGTAATGTTTCTAGTTTTGTATCATCTGTAACAACAGTAGACTTTGTATTTTCAATCATCAATTCATGTACATCCTTCATTTCTTGATCATTCGTGGATTTATCATTTTTGGTACAATAATAATTCAGACAAGCCAACAGAACATTGGAATCAAGTGGTACCTGTGTTACATTGTAACCCTTCTCAGGTTGATATGCAATCACCATAAGAGCAGGGAGTTGCTCTGGACAATTTATATGAATCGAGTTCCATTTCGTGTTAAGATCATGTAGCATTTGTAAAGCATTATAATCGTAATTCGGGTGATTTTGTTTGTGTTGATTGTCTGATATACACATATCAAGCATTTCATCAGAATGATCCACTTGCAACATAAAAGCCTTCAAAGTAAGATTGTCACTAAAATCTAAATATGACACTGCATCGTTGAAGATTTTAGCAAGAGCACTGGGATCTTGGCGGCAGTGAAGCTGAGTCGTCCAGCTGGCATGCAAACACACTAACGACAGAACGGGCACACCACCGCCTTCATTCGAAAGCACTGAGACCAATCTTTCCACTGATTCCACATTATGTATTACATCGACTTCTTTCATAGTTTATATCTTCAGTTTCAAAGGTGCAGGGTTTGAGCAAGTAATTATTATTTTTATATTGTTTATTGAGTATCAGATAGATCTATTGACTATTGGTGACTGTAGAACTTACTTACTTAGAACTTGACACTTGAACAGTAGGGGTAGTCAAAAATTGC
>Ga0213868_10003354_pt1 | contig 14959 bp, 12 predicted proteins | sample PICome_9_FD_160087 | JGI IMG/M metagenome (GOLD analysis project Ga0213868, IMG submission 160087) | Coastal seawater microbial communities near Pivers Island, North Carolina, United States - PICO127 | ecosystem: Environmental > Aquatic > Marine > Coastal | place: USA: North Carolina...
ATGAGATGTTTCTTAACCTATTGTTTTTAAACAGATAACCATTATAAATGCGGCAATCTTTAGTTGGTTGGCACCGCTTTTGCATTATCTCCTTCAACAGGTCTTTAGTTGACGGTTTTTAAACAATCTGCTCATAGACCAATCGACAGAAAAGTAAAGACCTTTAGCGAATTGATGATGAAAATATTTGATACAGCATTTGGTATACACGAGAAGGCACTGAACCTGCGCGCCCAGCGCATGGAAGTGATCTCAAAGAATATTGCCAATGCTGATACCCCGGGCTTTAAGGCTAGGGATATTGATTTTAAAAACGTGCTCAACAATGTCGAGCGCGCCGGCACTATGCAGACGACCCATGCCAAACACATCGGGCAGGCTGCTAATGCAGGATCCAATATGGTTTACACGGTGCCCTTCAATACCGCGCTGGATGGCAACACAGTTGATATCAGTGTTGAGCACGCTAAGTACGGTAAGGCCGCTGCTGAGTACCAGGCCACGCTGAGGTTTATTGAAGGCAACATTGCCGGTGTAAGAAAGGCACTGAGAGGAGAGTAAGAGATATGTCTATCGGAAATATTTTTGGCATTGCCGCTTCGGCAATGAACGCACAGATGGTTCGAATGAATTCGACGGCATCTAACATGGCCAATGCTGGCACAGTGGGCGGATCACCAGATGATGCCTTTAAGGCCAAGCGTCCAGTTTTTCAGGCGCTGCTGCATGAGCACCAGTTGGATCAGGGATCTCAGTATCTCGGTGGCGTGAAGATTGTCGGCATGGTCGATGATCAGGCGGCGACCAAAAAAATGCATGACCCGGGAAACCCTATGGCTGACAAAGACGGTTTTGTCTACGGCTCCAACGTTAATGAGGTCACGGAGATGGTTGAGATGATGGGTGCTGCGCGCAGCTATCAGAACAACGTCGAAGTGGTCAATACGGCGCGCGAATTGATGATGCGCACCCTCGATATCACCAAAGCGTAGGAATAATAATCATGGTCAGCACAGTAACAGACACGACGTTCCTAACCAGTGATCAATATAACGATCAACAGAAAGCCGTTGCCTACGGCGAGGACGAGCTCGGGCAGGACGCCTTTCTGACGCTATTTACAGCGCAGCTCCAGAACCAGAATCCTCTGGATCCAATGGATAACGAGGCCTTTGTGTCCCAGCTTGCCGAGTTCTCCTCACTTGAGGGGATTAAGGGTATGCAGGGATCACTGGACAATATGGTCAATGGCATGCGTCAAGACCAGATGGTGGCTGGTGCCAACCTGGTGGGTAAGAAGGTCGAAGTTGCCGGCGGTCACTTTACTGGCGGTAGCGGCGAGATAACCAAGGGGTCGATTGATCTTGATAACGGCGCTCAGTCAGTGATTTTCAGTGTCTATGATCCCGCATCGGGCGAGCTGATATATCGCGATACTCAGGGTGCACAGCTACCTGGTCGCGCAGAATTGAACTGGAATGGCCGTGATCGCAATGGCGAGATAGTCCCTGAAGGCAGCTATCTAATGAACGCCAGTGCGGTGATCAACGGCAAGCTTGAAACTGTCCCGGTCAGAACCATGGCAGATGTCAAAAGTGTCAGCTGGGATCCCAGCGCACAGGAAATAACACTTGAGGTGGGAGATGACGTGTTTGTCGCTCTTGCTGATATTGAACGCATAGCAATTTAACAGAATATAGATAAAGGTAATCGGAGAATAACTTATGTCATTTTATACCTCGTTAACAGGACTGAATGCTGCGACGACTCAGCTCTCAGTGACCTCGAACAACATTGCCAACTCCGGCACAGGCGGCTTCAAGCGCTCGGACACTGACTTCGGTGATATTTTCGCGACCTCGCCTCTGGAAAAAGCATCCAGTGTTGTAGGTCGTGGTGTATCGCTTAAGGAAGTAAGCCAGGAGTTTAGCCAGGGCAATATTGAATTCTCAGCGAACTCTCTTGATTTGGCGATCACCGGTGACGGTTTCTTCCCGCTTGAATCTTCCGATGGCACGAAAATCTATACTCGAAATGGCGCCTTCATGCTCAATGAGCAGAACCAGATGGTTAACAGTGCCGGCCAGGCTCTGCAGTCACTGCCGGTGGATTCGACCAACAAGGCAGACTTTGGTGTTGATCCCAGCGCATTGACGATTCCACGTTCCACCGTATCCGAGTTCCTTCCTACCACCGAGGTGGAGCTGGGTCTCAACCTGCCATCCGAGGTAGAGCCTATTTCAGCTACATTTAACCCGGACAAGCCGGAAACCTACCACAAGACAACATCGTTGACGGTTTATGGCACATCGGGGTCGGACAATCTGGCAACGATTTATTATGTAAAAACTGCCAATGCAACAGCAGATTCTCCTTTCAACAAATGGCAGACCTATGTTTATGTTGATGATCAGGAAGTTGACACAGCACTGATCCAGTCATCGGATACAACCGGTGACCAGTACTTTATTAACAAGTATGGTGAGTTAAAGACGCGATCTGAACTGCTTGAGCTCCAGAGTACCAGCGCAGAGAGTGAGAAGTACCTGATTACTCAGGGCACGCTGTATAAAAAGTACTCCTATGACGTGCTCTCAGAGCCAACACAATCTGTTCCAGCCAGTGCCAAACTGACCATCGCGGAGGGCTCCACCTACTCAGATGCATTGAATCTGACCAACAACAGTGACGGTGTTAATTTCAGTGCCATGACTCGCGGTGAGCTGGAGGAGATGTTTACACTCTCTATCGATGGTTCGAGTGAAGTGCAAATCGGTCTGGAACATCTCGCCGGTTCTACAGTGGCTATGTCTGGAGCAGAAATTGCCTTTGAATTGACCAATGTTATTAATGAGCGCTTTGGCGATGGCAAAAAGTTCGATTTTTCAAATGCTGACAATCAGACGCTTAAGCTTTTTCGTGGTGATGACGACACAACATCAGTAGAACTTAATATTCCAACCATTCTGGCAAACTATACCTCTTTGACAGGTGCTACTGACCCAGAGTGGGACGGCCAGGTAGCCTCCGAGCCACTTGCCTTTGCGATCAATGCTGCACTTGCAGCCAGCGCAGATTTTTCTGATGTTGAAGTTACATACAGCGCCAGCAATCAGGGATTCCGATTTATCCAGACAGGCAGTGACGCAGCCTCGTTGTACGTAAATGGTGGCGCCACGGCAAATAATGTATTTAGTGTGCCTGCTGAAGGTGTTTTCAATGCTGAAGATTTGACTACTCTGGGCAAGCTGCTATCACCCTTGGATGGTGACGAGGCCGATGTATTGTTGAGCGGTGTTGTACCTGATGGTGAAAATGTTATTGCTACTCGCGATCAGCGTTTTGGTATGAAAGTAAGTTATGCGGAGGGTGCCTTTACAGTTTCTTCTGGTACCACTGGTGACACCTCAAGTCTGGCCCTTAACAATGCTACGGAACTGGCTCAAAACCTGTTTGGTATTTCTGGTTTGGGCAATGTGGTTCAGCCAGAAACATCGCAGATCTACAACGTTCCCGCTATTCGAGGCCAGGCGTCTCAACCAGCAGTCGTGGTTGGTAACCCCATGGGTATCGACCCGCGTAAATCCTTTTCGGTGAATGCCGATAACAAATCTATGACGGTAATTATCGATTCAATTTCAGCGCAGATTGAGCTCGATGACGGCCTCTATTCGATCGGTACCTTTACTGAGCATCTGCAGGAAAAAATCAATCTGATGGCGGACTCCCTGGGTCGTACCGTTTCCGGTATTACTGTTGATTACCAGGATGCGACAGAAACATTGCGCATCACCGGATCAACCACCACCGATAACTCGTTTATTCAGATTGCTGGTCACGCAGACTGGGGACTGGAAAATATTGCCCCTGGATTTGGTGAAGCCTCGACCTTTATTGAGTTATTCCCTGACACCTCCGGCACCAGTACGGTCTATGTAACCCAGAGTAAAGATGGTGACTGGATTGAAACCACCGATGGCGGTGAGTTTGACTCCAATGATGTGCCTTACTGGACGCCTATCTTCCTGGATAAGGGCGAACTGACCTTTGATACCAGTGGTTCATTGGTATCGCCGGTAGCCGGTGTGAAGTTGGAGAGTGCGGGCATCACTGGTGGTGATATCACCCTTAACTACGACAACAGTACTCAGTTTAACAGCCCATTCTCGGTGTTGAGCCAGTCTCAGAACGGTGCTCCGGAAGGTGACCTGGTCGGTGTAAACATCGGTGATGACGGTCTGGTTGTCGCCAGTTACTCAAACGGCTCTCAGAAGTCTCTGGGTAAAATTATTCTCGCTAACTTTGCCACACCTAAGGGTCTGCGCCAGGTAGGTGACACCAGTTACTACGCAACATCGGTCTCCGGTGATGCAAAATTGGGTGAGCCGGGCGCAGCCGGATTCGGCACCATTCGTGCTGGTGCACGAGAGCGCTCCAACGTGGATTTGACAGCAGAACTGGTTGACCTGATTACCGCCCAGCGAAACTTCCAGGCCAATGCGAAAGCGATTGAGACCAGTTCATCCCTAACCCAGACCATTATTCAGATCCGCGGTTAATGGTCTGATTGAACTCAAGATAACGGGAATCTGAGATGGATAAATTAGCTTACACAGCGCTTTCGGCAATGCAGAGTCAATCTGTGGTAAGGGCGGCAATTACCAACGCCCTGGCCAATGTGTCGACAGTTGGCTTTAAAGATAGCTTCCAGATTGCCTCAGCTGCGGTAAAGGTTGATGGCCCTGGCCATGACTCCCGCTTTCAGCCCGGTCTGACGGTTGAAGACGTGATTAATCTCAGTCCCGGTACACCAATGAGTACGGGGCGACCTCTGGATATTGCCATGAACGACCAGACGGTTTTGGGCGTGCAGACTGAGGACGGCGATATTGCCTTCACTCGTCGCGGTGATCTCAGAGTCAGTTCTACTGGTGTACTTGAAAATGCAGCAGGTGATTTGATTCTTGGTGACGGCGGCGCAATCACCGTGCCAGCGGGTAATCTTATTACCTTCAGCCCGGATGGTACTGTTTTTGCGCAGCTGCCAACAGATCCGGAAACTGCTGCGGTTGCCGTCGGTCGATTGATGTTACGTGATGCCAGTACCACAGAATTAGTTCGCCGAGAGGACGGCCTTTTTGAGCCGCGCGCAGCAGCCTTAAAAGGTCAGGATTTTAACTCTGGCCCCAAGCCTGTATCAATTTCACCGGGCATGCTCGAGGGCAGTAATGTCAATCCGGTAGAGACCATGGTCAAAATGCTCGATTTTAGTCGCCAGTTTGAAATGCAGTTGAAACTGGTAAAAGAAACCCAGTCCATCGATGAGGCTGGCTCAACAATGATGAGACTTCCCTAAGCCTAACAGGGCGTAGCGGAAGAGGAGAAAAACAATGGACGCTTCACTGTGGATTGCAAAAACCGGCCTGACTGCTCAGCAGACTCGTATGTCGGTTATTTCCAACAACCTGGCAAACGTCAACACCACCGGTTTCAAAAAAGATCGTGCGGTATTTGAAGATCTGCTTTATCAGAACATCGTTCCCGCCGGCGGTCAGGTTGATGCCGAATCGGAAACCCCGACCGGTCTGATGCTGGGTACAGGCACCCGAGTGGTTGCCACGGAAAAGCTTCACTCTCAGGGAAATATTATTACCACTGAGAACGCGCTAGATCTGGCAATTTCCGGAGACGGTTATTTCTCGGTTCAGCAGGCCGATGGCACTATTGCTTACACCCGCGATGGCTCATTCAAGTTGTCCGCTGAGGGCAATGTAGTGACCGCTGGTGGTCAAGCTGTACTGCCCGCTATCACCGTCCCGCAGAACGCCGCCAGTCTAACCTTTGGGCGCGATGGAACGGTCACTGTGGAGCTTGCCAATGGAGGCGGCTCAAGCCAGATTGGGCAGTTGCAGATTTCTCGCTTTGTCAATAATTCCGGTTTGCAGCCAATTGGCCGCAACCTGCTCCAACAGACTAATGCCAGTGGTGACCCGCTTGTCGCGCTGCCCGGTGTTGATGGTGCAGGCATGCTGATGCAGGGCGCTATCGAAGCGTCAAACGTCAATGTGGTTGAAGAGATGGTCAATATGATCGAGACCCAGCGAGCCTACGAGGTTAACTCCAAGGCGATCTCTGCAGCAGACGGTATGTTGCGCTTCCTCAATAACAACCTTTAAATCAACCGTTAAGGCTGAGTAATGAATAATTTGCGCGCGGTAATAATAAGTGTCACAGCTGTCCTGATGGGCGCCTGTGCAACACAGCCCAATCTGACACCGACGACAGAATTTGCGCCGGTTCAACCTATGCCCGCTGCGCCTCAGGCGCAACCAACCGGGGCCATTTTCAACAATGGTATGGGGCTGTTTGGCGATCTGCGCACCTATCAGGGTGGCGATATTCAAGTGGGAGACCTAATTACAGTCCTGCTCAGTGAGACCACACAAGCTTCGCGAACCAGCGATATTACTACCAGCAGAGTGGCGAGTAATGATGTTACTACTGAAGCGCAAAAAGATTACGTGCTTGGCAAAATTGGTCGCGCCACGGAATTCTTCACCGGCTTTAAGCTGGATGGCGGTAATGTCAGCAGCGAAGGTGCTGGAACAGCAGATCAGGCAGCCTCTTTAAGCGGCTCCATTTCAGCCATGGTGGTTGAAGTGCTCAGCAATGGCAATCTGGTCATTTTGGGTGAGAAGCAATTGGCGCTTACCGAGGGCAGTGAGTTTATTCAGGTGAAGGGCATTATCCGCCGAGCAGATATACAGCCCGACAACACAGTATTGTCGCGACGCATTGCCAATGCACAAATTTCCTACCGGGGTACCGGTGCTCTTGCCAAGGCGTCAAAGCCGGGGTGGGGCACGGGGCTTCTGTTTAATTTCTGGCCGTTTTAAGCGGTTAGAGGAGAGAACAGTATGTTAAAAATAAAAGTATGGGTTCTGTTGACGGCACTGTTGGCGACCACTGTAAGCGCGGATCGTATCAAGGATCTTACCGATGTTGCCGGCGTGCGCTCAAACAAATTAATTGGCTTTGGTTTAGTCGCCGGTCTCCAGGGAACCGGTGACGGTAAAGACCTGCCGCTGTCGGCGCAGAGCCTGAAAACCATGCTCTCCGGTCTCGGCGTCAGTGTCGATGGCCCGGTGAGTGATTTCGATCTGGGTGATGCGCTGGCCTCACTGGCCACACAGAATGCCCAGAAAGAGATGAAACTGGAAAACGTTGCCGCAGTGATGGTCACCGCTGAGATGCCTGCTTTTGCAAAGCCCGGCCAGCGTATTGATATCAATGTCTCGGCCATTGGTGTTGCCGAGAGCTTGCGCGGCGGCAATCTGATTATGACCCAGTTGCGCGGTGTCGACGGCAAGACCTATGCCCTGGCTCAGGGAGCGATGACGGTTACCGGTATCTCTGGAGATGCAGCGGGAACCAGCCTCACCATCGGCGTGCCCACCTCTGGGCGGATTCCCAATGGCGCCACTGTTGAGCGTCTGGTGGAAACGCCTTTTGATACCTCTGAATTTATTATTCTCAATGTAAAGGACAACGACTTTTCAACCTCGAATGCAATCACTCAGGCAATTAACGATACCTTTGGTGCTGGTATTGCCAGCGCCCTCGACGGTGTCTCGATTGCCGTAATGGCACCGGAGAATTCATCCCAGCGCGTTGCGTTTATGAGCATGATTGAAAATCTCGATGTAACCCCAGGCGAGCCGCCGGCCCGTGTGGTGATCAATTCGCGCACTGGCACTGCGGTGATCAATCGCAATGTCAGAGTTAATGCGGTTGCCGTCACTCATGGCACTATCTCGGTGAGAATTTCAGCAACCAATGAAATCAGTCAACCCAATGCCTTTAGTGATGGTGTGACTGCAGGTGTCACTAACGCAGATATTGAAGTTGAAGAGCCCAATAACCAGATGTTTCTGTTTCAGCCCGGTGTCGACCTGCGCGAGATCGTCGATGCAGTCAACCAAGTTGGCGCAACGCCCTCGTCACTGATCGCGATACTTGAGGCACTTAAGAGCTCAGGCAGTTTGCGAGCCGATCTGGTGGTGATCTAGATGCAGAATATTGATCTGGCGGCTAAAAGCTATCTCGACTTTTCCGGCCTCGGCAATCTCAAGGCGCGAGCCAGAAATGATGATGCTGCAGCGGCCCAGGAAGTGGGCCAGCAGTTTGAAGCTATGTTTTTGCAGATGATTTTTAAATCCATGCGCGAAGCCAATGCACCGTTAAAGAGTGACCTGTTCAACTCGTCCAGTGTGGACACCTTTGAGCAGATGTATCACGAAGAGCTTTCCCAGGTTATGGCGCAGCAGGGTACCTTCGGCATGGGCAAGTGGCTCAGCGACCAGGTAAAAACTTCGTCAGCGGCCAAGGCAATTGAAGCCTATGAACAGGCGCCTGCCGCAATGTCACTGCAAAAAACTGACGCAGCGAAACCCTTTGCGATCAAGCGCCACGAAACCGTTCAGGGCATATCACTGAACGCAGAGCGTTAAACGACAACATTAATTACAGATAAAAGGAGGAGGCTATGGCAGATATTCTATCGATCGGAGCAGGCGCTACCCAGTTGTACCGTCAGGCCCTCTCGACTGTGGGCAACAATATCGCCAACCTCAATACCGAAGGCTATTCACGCCAGATCTCAGAGACCTCGGAGAATGCTCCCAGCCAGCAGGGTACGGTGTTTGTTGGTTCCGGCGCGCGTCTCGACAATATTGAGCGAGCTTACGATGAGTTTGCCGAAGCCAGTCTGCGTGACAGTGGCAGCAAGCTTGCGACTCAGCAGCCGTTGATCGATTACGCCAATCGCGTTGTTGATATTATGGGCTCCGAGGCCTCCGGCCTCTCCAGTGCTCTGGACAAGTTTTTTGCGGCGGCGAGTGCCCTTAGTGCGGATCCGGCATCGATAAATTTGCGCAGCAGTTTCTTGCGTGAGGCTGATGGTATGGCGTCGCGTTTTCGTGAGCTATCCGGACAGCTGGGCGCGGTTGAAATCGAAACACGTGCCAATATTGAGTCACAGGTCGACAAGCTGAATAGCTTGAGCGATAAGCTCGCATTTGTGAACAAGCAGTTGAGCAAAAAATTAACATTGGAAAGTCAGCCGCCCCGATTACTTGACCAGCGCGACCAGTTGCTGCGCGAGATGTCGGCTGTGACCAAAATTCATATCACCGAGGCGTCCTCTGGCCAGATACATGTTCGTCTTGGCAGCAGTTCTGGCAGCCTGATTGTCGACCCAAAAACCAATTATGATCTGGGCGTCAATTTTGATAACAGCGATCCCGGTCGTGTCGATCTGATCCTTGAGCCCTATGGCGATAGACGCGTAGCCAGCACGGTTAGCAGTGGTGCCCTGGGCGGGTTGATCAACTTCCGCACCCAGACGCTTTCCCCGGCGATGGACAGCTTTGACTATCTGGCGCAAACCATTGTTGCCGAAGTTAATCAGATTCACAGTTCTGGTCTCGACGGTCGCGGCAATCGCGGTGGTGATCTGTTCGCCATCGATCCAATCTGTGATATCGCTGCGGCAACCGGCAATAGCGACAGGACTATTGCGGTTGAAGTAGTCGACCCCAAAGCATTTGACTACTCCCCATTTCGAGTCACCTGGGTCAGCGAGCAGAACAGCTGGCGTATTGAAGATCTAGCCACTGGCGCAACCTCCATGGCAGCACCAGGACCCGCCGCATTTACCCATGCCGGCATGAATATCTCGGTGGATCATATGCCCAGAGACGGTGAGAGCTATGAGATCAATCCAATCTCTCGGCCCGCCGCCGGTATTCGTCTTATCCAGACGGATCCCCTGGCTGTGGCGACAGCTGACACCATGCGAGTGATGAGTGCCGCTGATAACCTCAGCGATACCGTTGTCAGCTTGAGCCAGTCATCCACGGCGGCCAATGTCGGCTTTGATTCCGGCAAATCTATACACGAGCTCGGCAATAACCCCAGTGCCGCTGCCGGGCAGTCAGTGTCTGCCAGTTACCTGACACCAGCCTATATTATCCCCAAGGGAACCAGCCAGGCATCATTGATGATGGAAGTACCAGATGACAGCGATCTGAGCTTCCAGGTAATGACTAAAGACGGTGTTCATGTGCTCGGACACAGTATTGATGAGGGTACTAGGACAACTATGCTCTCTGGTGATTCCGGATTCAGCAGCGACAGCAGCTATAGCGACAGCTACCTCAATCAAACAGGCACTGATGCTTATCTGGATCTGGATTTAACCTATGGCTTTCTGGCCAGTGAAGTTGAGCGCAAAGAGTGGCAGGTAGACGACAATGGACTCAGCGATGCCTTCGAACTTATCACTATTGCGGCTTCAGCCACCTCAGGCGCAGTGCGTCTGCAAGACAATAACGCCGCTGTTGCTATTGATTTGATTAGCGCCGATGCATTGCTACTGAACGGCACGTCCATGGGTCCCTTGACGCTGGCAGCGGGTAGCATAAGCTCCTCGGCAATGATGGCAGACTGGATCAATAGCGAGTCTGATAATACCGGCGTTAGCGCCGCGGCGACCAACTTTATAGAGGTTGATGCGGTCAGTATCGACTACACCCAGCAGCTAAGGATCAATGGCACAACCATTGGTGATGGTTCCTTGCTGACATCGGCCGACGAGTTGGCCGACGCGATTAACAATGCCTCGGGGAACACCAATGTCATTGCCAAGGTAACCAGCAGTGGCAGATTACAGATTACGAATGCAGCGGGATTCGAAGGTGACAATATCACCCTGGGCAATCCCGATGGATCTTCCAGCAGCAATGCTCTGGGACAGCCAAACAGGACCTACACAGGGCAGCTTGCTCTGCAGGGTGATGAGCAAATTCGCTTTACCTTTGGCGCGCAGGGACTGCCGTCGGATCTTGCGGTGCTGGGGCTTCGCACAGGGGTCTATGTCGATAGTCCGCTGGCTGAGGACCTCGCCGTTTTTGTGACGGGCAGTGGATCCGCATCTGTCGCCGCCGGCTTTAGCCAGCCTGATCCGACAGTAGCGGCAGAGAGCCTGGAAAAGGCCTTTACGGTCAATTTTTCCTCGCCGACTGAATACAGTATCACCGACAATGCCACGGGCACAGTGGTGGCGACCAGGGCCTACAGCACTGGGGAAGATATTCTCCACAACGGTATGCTGATAGACGTCGACGGCAATCCGCTAGCGGGCGACAGTTTCGTTGTCGACAGCAATCAGGACGGTATTGGTGACAATGGCAATATTTTGCGCATTGTCTCCCTGCAGGATCAAGAACTGCTCGACGATGGACGCACGCTTAGCGAATCCTATATCTCTTTGGTTGGAACCGTCGGCAGCAAGGCAGCTCTGGCAATGATGTCCAAAGAGGCGATGCAAGTGGTCTACGACCAGGCGGTTGAATCCAAGGATCAGATCGCTGGGGTCAGCCTCGATGAAGAAGCCGCCGAGCTGATTCGCTTTCAGCAGGCTTACCAGGCATCGGCGCAAATTATTCAGGTAGCCTCCAAGCTATTTGATTCCATATTAAATGTTCGTTGAGGAATTGACTGATGAAGGTCTCTACTAGCCAGATATTTGACCGCGCCACGACTCAGATGTCCGCGCAGCAAGCTAAGGTCTCGGAAATGCAGACTCAGTTGGCAACCGGTAAACAGGTCCTACGGCCCAGTGATAATCCCGAGCAGGCGGCATTAATTCAGCGGCTGAGCACTGCGCTCAATCGTCAGGACGTCTACGAGTCCAATATTGATTCTATCAACAGTCGTCTCGGTGCCGAGGAGTCAGCACTGTTGGCCGCAGAAGATGTTATGCAGCGAATTCGCGAGCTGGCGGTTCAGGCGAGCACTGACACGGTTTCGTCGGATGGTCGTCAAATTATTGCTGCGGAAGTCACTGCATTGCGTGATCAGCTAGTCTCTCTGGCCAATTCTACGGATGTATCGGGAAACTATGTATTTTCCGGATCCATGGTACGAACCCTACCATTCTCAGAAAATGCCAGCGGTGACCTCGTCTATCAGGGCGACCAAAATCGTATGCTGGTGGATGTCTCTGACCAGCGGCAGCTTGCACTTAACCGCCCAGGCAACGAGGCGTTCCCCAGCGTAGTGCGAGAAATCGATGGCGTCAGCGAGCGAGTGAGCTTTTTTGCTGTGATCGATGATTTTAGTGCAGCGCTAAAAGATAACAATCAAGCACAGCTTCAGAGCAGTCTGGCTGAGGTCAGTGACCTGACACAAAATATGGCGATCTCGATTGCCGATGTCGGTAGTCGCCTGCGTATTGCGGAATCGCAACTCGACAGCCTCACCGAAACCAAGCTGAGATATCAGACCCTGTTGTCGAATGCGGAAGATCTCGACTACGCCACGGCGATTACCCAGTTGACCTCTGAAATTATGTCGCTGGAGGCGGGCCAGAGCAGCTTCGCAAAAATTTCTCAGTTGAGCCTTTTTGACTATCTCCGTTAAACGGCTTTACCAACTGCAACCTTTCGATATTAATAATAACAGCGAGCGTCTAAATGGCTGAAGTAGCAGGAAGCGATAGCGTCACAGCACAGATTATGACAACTCTGGGCGCTGGCTCGGGGTTAAATATTACCAAGCTGGCTCAGGATCTTACCGATGTTGAGAAGGCGCCTAGACAGGCCAAAATTGAAGAAGCGATGACCGCCACCGAGGCGAAAATTTCCGCCTACGGGTTAATTTCATATCAGGTAAGCCTGCTACAGACTGCGTTTGAATCCCTCAATGATGCCGATGAGCTGGCAACCAATACGGGAAGCTCAAGTGATATCGCCGTAACTTTTAGCAGTGTCGATGGCACCGCTGAAGCGGGTACTCACAGTATTGAGGTTACCCAGCTGGCTCAGGAACAGCGGAATATGTCCGACGAGTACAGTACCTCTGATAGCAGCCTTAACAGCGGCAGCTCTTTTGACTTAAATTTTACAATTGGCAACACCAGTACTAGCACCAGCACTGTAAGTGTTTCTACGGATACACCTGCCGGTGTTGTCAGTGCGATTAACGATGCTGATATTGGCATTACTGCAAGCTTGATCGACACCGGTATTGCCGGTGCTAACTACCGTATTGTGCTCAGTGGCGAGAATGGCAGCGAAGCAGCCTTTAGTGTCTCGTCGAGTCCTGATTTGGGGTTCGCCGATGTCGGCAATACTTTGCAGTCGGCTCAGGACGCGCAGCTCGACTATAACGGACTAACCGTTACTCGCAGCAGCAATGAAGTCTCTGATCTGATCAGTGGCACCACTGTGTCATTAAATGAAGTCACCAGCTCGGCGGCGCGTCTGACTGTGACCAGTGATCAAAATACCCTGAAGAGCGGCATCGAAAATGTGGTGACCGTATACAACGATTTTCGCGAGATCATGAATACGCTGACCAAGGCACCACAGGAAGATGTTGAATTTAGCGGCGCACTGCAGCGAGATCTCGCTGTTGCCAGACATGTGATGGAGCAGGTGCGTGAATCTCTGTTCGAAGACTCGTCGACAGCTTCGGGTGATATCTCCGGGCTGCGTGATATTGGCATCAGCATCAACCAGAAAGGCCAGTTGACCTTTGATGAGGATGAATACGATAGCGCTATTGCAGGCAGTTATGACGATGTTGTGATGATGCTGACCGCGAATACCACCGATCAAAATCTCTACGGAACAGCGGATAAGGGCCTGGCCCAGGATATTGCCACCACCCTTGAAGGTTTGACCGATAGCGAAAGTCTACTGACAACCCGTGAAGCCAATGCTGAGACTGCATTAGAAGACTACGAAGAACAGTTGGCGGAACTTGAGGAGCGTATGACGGCGGTCTACGATCGTTATCTCACGCAGTTCGCTGCCATGGAATCCATGATGGAGCGCCTTAACGGCACCAAGGAATATCTCGAAGGTCAGCTTGAGTCTCTCTCCAAAGCCTACGATAGCTAATCCCTAATTTATCCTGCACATCTTTTCTAAAACCCCCGCCTTAACCCCGGGTTTTTTTATTTCTTATCGATAATTCATTTCGCAGGTCGATCATTTAAGTCGGCCAATACTTAGCTGGCTTATAGTTGTGCAACGGCCAGGCATAAAAAAACCCGGCTCAGAGAGCCGGGTTTTGCGTACTGCGATGTTGCCGCAGATATTACTTAAGCAGTGCCAGTACAGACTGAGCCTGCTGGTTAGCTTGAGACAACATTGCCGTGCCAGCCTGCTGGATAATCTGCGTACGTGCCAGCTCAGTTGTTTCAGCAGCGTAATCAGCATCAGCGATACGGCTCATTGAAGCAGAGGTATTCTGCGAAACGTTGGCCAGGTTATCAACAGTGTACTCAAGGCGATTCATCACCGCACCAAAGGTTGCACGCTGTGTGGTTACACCGGAAATAGCAGTGTCCAGCGTATCGAGAATGTTGGCTGTTTCAGTGGTGATAGTAGCAGTTGTTGCAGTCATGCCGCTGTTATCGGCGCCCATTACAATACCAGTAGAGGCAGCTGCGCCCGCGGTATCTGCAGATATGGTACCGGCGACATCAGAGCCACCATCATCGGCAGTAACAGTTGGCGCGGTAGTGATTGCACCAGCAGTAGAGTAGGTTATATCAATGCCATTGCCTGCAGTGTTAGCGGCAACGGTAAACAGGAGGTCTCCGTAGCTAGAATCAGCCTGGATATCTGTGATGATTGCATCCAGATCGGTTGGGCTAGCTGAAGAGTAATCCAATGTGATTGTAGTTGTACCATCGCTGACAACAAAATCACCGTCAATTCCCGCCGCTACTGTATCGGAGATTGCAGAGGAATAAACTGCAGCTACCGCTGTAGTTGATGCTGTGCCGGCGGCCAGGTTAAAGTCAGAAAAGTCTACAGTAACTGTCTGCCCATCGTTGGCGCCAATCTGGAATGTAAACGACCCATCGCTGCTGTCGCCACCAGTG
>Ga0213868_10003355_pt1 | contig 14957 bp, 9 predicted proteins | sample PICome_9_FD_160087 | JGI IMG/M metagenome (GOLD analysis project Ga0213868, IMG submission 160087) | Coastal seawater microbial communities near Pivers Island, North Carolina, United States - PICO127 | ecosystem: Environmental > Aquatic > Marine > Coastal | place: USA: North Carolina | collected...
AGCTTGGTAAGAACATTCGCTAAAAAAACAACCAATCGACCGGGCTCTGGTAATGGGCTCGGTCGTTTTTTGTTGGGCTGGCTTAGTCAGGGATTTCGTTGAGCGTGTAGTAGGCATCCTTGTGCCACAGTTCACTGCCCTTTGAAGATCTTACTCCGTTACTGATGAGGTGATGCACGTGGCCCTTGACGAGGCTGTCAACAATCAGGCGCGCCGATTTTCCGTCGGGGCTGACTGTGGCTGACTTGATCACGGGAGTGGCTTGATCGACTTCCGGGCTGCCGTATTTGGACTGATAGATGTAAGTCCATGCCGCCATAGAGAAAGAGTCGGGCTTGATGGAGGCTGGGTCGACAGCATCAGTGAATGTGAGTTCGAAGCCATCGGGTTTGGCGCGCATCTCGAGAATTTCAAACGGAGTTTTCCCTGTCGAGCGGACGCGCTCAAAGGTGAAGGGTTTGCTGCCTCGGCTTGCCCAGCCACGGTTGCTGCCACCAATAAACAAAGTGCCGTCGTCGCTGAGACGCATGGGAATAATGCCGGCTTCGAAACCGGAGAGGTATTTGATCACGGCGCCTTGGTAGATGCCGTTGACCTTTTCGAGGAATACACGCTGGACTTCAGAGTGAGTCTGCTCGCCGACAAAAACCTGATTGGCAAAAGGGCCAAATTTCCCGCCCGTCTGATCGTGGATGATGGCTGTCGGGGATTGGCCGACTTTGCCGTGGGGGAGCACTACAGCGGGAGGTATGAACTTGGGAATGCGCTCGCGTTCGGTGGTGATGCGTGATCCGTCTTTGGGCTGGTTTTTGAGTGGCTCGATCGCCGTTTGATCTGGGTAGAATATGTTGCCCGTTGGGTTGCCCTGGAAGGTGCCGGGTTTAAGCCATTTGAGCGAAGACGAGCCATTCCAAACACCTTGGTTGTCGGTGTAGAAAGTGTCGCCTGCAGCGTTGAAACCAATGCCGCCCGGTGAGCGGATGCCGGAACAGGTTGGGATCATTTCCCCTTCTGGGGTGATGCGCACGCACCAGCCACGCCATGGGGAGTTGGCATTGAAAGAGCCTGTGAGGCAGAGCACGACCCAGACATTGCCGTCCTTGTCGGGCGTGGAGCCAAAGGCGTATTCGTGGTAGTCACCATTAATGCCCCAATCCGCACAGATGGTCTCGAAGGAGTCGATTTTGCCATCATTGTTAGTATCGGTCAGCTTGGAAACCTCGGGGCGTTGGGTGAGGAAAAGTGAGCCGTCTTGATAAAACATGCCGAGTGGTTCGTGCAGGCCACGATGGGCAACACTCCACTTGACCTTGGAAAGATCCTTCCCATAGGCGCCCTCACAGATCCAGAGGTCGCCACGGCGTGTGGTAACCGCCACTTTCTTGTCCGGCATCAACGCGATGGAGCCGATCTCCATGACCTCGCCTTTGGGTAGGGGGATTTCCTCGCGGAGATAAAATTCTTCCTGAGTCGGAGCCGCAAAAAGCGGGCTGATGAGGGCAAGGCTAAGTAATAATGAGCGCATGGTGAGAGATGCTTTTATTTCCACTGATAGCGGAGGGTGATCTGGTTTTCCCCAGCTTTGAGTTGCAGTGGCAGGATGAGTTCCTTGCTGCGAACGAGGGCGGGAACGGATGAGTTGGAGCTGATCTCAACCTGCATATTATTTCCCAATAGATAAGTGTTGGCACTGTCGGCAGCTTTGATGTCGAGACCGTTGCAAATCATTAGGTGAAGGTTTTTTGGGGCGCCGGAGCCAGGAGCATCGATGGTGATGGTGCGCGTGATGCCTTTGGTGTCGAACTCTGGGGTAGATACGTCGGACACCTTGAGTGAGCCTACCTCATAGTTGAAAGTCGGTCTGTCGTTTTCTCCGAGCTGATAACCACGGAAGCGGCGCTTGGTTTCGCCTTGGTCGGCGGCTTGCCATGCTGCCGTTGCTGAATCGAGTGTTCCCCACACCGGCATGGAGGTCAGTTTGACGGTGTTTTTGCCGGCGGGTGGTTCATTACCTTGGCCGCGGCCGGTCCAATGGTGGCCTCCGTCGTAGAAGCGTTCTTGCCAGAGTAGCTCGATGTTGAGGTTGTCGGCACTGAAGGCGAGGTTGATACCGCCATGGTAGCCAACACCGATGGAGCGTGGCGTGCTGCCGTCAATAAAACCACGGTAAAAAGCGGTGCCGTTAACGGGTGGGTCAATCGGGATGGATGGCCACCTGGGGCCTTTCTTTATATTTGGTTTTACTGCCGAGAGTTGTAGATGTGATTTGATGCCGGGGCCTTGCATGGCAAGTGTGATGGCCTCTTGTCCGCTAAATTCGAAGTATTCGACACGGATATCATGCAGGCCTTTGCTGAGTTTGGTTTTACCTGATTTGGCTCGGCCCATGCCTCCGAGGCCTTTGACCTCAGCGACTAGTTTGCCGTCTAAATAAACCGCGGATCCATCGTCGGAATCCAAAGTGAAGGTGTAGTTGCCTTTTTTAGCAATGGGAAGTTGACCTTCCCAGACCATGCCAAAGCTTTTTAAGTTGCCCGCATTGGCGATGCTGATGAGCCCCTTGTGTTCTTCATAGGTGGCCTCGGGCTTGAGCTTGGAAAAGTCAGGCCGCGTTTTCCAAGAGCCGTGGTAGACCTTGGAGATGAGGCCCTTGATGGGCGGTGGGGTATTTGCCTCAATGGGGTGCTTTTTGAGTAGCTCGTCGGCTTGCCACATGGTGGTGCGTGCGCCGGTGGTGCGTCGGTTCTTGGCCACATCGTTGAGTGCGATGGCTTTGTTTTTATTGCCCCAGCTATTACGCACATAGTTGAGGATGGCAACGATCTGTGGGTCAGTGAGAGAGCCTCCCTGTGGTGGCATCACGAGGTTGTATGTCTTATTAGGATCCTTGTCTGTGGGCACCGCGATTTCACCCTGCAGTCCGTGCAGAACGATCTGGATGGAACGATCGGGTTTGCCATTGAGCCAGGGGCTGTTGGCTAGGGGCGGGAATGCTCCGTCGTTGGCCCCTTTGCCATCAGGGGCATGGCACGCTGAACAATAGGTCATGTAGAGCGTCTTGCCCTCCTCTGCCACAGAGGAGGAGATAAGCGCCAAAGGTGATAATGTGGCGAGTAGCAGTGCTAGCTGGCGCAGATGACGTTGATTTGAAATGAACATGTCCGTGTGAGATACAGAACCATTATCATATAGCTTTCGGATTAGCTAAAAAAGAAGCTCAGAGGCAAGAGATTGACGATTTATGATAAGTTTCTGTGTTGCGTCAAGTTTTGCGCCAAGATGGCGACAGCGGATATTACCCATTCTTTGCCCATTGATGGACGTGATCAAAATCCTCAGGGCTGTCAAATGCCTCGCAGGGCACCCAGGTGTAGGATTTTTTTGCATGATAGAGCAGAAGTCCTTGTTTGGTGGGCACAGATTCAAGTAGGGCGCTCCATTTGACCGTGGCTTCACGGTCTTCACCATGGATATGGATGCTCTCCGGGGTGAAGGTGTAGAGCACACTCTGGCCGTATCCAGGAAGCTTGCGTAAATTGCGAGCGTGCATGATTTTCCAGATGAGAGGACGCAGGAGGGCAAAGGTGCCGACCATGAGCATCAAGATGGCCATGGGGTGGGGGCCTTGGCTGATGAGCATGATGATGCCCGCTAGGATCAGGCCGACACTGAGCAAGGTTCTCAGCATGAGCCAAGTGCGGTAGCGATGCCACATGTGTAAGCGGAAAGCTCCCAGGTGGGAGCGCTCGTCGAAGACCATTTTGGCGCTGATGGAATCTTGCATGGAGTCAATAGAATGAATAGAATGGTGTTGGCTGGGCTTTTAGCCTGTTTCTTAGCTCTTGAAAGCCAAATGAGCTGTTTTCATTGATTTATCAGCGATGGAGCCTCTTTTGGCCGCTAAAAAAGGCCCATTAAAGATTCTTATTGCAATAGAGTCTCAATTGCGCTTCATTGTGTTTGAAGATGATTGCAGACATAGCAAGCGACCTAAAAGCAGATAGCGCCATGACCCTTAGTAAGGCAAGTGCCGGCTGTCAGCTGCGTATTCGCCAGCTTGAGGGTGGTGAATGTCAAAGGCTAAGGGAAATCGGCTTCTGTGAGGAGCTGGAAATTTCGAAGCTATCAGATGGGCGTAATATGATTTGTTCTGTTTGCGGAACTCGTTTGGCACTTAGCAAAAAGCTCGGTGATCAAGTGCTAGTGGAAGAAATCCACGGGGTGGAAAAGGCTTAAGCCGATCCTGCAGGGAACACCTCATTATCTATCTGCTCTCATGGAAATCATTGCTCTGGTTGGCAACCCTAATAGCGGCAAGACCACTCTTTTTAATGCGCTCACCGGTGCCAATCAAAAGGTAGGAAACTACCCAGGAGTAACGGTGTCCCGAGTTTCTGGGACCTTACGAACACCACATGGGCACAAGTATGAGTTACTCGACTTGCCTGGTTGTTATTCGCTGAGCCCTAAGGCTCCCGATGAAAAAATTACGCGTGATGTTTTGCTGGGAGACCAGCAGGGTAATGATTTGCCCGCTGCTGTTTTGTGTGTGGTTGATGCATCGAATCTTGAGCGTCATTTATACTTGGTGACTCAGGTGATGGATCTTGGTCTGCCCGTGGTTGTTGCACTCAACAAAATAGACATCGCGCAAAAACAAGGCATCAGGATCAATGTCGAATTACTGGCCGAGGAGTTGGCATTACCGGTGGTGCCATGCCAGGCTAACAAGTCCATTGGTGTCGTCGATATTAAGCATGCGATTAGGCGGCCCCTGCCGCGGCCATCTGCACGTAAGTGGCAGGCTGACAAGCACACCGAGTCAGCGATCGCCGAGCTGGCAAACCAATTAAAAGCTGAGCATCTTGATAATGCAGAGCCGCATGCCATCCACTTGTTGGCAGATGTAGACTACAGAACTTCCAAGCAATCTGGGCTCAGTGAGGCCGCGCAGCAGGCAGGTATTAAATGCGCAGCAAGCTGTGAGCGAGCAGAGGTTTCTCCTGAGGATGCTATTTCAAAAGCGCGCACCAAGTGGGTGCAGTCGGTTTGTTTGCTGACGGCGCGACGTAAAGATCCTGAGCATGGCATGTCGGGGCTCACGTTTAGTGACAAGGTCGATCAGGTTGTGCTGCACCCCTTTATGGGTTGGGTGTTTTTTGCGGGACTGATGCTGGGTATTTTCTGGACCATCTTTAGCTTGGCTGAGTACCCCATGGGTTGGGTAGACGCGGGCATTGGCTTTATTAATGAAGGTGTATCCGGTATCTTGCCTGAGGGTGACCTCAAGGATCTGATTGTCGATGGGGTCATTACCGGGGTGGGCAGCGTGGTTATTTTTCTGCCGCAGATTTTATTACTACTGTTTTTTATCGGCCTGATAGAGACCTCGGGATACATGGCGCGGGCAGCTTTGCTGATGGATCGCCTGATGAGCAAGGTGGGTCTGAGCGGCAGGGCGTTTCTGCCATTATTGAGTTCTTATGCCTGCGCGATTCCTGGCATCATGGCGACACGTAGTATGGACAGCGCTAAGCAGCGTTTGCTGACGATCTTGATCGCTCCATGGATGAGCTGCACTGCAAGGCTGCCAGTTTACTCACTGTTGATTGGCATGTTATTGGCTGGCTATGGATCATTTGTGCAAGCCCTGGTGCTGGCCTTTATTTATTTTTTAGGCACGGCAAGCGCACTCTTTGCAGCGTGGCTGTTAGCACCACGGGTTAAAGGGAACGAGGAAGCCTCACATTTCCTGATGGAATTACCGGAATACAGCATGCCGGACATGTCTTACACTGGTCGTCATTTGGCAGAGCGTGCGTGGTCATTCTTACGTAAAGCAGGAACCGTGATCTTAGGCTTATGTATTTTACTATGGGCCTTGGAAACCTACCCGAAGCCGAAGGAGGGGACTCCTGCTGCCGATGATCCAGCACTTGCACTAGAGCAGAGCTACATGGGGAGAATGGGTCATGCGATTGAGCCGGTAGTAAAACCTCTGGGCTATGACTGGCGCACGGGAACGGCACTAATTGCAGCCTTTGCCGCGCGCGAGGTGTTTAATGCTAATCTGGCGATCTCTTATTCGGTGGAAGATGCCGATGATGAGGATCGCCTCCTTGAACAGCTCAGGGCTAAGCTAGCTCAGGCGACCTGGCCGGATGGCCGCAAGGTTTACACGCCATTGACGACGATGAGCTTGTTGGTGTTTTTTGTCTATGCGCTGCAGTGCCTGCCGACGACGGTGGTGGTGCGCCGTGAAACTGGCTCTTGGAAATGGGCAATCGCCCAATTGGTGGGCATGACCGCGGTGGCCTGGTTGGCTGCCTTTGCGGTGTATCAGGTCGGAAGTTTATTCTCCTGAGTGCTTCCAAGTTTATAAAACTTGGGTTATATTCACTAAACATGGACTGGGCAAATTGGCAAACTTACGCAGCGGTAGCGATTGTGCTGATCACTTTAGGAGTGTTTGTCGGGCGGGGTCTGAAAACCTGGCTAATTGGCAGTGACAAGAATTGTTGTGGTGGTGGCTGCGGCTGTGGTGTTGCTAAACGGGCGGATAAGCTGAAAAATTGAGGTGGCTCTGTGTGTCCTGATTCTTTATCCCGTAAATAAGGGGTCAGCTAACAATGGATTACCCGTTCTCGATAGCTTATTGTGCTGTCAATGAACGATGCGGACGAAAAAAAGCAGCCTCAATTGATCTATTCTGTAAGGAATAACAGCTTGTCATCGTTCTAAGCTGGGTTAGATTCCCGAGGAACGTATTGTTTTTTCATCACCTTTTCAGTCATGCCTATCAAGCTCAACTTTCCGCTCGCTAATGCCCCTCAATTTGGCAGCGCTTCGCGTATCCTGTCCCTTGGTTTGTTTGCGCTGTCTTTGAGCTTGGCTTCCTGTAGCAAGAAAGAGGGGGGGGAGCTTGGTGCCGAGCAGGAAAAAGATGCAAGCGCTGAGGCAGCTGCCCCTTTAGAACTCACGGAAAAAGTAGCAGCTGAGGAGAGCTCGCCATTGCCGGATACGGTTACTTTTAATACGCACATCCAGCCGGTGCTTTCTGAGAAGTGCTATCACTGCCACGGTCCTGACTCCGGAACACGTCAGCCGAAAAAAGCACCCCTTCGCCTCGATATCGAAGAGTTTGCCTTTGAAAACCGTGAGAATGGCAAACCAGTCATCATTAAGGGCAAACCTGCTGATTCTTATCTGGTGGAGTTGATCCATTCAGATGACCCAGAAGTGGTCATGCCTCCACCTGAGAGTCACCATAGCATGTCGGCACGTGAGATTGCCTTAATTGAAAAATGGATTGAGCAAGGTGCAGAATACCAGCAGCACTGGTCGTTTATCAAACCGGAAAAATTACCGATCCCGGAAACCAGCAACAAGAACTTGGCTGAATGGGCGACTAACCCAATTGATGGATTTATTTTAGCCGGGATGGAATCCAAGGGGCTTGAGCCGAATCCCGAGCAGGCACCGCACCGTCTGCTGCGTCGTATTTATTTTGATCTCACCGGGCTTCCTCCAGCTCTGGATAAAGTGAATGCATTCGTTGCCGCCCACGCTGAAGATTCGCTCGAGGCGATCAACGGGGTGCTCGATGAATTGTTCAAGTCCTCTGCATACGGGGAAGAGCAGGGCAGGCTATGGCTCGATGCCGCGCGTTACGCTGACACCCACGGTATCCACATTGATAATTACCGTGAGATTTGGCCCTACCGGGATTGGGTGGTTCAGGCCTTCAACGAAAACATGCCCTTTGACCAATTCACCATTGAGCAGCTGGGCGGAGACTTGATGCCCAAGCCTAGCCTCGAGCAAAAGGTGGCGACCGGATTCAACCGCTGCTTGCCGACCACGGGTGAGGGCGGCTCGATCGCAGATGAGGTGCTAGCCATGTATGCTACTGAGAGGGCAAATACGACATTTGGTGTCTGGCAAGGACTCACGGTGGCGTGTGCCGAGTGCCACGACCACAAGTTCGATCCGGTTTCGCAGAAAGAATTCTATCAGATTACAGCCTTTTTCCGCAACACCACGATGTCTGCACTCGATCGTAATAACAGCAAACATGCGCCAAGTTTGTTTGTGGCGCGCCCTGCTGATAGGCCACGCTATAATGCCATTAACGAGGAAATTGCGGCACTAGAAAAGACAGATCATCAGACCAAGGGAAAACGTAATCAAGAAAGGGAGGCCGAGTATCAGGCTTGGCTTACCCAGCTGAAAAATCCCACACCTCCGGGTGATGAGTTGCCAACCGACGGGTTAGAAATACGCCTGCCCCTGATCAACCCTACCAACAATATTTTACAGGGAACGGCCAAGGGTCAGCCGATCTCGTTGAATACTGAGATACGCACGCTGCCCGGTATCCTCGGCCATGCGCTGCAGATCGGTGATCGCCCGCCAGTGGAAGTCGGCGACTACGGTAATTTTGATGGCAAGCACGGTTTTTCCTACGGGGGATTCATCTATGTGGATGGCAAGCCCAACGGAGCCATCATGGCCAGAATGGATGCCAACGACAATTATCAGGGTTGGGATTTATGGATTGAGAACGGCCAGATCGGCGCGCACGTCATTGAGAGATGGCCTGATGTTGCGGTCAAGGCCATCAGCAAGAAGCCACTCAAGCCTAAGCAGTGGCATCACGTGATGGTGGTGTATGACCCATCTAAGCACAAAGATAGCCTGACGATTTATTTGGATGGAAAGCCGACACCACTGACATACGTCCGCAATAATCGTGGCAAAGATATACGCACACTTGTGCCAATAACCTTAGGCAGCCGGGCAGGAAATGATGCCAGATTGAGAGGCGTGGTTGCTGCACAGGAGCTGCAAGTGATCAGCAGAAAAATCGAACAGAGGGATGTGCAGGATCTTGCTTTCAAAAGCATGAGAAGGGGGCTGCAGCAAGCTCCCAATAGTAAACCTTTGCTGGTGGCACTCAGGCAGCAGTTTGACATCCAGCAACCTGCTAAGCCAACACCTGAGCAGCAAAAAATCGCGCAACTCCACAAGGAGAAGCGGGCGATCGAAGGGCGGGGGGCTCATACCCTCATCATGGACGATAAGCCCAAAAGCAAAGCCTTTGCCCATATTCTGGATCGCGGCGATTACGCTTCCAAGCTGGAGAAAGTATTCCCGGGAGTGCCCGCAGTGCTTGCTGGTGAGAAGCCTGAGCCAACCAACAACCGGTTGGATTTGGCCAAGTGGCTGACGAAAGCGGAAAACCCACTCACCGCCCGGGTAACGATCAACCGCCATTGGCATTACCTCTTCGGTCGAGGAATTGTTGAGACCACAGAAGACTTTGGCATCATGGGCGCGCGCCCGAGCCATCCCGAGCTGCTTGATTGGTTGGCAACTGAGTTTGTTGCCAGCGGTTGGGACTTACAGCACATGTTGCGTTTGATAATGACCTCGTCAACCTACCGCCAGTCCGCGGTGATCAGTGAAGAGAAGCTGCAAGCTGACCCAGATAATCTCTACCTTTCCCGTGCTCCACGTTTCCGCATGCACGGCGAGCAGTTGCGGGACATGGTGCTCGCCACATCCGGCCTTCTTGTCAATGAGCTTGGCGGGGCGCCAGCGAGGCCCTATCAGCCGGAGGGAATCTGGGAAGCGGTGGCCATGAAACAATCTGATACTAGGCTCTATAAACCTGACACTGGAGACAATCTTTACCGAAGATCTATTTACACGATCTGGAAACGCACGGCGCCACCACCATCCATGGAGTTGCTCAATGCACCTCCGCGGGAGACATTCTGTGTGCGCCGGGAGCTGACTAACACACCTCTGGCTGCCTTTGTCACCATGAACGATGTGCAGTTTGTCGAGGCGGTCAGGGCACTGGCAGAAAAAGCTCTCAAGGCAGAAAGTGAGACCTCCAAGCGCATGGATTACATTACCCTGCGACTCATGTCACGGGAGCTCGACACCAGCGAGAAGGAGCTCGCTATGGAGACGCTGGAGCAGATCTCTGAACAGTTCAAGGCGGCGCCTGAAGAGGCAGCCAAGCTCATTGACGTAGGCGAAAAGCCAGCGGAGAAATCCTTGCCAGCCCCGGAGCTGGCGGCATGGACCGTCATTGCCTCCCAGATTCTCAACCTCGACGAAACACTTACCAAATAACTATCATGAATGATCTTTTTGACCTCAACGGCATTGTCAACCGCCGTCAGTTTTTCCGTAAAAACGTCACGGGCCTGGGTGCAGCGGCACTTGCATCGTTGTTGCCCGAGGAGCTTCTCGGGGCCAGTGATCACGGAGTCGTGGGTGGCATGAAGGCACCCCACTTCGCTCCCAAGGCAAAGCGGGTGATCTACATGTCGATGATCGGGGCCCCCAGTCAGTTGGAAACCTTTGATTACAAGCCTGAGCTAGAGAAGCGCTACAAGGAGGACATCTCGGATTTCCTCAAGAAGTCCGGCGTGCGCCTGACCACCATGACCGCAGGCCAGAAGGGGTTTCCTGTGGCTCCCTCGCGCTTTAAATTTAACCAGCACGGGGAGTCTGGAACATGGGTGAGTGAGTTACTCCCCTACACGGCCAAAATGGCGGATGACATTTGTGTCATCAAGTCCATGCACACCGAGGCGATTAACCATGAGCCTGCCAACCAGCTGATCTACACCGGTTCGATGATCCGAGGCAAGGCATCGATGGGCTCATGGCTTTCCTACGGTTTGGGAAGCATGAATCAGGATCTGCCGACCTTTGTTGTTCTTCATGCCCAACACACTAGCCCAACTGCCAATGTGCAGGCGATTTCCGCCGGCCTCTGGGGTAGTGGTTTCTTGCCCGGAAAACATGCTGGGGTGGCGTTGCGCGGTATAGGTGATCCTGTGCTCTACCTGAAGAACTCACCCGGCATTTCCCGTGAAGTGCGGCGCTCCATGCTGGATGGGCTCAACCATCTGAACCAGAAATCCTATGAGCGTGTTGGTGACCCTGAAATCCAGACTCGAATCCAGCAGTATGAGATGGCGTTTAGGATGCAGGCCAGTGTTCCCGAACTCACCGATCTCGACAGCGAGTCTGAGCACACTTTTGACCTGTACGGTGCTGAAGCCAAGAAGCGTGGTTCCTTCGCCAACTCCTGCCTGATGGCCCGCCGTTTGGTCGAGCGTGGTACCCGCTTTGTTCAGATCTTCCACCGTGGCTGGGACCAGCATGGTGGTATGATGCGTGATCTTCCGCAGCAATGTAAGGATATTGACCAAGGAGCCTACGCCTTGATCCAAGACTTGAAGCAGCGTGGTATGCTTGATGACACCCTAGTGATCTGGGGTGGTGAGTTTGGCCGAACGGTTTACAGCCAAGGCGCCCTATCAGAGACCAACTACGGACGTGATCACCACCCAAAATGCTTCTCCATCTGGATGGCCGGTGGTGGTGTCAAGGGAGGCATGACCTACGGTGAAACCGACGAGTTGTCGTTCAATATTACAACGCCTGACCAAGCCGTGCATGTGCGAGATCTTCAAGCAACCATCCTGCACCAGCTCGGCATCAACCACGAGCGCATGTCATTCAAGTTCCAGGGACTTGATAACCGCCTCACTGGGGTGAACCCAGCTAAGGTGGTTAAGGATATTCTTGCCTAGGAATAGCCTGAGCTGACCTCAAAAATCATTCAGTTTGAGAGCTCTCTAGGAGGTAAGCTCCAGATGTTGCGTGACGAGCTTGACGGCATTTTCAGCTGTCATGCCGTGTTGTTCGCGTAGCTGGTCTACCTTGCCGTGCTCGACAAACTGATCCGGCCAGCCGATACGCTCGACTGGGGTGGTGATCGAAGAGTCGCTGAGCAGCTCAAGCACGCTGGCACCAAAGCCATTGTGCAGGACATGGTCTTCCATGGTGATCACAACCTTGCATTTCTGCGCGTAAGTGCGGATGAGCTCAGCATCGAGTGGTTTGATGAAACGTGGATTGATCAGGGCGACGGAGTGGCCGAGGGCCTCGAGTTTCTCCTTAGCTTCTAGGGCGACCTCATACATGTGGCCGAGGCTGATAATGGCGATGTCGTCTCCGTCTTGGATGACTTCGCCTTTGCCAATCTCGAGTAGTTCAGGTTGAGCTTTGGGCTTTGTTCCAATGCCTGCACCCCTTGGATAGCGAATAGCGGTGGGGCCATCATCGTAATTGGCCATGGTCCAGAGCATGTCGATGAATTCATCCTCGTCCTTGGCCTGCATGTGAATGAGGCCCGGAATGGCACGCAGGTAGGCGATGTCAAACAGTCCGTGGTGGGTCGGGCCATCGTCTCCGGAAAGGCCACCTCGGTCCATGCACATTCTCACAGGCAGGTTTTGCAAGGCGATATCGTGAATGATCATGTCGATGGCGCGCTGCATGAAGGTCGAGTAAATGGTGAGGAAAGGCCTCAGTCCCTGGGTGGCATGACCACAGGCGAATAGCGCGGCATGCTCCTCGGCGATACCAACATCGAAGTAACGCTCTGGAATTTCCTTCTTAAAGATATCCAGCTTGGTGCCGCCGGGCATTGCAGCGGTGATGGCGGTAATAGATTTGTCTTTTTTGGCAAAATCGGTGACGGCACGACCATAGAGTTCGGAGTAGGTGGGGTTGTCGGCAGCTGCTGTTGAGCCATCTGCAATTTTATAGGTGCCAAGACCGTGAAACTTACCGGGATTATCAAGGGCTGGTTTATAACCGCGACCTTTCTCAGTGATGATGTGCAGAATGACCGGTTGATCCTGCGTTTTGAGATGTTCAAAAGTGCGAATCAGTAGTGGCAAATCATGTCCGTCAATCGGGCCGTAATAATGAAGGCCGAACTTTTCAAAAAGGACGCTAGGTAGCAGTAGATTTTTAGTGTTGCGCTCAACTTTATGGGCGAATTTACGCACCGTATCGCCGCCAATTTTACCGACAAACTCAGCCGCTTTGTGACGCACAGATGAAAACATGGGGTGCGTCTGCAGGGCGTTGAAGTACTTGGCCAGAGCGCCGACATTGCGGTCAATGGACCATTCGTTGTCGTTGAGCACAACAATGAGTCGCTTGGTGGTGTGCTCAATGTTGTTGAGTGCCTCAAGTGTCGGGCCACAGGTGAAAGCGGCATCTCCAGCGACAGCAACCACGTTGTTGTCATCTCCCTTGAGATCACGTGCAGAGGCCATGCCAAGTGCTGCAGAGAGCGCTGTGCCTGCGTGTCCAGCGCCATAACAATCATGTTTTGATTCTGTGCGTAGCAAGAAACCGTTGAGCCCGCCAGGTGTGCGGATGGTGTCGATTGTGTCCGCCCTGCCGGTAAGCATTTTATGAACGTAGCCCTGGTGGGATACATCAAAGAGAAATTTGTCCTCCGGGCTATCAAAGACACGGTGTAGTGCCACCGTTAGCTCAACAACACCGAGGTTGGGTCCCAAATGTCCGCCAGTCCTTGCCAGTGAATGGATTAAGGTGTGTCTTATTTCTTCGCATAGGTCCTCGAGTTGGTCATCAGGCAGTGCCTTGACATCCTCTGGGCCTTTGATGTTGGATAGAAGCTGAGGGAGCTCAAAAGAGCCTGATTTCGTCGTCATTATGATCGTTTGAGGGTGAGGTGCCCTCTTGAGCGTCCTCTTGGTTAAAGTTGTCTGGAGAATCTGTTGAGCTTTGGCCCGCGGCAGCCTTGGGTTTAAGCGTGATAAGATCAAGCCGTTTCCGCGCATTCCCTAAAACAGATTCGCAGTGGCTGATGAGTTCAGCGCCACGTTCGTAACTTGAGATCAGCTTTTCTAAGGGTAATTGGCCGGATTCCATGGTTTCAACCATGGCATCGAGTTCTTCGAGAGCCTCCTCGAAACTGGGTGACTTAGCTGGGCTATCCTTTTTTTTGGTTTTTTTATCAGGTGGCATGGGAATCTAATCGAATGACTGAGTGACGGGGCGTTTGGAGTAATAGGTCATGAAACCATAACTGATCATCGGGTGTTCATGCTGGTAGCGACGTGAGAGCGGCTTGAAAGCTTCATGAGTATCCATGAACGGTTTGGCAAGAGCCATTCTTCCCCATACGTTAAATACCAGAGGGTAGAGCTCACCATAGCTACCTTTCGGCGTTGCAATCGACATAATCCCCTCACTGTTGAAAGAATAAGGCGTGATGAGAATACCGCTCACAGGCGTGTGTTGCTCGATGGCGAGCGATTCTATTTTTTCAATCTGATCGAGGTTCTGCGGTAGCCAGACACACGTGCGATCAGCATACCATGCCACGGCCCATGGCACATCGGAGATGACGATATCCTTCGCCGTCGTGTTATCTGCAAGGGTATGGTTGATTGCTTTGGGATAGTAGGGGGGCCAATGAGGAAAACCGCCAATGCCCTCTGCACGAAGACCGAGCCGCACGTCTTGGGGGATGGATAGCAACATCGGACCGGCACTGATGGCGACGATCATTATCAAATGAGCGTGACGCAGTGAATCGATGCGCTGCGCGATCCCGAGCCGAGCCCACAAGATGGAAATCATGGCGAGGCCGTAAGCAGACATAAGGGGAGCAAAGAGAATGTGGATTTGATTGGAGTCCATGCTCTCATCCTTGAGGCCATAGATCGACATACCGATACCCGCGAGCGCCCACATGAGTAACAATGGCCAGCGAAACATTGCCAGTGCATGGCGCTTGAAGGGGTGCAGTAGCGCAATAAAGAATATCGGTGCGGCTAAGATGGCTCCCAAATACGCGTGCAGATTTGAAATTTGGCCCAGCGTGGTCGCCATGATATTGATGAGTAGGCTTTTGAGCCCCAATTCATGATCTGCCGGTGAGAGAGACCGCATGATGTCATCTTGGGATGAGCCTAAGCCGTTGTGGATGGCATAATAAGCCGTGCCAAAAAGGCTTCCGGTCGGGCTGCTGTAGATCAGGTAGGCAATGGGTAATACTAATACTAAAAGCATCCCGATGAGCGCACCGGCAATGATGC
>Ga0213868_10003356_pt1 | contig 14957 bp, 15 predicted proteins | sample PICome_9_FD_160087 | JGI IMG/M metagenome (GOLD analysis project Ga0213868, IMG submission 160087) | Coastal seawater microbial communities near Pivers Island, North Carolina, United States - PICO127 | ecosystem: Environmental > Aquatic > Marine > Coastal | place: USA: North Carolina...
TGCGTGGTAAAGGAGCAAAACGACTTGCAGGTATGATTTTGTGGTGGGCAAGTACCAGCGCTCCTCAAGCTGTTCCGGGATCCTATAAAGTGGTTCTAGAGGTAGAAGATATGCCAGCACAATCTAAGGTGTTCAGTATTCTAGCAGATAAAAACGCAGAAACTGACTTGGCAGGCATGCAATTGCAATTCGACTTTATTACAGATGTAAATAATACTGTAGATAAAGCCCACACCTCTATAGAAAAAATTCGCGCCATCAACACCCAATTAAAAGCCTTTAAAGCACAATACAAGGATGAGGATGCAATTAAAGATTTGGTTAAAAAAGCAGATGCCTTGAGCGAGCAGCTAAGTGCTATTGAGAAAGCTTTGTATCAAACCAAAAATAGGAGTGGGCAAGATCCTTTAAACTTCCCAATTAGGTTGACTAACAAATTAGCACATTTAAACAGCTTGGTAGGGATGGATGATTTTCCGCCAACAACTCAAGATATTGCTGTAAAAAATGAGTTAACAGGGGCTATAAATAAAGAGTTGGATGCCTTAGATGCACTTATTTCTCAAGAAATAAAGTCCTTTAACCAAGAGTTTAACAACAAACAACTCAACTATTTATTTGTCGAGTAATAATTGCTTTAGACCATTAGTTTTGTATTATGGAATACAATTATATTAAATCATTACACTTAATATTTGTCATCACCTGGTTTGCAGGGTTGTTTTGTATTGTGCGCCTGTTTGTGTATCAAATAGAGGCCCATGATAAAGAATCTCCTGCGAGAGAAATTTTAGCAGACCAACTCAAGATTATGGCAAAGCGTTTGTGGTATATTATTACCTGGCCATCTTTGTTTTTGGCTGTAGGGTTCGCCTTCTGGCTTCTGGCACTTCGCCCTTTTTACATAGAAGAGCCTTGGATGCAAGTAAAGTTAGGTTTTGTAGTGGCCCTTATTTGCTATCATATTAAATGCCACCTAATTTTTAGAGACTTGCAGAATGACAAGATAACATACTCTGGAAATTTTATGCGTATTTTTAATGAGGGCGCTACCATTATACTCTTTGCGGTTGTATTTTTAGTCATTTTAAAAAATGCAGTAAGCTGGATTTATGGCACTGTAGGGATCATTGTTTTTGCCATACTTCTGATGCTAGGCTTTAAATTATATAAGCGCATCAGAGAACAATAGCCCTTGTGGTTACAAAAATGTATGGCCTGTATTGCAACTCACATAAATAAAAATGGCCTAATTATTGGTACCTTTTAGTACCCTAACATTATAATCTACATCCTTGAAGTTTTACAGACAATCTTTGCGAAATAGAATATTTTTATCCATGTTAATACTGGTGGTATTGGCCTCTGTTTTAATTGCAGCTGTAACAGTATATCAGTACCGCGAAGAGGCAGAAGACTATCACCACGATAGGCTAGAGAGAAAGCAACAAAATATTAAAAAACACATTAATTATGTTCTGCAAGAGGCTTTGTATCCTGTTCAGACAAGTAATATTCCTCTTATTTTTCAAGACGAGATTTATGAAATCAATCGCATCCACAACTTAGAGCTTCGCTTTTATGATCTTGATGGTGGGTTGCTTATAAAATCTAAAGGGTTTATTGATAGTGATACTACCAACACAAGTGTAAAGCCATATATATTAAAATCTTTGGGTGCTTCCTCTCAAAAAACATTCATTGAGGAGTTCAATACTGATGCTCAAAATTACCAATCCTCCTACAGTTTTATCACCGATAGTAATCTAGAGCCATTGGCAATCTTAAATGTGTCTTACATAGAAGAGGATGGCTTTATAAAAGATGAATTGTCAGAGAGTCTCTCTAGATTGGCTTTGGCTTATTTACTAATGTTAGCTATTGCCATAATTTTGGCTTACTTTCTATCAAAGTATATAACAAAATCGCTCAATATTATTTCTCAAAAAATAATTGACACCAAGCTAAACAAGCGTAACAAGCGCATTGATGTTTCACAAAACACAACGGTAGAAATTACAAATTTGGTAAAGGCATACAATGGTATGATTGATGAATTGGAGATAAGCGCAGCACAATTGGCAGCAAGCGAGCGCGAAGCAGCTTGGCGAGAAATGGCAAAGCAGGTCGCTCATGAGATTAAAAATCCTTTAACTCCAATGCGACTTACAGTACAGAGTTTTCAAAGAAAATTTGATGCCAACTCACCAGATATTGTTGAAAAAACAAAAGAATACAGCAACACCCTTATTGAGCAAATTGACACGATGAGCGCTATTGCCTCTGCTTTTTCAACCTATGCGCAAATGCCAGCCCAAAAAGACGAAACGCTAAACCTTGTAAAAATCGCCAAACTCGCCCTAGACATTTTTAATGAAGGGTATATTTATTTTACCCCACAGGCAGCACAAATTATTGCCAGATTTGATCGTTCTCAACTCATACGGGTAGTCAATAATTTAGTAAAAAATAGCATTCAGGCACTCGAGCAGTCAACACAAGAAAACCCAAGAATTGATGTGCGAGTTTTTATGGAAGACACCTTCGCCGCTATTACCGTTGAGGATAATGGAATAGGGATATCTGAAGAAAACAAAGACAAGGTTTTTGAGCCAAAGTTTACCACAAAAAATAGCGGTATGGGCCTAGGATTAGCTATGGTTAAGAGTATTGTGGAGACCTATGGGGGAAGTATTTCATTGATATTAACAAAGGATAAAAACACTATTTTTAAAGTGTTAATTCCAGCCTTACCCTAATCAAATTTAGTATTTTTACGGCTGTATTTTATATCAAAAACCATGCGTTACATTAACATTCTATCTCAAACCCAAAGTGGTATTACCACCATAACAATCAACAGGCCATCAAAATTAAACGCCTTAAATAGTCAAACCATTAAGGAGCTTCACACTGCTTTTGAGGTGGCAGATGCTGATAAGCAAATCAAGGTAATTATCATTACTGGAAGCGGAGATAAAGCTTTTGTTGCTGGAGCAGATATTAGTGAGTTTGCAGATTTTTCTGTTACAGAGGGAGCACAACTAGCCGCTCAAGGACAAGCCTTATTATTTGACTTTGTTGCAAATTTACAAACTCCAGTGATAGCTGCCGTTAATGGATTTGCCTTAGGAGGTGGTCTAGAACTTGCAATGGCAGCCCACTTTAGAGTGGCCAGTGATACGGCAAAGATGGGCCTTCCTGAGGTCTCTTTGGGAGTAATTCCTGGCTATGGTGGCACTCAACGCTTGCCACAGTTAGTTGGCAAAGGGCGCGCCATGGAGCTTATCATGACTGCGGCAATGATAGATGCCACAAAAGCCTATGAGTATGGTCTGGTAAATCATGTCACCACACAAGAGGAGCTACTTACCCTTGCCAACAAAATAGCTAATAAAATTGCTAGAAATTCTTCTGTGGCAATAGCAGGAGCTATTAATGCAATAAATGCAGGTTTTAGAGACGATACAAATGGCTTTGATGCAGAAATATCAGAGTTTGGAAAGTGTTTCGGTACTGCAGACTTTAAAGAGGGCACACAAGCATTTCTAGGAAAAAGAAAACCCGATTTTCCTGGACACTAAAGCCAGGCATAAAGTTGTTACAATTATTTTTTTCCATCCCATTCTTGATAGAACTGTTCTAGAAATTTTTCCATAAATACGTGACGCTCTTGTGCAATATTTCTACCCGTCTGGGTATTCATTTTATCTTTTAACAGCAATAGTTTCTCATAAAAATGATTTATTGTAGGCGCCTTAGAGGCTTTATACTCCTGGGGAGTCATCTTCAGGTTTGGTTTTATAGATGGGTTATATAAGGCTCTGTTTTTAAACCCGCCGTAGTTAAAGGTGCGCGCAATGCCTATGGCGCCTATGGCGTCTAATCTATCTGCATCTTGAACTACCTCTAGCTCTTTAGAGTGAAATGTTTTGATGGTGTTCCCTCCTTTAAATGAGACGTTTTTAATTATTTTTACTACATGTGTGATTGTTTTTTCAGATACCCCATTGTTTTGTAAAAACACGGTTGCTTTTTTAGGCCCTATAGACTCATCTCCATTGTGAAACTTGCTATCTGCAATATCGTGCAGAAGGGCTCCAAGGGCCACCACGGTTTGATCTACTTTTTCATGTTTAGAAATTAACAATGCATTATTGTAAACTCGCTGTATATGAAACCAATCATGACCACCTTCGGCATTAGTTAATTCTTGTTTTACAAAGGCCATTGTTTTGGCAATTAATAGGTCAAAAGGAGTTGTTTTTTTTGGCATAATTTGGAACAGATAAAACTTAGCTATGGTATCTTACAGAAAATTGACGGCAATTATTGAAACAAATAGGCCTGTTTGTCGTCTAAGTATAAATATCGGTAATTTTAGTTACATCCCAACCAAGCTATGAAACGTGTTTTTAATTCAGGTACAAATTTTTTTATCCTACTGTGTGTATGTTTAACTACATCTGCGCTCCTTGCTCAGCAAAAAACACTTGTTACAGGAGTTGTTAAAAGTGTAGATGGCCCAATTCAAGGAGCTACTGTAACTGTAAAAAATACGTTCAATGAGGGGGTAACTAACTCTAAGGGCGAATTTTCTATTAAAGTTACTCCAGATGATACGGTATTGGAGGTCAGTTCTTTTGGTATGGAATACAAACAGGTGTTTATCAAAAGGGGCGCTCCATTGCTAATTGAACTGGAATATGATGGTCAATTATTAGATGAGGTTGTTATTAAAGGAACAAAATCAAAGGACGAATTTGTAGAAACTGCCTATGGCAGGAAAAACAGAAAAGCATTAGGGTATAGTACAGGCCAGGAAATTACAGAAAAAGATATTAGAGATACAGATGTAACGGTTTTTGACATCTTAAGAAAAATGCCAGGAGTTGAAATATTTGGCATGCCTGGGTTTAATCAATCCATACTTTTTACAAGAAATAGGAGCATAACCTCTCAAGCACCAAGAGTTGTTTTAGACGGCGCATTATTAGACCAAAGCATTCTCAATAATATAAGCCCAAGTGAAATCTCATCAATTAAACTATTAAAAGGCCTAAGTGCAACCCTTCGTTACGGTCAGCTAGGATCTGGAGGGATTATTTTTATTGTCACAAAACTAGGTAAAGCAAACACGGCAATTAAAAAGCAGAAGGTAAAATCACTGCAAGTTAAAGGCAATGAATACCTTGAAAATGTTCCATTATTAGAGACCATAAAGGCCCCATCTAGCACCCTTGTTGCCCTGCAAGGCGCTACAACGTTTGAACAGGCCAAATCTATTTTTAAAAAACTAGAAAAAACCACTACCACCATACCCTTTTATATTGAGTCTTCAGAATATTTCTTGAGGTGGGATAAACAATACTCCTTTGAGGTACTCTCTAATATTGCTTCCTTGGCTCCTAATAATATAAAAGCCTTAAAGGCATATGCGTTTATTCTAGAAAAGCGCAAAGAATATAAAAAAGTAGTACATATTTACAATAGGATTTTAGCCTTAAGACCTGATAGCCCTCAAGGGTATAGAGATCTTGCTTTGGCTCATCAAGCCGCTGGAGATTATGAGCTAGCCTTTACCTTATTGTATCAAGTTGTTTACAACACCATACCCAATGTAGATTGTTCACCCATACAAGAATTGGCCTATAATGAGCTAAGACATTTACTTGCTTTTCACAAAAACAAAGTGTCTTTTCAAAAACTACCCAATGAACTGTTGAGTCTTAACTATAAAAAAGATATCAGAATAGTGTTTGAGTGGACGCAAGCTGACGTAGATTTTGAGGTTCAGTTTGTAGGCCCCCAAGGAAAGTTTTTTAACTGGGCCCACACAAAATTTGATTCAAAGAGTACACTTCAAGAGGAAGTTTCTTTAGGGTATGCTTTAAAAGAACATATTATTGATGACGCACAAGCGGGTCCTTGGATTGTTAATATGCAATTTTTATCTTCAGAAAAACCGAAAAACCCGACCTATTTAAAATACACGGTATTTCAAGACTACGGGTTACCTACCCAGACCAAAAACACAAAGATTATCGCCATGAAAGATTTGCAAACAAAGGTCACTATAGATCGGTTTGTAAACTAAGAATTATTTGGCCCTTATGCTTTTTGTAATAATTTGCTCTGTAACAGTTATAAGCTCCTGTTGTGTGTAGTCAGAAATTTTAATTGCTCGATGCACATGGTGTTTTAAGTGAACTCCCAACCCCATAGGGAATAGCCCATATCGCTGTAGTTTCCATGAATTATTTACTGTAATTGGCAACACATATCCAGACGGCATTTGCTCAAAAAGTGTTTTAAGTCCTCTTCCTTTAAAGGGCTTGGGGGTACCGTCCTTACTTCTTGTTCCTTCGGGAAAAATGACAACACTTCTATTATTTTTTGCGGCGTATTGTCCAATCTTAATAATTTCCTGTGTAGCCTCTTGCGGGTTTTTTCTATCTATTAAAACAGAAGCCCCATGGGTTAGATTATAAGAGATTGATGGGATGCCTTTGCCCAACTCCTTTTTGGCAATAAAGGCAGGATGCAGTTTTCTTAGATGCCAAATGATGGGAGGGATGTCCCAGGTGGTTTGATGATTACAAACAATAATTAAGGGAACATTTTTTGGAATATTGTCCTCAATTGTAAAGCTAAAGCGTGTGCCAAGAATATGCAAAATGTTAAGCAAGGTCCAGTTTAAAGCATCAACAGCTTTTTTATGGCCCTTGTAGCCAAAAAAGTTAAATCCTACCCATTGTCCTACATGAAATACTAACAGTACGCACATAAAACTTAGGTAAAACAAAAAACTAATAGGATAGCTTAGCAATTTTAGCAATGGTGTAGATTTTAGGATTTTGTTGAAGGTAAAAATAAAAATTCCGATCTATCGAAGATCGGAATTTTTATAGACTAACAGTACTCGTTGTAGGCTCCTTTTAGGTTTTCTGCAATCATATCTGCAGGACGGCCCTCTATATGATGACGCTCCAGCATATGAACAAGCTCTCCGTTTTTAAACAATGCCATAGAGGGTGAACTTGGAGGGAACGGTACCATTTGGGCGCGCGCTGTCTCTACGGCCTCACGATCAACTCCTGCAAAGACAGTGACAAGATGGTCTGGCTTGCTGTCGTTTTGTAAAGACATACGAGCTCCTGGACGAGCATTTGCAGCTGCACAACCACAAACAGAATTTACGACCACTAGGGTGGTTCCTTCTTTGCTTAACGCATCTGTAACATCTTGTGGTGTATGTAATTGTGCAAACCCGATATTTGTGAGTTCCTCACGCATTGGTTTAACTAATTCTGGTGGGTACATAATATTTTATAATTTATTGATTTGTTATGCAACAAAGATACTCAATAAGTTGGTTAAAAATTCGCTAAACTTTTTACACTTTAAGAATTTCAATTCCAAATTATGTATCAATTTAGCGCATAGCTTTCCGTATATTTGTATCCTAATATAGTATACATGTTTAGCATTTTTGGAGCCATTGTAGGGTACAGTATTTACAGATTTCCGGGAGCAATCGCGGGCTATTTCTTGGGGTCTTTTATTGATCAATACAATAGTAAGAAAAGAAATATAGGTGGTCAAAAAGATATTTTTAGAGATTTGTTTGATCAACAAAGAGGCAAAACAGTAAACCCTGCTGATTTTGAAATTAATCTTTTGTCTTTGGCCTCATTTGTCATCAAAGCAGATGGTAAAGTCAGCCAAAGTGAATTAGACTTTGTACGGCGTTATTTTGTACAGGCTTACGGGAAAGAAAGGGCCAATGCCACGTTTAAAATATTTAATGATGTTATTAAAAAAAGCGATATTTCTGCAAAGGGTATTGCTAGTGTGATACGATCAAAAACAAGATATGAATCTAGATTGCAAATTTTACATTTCTTGTTTAGTATTGCCAATGCTGACGGTACTGTAACAACAAGCGAGGTTGATATGATCAGCCAAATTGCAGGATTTCTATCCATTCAATCTGCAGATTTCCATAGTATCAAAGCCATGTTTTTTAAGAATCCGGACAGGGCTTACAAAATCTTAGAAATAGACAAAACAGCGACTGTTGCTGAAATTAAAAAAGCCTATCGTACCATGGTCAAAAAATACCATCCAGATAAACTCGTTGATATGGATGAGGCATACAAAAAAGGTGCAGAGCAAAAGTTTAGGGAAGTCCAGGAATCTTACGAGAGTCTTCAAAAAGAGCGTGGCTTTTAATCATTTAATCTTCAAGGAAATAGGACTGTGCTTTTTATTTTTTAGCCTAGACTAAAAAATAATTTAGTATGATTAAAAAAATAAATTTACCTTTGCCTTATGTATTCATTAGCAGAAGAAAATTATATCAAAACTATTTTTCATTTACAACAAACCAATAAGGGTGTAGTAAGCACAAATGCCATTGCAGAGAGTATGGATACCAAAGCCTCTTCTGTTACCGATATGGTACAAAAGCTGTCTGAAAAAAAAGTACTCTCCTACATCAAATACAAAGGTGCTCAGCTCACAGAAGAGGGGAAGAAAATAGCCACTAGAATTGTAAGGAAACATCGGTTGTGGGAAGTATTTCTTGTAGATAAACTAGAGTTTCATTGGGATGAGGTTCACGAAATTGCAGAGCAATTAGAACACATCCACTCCAATGAGCTTATCAAAAGATTAGATAAATTTCTAGGTAGTCCGGCATTTGACCCTCACGGAGATCCGATTCCAGACGAGCATGGAAATTTCGTTAAAACAGAAAAAAAATTACTTTCTCAATTACATAAAAGCCAGTTCGGTGTTTGTGTGGGTGTAAAAGAATCTAGCACAGAGTATTTGCAATACCTAGACAAAAAAAAGATAAGTATTGGCACCAAGATCAATGTCTTGGGCAAAGAGTTTTTTGATGGCTCTATGGTTATTGAGGTAGGAACAAATCAATTCTTTATATCTAAAAAAATTGCAGAAAATCTGTACGTACAAACAGTATAATTATCCAAAAAAATGAGCTTACAATTTATCAAACATATAACGATCACGCTTTTCACGATGCTGGTGTTTTTACCCATATTTGCCCAACAAGAAAGACCTGAGCTAATTACAGACCGACCAGATGCCACAGAGTCTCCCAGTGTGGTTGTTCGGGGAGCTTTGCAGATAGAGTCAGGGGCACTATTTACTAGTTTTGAAGATGATGTTTTGCAAACAAATACCACAACATATAATACCACACTGCTCAGGTTTGGGTTACTAGAAAATCTAGAACTTAGACTGGGTTGGGACTTTGTTGAGCAGCGCAATAAACTATCCACAGCACAGGAGGAAGTTATACAAAATGGTTTGTCCCCTTTTTTACTGGGAATGAAAGTAAACATTACCCAAGAAAAAGGATGGCTACCCACTATTGGCCTTATTGGACATCTTTTTTTACCCTTTACCGCTAGCGATGATTTTAAACCACAAAACACAGGCGTTGATTTTAGATTTGCTTTTGATCATACCCTTTCAGAAAGCTCTAGTATAGCTTATAATCTAGGAGCTCAGTGGGAGGCAGATACCCCTGGAGCTGCATACATATATACCCTTGCATATGGGTACAGCCTCACAGACAGTTTTGGTTTGTATGCCGAGCTGTATGGCGATATGCCAGAGAACAACAGTGCAAATCATTATTGGGATGCGGGTTTAACTTATTTGGTATTGCCTAATCTACAGTTAGATGCTACTGTAGGAACCAGCATCACAGAAGGACAAGATTTACTAGTTAGTGCAGGATTTAGTTACAGAATATTTAAATAGATAAGAATGAAAAATTTTATAGTATTACTAACAGCAATGCTTTTTTTAGGATGTGCAAACAATAAAAAGGACAATGAAAAGCTCAATGTTGTAGTTACCACAACAATACTAACCGACCTGGTAAAAAACATAGGCGGTAATCTTATCAATCTACAAGGATTGATGGGGGCTGGAGTAGATCCACACTTATACAAAGCAAGTGAAGGAGATGTTTCAAAACTATTTAATGCAGACGTTATTTTTTATAACGGATTGCATTTAGAGGGAAAACTAGTCGCTATTTTTGAAAAAATGGAGGCTGAAAAAACAACGGTTGCCTTGGGTGATTTTTTACCCAAAGAGGGCTTGATAAGTTCAGACTATTTTGCTTCAAATTATGATCCACACGTATGGTTTAATATTCAATATTTTAAAGAATTTTCAGACCAAGTAACTACAGTATTATCCACCAAAGACCCAAAAAATAAAGAGCGCTACCAGGCAAACAACATAGCGTTTCAACAAGAATTAGACCTTTTACAGACAACGGTAGAAAACAAGATTGCTTCGCTTGATCCGCAGAAGCGAATTTTAATTACTGCTCATGATGCCTTTAATTATTTTGGGAAGAATTATGGTTTTAAAGTAGTGGGGCTTCAAGGCCTTTCTACTGCTACCGAGGCTGGTGTACAAGATGTGCAACAACTCTCTGAGTATATCATAGAACATAAAGTGAAAGCTATATTTGTTGAAAGCTCTGTGCCAAGAAGAACCATAGAAGCATTAGAGGCCGCAGTGCTATCAAAAGGCCATCAGGTTTCCATTGGGGGTTCCTTGTACAGTGATGCTCTTGGAGATGTGGGGTCTGTAGAGGGCACCTATATTGGAATGTTTCTCTACAATGTAAAGACCATTGTTAATGCCTTACAATAATAGATGACAGAAAAGATTGCTATACAAATAGATGATTTAACGGTAGCGTATAATTACAAACCTGTTTTATGGGATATAGACCTAGTGATCCCTGAAGGGGTTTTAATGGCAATCGTTGGACCCAATGGGGCAGGAAAATCTACTCTAATAAAAGCTGTTTTGGACATTATAGATCCAATTGCAGGGAGTGTAACTATCTTTGGAAAACCCTATAAAAAACAACGAAAATTAGTCGCCTATGTACCTCAAAAAGGAAGCGTTGATTGGGACTTTCCAACCACCGCATTAGATGTTGTAATGATGGGCACCTATGGCAGTTTGGGTTGGATAAAAAGACCAGGACAAAAGCAAAAGAAGGCTGCATTAGAAGCCCTTGAAAAGGTAGACATGCTTTCTTTTAAAAACAGGCAAATAAGCCAACTCAGTGGTGGGCAACAACAGCGTATTTTTCTGGCAAGAGCCTTGGTACAAAACGCCAGTATTTATTTTATGGATGAACCCTTTCAGGGGGTTGATGCTTCTACAGAAGTAGCGATTATCAATATCCTGAAAGAGCTCCGAAAAGCAGGAAAAACTGTAGTTGTGGTTCATCATGATTTACAAACAGTACCAGAATATTTTGATTGGGTAACTTTTTTAAATGTAAAGAAAATTGCCACTGGTGCAGTGAAAGATATTTTTAATGATGATAACCTGACTAAGACCTACGGGATCAATTATAAAGTAGCTGTAAATAAATAACCCTTATGAGCATTTCAGAATATTTCAATTTGCTGTTCACAGACTACACCCTTCGAAGCATTAGTCTAGGGACGGCCGTGTTGGGTATTATTTGTGGTATGTTAGGAAGTTTTGCTGTTTTGAGAAAACAGAGCCTGTTGGGAGACGCTATTTCTCATGCCGCATTACCAGGCATTGCTCTGGCGTTTTTAATAACAGGGGCCAAAGACAGCAATATTTTACTTCTAGGAGCTTTGGCAAGTGGTTTAATTGGTGCCTATTGGATTCGCGGGATGATATCCAAAACCCACTTAAAGAGCGATACTGCTTTAGGGCTTGTTTTGTCACTGTTTTTTGGTTTTGGTATGTTGCTACTCACATACATACAAAAACAACCCAATGCAAACCAAGCAGGTTTAGATAAGTATTTATTTGGCCAAGCAGCGACCCTAGTAGAGCGTGATGTGCTGCTTATGGTGGGTGTTGCAGGAGTAACTATTTTGGTGATGTGCCTGTTTTGGAAAGAGTTTAAACTACTACTGTTTGATCAAGACTATACCAAGACCTTGGGCTTTAATACTAAGTTTATTGATATTTTAATCACTTTTTTTATTGTTGTAGCTATTGTAATTGGCCTTCAAACCGTTGGTGTTGTTTTAATGAGCGCGATGCTATTAGCGCCCGCTGCCGGGGCTAGACAATGGACCAACAACTTGGCTGTGATGGTCTTTCTTGCTGCACTTATAGGTGGTTTTTCTGGAGTATTTGGCACGGCGATAAGTGCCACACAAAACAACCTATCCACGGGGCCTGTTATTGTTTTGGTGGCAAGTTTTTTTGTGGTGGTTTCTTTTATTTTTTCGCCAGCAAGAGGCCTGTTGTTTAAACGCATAAGACTTATAAAAAACAGACGAGATTTGCAGCTTAAAAAAACCCTACAATTTATGTATGGTATTGCTCAAACCCACGAAAACATTGACCATCCTCACACCATAAGGATATTAAATAATTTTCAGGGGTTTACTAAAAAGTCATTACGCACAATGGAAGACAATCAATGGATAGTGCTTGACAACCAACAATGGGCTCTCACCTCCAAAGGTTTTTCTGAGGCTCAAAACCTCTTTAATCAACAACTGCAGGATGAATAATCCGCAACTAGAAATACAACTTATTGCAGCTTTGGTTGCAGCCAGCTGTGCTATTCCAGGAGTGTTTTTGGTGTTGCGCAAAATGGCTTTAATTAGTGATGCCATAAGCCACTCTATTTTGCCAGGAATTGTTCTAGGGTTTTTTATTACTCAAGATCTTTATTCTCCTGTGTTAATTATTTTAGCGGCTCTCACAGGAATTATTACAGTGGTACTAGTGGAACGTATCCAAAAAACGGGTCTTGTTAAAGAAGATACAGCCATTGGCCTTGTTTTTCCTGTTCTGTTTAGTATTGGGGTGTTATTGATAGCCAAAAATGCCAACGATATTCATCTGGATATAGATGCCGTGTTGCTCGGTGAATTAGCTTTCGCCCCCTTTGATAGATTTCTGTTATTTGGAGCAGATTTTGGGCCAAAAGCCAGCTGGATAATGGGTGTTATTTTGCTTGTTAGTTTGACACTGTTGTATTTGTTTTTCAAGGAATTAAAAGTAAGCACATTTGATGTTGGCCTATCTTCTGCCCTTGGGTTTTCTCCTGCAATTCTGCATTACGGGTTGATGTCTATCTCTTCTATTACTGTTGTTGGTGCTTTTGATGCTGTAGGTGCTATTCTTGTAGTTGCTCTTATGATCGCTCCTGCCGCTACGGCCTATTTACTTACTTCAGATTTAAAAAAAATGTTGTGGCTGTCTGTTATTTTTGGCGTTTTTGCTGCCATTAGTGGCTATTGGTTGGCCCACTTTTTGGACGCCTCTATTGCAGGATCTATCACAACGATACTTGCGGGGGTATTTTTGCTTGTGTATTTTTTTGCACCTCAAAAAGGAATGCTATCTGTTATGTATCGACAAAAACAACAGCGCACAGAGGTCTCCTTGCTTACTTTTTTGCTGCACCTTAATAACCACCAAGAAATAGAAGAGAGGCATATCAATCATTTGCGAGAGCACATTAATTGGCAACAGGTTAAAGCAAATACAGTGGTAGCGCTTGCCCTAGATAATAATTTGATTACCATCACAGATGAAGTTATTTGTTTGACAACAAAAGGCCTTGATTTTACCCAAACGGCACTCGAGTATATCATAACAAACAAAGACGATAAAATAGAACACCTAAAGGACGACTTCTTTTTATTTAGGGGTTAATTGTGTTTTAAAGGACCAAATCGATGAAAAAAGTACTGTTTATTTTTAGTATTGCTAGCCTTATTATTTCTTGTCAAGTGTTAGCGCAACAACAAGATCTCTTTGATAATACCTTTTTAGTACCCCTTGAAAAGTCAATAACTAAAGCTGGGGTCACTATTACCCTAGCTGCTGTTTTGGAAGATTCTAGATGTCCAAGAAATATAACCTGTATGTGGGAAGGAAAAGCAGTAGTGGAACTTAATGTTAGGAAGCCTGGGCAAGAATCTCAAAAGATGACCGTAGTTTTTCAAAACCAATCACAAAGTATCATAGCTAGCACAAAGCATAATGTTTTTACAGCTTTGAGGTTACTTCCTTATCCTGGTGATTCTGGCAACAATACGGCGTATCAACTAGAAGTTGCCACCACAAAGAATAACAAATAAAAGACTACTTATAGCGTATATTTTTAGTGGCATCCACAGTTATCATTGCCACATTTGGTGTTACCGCCGTCAAGGGTGCCCACCGGTTTTTTCTTTTTGGACACAATAGCAGACCACACAAATTTATTCACCAAATAACCTGCTGCTACTAAAAACGTAATGAGTACAAATACTTCTTGCATTGTTAATTATTTAAACCATTGGTATGCTCCAAGAGCTGTAATATAAGCAATAGCTGTCATTATTACTAATTGCCACATGGGCCATTTCCAACCATTTGTTTCTCGTTTTACAACCGCTAAGGTGCTCATACACTGCATGGCAAAAGCATAAAAAAGCAATAAAGAAACCCCACTTGCAAAATTAAAAAGCGGTTTTCCAGTTTTAACATTAGTTTCTGCGGCCATTCTGTTTTTGATGGTTTCTACATCATCATTCCCAACACTGTATATAGTAGCTAGGGTTCCTACAAAGACTTCTCTTGCTGCAAAGGAGCTTATCAGGGCAATACCAATTTTCCAGTCATACCCCAGGGGTTTGACGGCAGGTTCAATAAATTTCCCGGCATGACCAATATAACTGTGTTCTAATTTAAAGGCCGCTATTTTAGTTTCGAGCTCGCTATTTGAGATAGGAGTTTCCAGGTTATTTTGCTGTATTATGGCTTGGGCATTGTTAAAATCTCCTGGTCCGTAGGATGCCAGCACCCATAATATTATAGAAATGGCCAAAATGATTTTTCCTGCGCCAAGTACAAATGACTTTGTTTTCTCTACCACGGTAATGCCCACATTT
>Ga0213868_10003364_pt1 | contig 14940 bp, 15 predicted proteins | sample PICome_9_FD_160087 | JGI IMG/M metagenome (GOLD analysis project Ga0213868, IMG submission 160087) | Coastal seawater microbial communities near Pivers Island, North Carolina, United States - PICO127 | ecosystem: Environmental > Aquatic > Marine > Coastal | place: USA: North Carolina...
CAACCCATCCAGAACTGAGCCCCATGTTAATGGGCGGATTGAAGTTGGTTGGGGGGCCGCACAAGAGCGCAGAGAAATTCACATCAAAGGCGATAGAGGCACCACATCTCTGGATTTCGGACAACATGAACAACTTCAATTGAACGGTATCAACATCCAACTTGAATCTTCATCAAATCCTCTCTTGGCCCAGATTCTAGCAAGCCTTACCTGTGATAAAATGACATCGAAACAGGAATCTGCCATACTCTCCACCGTCGTAAACATGGAGCAAGTGAAGACCTGCACGACTCGCCAAAGTTGAACCCCTCCATTGCGAGTATTCAAGAATTAAACCCGCTTGGAAGAACACATGGGCCTCCCATATTCGACAATTCAGCGCATGTTTGCAGGCACCGTCGTTGCAACCTTGCTCACGTGGTTTTTCCAAGACAGTTACACAGATGCAGCGTATGTGTTCATCGCTTTAATGGCCCTTGTCGGCATCGTGTGGACCTTGTCGGAGCGTGAGATGGCATTCCACCACATGGGGCTTAATGCATCAGGAATCCTGACGCTTCTGTCGTTCATAGGATCGATTGCTTTGTTCGCAGAAGTAAGCATTCGAGTTTGGGATTTCCCGACCACCGGCTCCTACCTTCTCTCGCTCTTTTTCGTCGGTTCATTTTGGTGGACTGGTGCTTTGATTCAGCCGCGAAACAACTGAGCCTCCAAACGGGACCTGTTTGATGCACCAACGTGCGAAGGGTGAAAGGCCGTGGGTGCCAACCATGGTTGATTGATATGGCGAAATACGGCGACCATCCGACCCTGCCCACGCGGCTCGAGGACTTACTGCTGGACGACGTTCACACCGTCTTCATCAAGGCAGATTGCCCGCCAAGGGTCAAAAGAGGCTCAATCGGGCAACTCAAACTCGTCGAAATCGAAGATGCTGACGACGGCAATTGGGACACCCTTCGGATGGAATCCTTACAAGAAGAACTGGTCGATCTCGTCGCACAAAACCGCGGCCGAAGCGACTGTTTTCTAGAGATTGATCGAAAAGGCTGCCAGGTGATTCAACTTGGAGATTTGAGAATCTCATGTGCTTGGCCTCCGTTCGCAGATGCAAGAGAAATCACCATTGTTCGCCCAGTTGCTAAACTTTCCCTCGACGACTATGAACTGGATCAACGCCTCATCGATCGCCTCGCAGACCACCACCGGGGGGTCTTCATCTGTGGCCGGCCCGGCTCAGGAAAAACCACCTTGGCCCAAGCCATCGCAGAATACCTCGACACCGACGTGGGGGCCATGGTCAAAACCATGGAAGCACCCCGAGATTTGCAACTTGCCGATCGAATTACGCAATACGCTCCATTGGAAGGGGACTTGGAAAAGACAGCTGAAATCATCTTCCTCGTCCGCCCCGATTTCGTCATTTTCGATGAAGTTCGGCGCGCCCGGGATTTCGAAATCTTTGCCGACGTTCGTCTTGCTGGCGTTGGCTTGTTGGGGGTCACCCACGCCAATTCTGCCCTCGAAGCCATCCAGCGACTGATTGGCAAAGTTGAATTGGGCCTCGTCAGCCAAGTTTTGGACACCATTATTCACGTCGAGGCTGGACAGATTGAGCAAGTCATGGAACTCCGTATGACGGTTAAACCACCCACTGGAATGCAGGAAGAACTTGCACGCCCTGTGATCGAAGTCGTCGAATTCCCGAGTGGAAAAATCACTCATGAAATGTTCGCCTTCGGCTCCGAAATTGCCGTAGTGCCGGTTGAAGGGCGAAAAGCAGGGGCGCTTTCGCCAATGAAAACTCTAGCCCGAGATCAGCTTGTTCACATTATCCAACAATGGGTTGGCGTGGAGTGCAGTGTTCAGTTCAAAGGTGAAAGCAGTGCCACGGTTTACGCGCCACAAAATATGATTTCAACCCTGATTGGCAAGGGCGGGGAAAACGTTCGACAACTCCAGGATGAACTTGGAGGGATGCAACTCAACATCGAGTCATTCGATGACATGCCCGAGTCAATGGGGGCCCCATCAAACCCCCACTGGCGCGATGTTTCGGATCGTCGAAGCAAAGGGGGCCGTGCATGGGAACATAACGCTCGAGGCACAAAACCTCGTAAAAACAAAGGAAAGAAGAATCGCCGTTGATTCAATTCGCGGCACTGTGGCTTCAAAATACCAATCTACAACCTAGTCCTAATGGGAAATATAGGGCCTCTTATTAAATATAAGGAAATTTCAATTTGGACCATGACCGCTGAGGAAAACGCCGCGTCAAGCGACGGCAGAGCCCTAGTCAAATTCCTGTTGGAAAACCGCATGATGATGAACTACATGTCCATTCTCATGATCATCTACGCAGTGTGGGCTACAATCGAAGTTCTGACCAACGCTTCAGGCGCAACATGGTGGCCTCCAGAAACCGGCATTCCAGCCTCCGAACTCTACAACAATCCAGAGAATGTACAGAACATCAACAATGGATGGGTCATCGGCCTTGGTGCCGTGTTTGGCACCGTTGGAACCATGATTCAGTACTTCTACCGAGCAGCGCCCTATGTTGATGCTTCAATGCAAGCAACCGCAGCACTCATCATCTCCGCAGTCAAGGAAGATGAAATTCAAGAATCCGCTGAAAAGATGGCAAAGGAAATTGTTGCCGCAGAGAAAGAAGAGGCGGAGGCGGAAGCAGAAGCAGAAGCCCAAGCACAAGCAGAGGCGGAAGCCGATGGTGACGCTGGCGCCGACGCCGACCCTGCCGATGATTCTGGAGAAACAAACGACGAAAGCGCTGTAACGTCGGAAGATGAAGAAGGACAGCGAAAGAAATTCTGAGGTGAAATTATGTGGGAACATCGATCTGTATCAAACAAAGCTTATGCTGAAACCAAACAAATGCGTCCAAACGAAACATATGTTCGTTTGATGGACGTTGTCGAAGAGGCTGTGTCAAAGGCACAAGTCGACGAATTCGATCACGAAGCATTCCTGAAGTATGTGCCCCGGCGCGGCCCTTGGGAAGAACTTCCTGCCTCTGACAGTTCAAAGGCAGACCCACGCGTTCGTTACATCGGCCCAGCACGCGCTCGGCTGCTTAACACCAACCTTATCCTCGGATCTTCATGGATTGAAGCAGAGCGATTCAAGTTTGAACGACGTATCTCGAACGTTGCGGAATTCCTCAAGCAAAAGACAATTGTCAATGCAAACATGTGGACGCCAAAACAACTCTCAACCACACAAACTCTGTTCTTTTGTTCCACCGGAGATGAAGAGCGCATGGGTGGTTCTTTCCTTACCGGAGACGGACCTGGCGTAGACCACCCGTTTTTGGGCGCAAAAGAAGGTGAAGAACCAGAGTGGGAACCAATCCTCTGGGGCCTTGGCCACCGTGGTGTTGTCCCCGACTCCGACCCACTCGACACCTGCTTCTACCCATCGTTGATGCACCGTGGCGTATCATTCAACAACCGCTTGGGTTGGACTCGATACTCTCCTGCTGGATTTGGAAAGGATGCCAGTGGCTACATCATGACCCGCCCGGGTACATGGATTTGGCCCGCAGTCAATGGAAACCGAGAATCACCAACAGCGTTCAACTTGCTCGTGAATCTCCCTGACCGCCGCCTCTCGTTCGGCGAAGAAGGCATCACTGATGTCTTCATGATCACGTGTAAGACCTCACTTTACAGCCTCATGGGCATGATGAGTTCCTCGACTGTGCGCCAAATGTTTGGTGCTGGTTCGGAAATGGTTCCTCTTGAATTCCACTGCATTGAACCCGGATTGGATGAATGGATTGCAAGCGCGAGTGATGAAGACAAGTACGCTCGCCTTTTCGAAGTGTGTGCTTCAATTGGATACATGCTCACCGATCCTTGGATTGGTGGCCTAGGTGGCGGAGCAAAGCGCCGACGTATGCTCCTATACCCACGAGATCAAGGCAACTTGTTGACATGTGTGAACGCCAGCCAAGTCGCTGACCACGCCCTCAAATCCAACTATGAGGCAACCGTGTTCACCAAACTTGACCAGGCCGATTTCATGAACCGTGTCACTCGCCGATTCAAAGCCTATGCAGACCTTGTCGCAGCAAGCGACGTGGCTCAAGGCTCCCGTTGGATCAGCCAAGCTGACTTCCATGATGGCGAGAAGAAGCAAGTTGGGCCAAACGTCCACTCTATTCTCTCGGTTCGTGGATACGACGTGATGAGCATGGATGAGTACATCCAGACCTTCAACGATATATCCGCAGCACCAGACCGACTCATGCGCCGATGTGTGCAGTCGATCGCAACCAACGCTCTCAAGACGGTGTATCCGCTTGCAGATTTGGGCGAAACTGGAGATGCAGCACCGTACTCGCACATCTTCGGAGCGCGAGATGACAACCCTCTCGTGTATTACACAGACATCCGCTTCTTGGTGCCAACATCGATCGACAAACTCCGCAACATCACCGGTTCGCGTGGCGCAGACCGTGGACGTATGCGAGAAGCATACACGGCTCTCACCAACGCAGACCCAATGACCAGCCTCTCAATTCAAGATATTTGCTTGCCATTCTTGGCTGACATGGGTGAAGATTCATGGCAAACGGGAACCGGGCTCAACGAGAATGAAATCATCGTTGAAGTGACCATGGCAGTGAATCCAGCACGGGTTTGGAAAGCCATTCTTGATCCGACGGTCAAGGAAGTGTTCGACTTGCCAAAGGGCAAGAAAGGAACAGCAGCCAACCTTTGGGGCGACATCTTCATGGAAAACGAAACGCTTCACTCAAAGATGGAGCGAGACGGCCTTGGCCACTACCTTCGCTTGCTCAAACTAGCGTTCCACTGGGCCAATGACGAAGCAAGAAAAATTCACGGCCTGAAGAAGTGATTGGACTTCAACATCTAAGGAGGCATTGATGTGTCAGCCACCCTCAATCTCACCGAAGTGCTGTCTTCCCTACAAGACGCCATGACGAAGGATGGGAGCATATCCTCCGAACACAGATCGTTTTACACCACCTTCCGTGGCCAAATCGACGCGCACCCGGGGACATTCATCCCGACAGACATACAGATTTTGATGGAAAACGCCCGCCGAGAAATGGCAGGCGAAATCTCAGATGAGGAATATGACGGGTTTGTTGAGGCCGTATTGTCAAAAATTGGCATGAAGGAACGTCTTGAAATTAAAGCAAAGGAAGAAGCAGACACGCAATCCAAAGAAGAAATCGCTGCAATGGTCAAACAAGCAGAAGAAGAGGCAAGGGCCAAGGTTCAAGCGGAATTCAGGCTCAAAGCTGAGGCGGAAGCTGCAGCAAACGCCCCAGCCAAACCTGAACCAGCACCTGTTTCAACGCCCGAAGACGTCGAAGCGATGGTGAAAGAAAAGGCGGAAAAGGCGGCTGAGGAAGCGAGAAAACTTGCAGAACAAGCCGAAGCCGATGCCCAAGAACAACTTCGAAAGCAGGAACACGAGAATGCGATGGCAGAAATTGAATCAGCTCGCAAGGCTGCCGAAGACGAAATTGCCAAACTCAAGGCAGAGACAGAAGCACAAATCGCGGCTGTCGAAACCGAGCGAGTTCGGGCGCAGGAAGAAGCAGCAGCCAGAGCCGCCGAGGACGAGGCCCGTCGCCTAGCAGCGGCTGAACTTGAGCAGGCAAAGAAGCAGGCAGAAGAAGAACTCGAAGCAGCGCGCAATGAGGCAGAACAAGCCCAGAAAGCTCTTGCCGAAGAAGCAGACCGTCTTCGTATAGAACAAGAGGCTGCAGCCCGTGCGGCAGAAGACGATGCAAGGCGAGCAGCAGAAGCCGAACTTGAGCAAGCAAGGGCGCAGGCACAAGCCGAATTGGAGCAGGCAAAGATGCAGGCACAAGCCGATCTCGAAGCAGCCCGCCTTGAAGCACAACAAGCAAAGATGCAGGCAGAAGCCGAAGCGGAAACCCTCCGCGCACAAGAAGCGGCAGAAGCCGAACGCCTTCGTGCCGAAGAAGAGGCGGCAGCGGCAGCACCGGTGGACAAGGAACTACCAGAACTCCCCCCACTCGATGGCTCAGCTCCACTCCCTCCCGTTCAAGAGGCATCTGGGATCAACATCCCAGTTGTTTTAGCCGCTACCGGCGGGGCACTCGGGCTCTGTGCAGCCGCCTTTTTCTTCATTCTTTGAATCGCATCGTTTCTTTTCAAGAGAAAGGGTTCATCTATGCGCTTCACAGCCCCATGAAATGATGGCTCAACCCAACGATGGCTCCGGACGCGCCCCTGTGGCCATCGTCCGCCCAACCACCTCGGTCACGAGTGGGGTCGCAGTCACTCAGAAATTGGTCAGCGCAGCTGTTGCGTTTGGCGACCTCCTTCGAGGCACCTTTGGCCCAAACGGTCTTGACAAAATGATGTACAAGACCAGCGGCCAAACAGCGGTGACCAACGACGGTGCCAAGATTGTAGCAGAACTTCTTGTGAAGCACCCAGCTGCAAAAGCATTTGTTCAACTCGCCGAATCTCAAGAAAACGCATGTGGCGATGGCGTAACAGGGTGCATTATTGTGGCAAGTGAACTCATGCGGGAAGCAGGCCGTCTTCTTGAGAAAGGACTCCACCCTCTCGTGCTTGTCGAAGGCTACCAGCGTGCGTTGCAAACCACTCTCGACACGCTCGATGATCGAGTCGTCCGCATCCAAGCCACTGACAATGGACGACTTCTCGACGTCGCTCGTACTGCAATGATGGGCACGACCGCAGAGTCAGGAAGCGACCATCTTGCCCAATGCATCGTCACCGCTGCCCAAACAGTGGCTACTGAGCGCAACGGCAACCTCCATGTCCGAACCGAGGACGTCAGAATGGCGAAGCGGGGCGTCGGGGGTATTGCTGACAGCCGCTTGGTACCAGGGCTCATTCTTGAACGCCGTTTGGACCTCGATCGTCTTCCTCGCCACCTCAACGGAGGCAAAGTGGCCGTTCTTTCCTGCCCACTCGAAATTGAATCGTCATCCCGTGAGGCCGAGATTGAAGTTACATCACCAGATCAGTGGGTCGCCTTCATGGATGCAGAAGACGCCCAACTTGAGGCCAAAGCGAGAGCCATACTCAACAGCGGCGCTAATTTGGTGTTCAGTGCAGAAGGGATTGACGCCCGTGTCCTCCATCGCTGCGTCGACAAGGGCGTGTTCGCTCTCGGAGGCTTGGAGCGTTCGGGTGCCGAAGACATCGCAGCAGCGACAGGGGCTCAGATGATTGACCATCTCGATTCCCTTGACGAATCCGCTTTAGGCTCCTTTGAATCGATGAACATTGAAACGCTCGAGGGAGACGATGCTCGAAGAGAGCGAATGCACATTGACGCTGGAACCAAGGCAGGCCTAGCCACCATTGACGTAGGTGGGGGCGATGGTGTTGCAAGCGAAGAAGTCATTCGCGGGCTCTATGATGCCCTTTGTTCGGTGACCAGCGCAATGGAAACCGGAGAAGTTCTCCTCGGTGGAGGAAGTCTGCACATGGCGGCAAGTCTTGCCATTAAAGAAGCAGCAGAAGCCCAAGGTGGACGGGAGCGATTGGCCATGGAAGCCTTTGCTCGGGCGCTGGAGTCCATCCCCGCTTCACTTGCGACAAATGCTGGCCATGACCACCTCGACACGCTCCTCACCCTACGGTCTCTTCACAGGGATGGGGCAACGAACAGCGGTGTCCAACAATCTGGACACGCCGGACCAATCGAATCGGCATTGTCGAGCGCTGAAACCCTCGCTCATGCGATTGAGGCGGCCTGTGAAACGGCATGCGGCCTCCTCAGGGTCGATCAAGTGATTTCAGCCCGCGGGGATTGAAGCGAAAGAAATCCCCATTCAACGGGGTCGTTAGGTTCAATATCATCGGACCAATGCCTTCGATAACGGGTACCTCTGATGAGCACATCCGTTTCTTTCCAACCTCGGGCCCTCCTGAGCGTGTACGACAAAACTGGTATTGTTGAATTTGCATCAGCACTCGCAGAACTCGGCTTTGAAATCGCATCGACCGGTGGAACAGCCAAGAAACTTCGAGAAGCAGGCTTGAATGTCATCGGCGTCTCAGACGTGACCGGCCATCCGGAGATTTTTGATGGGCGAGTGAAGTCCCTTCACCCTGCTATTCATGGCCCACTTCTTGCTAGGCTCGAGACCGAAGCAGATCGAAAAGGCTTGCAGGAATTGGGTTATCCACCGATACAAATTGTCGCATGCAACCTCTATCCTTTTTCAGATGCTGCTCGCCAAGAACCGGCACTTGACGACCTATCTTTACTGGAAATGGTTGACATTGGCGGGCCAACTATGGTCCGTGCATCGGCAAAGAATCACAGAAACGTCATCATCGCTTCCAATCCAGACCGATACGACTCGATCATCGCTGCGCTGAGGGCAGCTGGCGGTGCTGAAGGAGTCACAATGGATCTTCGCAGAGCACTCGCCCTAGAAGCGTTCGAACATACTGCGGCATACGATTCAGCCATCAGTGACGAACTCCATGCACGATGGATTGGGCGGCCAGAGCACAGCGATACGCCAGCCGAACAAACATCCCGTCTACCTGATACCCTCCTTGCATCAGCCCACAAGTCTCACAGCCTTCGGTATGGTGAAAATAGCCACCAAGCCGCAGCGCTTTACACCGACCCAAAGGCCATGGGACTTCACACCACCCTCGTGACGGCCAAAGTCGAAGGGGAAAAACCGATGTCATACAACAATTATTCTGACGCAGACGCAACCCTGCGCCTGTGCCGCGCCCTTTCAACCAACGAGTGGCCCAAAACCCCTCATGTTTGCATCATTGTCAAACACAACAACCCGTGTGGTGCCGCTTTGGGGTCAACCCAAGTCGAAGCTTACCAGGCTGCCTTAGCGAGCGACCCCGAATCTGCTTTTGGCTCCATTATTTGTTTTAATGAACCCCTTGAACCTGAAACGGCCCGTGCAATGGAACCCCTCTTCATTGAGGTCTTGATGGCTCCAGCGTATGACGATGAAGCCAAATCGATCGTAATGGCAAAGAAAAACCGCCGCATCTTGACCATAGATTCTCCACGCAACCGGCTCGCACCGCTTGAACGAATCCTCGTCCGAAAGCCAATCGAAGGTGGCTGGCTCGTTCAAACCGAAGAACCGCCGGTCATCGATTGGGCAAAAGCCAAGGTTGCGACTGAAAAAGCCCCAACTGAAGAACAGATTGCGAGCATGAAATTCGCCGTACGGGTGTGTGAACAGGTCAAATCAAACGCCATCGTCATGGTGCAAGGTGTTGCTACAGTGGGCATCGGGCCTGGCCAGACCAGTCGTGTGGAGGCAGTAAAAATTGCAGCCCGCCGAGCTGGAAATCGTGCTCAAGGGTGTGTTCTTGCGTCGGATGCCTTCTTCCCATTCAAAGACGGATTGGAGCAGGCAGCCGATGCTGGTGCCGCTTCAATTGTCCAACCGGGGGGGTCGATTCGAGATCAAGAGGTCATCGATGCAGCAAACGAAAGAGGTATTTCGATGCTCTTTACCGGCCACCGGTTGTTCAGGCACTGATTTTTACCAAGGTTTCAAACCTACCGAGACGGCCCGTTCAATCATGGGCCATCTTTCTGACATCAACAAATCCTACTTAGCTCATCTGATTGGTGCTTGGAAAATGTCGCTTTGGTTTACTTTGGGCGCATTGCGCTTGATCATCCATGGATTAATTCCTAACATTGACGCCAACGCTGGACAAAACACCGTCAATCGATATTTCCCGCCAAAGGATTAGGCAGTGGTGGGGACTTTCCAGCCCACCCACCAAACGCCAATAACGGCCACGATGAGAATTGTTGCCTGCCCAAAACCTGGGTCTCCGGCTTTAGTGATCCCATAGATTGACGCACCAGAAACCACACAGATGATTGCGCTGATGATCATTTTTGAGTGGAATGGAAGCGCCTTTCCAGACCGATAATATTCGAGCAGCACTGGTCCGAACAATCGATTTGTAAGCAGCCATTTGAACAATTTTTGGCTCGAACGCGCATAGCAGAACGCAGCCCCAACGAGCCAAGAAGTGGTTGGCCAGCCCGGCACGACGAGGCCTATGACGGCAAAGACAACAGCCAAAGAGCCCAACACAATCCATACGCCACGTACGAGTGGATTGCGCGAAGGTTTGTGTTCAGCCAACACTCTGTTCACAACCTCTTCATCGCTTTGATGAAGCCCCGACAACGCCTCGCGGTGTTCGGAAGGTGGATGCTTTTCCGGGCTCGAACCCCCCAACGCGCCCATAGAACTCAGTGGGGCCTAAAGCGCGTATATCAAAAAGTAATGGGCGCGCTTCCGAAGCGCTCAAGGATATGTGGCACTACCCCGAAGCATGGTGCCACCCACTCCTCCTCTACGGGCCGGGAGCGCCACATCACCAATTCGATGTGCGATTTTGATTTCTGGTTCAGGTTCTGGTATGGAAGCAATGATTCGTCATCAACAAGGAAACATTGCATGTGGCCACACCACCGTTGTTGTGATTTCTGACCGGCCCGATGTCCAAGGCCTCGAGAAGGCCCATGCGTTGGGTATAGAATCGATTTGTATCCCTCTGCCCTCCATTGAAGATCCTAACAACCGCAGGCTTGCACACGAACAACAGATTCAAGAAATTCTGAATGAGCGCGCCGTTGAACTCGTCCTTTTGAGTGGATACATGAGGTTGCTAACGCCATGGTTGATTGAGCGATGGGCTCCAAATTTGCTTAACATCCACCCTTCACTCCTTCCTGCTTTTCCCGGTGCACATGCTCACCGAGATGTGTTGGCCTCAAATGTTCACGTTACAGGGTGCACCGTCCACCGGGTGGATGAAGGCATGGACACCGGTGAAATTTTGGGCCAAAGCCGCGTTCCCGTGTTCCCAGATGACGATCAGGCTTCTCTTTCCCAGCGGGTAAAAATCACTGAACACAACCTCTATCCAAAGATTGTAGATCATCTCGTCACGATGACTCAACCCGAGGAGAATTGAAATTTTCCATTTGTCCTGCAAGTTCTCCTAAATCCAATGAGGGTAGGGTGGAAAACATTGAACTGATCGATGAATGGTCGTTGATGGTGAAGCCCCCCGGACATGAACTGAGCAAGGGTTGGCGCTGACCATTAAGGTCGATTGGCACCCCTCCCTCAGAACCCAATAAAACCCTCATCCCACTCACTTCTAACGAGAAAGCATCGCATGGAATCAGTTGAATTCTTCCTCCGACTTGCCCCATAGCCCATGCGAGCACATCCATTAACGAACGAACATCAATGGGGTCAGGCCAAACTTCTCCTTGAAACAAATGCCTTCGTTCTACGGCTCCACACAAGGTAATGACGCGTTCCGCACCACATTCCATGGCTATCGAGCGGATTCGATCCACTCCGCCATTCATGAAGGCTTTATCAGCACCCATTCGGGAGCTTTTTCCTCCAGCAAGGACGAATACGGTAACCATCCTCAAACCATCTCATCTAGGCCATCGAGGGCTCGTTCTAGTTCGGCCAAGAGGCTCCGAACACGTTCAAGCAACGCTCGCCGTTCCCGACTTGATCTTGCTTCAGGTAACCACTCCAACAACCGCCGAACGTCTTGAGCATCCCGTTCAACAGTCCACTGGTAGACAGCCTCTAGCACAGGGTCATCGGAAGGTAAGAACCGCTCGCTCATCAAAGTGAGGCTGGGTGAGCCGGGGCTTCAATGCTCCTGAGACAGCAATCGGTTTCGTATCCGTTCGAACAAGTCTCCGCCGCGTGGAGCGGTAGCAATCAACCCTCGGGCCGTGGTGATCTTTGTTTTTCTCAAGGACAGAAACAGCACGGCGACTTGGTGCCACAACTCACTTTGCCCAGCCATTGCAATCAACCAAGGTTCATCAGGGATTTCATGACCGCCTCGTACCATTTCTTCTGCGATTTCCAACAGTGCCCCAAGAGGCTCTTGCGCGCCAAACAAGTGAATCAAGGCCACCCATGGACTCTCTCCTAATTCTGATTCAGACATGTTTGCAAGCAGAAGCCCGACTAAGACGAGATCTTCCTGTCCGTGCCGTTTCCATAGGTGCGGAATCAACCTTGCCACGCGACGCATATCATTCTTCCCGGAGGTCATGATCCAAGAAGCAATGGTTCGTAGTTCTGGATTCGGACAGCCAATGTGGAAGGAATAGCCTCCACTATGGGCGAGCAAATCCGTTGACGGTTTTGCCATCAGTCCGGGAACGCCAGCATGGTAGGCCCGAAGAAGGAATTTCAACGTTTTCCGCCGGGATCGGAGCAAGCGTGCTTGCGGTTCAGCGAGGAGACGATCCAACTGTGAATTCATTCGGATCCACCGTCGGAGGCCTTCTTCCGGACGGTCTCAAAGATATCGCCAACCAAGCCAACAGAGTCGCGGAGCGTCAAGAGCATTTTGTCGATGACGTTCGGATCCTCGAATTTTTCTTTGACGATTTCTCGCAGCTCGGTTTCGATTGAAAGGTGCTCATCTTCATCAATGTCAAAAACCGCCCTCAAATGCGCGAGAACTCTGAATTCATCGCGAGAGAGGGAGGCGTTGACAATAGCAACTTCGAACACCTTTGTGTAAATTGCCCGAGCGAGGGATGCACTGATTTGCGTGCCAGGCTCGGTCTCAGTGTTGTTTTGAATGGCCTCATAAATCTCTGCGGGCTGAGACGGACCAAGCTCCAATGCACTGGCAAGTTTGATGATCAATCGCTTTTCCTCACGCGTCAAAACGCCATCCACAAGCATCACCTCGATGGTGCTGCGGAAGACATCCAAACGATGCGAGGAACCGGTCGTCACAGACAGACCATGGCGTTCCCGTTTTTCAAATCGTTGCTCGTAGGCAATGGTTATTTTTGGCAGATTTATCTGGAGAGCATTGAAAAGGGGGGGGCTGCTGGAACAACTATCCACCTCCCTTTCACGCAGTTTAGGATTCGTCCTAAACAGCAGCCAAAGAACCTATGGGGCCAAGGCCCCATGCCCTTAGGAATAGGGCGGTTGATACCAACGGAGACATTCACATGAAAAGAAACAACTCTAACCGCGGAGGCGGCAACAAGCAAAGCAAGGCGATGAAGTACCAAATTCGCGCTGATATTAAGGTAAACGGAACGGTCCAACGCAAGGACATCATCGGGGCCATTATGGGTCAAACCGAAGGACTTCTTGGCGATGAACTTGAACTCCGAAAATTGCAACGAACCGCACGCGTCGGACACGTTGATGTCGAAATGGACACCAAGGGCGGAAAGGTCCACGGTATGATCATCATCCCATCAAGCCTCGACAATGTCGAAACCGCAATTATTGCATCCGCACTCGAAACAATTGACCGAATTGGACCATGCAGTGCGAAAATCACCGTTAAGGAAATCCTCGACATTCGTGCAACCAAGCGCACCGCAGTCGTTGACCGAGCCAAAGAACTCCTTCTCAACCTGGTTAATTCTGGGGAAGCAGCATCGAAAACCGTCATCGAAGAAGTTCGTTCCGTCCTGACCACCGGCACTGCAACCAGCTTCCACGGCCTCACCTGTGGGCCGAACATCGAAAAATCGTCCTCATTGATTATTGTCGAAGGGCGCAATGATGTGCGAAACCTGCTCAACTGTGGCGTCAAGAACGCCATCAGCGCCGACGGCGCTGGAAACATCAAACAAGAACTGATCGACCTTGCAAACAGCAAGGAAACCGTGATTCTAGGAATCGATGGTGACCGAGGAGGCGAAATGTTGTTCAGCCAACTCATTGAAATGATGAAGGTCGACTTTGTTGCTCAAGCTCCTGTGGGCCAAGAGTGGGAACTTCTTCCACAGAAAACGGTCACAATGTGCCTCCAAAAGAAAGTGGAAGCAACCAAATTCGCTCACGTGCTCAAGAAGAAGCAAGAAGAGGACGACGAGAAAGCCGGTGTTCCAGATAAGAACTGGGCTGAAGGCATGGATGAGGAATTCACTGCGCCTGAAGCGCCTGCAGAAGTCCACGAAATGTTCGACCACCTCGACAATCTTGACAAAAACAAGGCCGTCTTCGTCATGGTTGACGGAACCATCTCAGAACCTGTAGGCCCTTCGACGCTATCGAAGACCGCAGGAAGTGCAGATGGAGCTGTTGCGATTGTCTTCAATGGCCCGGTGAGCGAACGCACCCTCGAAATTGCCTCTGAAGCTGCAATTCCCACCGTCATCGGCACGAAAGCTGGTAAAGGATTTGCTGACCGTGAAGGCGTTTCGGCATGGCTTGCTGACTTGCACCGTTGATTCAGTTTCAACAACCATGTTCATCTAAGGCGTTGCTCCTAGGGCACACCATGGCGGACGGCGAAGATCAAGGATGGCTCGACGACGAGACGGATCCCTTTGAAGACCCGACCCCTGAACCCGTTGAACAAAAAACGGGTGAAGACCCGTCTGAAGAAGTGGTCGAAACAACCTCTTCAGAAGAGGTGTCTGACGGAGAGAAAACAAGTGAAGAGGGAACAGAAAAACCCTCGACAGAACCGGATTCAACTCCATCCTGGGGCCTCCCGATTCGTGCTGGGCCCGTGCTCGCTGAACGCGGAGAACAGGTTACAGAATACCCGCTAAAGCAATCGCTAGATGGCCGTCAAACGACATCGATTGTGGTTGACGATGACCTCCTTCGCGTGGTGGACACTGAACTTGGTGACGATGGCCATCGAAGGATGAAGGTGCGAATGACCGTGAAACGCGAAATCACTGGGTTCACTCACGAGCACAATGAATTGATGCATCAACATCAGATGCTCTGGATTGGGTGTTTCTTCTCGGGACTGGCCTTGACAGCATTGAGTTCAGGGGCAATTGGCGTCCTTGGCGCCTTATTGGTGATCATTGGTGTGCGAAGTTGGGTGATGATGCACCTCGAAACTCACACCATCGAGTTCGTCA
>Ga0213868_10003366_pt1 | contig 14929 bp, 31 predicted proteins | sample PICome_9_FD_160087 | JGI IMG/M metagenome (GOLD analysis project Ga0213868, IMG submission 160087) | Coastal seawater microbial communities near Pivers Island, North Carolina, United States - PICO127 | ecosystem: Environmental > Aquatic > Marine > Coastal | place: USA: North Carolina...
ATAATTACAGGTCGCATACAAACCATTGTCTAATAATGCTTGTGTAGCTACTTCTTGAACTTTGTCGTGCAAAAGTGGGTTGAAGTGCATCCCATTTGCTTTCGTGCCTTTCTTGACAGACCCTGCACTTAAACAGGCATCATGTAGTTTTTGATATATATTTTTTTTATTCATATTTCCTTTCATTGTTGTTATTTAAAATGGTAGTAAACCCCATACTTTTTGTGCGTAAATAAAAGTATAAGTTCCTACTACTTTTGCTTTATATATTAACCAAGACATATTTTTCCTTTCGTTATTGTTGTTGTTTAATTCCCCATAAATTAGTTATGAGTTTTTCTTGTTCTGGTGCTAAATCCTTATAATAAAAAGGATGATACATATCTGGTGGCTCACACATTTGTGCAAGTTCAGATAAATTACCTTTACAAAACATAATCATTCGTTCCCATAAAAGTATTTTCTCAACCATTTTAAAGTAAAGATATTCCAGATGGTCTTTCTTCATTAGTTCATGCGATTGATCAAAAGTAATATGTTCTTTGTCATTTACATAAATTAAATATGGTATCTTCTTTGTACACATATAATAAAATGAAGTTTGTGTAAGGTTATCTGTGGTAGGTTTAGTGGGTAAGGCTTGACTACTCATTGTCCACTCTTCCTTGTTCTTAACCTTTCTAATATTAGGTGGCTTGGTTTTAAGTTCTATAAATTTTGTTTTAGTTTCATAGTCTGATCTGCCGGTAATAGGTTTGATCATTGTTATTTCTTTGTGCTTAACATATTGTTCGCAAACTAATTTTTCATCACCAACTAAATCTTGAATAACCTTTTTAGTTACCCCAATACAATCATGTGCATACGAGATCATTTCTTTTCTGGCGAACTCATCCTTTTTATCTACCGGGTCTTTTTTTTTAATTTCATCTAACTCGCTATCAAAACATTTTTGATAATCTCTATCCCATTCTGTTTCTTTAATTGTTTTTGATTTGTAAATTACATCTGCAATTAATTTTTGTACTGTGTTATTAACTAGATTGCCGAATGATGGTTTGTATCTCCATGACCATGATCTTCTAATTTTTTCTAAAAAAGAATAGCTGATTAAATTTTTTGCCATAGGTGATGAGGTTGAAGAGTATGACCAATGATCTAATCCTTCTCCACCATTAAATATTGCAAATGCTTCAGCTACTAGCTGTTCTTGTGTTTTTTCTTTGAGTTTCATAAGTTCCTTTTTTTTAAATCTTTATACACTTTATTTTTTTATTGTAAAGTAATAAATATAATATATATACCTCTATATCAGATCAATTAAAGAGGAATTATGACACTTGAAGAGTATAGAAAAGAAAAGAAACTATCGTATTATGTCTTTGGACAAATGCTAGGACTTAATGGACAAAATCCGGGTACATCTGTAAATAGATGGTGCTTAACTGCTAAAGTTAAAAGGTTTCCCGATCCAGAAATGGTAAAGAAGATTTTAGAAGTAACAAACAATCAAGTAACCATAGAGGATTTGTACAGTGCGTGGTATCAAAAAGTTTAAATACAAAAGAGTTAAAGTAACTTGGCAAGATATATTAAATGACAACTCATGGTTTGATAGCTTTGATGATGTTGATAAAATGACTTATGCTTGGTGTCAAGATACCGGTTACTTATATTCTAAAGATGAAAAAATGTTAAAAATATTTACCTCTTATTCTTATGATGGTGATAAACTTACTATAGGTAATGTTACTGTATTTCCTAGATCAGTAGTTAAAAAGATAGAGGTTTTAAAATGACCTATGAGGGTTTGTTTGATGAGGTTGAGTGTAAGCATGAACTAAAAAGAGCAAAGAAATATATACAGAAACAAGCTGATATAATTTTTGCTTTAGAGAAAGAACTAGAAGAAAAAGAAAACGAGATAATAATAATTAAAAATAAATAATGGAAAAAATTAATATTGAAGATCAATGTTTATTATATTTCTTTTTTAATAAAACAGATAAAATATATATAGGTGAAACTACCAAAGGTTATGGTAGATTTTATCAACATAAAGATAAAAAATTTGATAAACATAATGTTAGATATATTTCTGGTAAAAAATTAAATTTTATTAACCATGAGTATTTTAGAAAATATTATGAGTTGCGTTTAATTAATAAGTTTAAACCAAGATATAATAAAGAAACAACTACCGCACCAACTTTAAATGAGTTTATTTGTAAAATGTTTTTGTGGTATGAGAATCCTAATCCAATTTTTATAACCCCTCTTACTGCTTATAATATGATTAAGTATAATAAATATTTAGAATATAGAACCAAACAAAGAAAACTAAAAAAAGTTTTAAATCAATACACTAATGTTTGGGAAAATTTAGATATGAATAAAAAACTTTATATCAATGGTCAAAATGCTTTTACTTTTTTAATTAAAGAAACAATGAAACCACCAAACAACTATTCAATAAAATTTACACCAAGAAAAGAAAGGCTACATAATTAATAATGGCTAGATGGACTTATGCTTTCAGTAATGGAAGTTATAACGATTGGCATAGAAAATACGAGGGTATTGCTATGATTGATATAGACAGTATTGAGTGCTGTCCTCGTTGCTACGAGCCACTTGCTGTATTAGAGACTTGCTACGATAAATCACAGAAATTTAAGGCTACAACCTTGTCAAAGATAGTCGCTAGTCGCTTAAATATACCCTGCTTTTTGGTATTCTATAAAAATCTGACCGAGACTACCCTAACCTTTCGTATCAAGCGAATAACAAGCTCTCCGACAGAGTTTGAACTAATGAATGAGGATCAATGGGTGTCAATCTTGCTAGACCTACAGCAAAATCACCGGAAAGTGTGTAAACATGAACAATAGTCGTGCTTTTTTACATATAACTTACAAATTATATGGTCATTTGGATAAATTAAGCGGTACTAAAAAATCTAACTGTATCAACTGCTACTTGTCTCTTATGAAACATGCTTGGAAGAAGAATAACTATGAGTGCGGTCTACGTTATTCAACTGTAGCTAAAGAAACTAAATTATCTAGGATAACTGTTAGAAGAACTTTAGATACTTTGGAAAAACTTAATGTCATATCCACTGTTAGAGGTAGATCCGGTAAAACCTATAAAATTAATCAGCTATTTATCAAGTCAGAATCAGATGGATCAATTTTATACACTAATAATAATAAGATGTATAAAAAAGATCACTCACATGTATATAAAAGATCAGTATTAGTAGAAGACATTAATACAGTATATAAAGGAAATAACATAGATAAAATTATAAGAGATAATAGGAATGATAAAGATAGTTTAATACTAAACTTATCAAAGCTCCCCCTGTCAGAACTTAATTCAGATACTAAAAATCCATACTATATAAAGTTAGCTATTGAGAAAAAAGCTGAACTAGATCGTGAAAGTAAGGCTACCTATGTAAATCCTCAAAAGATAATTAATGAATTAACCAAGATTAGTAAGAATAGTAACCCCAGATATAGAGAAAAGGTTGCGTTCAATAAAAGAAATAATCTTGATTACAAAGGTAGACCTAAAAAATGGTAGGTAGACCAATGCGTAAGGTATTTTGTCAAGGCTTTACTCGTGCCGGTAGACGTGAGGGAAAACTAATACCATGTAGAATGAAAGGATATGAACTTGCAAATGGTACTTTTTACTGTAAATATCATGGGTATCAAAACAAACTAGGTTTCAGAAAAGCTAAATTTACAGATGAAACAAGGATAAAACAATTAAGTAAATTACAACAATTTAGGAACTATACAGATGAGCAACTCAAAGAATACTATTACAACCAAGTCAAAGTCAGACTTGATAACAACCAACCAAGCCGATACAATTTGCGAAAAACTCACGAGAGGCTTAACTCTTACAGAAATACTAGAGGAAAAACATTACGATTTCAGCTTGATGAAATTTTATCATTTCTTAAAAAAAAATCCCGAGATGAATGAGAGGATAACAGAGGCTAGAAAAAATGGTGTTCAAACTTTAATAGATAAACTGTTGCAAGTCTTTCAATATCAAGAAGTAGAAAACCCTAATCAAATACTATGGATAAGGGAAAAGACAAAATTTATTACCTTTCTTGCCAATAAACTTACAGATTTATATTCAGATAATAAGGTACAAAATGTTAAGACCGATCAATCAATTAAAATTTCATGGGAAGATAATCAATCTGATTTGATTGACGTTTCCGCTGATACTGTTGTTGATACTTCCGATAATAAAAATTAATTATTGTTTAAGATCGTCTGAATTAACTCCAATTTTATCACAAAGATCATCTATATTTTTAAAAGTTATTTTTTCAATAACATCATTAGAAGTTCCAAATCCTTGATCAATATCTTCTTTGTGTTGTTGATCAAAGTAATCTCTACTTGTTGAGTAAGATACTTCTGTTAAATCATTATCGCAATATCTTGTGCATTTGTATATTGTTTGCATTGTTCCCTTTCTTTTGGTTTTTATAATAGGTGTATATTACACCCTTTGCATTTAAAATATTTATAAGAGTTAATCTCATAAGTTCTTTTAAATTTTGTTTTTGTGTTAGCTGTTTATTCATATTTTTTATTTTCTTCTGACAAACCTACATTATTAAGTGCATTGACTAAATCACGAGTATTTTTATTATAATCTGTATTAGTTTCATCAAATGTAATTGTTGAAACTTTACAAAGATAATTCATTTGTAATTCTTTTGCTCTGTCATCTAGTTTATTTTTATCTGCACTATACTCAATTGTTTCAGTATAATCACTATCATCATAAATAGATAATTGGTAAAATGTAATCATTTTATTTTTCCCTTTTGTTTTTTTCATTAGCCATATCAACCAAATCATTTGGCAATGGTTCTATATCGTAGTCATAAAATATGGCTAAACTTTGTTCTTCTTCTTGCTTTAGTTTATCCAAATAATCGTTGAAACCATTGATTAATTTACCTATTTTACTACTATCATCATTCATTTATTCCTCGCTTTCTGTTGCTATTTTATTATAACAAGATTGACATAAACAAGTATAATCAACCATGCTAGGTTTATCTAATTCGTTATCCCAATATAAAGTTTCGTTCTCATCTTCATTATTACAATTATTACAACTCATTTATTTCCTCGCTTTCTTCATAACTTTCAGTAATTTGAAAGTGATCTCGTTCTATTATTTCATCACCGCTAAAATCACCGCTGTTCACAATCTCTTTTGCTTTCTCTAATGTTTCAGCTTTTATTTTTACTTGTGATGTACATTCTTCAACAAATGTTATGTTATATACTTTCATTTATTTCTCGCTTTCTTTTTTTTGTTCATATAAAAGTAATTCTAATTTATCTATTACAAGATCAAAATCCTCACAACTGCAAGTAATATCATCTTTTGTGTCTGGCTCTCCTTTAGATTGCCATTCAGCATGATTACAAACATGATAATCTGCGTCTCTTAAATCTCGAACATCTTGTATTATATTTTCTATTTTTTGTGTCATTGTTTCCTTTCTATTTATTTAAGTCTGTTAAAATATAAGTACCATTTTTAATTTTGGCTCGTGTGTCTTTTATAGTTTCATTAAGAAATATATTTCTATATTTGCCTGTTGTGTTTGAGTAGTTCCAATATTTTTTATCTAACTCTACACGATCACCATTTAATTTAACAATCATAGAATTGTAACTTTGAAAATAAGTGTTTCCATTGTCATCATTTACTATAAATTGATTTGCTATTTTGTTACCATTGTTGCTAGTTATGTTTTGTACTTTCATTTTAGTTTCCTTTCTTGATTTGTTTTTTATGTTGTCTAAATAGTTTTACAGCTTCTTTTTTACTGTAAAAATAATATACTTTGGTTTCCCAATATCCATTAATTATATCTGAAACCCGCCATGCACCCTCATTATTTTTGTCTATTATCATTTGTGTTTCCTTTCAGTTGATTAAAGTTAATAAATAAATATGGCTATAATTAGGCATTAATCTAATTCAACCCTTTTACCAAATGTATTCATAGCTTTGTATCTATTACCATTTACAAAAACTATATATTGTCTATCAATACCATCTTCACAAATTTCTATTGCTTTTTTCATATCATTAACAGTATATTTTATTGGCTTTGTAAAAGCTGAATGAAATTCTATTTTAATATCTTTTTTCATTAGCTGTTTAACTGTTAATGAATTTTCTTGTGATGTTAATCTTTTACTCATTTGTTTCCTTTAGTTGATTTGTTTTAAACATGATTTATATTCGTATATTCATAAGGCATGAATAAGGTTAGAATAAGATGATTTTGCCATAATTCAAATGGTTGGAAAGTAGTTAAAAGATCGTATCCATTTATAAACAGCGTTTGTTTTTTTTCTCACATCATAACAAGCGACAGTAAATAATAAGTACCAAAGCAATTATTATTAATTAATCTAATTAGGTTTGATAATGTTTTCTTATCGCTAATCTATTTAAGATATATTATTGCCTAAATTAACCTAGTTTTTTGGTTTTTAAAAAAGGCATATACCCCAGATTGTACCCGCAGTTTTCTTTCTATATATAGACCGGACTTGAGGACACCCTTACAGCCACCCACCCACTTATACAAACACATCTTTTCTGTTTTATTTTTTTTAAAATCAACTACATGTAGTATATGGATTACTTTAGTGCAGATGATTTAGATTCAGTTGCTTACATAGAAGAAGGTACAAACAATGTCATTATTAAGTTCTATGGCTTTCCCAATAAAATATCAGCCGATCTATTTATCAGCTATGCTATGCTCAATATGGGTTTTGATTATCACCCTATAGATGGTATGAAGTCAGACATGATACACTAGATATGGATATTAAAATACCCTACACACCAAGAAAGCATCAAGCTCACTTGCACAGACAGATAGACAAACACAGATGGAATGTATTAGTATGCCATAGAAGATTTGGCAAAACAGTATGTATGATCAACCACCTAATTAGGTCAGCATTACTGTCCAAACTTAACAACCCTAGGTTCGCCTATATTGCACCCACCTTCAAACAAGCTAAAAGTATTGCATGGGATTACATGAAACAGTTTACCGCCAAGATACCCCACACCAAGTTTAACGAAACAGAGCTGCGTGTAGACTTACCTAATGGTGCTAGGATCACCTTGCTAGGCTCCGAATCCCCAGATGGGTTAAGAGGTATATATCTTGATGGCTGTGTCATTGATGAATACGCAAATGTCAATAGTAAGTTATTCCCAGAAATAATACGACCCGCACTATCTGACAGAAAAGGTTACTGTGTTTTTATTGGAACTCCAATGGGAATGAACAACAACTTCTATGAACTGTACCAACACGCACAAGGTGCGGATGATTGGTTTAACTACAAAGCTAAAGCATCAGATACCAAAATTGTAGACAATGATGAGTTGGTCAAGGCAAAAGAAGTAATGGGTGAGAAGAAGTACCTACAAGAATTTGAGTGCGATTGGATAGCCAATATCGAGGGAGCAGTGTATGGAGATGTTATAGCAAAACTAGATGATGATAAACACCTTACAAGAGTTCCATACGATCCTGCCTTACCAGTATCTACAGCATGGGATCTTGGGGTCTCCGACCACAGTAGTATAATCTTTTATCAACAGCTCGGCAGATCCATAAATATAATTGATTACCATGAAGAGAGAGGTCAAGGATTACCTTATTACATTAAGATGATAAATGAGAAAGAGTATATCTACAAAGATCACTTTGCACCACACGACATTGAAGTTACCGATTTTGGCAATGGCAAAACTCGTAGAGAGGTCGCCTATCAATTAGGAATAAGATTTAAAGTTGTTCCAAAAATTCCACTAGAGGATGGCATACACGCAACCACTATGACCTTACCTAGATGTTGGATTGATACAGACCATTGCAAAAAGTTAATAGATGCGTTAAGACATTACCACAGGAAGTATATTGATAAAAATAGAATGTTTAGATCAAAGCCTGTACACGATTGGAGTTCACACGCTTGTGATGCAATGCGTTACCTAGCAGTTGGTCTCCAAGAAATTAATACTAGACAATCGGCTCCACAAAGTGTAGCAGATAATAGTTACAGGATTATTTAATTATGGGTTCAATATTCAAACCAAAAATGCCATCATTGCCACCACCACCTCCAGCACCGGAGCCACCGAGTGATGAGCTTTCGCCAGAAGAAAAAGAAAGAATTGCAAAAGAACAAGCAGATATAAGAAGAAGAAAAACAGGTAAAAAACAAACAATACTAACTGGTCCTATGGGTATTCAAGAATCCGAAGAAGATAAGTTAGAATCATTACTAGGTAAAAAATAATATGAGATCATATAGAACATCTAGTAACTACACTAGCAATTCTTATAATGCCGGTATAACATCTTCTAAAAAATCTACACCAAGCAACACAGGAAATAATAGAGAAAATTATAGAAGTACACAATATAGTTCACAACCTAAAACAAGCACATTTAAACAATCTAAAAAAAAAGCAACAGATGCAGTAGGAAGATCAAATCTTGATAATTTAAAAGTAGCAAAAGTTCCTATAGGAGTTCCGGGTTCAATAATTTTAAATGCTGCTCAAAAATTTAGACAAAAAACTTTAGATAAGAATGTAGAATATTTTAAAGGATTAAAAAGTAGAAACCCAAACTTAAAATATGACTTAACTGACGAAGGTTATAAAAGTTATATGAAAGATAGATTGGATGGAAAAATTACTGCTAGTGGTAATGTTAATCCGGGATATGGAAGAGATAGAGATAATAATATTCAAACACAAAAAGTTACAGCAGGTGGACAAACTATTTTAACTAAAACAAAAACACCAGCAGAAACAAAAGTTGCAGAAGAAAAAAAAGAATATGATGCAAGACAAACAAAGAAAAAAGGTAGAAGAAAAAATACCCTTACATCTTCACAAGGTGTTATGAAAACTTCAGCAGATTATTCATTAGGTAAGAAAAGTTTATTAGGACAAGTAGTTTAATGGCAAAAACAGATTTAACAAAAAATTTATTAGCAAGGTTTGGCAAGTTAAGAAGTCAAAGAGCTAACTGGGAAAATCATTGGCAAGAAGTTGCAGACTACATGCAACCAAGAAAAGCTGACGTTACCAAAAGAAGATCAAGAGGAGATAAAAGAAACGAATTAATTTTTGATTCATCTCCAATACAAGCAGTAGAATTATTAGCAGCATCACTACATGGTATGATGACTAATCCATCTACACCTTGGTTTTCATTAAGATTTAAAGATTCAGCATTAGAAATGGAAGATGAAGCAAAACTTTGGTTGGAAGATGCAACCGAAGTTATGTACTCTGCATTTAACAGATCAAACTTTCAACAAGAAATATTTGAATTATATCACGACCTAATTACTTTTGGTACTGCAGCCATGCACATCCAAGAAGATAATGAAGATGTATTAAAATTTTCTACAAGACACATCAATGAAATATATATTGCTGAAGATGATAAAGGTAGAATAGATACAGTTTACAGAAAGTTTACATTATCAATCAGAGCAGCAATGCAACAGTTTGGTAAAAACGTATCAAGAGATGTTCAAGCACAATCAGTTAAAGACCCTTACAATGAAATAGAAATATTACATGTTGTATATCCAAGATCAGATTACAATCCTAAATTAAAAGATACAGAGAACATGCCATTTGAATCTGTGTATATAGAAATGGATAGTGGTAATGAATTATCAGTATCTGGTTTCCAAGAGTTTCCTTTCGTAGTGCCAAGATATTTAAAAGCATCACACGAGATATATGGTAGATCACCTGCAATGACAGCTTTGCCAGACGTAAAGATGCTAAATGAAATGTCAAAAACTACAATCAAAGCCGCACAGAAACAAGTAGACCCACCACTATTAGTTCCGGATGATGGCTTTTTACTTCCTGTAAGAACTGTACCGGGTGGACTAAACTTTTACAGAAGCGGTACAAGAGATAGAATAGAACCATTAAACATTGGTGCAAACAATCCACTAGGTTTAAATATGGAAGAGCAAAGAAGAACTGCTATTAGAAATGTTTTTTATGTTGATCAACTGATGTTACAAACAGGTCCGCAAATGACAGCAACAGAAGTTATCCAACGTAACGAAGAGAAGATGAGACTACTAGGTCCTGTCCTTGGCAGACTACAATCAGAATTATTAAAACCACTAATCGACAGATGCTTTAATATTTTATTAAGAAGAAACCAATTTGCTCCTGCACCAGATTTTTTATCTGGTCAAGACATAGAAATAGAATATGTATCACCACTTGCTAAAGCACAAAAGTCTACAGAACTTTCATCAATTACTAGAGGTATAGAAATATTAGGATCACTTGCTAATGTTGCTCCAGTATTTGATTACATAAACTTTGATGCACTTGTTAAACATGTAGCTGATCTTGTAGGTATTCCACAAAAGGTACTGAAGTTACAATCACAAGTTAATGCAGAAAGAGAGGAAGCTGCAGCGGCAGCAGAACAACAACAACAAATGGCACAGATGCAACAAGTTGCACAAGCCGGAGGAGATATAGCACCACTAGCAAAAGCATTGCCAGAAGAAGCAAAAGCATTAGTGGAATAGTATGGAAACAAAACAACTAGAAAAGTTTTTAAAACAATTACAAAATAACTACAAATTTATATTCAGTACAGATGAAGGTAAGGAAGTTTTATCTGACCTTGAAAAAAGATGTCATTATCATTCTACCACTAACGTAAAAGGTGATAGCCATGAAAGTGCCTACATGGAAGGACAACGCAGCGTCATTCTATTTGTTAAATCAATGCTGCAAAACAATAAGGATAAATAATGTCAGAAGAACAGATAACACAAGAAACTGTGCCTGTAGAAACAACAAGTACAGAAACACCTCAACCTACTGCAACACCTGTCTCAACTGGAGATACTCCGGCAAGTTGGAAAAGTTCTATCAGTGAAGAATTTAGAAACGATCCAAACATTGAAAAGTTTACAGAGATAGATGCGTTAGCAAAATCTTATATCAATGCAACAAGAATGATTGGTCAAGATAAAGTTGCTGTACCAAATAAAAATTCAACAGAAGATCAATGGAATGAAGTCTATGCAAAATTAGGTAGACCAGAAACTCCAGACAAATATAGTTTGAATGTAGAATCAGATGTTGTAAACATGGATGAAAATGCAATAAAAAATTTTGCAGAACAATCTCACAAACTTGGTTTAAATAATAAACAAGCAGAAGGCATATTAGATTTTTATAAAAATAATATGGAAGGTTCTTTGCAACAAGCAAAGATAGATACTGAAACTGCACAAGCTCAATCTGAACAACAGTTAAGATCAGAATGGGGTAGAGACTTTGATTCTAAAGTACAACAAGCTGGTGCATTAGCAAAAGCAAATATTAATCCAGAAGTATTAGATATGCAATTACAAGATGGTACAAGAGTTGGTGATCATCCAGAAATTATAAAAGGTTTTGCAAAGATTGCTAGTATGATGTCAGAAGATAAAATGGTTGCAACTGAAAGTGAAAGTGTAAATTCAGTTACAGATATTGAATCTGAAATATCAGCTATTACTAATGACACTGATGGACCATACTGGAACAAAGGTCATCCAGATCACGATAAGATAGTTCAACAAGTTTATACATTAAGAGAGATGCTCAATGCAGATAAACAATCTTAATGATAATGAAATTCGATTAGAAGTATTGCGGTTGGTTAAAGAGACAGGAACAGAGTTACAGAAAAATGATCCCTTGCCAATCGCAGAAAAATATTATAATTGGATAGTAGGTAAGAAAATTCGTAAGACAAGTTCCACGAACCTTGCTGACAAGAAGGAATAGACTTCTGGTCTAAAAGACTTTAAATCCAAGAATTGCCTATCATTATTGATGGAGAACTATTCTGTTTTTTATAATAACAATAATGTAAACAGGAGACAAATATGTCATCACAAATAACAACAGCATTTGTAGAGCAGTATTCTGCCAATATACAAATGTTATCACAACAAATGGGTTCTCTATTAAGAGACGCAGTTAGAATAGAATCTATCGTTGGTAAAGATGCTTACTTTGACCAAATCGGAAAAGTAACAGCTCAACTAAAGGTTAGCAGACATTCTGATACACCACAAATCGATACACCTCACTCAAGAAGAAGATGTAGCTTGGCAGATTATGAATTTGCTGATTTGATTGATCAACAAGACAAAGTTAGATTACTAATTGATCCAACTTCTTCTTATGCAAAAGCAGCAGCTTATGCAATGGGAAGAGCAATGGATGATGTAATTATTGCAGCAGCACTTGGAACAGCTAACACTGGAGTATCTGGTGGAACAGCAGTTGCATTACCTGCGGCTAACATTACAGCAGTTGGTACTGGTGGAGCTAATACTATGAACATAGCAAAATTAGCTTTAGCAAAACAAAAACTTGATGCAGGAGACGTTGATCCTTCAATCAAAAGACACATTGTTGTTTCTCCAACAGAGATTCAAGATTTGTTAAATAACACCACTGTTACTTCATCTGACTTCAACACAGTTAAAGCATTAGTACAAGGTGAAATTGATTCTTTTATGGGATTCAAATTTCATGTGTCTAATAGACTTACTACAAATGGAGCCGGAAATACTCAATGTATTGCCTTCGCAGAAGATGGTATTTTACTTGGTATTGGTAAAGACGTAACCGCTAGAATAGACGAAAGATCAGATAAATCTTATGCTACTCAAGTGTATTACTGTCAAACAATCGGTGCAACTAGAATGGAAGAAGCGAAAGTTATTTCTGTTCTTGCAAACTAATCATAGCTTAAAGGAGAAATAATTATGGCTAATTCAACACAATACGCAAAAACAGTTGCGGCTTCACCATCAAAGATCAGTACTACTGAACTTCATGGTAGAGTGAGAGTAGCATACGCAGATTTTACTGCAGATGCAGCTCAAGAAACTATCAATATGTTCAAGTTACCAGATGGTGCTAGAATTATTGGTGGAAGATTAAATCATGCAGCACTTGGTTCAAGTACAACTGTATCAGTAGGACACGCAGCTTACACACAAGCTGATGGTACTGTTGTAGCACTAGATGTAGATGAATACAAAGCAGCAGCTAGTTCAGCTTCTGCTACAGGTTCAGCTATTGCAGCAACTACAGCATTGGGTGAAAACTCATTAGTAGATGCACCAGATGGTTTAATTGTTACAGCAACTACTTCTGGAGCAGATGCAACTGGACTTATCACAGTTCAGATGACATACGTTCTAGACTAATAAATAAAATTTTAGGCGGGGAAGCGAGAGTGGAACCGCCTAGAGTGCATGAAGAAAATACAAGATTTAAAACCTGTATTACATTTTAAAAAAGATAATTATGTGTATAGGTATGTATTAGTAGATAGGTTTCAAAACGATTCTAAAAATCATTATGGCTTTGATACTAAAGAAGAGAAAACAACAGAAGAAATATTTGCGTTAGAAAAAGATAGACAAATCAGACGTAAGTATATTATAAGGAAGTAGTATGGCATCAACAGTAGATATTTGCAATGGAGCATTAAACCAATTAGGTGCAACAACAATACTTTCATTAACAGAAGATTCAAAAAATGCTAGACTTTGCAACTCAAGATATACTCAAGTAAGAGACGCAGTATTCAGATCACACCCTTGGAACTGTTTACAAAAAAGAGTAGAGTTAGCACAATCAACAACTACTCCTCCATGGGGTTACAAGTTTAAATTTGATTTACCGGGTGATTGTTTAAGATTATTAAGAATATTAGATTTTGATTCTAACTACCAAGTAGAAGGTAGATCAATATTATCTAACAATGAAACTATGAAGATATTATATATATCAAGAGTAGAGGACCCAAATCAATATGACGAATTATTAAGAGAAACATTATCTGCTGCATTAGGTTCAGATATTGCTTATGCCATAACATCAAACAACACTACATCACAAAACATGTTAGTTACTTACCAAGAAAAATTAAAAGATGCTAGATTTGTAGATTCAACAGAAGGTCAAAACATAAGACAAGAAAATGGTATGTCAGATATTGTAGATGCAGGTACGTTCATAAACTCAAGGTATTAGTAAATGGCTAGAGTAGCTGCACAACTTTCAAACTTTACAGCAGGTGAGTTATCACCAAGATTAGATGGTAGAAATGATTTAGCAAAATATTCTGCTGGATGTGCAACTGTAGAAAATATGGTTATCTATCCTCATGGTGCGGCAGCTCGTAGACCCGGAACAACTTATGTTGCAGAAGTAAGAGATAGCTCAAAATCTACAAGACTTATTCCTTTTGAATTTTCAACTACACAAACTTATATACTAGAATTTAGCGATCAGAAAATTAGATTCTACAGAGACAATGGTCAAATATTATCTAGTGGTTCACCTTATGAAATTACATCACCTTATTTAGAAGCAGAATTGTTTGATATTAAATTTGCACAATCTGCTGACATTATGTACATTACACACCCTAGCCACAAAACTAGAAAATTATCTCGTACAGGTCATACATCTTGGACATTAGCAGAAGTAGATTTTACTAATGGACCATTTTTAGATTCCAACATTACCTCAACAACACTAACACCTTCTGCTGCAGGAACAGGATCAAGAACTATTACAGCATCTGCGGTTACAGGTATTAATGGCGGTTCTGGATTTTTAACAACAGATATAGGTAGACAAATACATTTTAACTCTGGTTATGGTACAATTACCGGCAGAACAAATACTACAGTTGTTACAGTAAATGTAACTACAGCTTTTGCAAATGCTAATGCTATTACTA
>Ga0213868_10003370_pt1 | contig 14913 bp, 14 predicted proteins | sample PICome_9_FD_160087 | JGI IMG/M metagenome (GOLD analysis project Ga0213868, IMG submission 160087) | Coastal seawater microbial communities near Pivers Island, North Carolina, United States - PICO127 | ecosystem: Environmental > Aquatic > Marine > Coastal | place: USA: North Carolina...
AATTCATCATTTGAAATAAATTTAAGGTTTACATATCTAGAATCTACCTCATTCACTAATTTACTATATGAAGAAATTGAAATAGCTTCAATACCTTTTTGACCCGCAGCAACAGCCTGATCATATTTCTCTTTTAAAAGTTGATAAGGGGTTTCTTGATTTAAGTTATTAAATTTGATCATTGTATTAAAAATTTAAAAATTAATTATATATATAATATTACCTATAAAACTTTATAACAAAACCTATAAACAAAAAAACTGCATAATGCAGCTTCTTAAATCTATTTTTTAAATAGTAGGTAAGGATATTTATTATAGATCAAACACTTTGGCTTCTTTTTGTTATTTTTTAATCAGACTCTTCTTACGAAGCTTATTAAAGGCACGCTGATAATAGCGCATCAATTAGCGGTGCGCCTTGAACCTCTCAAATGGCAAGCCCTAATGGTCATCATCCCTTTACAGGAGAGATTAGAATCGGTATCGAGCCAAAAATGGATAGGCGGTCATTCATTTAGGGTGAAACAGCACTTGACCTTTAGAGTTAGAGCAAGGCGCATCACTTTAATAAATAATGCTTACTTAAAGAGGGCGATAAACGGATTCGACTACAATAAAATATTTAAGCTATTGGTCCTTTTAACTATCTTATTCAGTTTCAAAAGTTCGTTTATCTGAATTGTCTTCTAGGTACTCGTAACGAAGTGTTCGAGCTAAGCCGTCCTCTAAACTAACTGGCGGGATAAAACTAGTTTCACTTACTGATGACACGAATTGCGTTGTTTTCATGAATTTCTTAACCCGAATGCTGCTAATAGGCAATTTTTTACTTGTTAATTTTGCAACAAAATCAGCAAAGTATCCAATAGCAATACCTAAAAATGCAGGTAAGCGGATACCAACATTGTTTTTTTTGAATAGTGTTTTTCTTGCCTCAGAAACTAATGCATTCATATCAAAATCAGGCTTATCAATATAATTATAAATATGTAAACCTGGCTTAAATGACAAACTGTATTCCAAAAATGCCGCCACATTTTCAACATATGCCATGGACTTTTTATTTTTACCATTACCAAACATAACAAACCTTCCAGAAGCAATTTGATTTAACAAATTGAAAACATTTCCCCTATTACCCTCACCAAAAATAACTGTTGGTCTTACAATAACAAGGGTTCGATTTTCTGGATCCTCAGCTTGCCATTCTTTGTATACCTGTTCTGCTAGATATTTTGTTCTGCCATAGTCATTAAAATAATTTGGCTCGCCTAATTCATCTGTATCTTCTGGGGCAAAACCATAAATAGCAACAGAACTAGTGAAAATGATCTTATTTATTTTATGCTTACGAGCAGCCTCGCAAATATTAGCAGAGCCTTGAACATTTACATCATCGTAACGGCTTAAAGGGAGAATATCATCACGATGAACAGCCGCAAGGTTAATAATGCAATTAGAACCAGCAATATGGTCAAGTGTGTGTATATCTTCAACATCAAGCTTAATGATTTTTTTAGAACTATTTTCTATATCACCTATAACATATTTTTTATTCATTTTATCAAGAAGAGCCTTTAATCTTGTGCCAACAAAGCCTGCTCCTCCAAGTATGAAAGTCTTGTCATCGTTAATCACTTTTTTAATACTCCCACAATTGATTTGCCATTAGTTACAAGTAGAGAAGTTATTTTTCGAGTTTCCATCAAAAATAAAGCATCTTCCATACGCGTTCCGACTGAAATCGAAGCCGGTTCAAGAATCATAATATTTTCAGCACTAAAACTAAATCTATCTGCCTCGAAAATATGCTCTTTCATCACATATAGATCTAATTGCATCCCAAAAATCTATCTTGGGACTCCATCCAAGCGAACGTAGCTTATCATCATTTATTGAATATTCTTCATCATTAAAAGCACGATCTTTACCTGTTACCACTAGGCTTTTGGGAGCGCCTAGATACCCATATATATAAGTAACAAGCTCTCGAATCAGGTAACTTTCGTTACCAGATATATTAAAAACACGATAGCTACATTTGTCCCATGTATCTATGATACACTCAATCGCGTTGGTAAAATCAGAAGTATGTAAAAAATGTCGTTTTAGATTTTTTTCACCATGAATCTCAAAACGCTTGCCTAAAATTGCAGATTCTATAGCCTTAGGAATCACCTTTTCAGATAACTGCCCAGGTCCAAATACATTATTTGCCCGGATAATTTTTACATCAACCCCAAAACAACGAAGATATGTTTGGGCTAATAGATCAGCCGAAGCTTTGGTCGCAGAATATGGATTGGTTGGATTTAACAATGACTCTTCTGTCGCAGCGCAGCCTGTAACCTCGCCATAAACCTCATCAGTGCTTATGTGAATTAATTTTGCTTTAGTTTCCCTTGCGTAATCAAGGATTGCAAGCGTACCTAAAGCATTAGCTTTCATAAAATGATTTGCGTTAGTAAAAGAATGATCGACATGGCTCTCAGCTGCAAAATTGATGATTAACAAATTATCTAGCCCACTTATCTGATTAACTTCAGCTACATCATTTATGTCAGAAATTATCAACTTCCATCCATTTGGTTGAAGCCTCTTATAGTAAAAGTCTAAATCACTGGCATAGGTTCCCTTATCAATAATGAATTTATTCTCATACTGTCCGTCAAAGGTATCACAAAAGTTCTTTCCAATAAATCCGAGCCCGCCCGTAACAACTAAATTATCATTTTTCATTTATACATCCTATGCAATAGATCTAACCAATCAAAATTTTTGAAGAAATCAAATTTTCCATACAAAGTTTTAATATCACTGTTTACAGGATACTGGTAAATACCCGATCCAAATTCCACTGATTCTACTTTCACCAGATGCCTAGCAAATCTAACAAAGTCATGGCCAGTAAAAGATCTTCTGCTGACGAGTAACTGTTTTTTCGCTAACAGATGGGCTTTTTGAATAAGAAATTTCAAGTCGCTAGGATGAATAAAATTCCAAGAAGAATCAGGGGCTACATCAAAAACCACTGATCCTGCCTTAAGATTTTTAAAAAATGTCTCAAAAAAAAAGTTCTTATCACTATAGCATAATGGAAGAATAAGGGGTAGGTACACTACTGAGAGATCAGGGAAAAACTCTCTCAAACGCATTTCATCGGAATTTTTATTGTCTACGTAAGCGGCATGCCGCTCCCTGAGCTCAAAGTCTAAAACTCTGGCCGAGGAGAAATATATCACATTGCATTTTAGAGGTAGGGATTGACATAATTGGTCAATAAAATCATCTGCTCGGATAATCTCATTCTTCCTAGCAGGGTTAAACGCCGAGATAGAAACGATACTAAACTCAATATCTCTGATGGTGGACAGTTCATTGTGGCTAATTACCAATGTATTCGGAAGCGAAGCATAATACCGCCCTATGATATCAGATCGGCCAATATGAAGATGTTTGATCATAATTGTGAGCTAGAATCTAACTACTTAGTAGTCGTTACTGAATCGAGAAGTTCAGACCAATTATCGCGCCACCTCTCCCAAGAATATTCTTTAGACAACTGAAGAGATCGTTTAGACCATTCATCAAAATACGATTGATTGCATCGCAATTTATCAGTAATCTCTTTCAATTCAGATGCTGTAGAAAAATACTGAGCGTTATCACCTAATAAATCTATTAATAAATCTATTTTGCTAACCACAATTGGTATGCCAGCACTTGCAGCCTCAAGCACTGAGAGCGGAAATCCCTCAGAGTACGTTGATAATATGAACACTGATTTATTATTGTATATCTGATGTTTCGATGATGCATAAAGACACAGCTGTTTGTCACTTGAAAAAATACTCTTAAAGCTTTCGTGGTCAGATTTTTTTGAATATATATAGAAATTAATATCAGATATTTTAAAGAACTCCTTCAATAAGCTATTGTTTTTTTGGCGACTCCATCTGGTTACAGATATCACCGGCCCAGCCATATCCGGAACACCACCGACACCATCTTTAGTTGTGCAATTTGGAATATAAACCTGCTTCTTCTTATTAAAAATCTTTCTGCCATCTGATAAATTAGTTACAACAACCTTCGTAGAAAAAAATGCGCTAATAATTTCTAATATCCTCAGATGAAGCCCCTCATACCCTGAAGCCAAGCCATGATACACATTAATAATGCGTAACCGAGGAAACATAACACGCAATATAATTGACATTAACAATGAACCCGTGCTTTGACAAATAATCGTTTGGCATTGCTTGCTCTTTATAATTTCTCTCATAGCCATCACAGAGGAAAAATTTGGTACTTTAGAGAAGCCTGGGACATAAAAGTCACTAAGACCCTCCTTGTTGGACGCAATATTCACATCTGGAAACGCCGAACTTAGAGCGGATGCATATGTTCCAGCTCCGCCGCTTAAACTATCTCCAGAGGTTAATAAAATAATCAAACTACATACTCCTCATAAAAAAATTAGGCACAAACATTCACTAAAAACCTGTCATAACTTTGTTCTACATAACAAAGTTCTTCAGACAATACAAAATACTGATTAACATTTTTAGTTAATATTATAGGCAACAATTAATCAAAATCACTAAAAAGCTCGATAATAAGGTCTTCTCTTGAAGGTATTTGTTGAGGGTCCATATTTTTTGCATTTCTTCGAATTGCCTCAACAATCAATTCAGCAGAGTCATCACCAAAACTATCTACCATTAATGACCAGCACTTATTAAATTGTTGAGTATATGCATGACCAGATCTTGTAAAATAAAGATATGGCTTTTCGTGTGCTGCAGCCTCGAACCCTATTGTGGGTGCGGCCTCTGCTAGCAATGAGGCGTTCACTACAAGATCACATGTTTTGATAGCAGTGTTAACGACCGCAGAAGGAACGTTACCATTAAAATTAACTATAAAATCATAATTTTTTGCACACATAGTCAATTCGCTTACATAATCTGAGTCACCATCCCCAAATACTTCCACAACTATATTTTTTTGAATTTGGGCCTGCAAAAGAGATACTAGCTCGAAGGTCTCTAAAGGAAGCTTGCGGCTATTTAATCTGCTAGCTATTACTATTACAAAATTACTGCTATCTATTTCATCTTCAACAACTTCAATGTCATTACTCATAGCAAATACACCAATCGGTAATGGGGTAGACGCTATATCATGTTTAGCCACAAGCCTATCAGAAAGAAAGTCAGACACAGAAAAATGTTTACACGATAGCCTTTTAGTAAGGGCTACCAGCAACTTTTCTTTAAGAGGAACTGCTTTAGAATAACTCTCTGATATCAAACCATGATGCATGTACGATAACGAGATATATCTGAGTCTACGAACCTTTTGCGCAATGTAAAATGCAGTCAAAGCTCCGAAATCATTTAAGCATATCCTGGAGTTATTTGGACAGCGAAATATCAATACAATGGTTAACTCTAGCAACCAAAGATAGCGGAATATACTATTTCTAGAGGCTGCTATATTGGACAACGACGGATAGAGCATAGTAATACTTTCGTCATTATTACTAATTTTTTTTGCAAGAGTTCCAGCTCCACCAAGACGAGGAGGATACTCTCCACTAATAAATACTAACATCGTAATAACTCCCTTAAATCACCAATAAAATATCTAAGAAAATATCTTTTAGAGATACTATATCTTGTAGTTCGTTTAGCTACATTTAAATTTATTGAGCGCTTGGAAGTAATCAAGTCAGAACCGACAAGGTTTTGAAACGCTAACTCATGAGAAACCAAGAATGACTCAAAAAATTCATCATTGTAGTTTTTATGGAGTGATACCAAAAATCCTTCCTGAGAAAGCTCCAGGAGAAAAGTTGATGGAGTTGAAACTACAAGGGTCTCTTTTTTATCTAAATCACTTATTTTTGCGACTTTAAATCCATTTTTTAAAAAGAAAGATTCATCCCCTCTATCTCTTGTAGATATATAATATGCATAACCAATATATTGAAACTTAATGTTTACTAAAGACCTAAGAACACTTGATTTATTTTCGTCAAAATAAAAATCATTCCCTAACACTAAAAGCACATTCTTGAGATGTGGGATATTTTTTGTTACCGATAAAATGTTGAAACGATATGGAAGTTTTATACTGGATTCATTCAACAAAATAGTTTCATCAAACAAATTTGTTTTGTACAGACCTCCGTATCTTTGATTTTTCCTAGCACTTGAGTTGAGTTCAAAAACGAGTCCATCAGATACCTGAATAATCGTTGGGCGATTATTCATATAATTAAAAACAACCTCAAATAATGGACTCCAAGCCCTGGTAATAATCACCAAATCATTTTTAGTTACATTGATAATATTGCGCAACGACAACTTTTTAAATGCAGGGAAATCATGTTTATATAACAATAGTCTGTCGACATTCCCGTGCACATATACTGAATTGTAGATAATTCTAACTCCTGTGCTAAAACTCAAAATACTTCATAGAAGTTATTTTCAAAAAAACCCTTGTTAATCTTAAAATCGTTGTCTGAAGAGTTTATGAAGAAGGTGATTTAAAAAAACCAAGCCCATTACTTTAGTAGATTTTATTATGAGATGCTGAACTTCTTATGAAACTCGGAACAAAAAACTTGCGCAGCAAATACCTAAAAATGTCCTTTATCTAACTCTATACAAACAATGAAACAGCAATATACTGAGTTAGTTGATTTAAATCCAGCTTTTGCAATCGCACTAATCATTTCTGTACCCTCTCCAGTTTAAAACATCAACCGGAGTTTTGGGTTCTATGAAATCGGTGGTAATCGCATAGTATATAGGCGAAGAAAGACCAACCAAAGCAAATTCCTCCTGGTTAGACATTCCATATAAGTATAAAGCATTTGTTGGTCTGAATACATGTAGTAATAATATAGTAGCGATAAAAAGATTATTTTTCGTTGACTTAAATCTTTCAACCCAATTAATAAAAACTAGGACAAACCCAAACAACAACATATAGTCAGATAATCTCATACCCAATGTTCTGAACGAAGAAAAAAATAACCCACCAATTAAGGCCATCCAAACTAAATGATATAAATATGAACTTTTTAATTTTAGCTTTTTTCCATACTTGGAAGACAGCCAAATTACCAATACCAACAGCTTCATAAGAATAAAATAAAAGTTTAGATTCTCTACTATCCCGTGCCTCGTAGACCACACTCCAGTTAAATAGCTCTGTAACTTGCTAAGCACATAATTTGTAATTTCCAATAACCAAGTTGCATCAGTAATGAAAAAGGTAGCGAAGATCAGGATGCAAAAGGCACCAATTTGCATAAGGAATCGAACTGGTTTTTTATCAGAAAAGGATTTAGCGAAAAAGTGCAAAACTAATAAGTATGCCATGGAAAAATGGACTAACAGGCTAACCAAAAATATAACGTATGAAGATATTATCTTATTATTAGCCCATAAAGATATCGCGAAGAATCCAAAACATACAGCAAGCATATATTCAGGAGCTGCAGAATAACTAAAGGGCAGCAAGAGCACAAGTATAGTTATAGAACGACCAAATGAAACCTTGCTAGTAGAAACATAAGCTAATTTCTCTAGATTGAAGAATGCCAGTGAAAAAGATAATGCGGTTAGTACGTAAATAATGATCAAATAAAAATGAAAGTTATATGCTCCAAACGGAAGCACGGATATAAAAAATGCTCGAAAAATCTTCATATCTAAAAATGCTTGAGCAGGTCCCTCATGAAATTGAGCTGCTATTCGCCAAATATCGCTTGTGGCTGTTGATGAAAAAGTCATCCAAAGCATGATTACAGAAAAAATAATTAGTAGTAGAGCTAACTGCAATCGATGGGGTATAAAACGTTCAGCAGCGAAATATAGTGCCAGCCCAATAACTGGAAAAAAAATAGTACCAACAAGGAGTATTATAGAAACAAACGATATAAATAATAACCTTGTAATACCCAAGATATCATTTGTAAATAGCATACCCAAGGTTATTTCCTTATTATAAAATGAAGTCATATAACTCTTCGTGATAACATAATAAATATTAAAATCCTAAGCACCATCAAAACAGCCAAGTAAAATAAGGTTACCTTCGCGATTATTAATGTAGTTACAGCTCCTATAAACCAAACATAAAAAATGGCAGAAAAGTATGCAACTGCAGACAAATATACTGATATGTTAAACCAACCCCCTAAACCAGATGGAATGAGCCCGGAAATACCGATATTGTGTGATATTACATTGATACCTATCGAAAGCAAAAGTATGTTTAATAAAGGAACAGCGGAAGCATATGAGTCTCCAAAATACCAATCCAGGATGCTAGGATTACTTGTCAGAGCAAAATATAAAATAAAGAAAGCGATGAAACATAAACTAATGATGCGAAAAAGTGCTACATTCGATTTAGCAGTAAAACTCAGTGAGTAGTATGCCTGACAAACCACATTGAATGGAGTTTGACACGCACCCACTATTTTCATAACTAAATCGTACACTCCGGCAGCACCATTTATGCCAAAAAGCTCTAGCATGAATATTGGTGTCTTATCCACCAATACAGCAACCAACCTAGAACTAAGATACTGCCCAGCATTCCGAAATGTTTGTATCATCTTTTGGAACAATCTCAACGGAATAAAAATGCCTATACGCTGAGCAAAGTACCAAAAGAACATTAAATTGAAAATTAAATATGGAACTATCAACGCCCCTAAATAAAGTTGTTCTGTCACACCCTTTGCCAGAACTATCAAGACTAATATCAGTTGTACTATTTTTTGTACTGCAATTAGTAGAGCCAAAAACTTTAGTTTTCCTGATGCTTGACAATACCATCTTAGAAAGAATATATCACCCAAATTATAAATAATACCTAAACAAACCAAAAAGAAACCGCTGGTATCAAATAGAAAATACGCCAGCATCATTGAGCATATAGTAGTGCAAGTGAAAATTGCAACACGACTAAAAAACAAAACCCAATAAAGATCTTTTTGCTTTTCCTTATCTCCGTTGATCTTATGGAATTCCGCTACACCATATATGTTAAATCCAAAGTGAATAATGACAGACACTATTAAATAGATAGCCTGATGTAAAACTACGGTACTATATTTTTCAATACCAAGCTGTTGAACTACAAGCGGTAGATAAATAAATGGTAGAATTAGTGTAACTGCATCAATGGAACCAAGCGAAAAAATATTTGATATTAGCTTTCTATTGCCTTTAATCAAAGATTTAATCATTTAAAAGCTTTGGCAAGAGATTATCCACACTCCCATATGTGACCGTTACTTCACGATCTATAAAGCTATATTTTTCATAATCAATAAAATTTGAGGTTTTAGGTATTCTCCAATCTTCTCCGTAAATGATAGATAAAATGCTCTCAGATTCATTAGGAATCATTACATTAAGCAACTCGGAGTAAGATAGAGAAAACTTGGGTAAATCTAACCGATAAACCTGGCTATATATTTTTGAAACTGAGTTTTTTGTGTATGTAGCTTTTGCTATTTCATTCCTGAAATTTACTTGTTCATGAACAAATTTATCACCCTCGTCTTTAATGAAAACTATATCAATGCCACACCCTTTATAGTCAAAGGTAATCTCATAAACTTTCCCAAATGAATCTTGAAGAATCCCTTTGGGATGAATACCTTTTTTTGCTAGGGAGCTGACCAAATAGTCTACATCAATTGTATCTAATGTGGCGAAATCAAAATCATCAGCAAAAGTGATCGCTTGTTCTCTTACTAAAAACAACAAAGTTCCATAAAAAGGAAATATATTAAGGCCCAGCGAAGATATGATCTCAAAGATTTCTTTAGAAAGATGGGCATAGTTTACTACTGCTTGAGAATGCCGCTTTTTTTGTATTCTGCGAACCCACGCAGTAAATCCTCGTAAGAAGTAAAAAGACTCTAAGAAAAGTGACAAACGATTTTTTAATGTTTTTAACCAATACATATTTAAGACTCCATTTTAGGGTAGATGGGGATGAACAAACTATTCAATTTGGTTATTCTGCTGCCATCTCCAGCTGTCAACAACCATATCCTTTAAACTTTTTTGGGGCTTCCAATTTAATAACTCCTGTGCCAAAGAAATATCCGCGAAACATGATGCAGAATCTCCTTCTCTTCGCTCAACTACTTTCACGGGAACAGTTACTTCACATTCTGTCCTAAATGCATTAATCAATTCTAGAACACTTATAGGTCTTCCAGCCCCTAAATTTATAGCCTGGCATAGCGATCCAATAAGACTTTTATCACATAGGTAATTCAATGCAGCACAATGACCTGCTGCTAGGTCATCGACATGGATATAGTCTCTCTCCCCTGTTCCGTCAGATGTGAGATAGTCATCACCGAATATAGGCAATACATCTAAGATTCCAGCTGCGACCTTATTTATGTAAGGCATTATGTTATTGGGGATGCCAGCTGGATTCTCGCCAATTAAACCGGATGGGTGAGCTCCAATTGGGTTAAAGTATCTTAATAAAATTACTTTAAGACTATTTTTTTTAGAGTTTCTTTTAGCAACCTCATCTATCAACAATTTTTCAGTGGCTAACTTGGTTTTCCCATATGGGTTAATTGGCCCCAATTCAAAGCCTTCATCAATAGGAGATTGGTCAGTTGGGCGATACACTGTTGCGGAAGAAGAAAAAATAAGCTTAGAAACATTGTAATGCAGCATTTTTGAGACTATGTTTTTTGTTCCATTAACATTTACTTCATGGTATTTTTCGGAATACAAAAATGATTCACTGACCGACTTTAATCCAGCCAAGTGAATTACAGCTCCAATTGAATTTGCTGAAAAAATCTCATCTAGTAATTCACAATCTAAAATATCACCGCGATAAAATTTAAAATTCTTACACGCTACTTTCTTTATGGCCATGATCGTGTCAGGTTTGCTATTAGAGAAATTATCCATACCAATAACTTCCAAACCCATATCTAATAGATTCACGATAATATGACTGCCAATATATCCCGAAGCTCCAGTTACTAAAACTTGCATGAATTATATCTCCTTAAATTAAAGATGTTCTAAACTAGGTTTATCCCAATCCATGTTGGAATAAGTATTTTTCTCAAATATGTCTTCTTTTAGGAACTTTTATTGCAAAATAGTGGTTAATTATCGCCCGAATAAATTTGAGTGATTAAGCTTCAGGCCTTTAAAATAAGGCCTCCTAATACCAGCATAAACCTAACCAATCATAACATCTCTTCGTCAATTTCAGCCATGACTTTTGCTATGACATCTAAACATTCTTTGGGATATTTACCGATTGCAGTCTCTTCAGACATTTGCAAACCATAGACGCCACTGCGTAAGGTGTTATACATATCGATAACTTCAGGAATAGATGGTATTGGATTGACTTCCATATTCTTGAGAAATTGTGTTGCAAGAAACACCTTCTTATTATAAAAATTTGCTTTATTGAGAATATATGATTGATAGGCTGGTATTTTTTCTATTCCAATTTCAGTTGAAAGATCACCTCGATCAATCAAAATAAATTTAACTTCATTTAAAATTTCAACCAAATTGTTAACGGCAGATTTTGTCTCTACCTTAGAAATAATTTTAATATTCTGATTAATCAGTGCTTTGGCCTGCTGAATATCTTGCACATCTCGCACAAATGAAAGTCCCACATAATCCAATTCATGCTTGTTCGCTAATTCGATTAAAGCCTTGTCCTTTTCGAATAAAAAGGGAATATCATTATGAATACCTCTTACATGTACACCTTTGTTATTTTGTAGGTATCCGTCAGAGTTTGATAATAAACGAATGAGCCTTTCCTCTAAGTCAATCTCGTCAACAATAAATTCAAAAGTTGAGTCATTGGCCCAAACAACATCACCCACCTTTAAGAGGCTGTAGAATTCTTTGAAGTTAGTCTTGTCAAATCCCAACTCAAATACCTGCCCTTTTTGCAAATGTATAGCCTTGTCAAAGTCGCACGTGCGAACTTTATTGCCTGGTAAGTCCATCAATATTTGTGCATCTGGGGCCTGCCGTCTGATTTCCAGGATATACTCCTCGATACTTTTGATTGAACCATGTGCACCATTAATTCTATAAATATTTCGGTGATGATGAACTTCACTTAGCGGAATTGAATGCAGCAATGATGGCCCAACAGTAACAATAATTTTTTTCATTAAATTAACTCCTTATAAATTTATTTTTACCAAGCTTGATTATTGCGTCTGCGACCTCTGCCCTCATTGATAGTTCATTGGGGCGCTTATTTTGAGCAAGCATATCTCGTATTATAGTTCCACTTATCTTTTCTACATACTTAGCTTTATGCCCACAAGTATTTTCAGAAACAATCTGCGCACATTTATGACAATAAAAAGGCTCCTTTAATAGCAACAACTCGATACCTAAATCATACTTTTTGATAATTTTATTTGCCAACTCATGTGCTTCATACTTACCATAATAATCTCCCACACCAGCATGATCGCGGCCAATAATAAAGTGAGTACAACCTAAGTTTCGTCTAATAATAGCGTGAAATATTGCTTCCCTAGGCCCGGCATAGAGCATAGGAGTTCGCAATGTATCTAAATGGATATTTACATCCACGTAGTACTCTTTAATCATCGCCTTATACCCATCAACAACAGCAGCTTCACTAAAATCACCAACTTTCTTCCAACCGACTAGTGGGTTTATGAATAAGCCTTCGCATTGTTCTAATGCAACCCTTTGCAAATATTCATGGGCTTTATGAATAGGGTTTCTGGTTTGAAACCCTGCCACTGTTTTCCAACCCTTGGAATCAAAAAAAGCTTTAGTTTTAACAGGACTTAATGCATCATTGTGCAACGATTTATTAGTAACAGTTATTGGGCCACCTATACGATATTGGTGCCTCCCACTTTCCTTTGCTACTCCTGGGTGAGCTATATCACTTGTTTTAAAGACTTTTTTGAGGTCAATCTCAAAATCTACCTGAAAACAATCTTCAATATCAATGTAAGCAACTGGCTTATGATTATAGGTCAGAGTCAATCGAGTGGAGGCAACAGCTTGCATGAAGGTGTCATAATCAACATCTAGTGTCAGCGGTATAGTCCATACGTTACCATCAGCAAGGCACATATGCTCCACCACACTATTATAATCAGCGGAACCCATAAATCCTTTTAATGGATTAAATAAACCTAATGAAAAATTTATACAATCTTGTAAAGTCTCGGCATTTATTTCATAACGATGCGACATTTTTTACCATAAATTTAAGCATTAAAATTAATTTTCACATTATATTACTGACTTATAAATAAGATTCAATCCAGAACAGAATAAGAAAAAAGCAAATATTTTATCGTATTTTTTATTTGACATGTTTGTGTAAATAAAGCGGTCTGTAATAAAGTAAGTCGCTAGACCAATAAATATAAGCTCAGCGCTAAACTCTTGAAACTTATTCAAGGTAATTAAAGTTAAAACCTGGAATAGAGCAAACGTGAAATATGACAAACTAATAGTTGCTCTTTTCTGAGTCTTGTTTAGATCAAGGGTAAAGACTTGCGAGGTCAACAAAGACCCTCCCAGGTTTGTTAAGCCATGAACAACACCTTGGATAATAAAAAATAGTTTTTCGAATTTCAAAATATGCAAAATGTATTTTTCAATTTTCTGAGACCACGACTTGAGCGAAATAAATAGCAGAAAGCAGCCAATGTAAAAAGCCACGTTAATGTTCATTTCAATAGCGTAAGCAAGAAATATGACTATAGGAGGTATTGAATAGATTAAAAGCTTTTTGTAATAATTGAAATTAATATGTTTACGATCTCGCGAAAATTGGAGGAGGTTAATACTCAATGAAATCGGCAGCAATATAGTCAGCACATCTGCAAAACTATACCCCATAATCAATAAAATGGGTGTGCCGAATAAAAGAACTCCCACACCAAAAATTGACTGAACGATTGATATGATTACTACAACACTGATAATATAGAAATCCATACTACTCACTTTTGATTATAAAATAGATAAAACATTTAAATTAAGTCATTATTAGCCTTTCGTGATCGGATATATACACCGGCCTTATTCATGCTGAGCCTTGGCTAAATAATGATTTTTATAAAAATAGCTTAAATTATGAAGTTTTTTTACTGGAAACAAAATACCTTGTAAGTACTAATAAAATACTTAGCATGCCGCCGAGTAGAAAACCTAAGATACAAATTAAAGCTCTTTTAGGCTCTGATTTTTTTTCCATTACCGCAGGAGGGTCAATGTAATCAAAAACGTAATATTCATTAGCTTCAATTAGTGTTAATTTTTTAGTTTCTTCTTGCAAAAGTTGTGCTAAGACCTCTTTAATTTCAGATAAATTAGTCAATAAAATTTGTTGATTAAGATAATTAACAGCCTTTTCTGACTCTGATTTATCTTTTTGTCTATAAAAAGCATTAACTTGATTAATTACTAACTCAACCCATTGCTTCGCAATAAATGGTGATTGATGTTTGATTGCTAGGGTGATAAAGCCAGATTTTTTATCTTCACTTAAACTTAAGTGTGCGGTTTTAAATACTTCAAAGCTTTCTTGAGCACTTGGTATCTGTTGCTGAGGATAAGAAAAGTCTCTAATCCAAGTATTGCTGTTCGTGTCGTAAATACTATCATCAAAAGTCAGTGTATTTGTTTTAGAGTTCCAAGATTTAACAGCCATAAGATCTGGTAGGTGAATATTTGGAAGTATGTTGTTCTCAAAGAAACTCAGAGAGCTAATCTTTTGTATTGCTTTTGCAGAATTACCCTCATCACCAACAGAAGGGAGGCTTATCCCAGCAAGCCCTGCAAGG
>Ga0213868_10003371_pt1 | contig 14909 bp, 13 predicted proteins | sample PICome_9_FD_160087 | JGI IMG/M metagenome (GOLD analysis project Ga0213868, IMG submission 160087) | Coastal seawater microbial communities near Pivers Island, North Carolina, United States - PICO127 | ecosystem: Environmental > Aquatic > Marine > Coastal | place: USA: North Carolina...
TATAATAAATGAAACTACATTAACATTAAAGATACCATTGAGAACTGAAGATTGTGTATATGACAGTTCTGCAAATAAGTATCAAATATTTGTATACGGACAGAATGTAAATAATTTTAAAGCATTAGATAAAAACGCAATATGGACGGTGGCTGCAGCAGCCACCCAGGAAATAGATCGCCAGCAACAAGCGGATAAGGTACGCATTGCCGAATTGGAATCCAATGTATCCTCTCTGCAGTCCGACGTGTCTTCTTTACAAACCCAATTGTCAAATGTGCTTTCGCGATTAAGTGCCATTGAAAACGCATAATCACATATGAAAAAATAAAATAATATGTAAATCAAAATCTATATATTATTCAGGGGGGGGGGTCCATCAATCATTATGATGTCTATTTTCGGCATCTAATGTGATGTAGCACAACCACAAGGGTTGCTTGTTGTCCTATATAACGCACACTCACACGCGGTTTTGGCATTGGACGGTTGTTTCACATACTCGGGTTTCAAGAAACAACGCACGCTTCCATCGGGATTTGTACCAAGTGTGTGCGGAACACGGTTTGGGCGGGATTGGGTATCTTCACACAATTTAAACTCGGCACACCCAGAGACGCGTTTTTCCATTCCATATATATTCTGTTTTGTTGACGGTAACAACATACTATATGTGTTCTTTGTATTGGGTATGCTATTTGCCAACTGATAACGCTTGTATTCGCTATACTGTTTACTTCCCAATATGGAGGGTAACTGCGCTTGTTCTTTCAATACGTGGCTACTTATTTTATGTTTTAAATAATCTCCTTGCGACATTCTATTTGGCACGGGGGCTATATATTATATAGTTGGAATATATTTTATTCCATTGTTGATGTTTGATATTTTTGCTGTAAATAAAATTTATAGCCATAATAAAACACATACGCAAATACAATACCTATAAGAGAACCCAGAACCAACTGTTCTATACTATGGGCGTTGTATTTCCAACGCTGTATCATTGTTAGAATGGTTAATCCCACACTCCCAATGAGCCAATATACATCATTTGTCAAAAAGAAATAGTATGCGCTTGTATACGAGGCAACTTGCGCGTGGCCCGACGGCATTCCATAATTATCATAATTCTCATAGTCCTCAAAATCATACAACTGTTTTGTGTGACACGGTCGCGGTTCCTTGATCCAATGCTTCAATAGTTTGTTGATTCCCAAATTCAATAATATTGTTGCTAAAAAATACCAAAATTGTTGTGGCGTTTCGTATGTTTGTATGAGAACCATTATTACTAATATTGCAGGAGCCCAGAATCCAACAATGTCATAATATATTTTCATCTTTTATCTATTATTTGTATTGGTACTATACTATGATTTAGTCTATGGATAATCGACTATAAATGTGGTATATAGATATTTATATTAAATAGTGATATAAATATCAATGGGTTCCAAACTTATTGGGTCTGGTTTTGATACAATTGCTCCGCAATCAATGAAAAATTCCAATCAGCATTATTCAAATCCACGGGGTCACCTCGGTCCGTCATCAATTTCACGGTCATGCGCTTGATATTCACCGGCCCGAAGTATATGCGTTCCTGATTCTGTAATGTACCACCAAACTCCGTATACAAATCTCCATTTTGTAAAGAACTTACTTTGATTGGTATTACCGCAAATGTATCTTTTGAATACGGGTTTAATTTACGATTTGTTATCTTACTATAACTATTTGCTTGTGTATTGTTAATTACATCGATAGAATATAGTTGTCTTTCTGTTAATCGGTTAAAATTCACTTCTTCATTCGCACTTACCCGTGATGTTTGGGAACCGGGGTCACACAATATGCTATTTCTCAATGCATACGACGGCAATGTAGAAATCTCTTGTGTTGGGACGTTTGTAATCAACCCATCATTCAAGCGATTTTGGTTATAATCGTCAATGACTAAAAACAGTTTATCGTATAATTCTACCGATACTGTAGAATCACCTTCAATTGTAATTACATGATTAGTATTCGCTGAATTTTGGATAGTTGTATCATTTAATTCATATATGGTGCGATTTCTGAACCCCAGTAACCATCCAAGTGTTGCATCAAATGATGTACTGCGGACACTTGATACTGACGCATAACAACTTGTGAATGTTTCTTCGCTGTAAAATTCCAATTTAAAATCTTCAGCTGTATATTGTTTCAGAATATTGGTGTGAAAGCGAATATATTCCTTATTCTGTGTTGAATCCTGTATAATATTAAAATACGCATTTTGTGTTTGGATATTTCTGCTAAGTTGGTCGTTCATTTCAATAATCAATTCTGTACGATTATATGTATCTGGAGGAATAGTAATGGTTATGTCATTTTCATCATTACTTGACGTCACACCCGATTCGTGAGGTATTAATTTAAATGTATTATTTGTTTCATCTAATGTTATTTGATTTACCGTAATGGGTATTAAACTCAATGTGTCAATACTATACTCAATATCTTGTTGATATATACTAGATAAATTAATTGCAGGATTTCCGATATTGGGATCATATACATATTCCGGATTGAATTCTAAATCGGATACATAATACGTGTCACTTATGTCTATTTGTCCTTGGGAAAGTGATGGGTCAAAAAACTGAATGGAAAAATCTGTTTCATCCAAATATTTTTCAACATTTACTGTTAACTCCGCAGTCAATAATCCTTGGTTTCCGGTACCACCAGTATCAAACACCGTTAAACTACAATTTGATAATACTTCGTCTCCATCATCATCTTCAAATTCTGTAAATAATTTGTTAAAAATTGCTGGTATTTCATCAATCGCATTGTTTATTGTAATTGGGAAGCTATGATAAGATACATCTTGAGACAATACAATGGGTAATTCAATATTTACTATATACGGGTCCGCTTTATTATTACCGTTACTTGTGGGATATAACGCCAATACAAAACTGGTATCAATAGTATATGACGTATTTGTTGGGAATTGAGCTGTAAATGTATTTGTTTCACCCAAATTGACGAATGAACCGTCAATATATTCATCTGTCACCGAACCTTTTGCTATATTAAGTGTTTTTGACAAAAAAGATTGTCCGTATGTTGTGTTGCTAATATCCCCGTGATAATCATTATTATTAAATATTTTTAATATATCCATTTGAAATTTTACTTTTGAACCATCCAATAATGAGAACTTTGAATTTTGACGATTTATTTCACCATTCGGATTATTTGTTGTTACACTATTATCTATTGTATCTATTAATCCAAGATTAAATGCGTTTACAAATTCGCCCAGTGTATATCCGATTTGATCGGAGATTGGAACATTTATTACATAATCATTCATACTATTATCATAAGTATTGTTTATTGAACTACCATACCCATATGGATTCACACATTTTATTTCGATATATAAATTACGGTCTACTACTATTTCTTCGTCTTCTTGTTTGATGATAGGCGTTTCTCCGGTAATATCGTTCAATTCGTAACTGCGTGATGCAATACGGAAGCATGATGAGAGACCCGTCCATATATGCTTTGTATCGTTGGCGATTGCACTTTCATCTGGAAATTCAATATATACTTTTGATTTGGGGGTCAAAAATACATTATTACGATTCATATAAATACTTAATGTGAAAAACGATTTACCATTGTCTATTACATCAGGATTATTTATAGTTGTTTTATAAAAACTCGATTCACTGGTTAAGTTATTATTATCAGTTAACGCATTATTTATAGCGACAAATAATTGATTACGAGTATATGTAGCATTACCATTTTCCAAATTCAGGGTAACAGTAATGGTGTATTCTATTGAGGAAACATTGGTTTCATATTCATCGGGACCTTCATATACGATAATATTAAACATATTGTTTACACCATCGACTACATCAAATCGTGGTATATCGTCATTTATTGGAATAAAACGCGTAGATGTTATACTATTAATATAATATGTATCAAAATTAAATCCCAAGAAACCAGGAATAGATTTGAAACGCTGTCCTGGATTTATTGGATCATTTGGTGTTGGATCATTGGGTGACGTCCATACAGGAAAATATACATAATAACTCAATTCATTGTAGTTTTTTTCAATGTTTATTTCAAATGTTGCCTTGGAACTATTTTCGTCATATGTTAATTGCGTAGAACTAAAACTTATATCTGGGTTCTCTTGTTTGATTGTATTTATTGTATCATTTATCGCATTTACCAAATTTGATTGTGTATAATTACCCGCATTAATTTCAAACTTGTAGTCATAATCCCCACTGTTTATACCAGGCACATTCCCTTTCAGCCAAATGAAATTGCTTCCAAAATTTTTATTTACAGTATACCACGTATAAGGTATGGAGATTGAATATAAACGCAATGCCAATACATCTCTTAATGGTTCTGATAAATTGAATGTGAAATTTGTGGAAAGTTTATAATTATCATCACGGTATTGACTATCTATACTCATTATTCGCTTTACTGTTTGTTGTAATACAGGATTTAATGTCCCACTTGCTACGGTTACAGGTTTTGATAATTCGATATTTTTCTGTTCCGCAACAATCTCCTGTTTGTCACCTTCGTCACTTGCTTTTTTGTCTATATCTGGCATTTCTATCTCACTTATTTTACCAGTATATTCTTCATCATCATATTCTTCCTCATCGACTACATCACTCATTACATTTTCTGGTTCAAAAAAATGGTCGTATATTGACGAGAAAAAAGATGCAAGTAGTTTATCATCCTCTGTATTCCCATCTTTATAAACATTGATTTTCTGGATAATTCTTGCTTCTAATTCACCATCTGATGGGCTATCTAAATCCAATATTTCATATAACTCTTCGTCAGTATAATTGCTGATATCTTCGTAAATCATTTACTAATATATTATTAGTTTTTGTTTTATCTTATTTATCCATAAATTATTGTTTGGATATATTTATGTTATTCGTTTTTTAAACATTGAGCGGATATAATCCACCAAATTCAAATTCTCTTTCCATTCATATAATGTTGACATTGGAAATAGTGTTAATCCTTGACCCCGCTTCATATGTTTATTTCCACGGAAACACACATTATCAAAATATTTGAATAAAACCATTTCTTCTACATTACATTCCCCCCTATCTATCCGATAGCTTCCAATATAATTGAATCTGTTGTATTTCATACTCTGATATACGCTGTATTTATATGGACGTTTTACTTTGTTGCGAACCATCCCTATTCCTAATATCTTATTTGTATCATTATTCATTTCCAATACAAACATTATTGCGTTTGGTTTGATACTTTGACTTACATTATATGGAGAACAATATACACATTTGAATTCTTCGTTATTTCCTCTGTAATTTATATTTTCATTCCACGTGCTATTACTGAAACGCGAGGTTAATAAATAATGTGTTTGTAATTTCTTGTATTGACGCAATGTTTTATTGTATCCCGATTTTTTATGTATTTTTACATTTTCATCGTGTCTTGTTTCTTCGGTCATTGCTATTCTTGATACTTGGTTTATTATTTGTAACAAGGTTCTCTCATCTTTCAATTTTATTTGTTGGGAACCTACATAAACATTTATATCTAATACAAGTATTAATAATATCATTATTTTTTATATTCTCATATAATAATTGATATATGGAAGATACCTATATTTCAATACAAAGTGTTGCGAATGATGGAAATATGACGTTATTGGATAGAGAACATTTGAATTACAGTCCAACATCATTAAGTGATGACGAAAAAAGCATGCTCGAAGGACACAACAGTAGCGAAGACGAACATATAGATAAAAATGCCGAAAAACACTTCAATAAATTTTATTATTATGACAAATCCCAGAGCAATAAATTGGATATTTTACTCACATTTATTAAAGGACAAAAACATTTATTCGCCAATTGTAGTTCCGTCTCTAAACATAAAATGAACTGTCTTATGATTCCCACCATTATTATTAGTTCATTCAATACTATTTTCACACCTTTTTTCAATGATACATATTGGATTAATAACGTGAGCTCTGGTTTGAATTCAATCATATTGTTATTTTTGTCAATGATGGGATATTTCAAATACGAAACGTCGTCAGAATCCTTTTTCCAGATTTCTAAACAATATGACCGACTTGAAACATCGGTTAAACTTATGCATAGTTCCATTTATTTCAATAATAATATGGATTTTGATTTATCCATCCAAGAATCTAAGACTCACATTCAGGGGTCTCAACACCAACACCCTTCGTCATTGTCTAAAAAAATGTTGGATAAACAATACAATGATAAAATCATTGCGATTGAAAACCGTATCAATGAAATCAAAGAGAGTCAACAGTTCAGTATTCCTAGCGAAACACGGAATATTTTTCCTATTATTTACCACGTTAATATATTCACACTCATACGCAAAATGGATAATTATCGCAATCAACTACTTTTCAAATTCCGATCTGTCAATCACGAAATTAAACATATTATTATGAAACCATCACACTATACACAAGAACAAGATGATAATAATGATACACAAGAACAACAAGAACAAACCCGACTTAACGCACTATACAAGGTGAAAGCGCAAATCAAAGATGAACTTTATAACACACTCAATGTATATGGAGATATTGAGGACATTTTTTCACGCGAAATAAGCTACGCCAGCAGTCTTTCTTCATGGTTCAGTTTATTCCAAACACATAAAAAAATGGACTTTTCCCACCTTCATCCTGTTATTGCAAAACATTTTACCTTTGTTTTTGAGGAAGGTTAGGAAATATTCGCCAATATTCCGGGAACTGATACACCAATTTGAAATACTTTTCATCTTTCAGGTAGTTTTCTATATATTTATAATTCTCTGATAATGCGTCACAATCCATTTTTATAATGGAACGACAATAGTTGTTTTGATTTTTTAATACTATATTTTTTACATTTATTACTTTACCTACATTCATTTGTGCCATTTTAGTTGATATTATTTCTTCTGTTATACTGCGATGAACACGCGGAATGCACCATTCTTTATATACCATTTAAATTTATGTAGTAAGGTATTTATTGTTTATTTCTTCTTATATTTCGCAAAGGGTTAATCAATTTTATTATATCGTTAAGGGTGTATAATATTATATAATATAATATAACCATACCTTATTGATTATTCTTGTTATATTGAAAACAAAGGGTTCGTTGTTTTCAATTCTATTTTGAATATGATAATTTTTATGTCTCTCTCTTTTTAAACAAACTACGTATTAATGCTTATATAGATATGCTGTTTCAAAACAATGTTATGTATTTTACATGTTACGAAAACACCCTCCATTCTGTTTTAAGGTTTAATCTTTATGTTTGTTTTTTTTATATTTTTTATCACTACAAGTTAATATATGTCCGTTATTGAAAATTGGAACACTATGGAAGATTTATTCGATTCATCCAAGATTCACGATATTGAAGATCAAAATAGTATTTCCTTCTTCTTTTTGTATATTGATGAACACGACGATATTATCAAGGTAACAAAACATTGTCAAGAATTCACAAACAACACCAAAATCAATGGTTTAGTTGATAAAGATTTGATTATTAAAATCATTCAAGACCATACACTCAATCGAAATGGTTCCAAATATATTTTTGACAAATTACTTTTATACCACGTTCCGATTCAAAAGGATGAGATTAAAAACATACATTTAGATGATAATTGGAAAAGTCTTTTTAATAATAATCTTTTTGAAGTTAATATTTACACTGATTGCATTATTCCAAAATCTCTACAGCTTTTTCATGATATCAACTCGTTTTTTGTATTTTATAGGGAAAAAACTATTCTTAAATCTTCCATCAAAAAGGGCAGTAAAGCAAAACACACCAAACGTGTCCGGTTCAATCATCATAATTTTACCAAAAAGAAACTATAAATATCGGGTTGGTATATTGATAGTTATATGGATATAAACATTTATTGGTAATGTTTAGCAGTGTATATACAATTCATTTATATTGTTAATGGACCCACGCGCAATTTCCAAAAAAAACGTATCTCAGCATCGTCATATTTTAGATTTTTTATATAATCAAATGTTTATGTTTGAATTTAATTCCATACGACATAGCAATTTGGCATCATTTCAAAAACAACTAGAACATTTCTTTTCTATATTGTCATCAAATAATCAACATTATAGTCAAGATGATTATAACCTTCTTTTACAACGCTATATTCTTCTTACTGTTTTCATTCGCAATAAACATCACGGTAAAGGACAAAAACTACAATTTTATGCTATGATATTTTCACTCTATACATTCAATTCATCATTTGCTACCCAACTCATTCATTCCATTTGGAAAAATGCTATTCAAAACAGTATTCATATTGGATCTTTCCGTGATTTTAAACATATGTGTATGTATGTTTCAGAAATCACTCATAATAAACGCCATCCATTCATTGAAGAATGCTGTAAATTATATATCAAGCTCTTATGTGATCACGAAGACTATTTTATGGCAAAATGGACTCCACGTGAACATTCTAAATATCAGTGGCTTTATAATAAATTAACCTATTATTATGCTAAGTATACAAGTAAAAATATTATTTCATACAAGCGCAAACAAAACAAATATAAAAATTCTTTCCGACGATTTGTCTCATCTTTATGTGTTTGTAAAACAGAAACAAATATGTGTTTGAATGTTTTTCAAGATAAATCTTGCTTTCTATCTCTACCTTTATCTAATATGTTAACATATAAACACCGTATTATTCAATCTCCTTCTTTGGGATTTCAATTCTTGCGTACTAATAACACTCTGCTTTCGTCTGCGTTTGAGCCAGGCAAGCTTTTTAAACACGTGTATAAATTACTTGATAATAATAATATTTTGTCATATGATACAAAATACGAACATAACTATGGACGTCTATTGGAATATGTCAACTCTGTTTGGAATTTCAATATACACAAGTGTTCTAAATTTATGAAAAAACGCGACTTTGTTCTTTTTCTTGATGTATCTTCGTTGAATTTCAATGACGACGATAATACCCTTTATGATATGGTAGGAATGGCATTATTTTCAATGCACTTTTCAACAGCCCATAAACGTATCATGGTTTCTTCAAATACTCCACATTGGTTGAATTTTTCACATTGTAATACGTTTGTTGACTGTGTTATTTATTTGAGACAAAACATACAAAATATGTCCTGGTATACATCTTGTGAGCTCACTTCTTCCATTTCTACTCTGATACAAGCATTTCAACAAACATCGTCATCGTCTTACGATATTAATACATTTGACCTTATTTTTATACACGGGAATAAAAATGTATTTATGCGTCAGTGTATTGAATGCGTTAAGCATTTTAAACAATTTTTCAATAGATTTGTTTTTTGGAATTTTTGCAAATCCCATTTTTTTAAAGATATTCACGAAATAAATAACTTTGAGAAGAATTATTCTTTCATGAGTGGGAATAATGTAAACACACTTTTTGATATTTGTAATTCATCCTATGTACTTCAAAATTTCTTACATAAGATACGCAAACGACATTATTTGACGATTGAATGCGTGGATGTCTGAACTTGTGGATGTCTGAACTTGTGGATGTCTGAACTTGTGGATGTCTGAACTTGTGGATGTATCACTTAGATAGAGTTTGATACCTTTTCCAAATATTTTTCATAATGCTTTTTGGAATCTTGTTTTTCTTTCACATATTCTTGTTGAACTTTCTTTTTTACTATATTCTTTTCTTTTTGGTTCAGTGTTTTCAACTTCTTTGACACTTTCTTTTTGCTATCCTTAAGTGACATTAAATTATATAATTCTTTTATTTCTGATCGCACCGTATTTCCGTCTTTTCGTTCGGATGGATGCGAATAAATTTGCTCTTCCAATATACCTATAAAATCGGCCATTTCTACATCCAAATTATAATGATGTATTATACGATAATACATGGCACTTACTGCATATATATCCCATGTATTCACATTTTTCATCAGTTCTTTATATAAATCTTCGCATTTCTTACCTATATATGGTTTAAAATATTCAATACATTTATCTTTGTAATTCTTCACAATGTTGGGGTTTCGTTCAAACGGACGCATTAACGGATTTTCGTTTTCGAAATCACTCGTTACTCTGTTTACATCTTCATGCATTAATATTGTATCTTCCCAATTGGTCATCGTTGAGCCTTTTTTATTTACCATATATGATATCATGGTTATATCAATACACCACGGTGAATAATCATATCCATATACAAAAAACACATCAGGCGCTTTGAATTCACTCACGTCAAATGATAATCCAAAATCAATTATTATTGGTTTGTTTGTTGTATCTTTCAATACAATATTGTCTTGTTTTACATCCATATGGATTATTTTATTATCATTCAACAATTGGAATTGTTTATATAGATCCATACTGCTATTGATAATTAGTCGTATAAATAATTTGGGATATGTATTTGCCAACTTTTTGAGTCCACTATATAACGTATTTTCACCCACATATTTCATCTTGTTTGTCGTGAATTTCGTACGTTTATCGTAAATCAAACATTTACTCAATTCATTGTCATCTATGTGCGATACATTCAGCGGACACGTTTCTATGATGGGCGAAAAATATCTACCATAATTAGGTATTTTCATTACTTTTTTTCCTATGTTTATTTCGTTATACGTCGATTGTTCTTCTTCTTGGACTTTTGTAATATATTTTTGTGTCGTTTTTTTTCCATCACACATGATTCCCGGCTTATATACACATCCATACGATCCTTGACCCAATAATTTCATTTGATCTTTTTTTGACATTTATATTATATATATGGTCGTTTATACTATATATTAAAGTATCATTTTATATAATTTATATTCTATTCAATATAACAACCAAAAGATGGTTATATTGACGTCTTTAAGAGGGATCGAACCTCTGACCTCGCGATTAACAGTCGCACGCTCTAACCAGCTGAGCTATAAAGACCACTTTTTTTATATACTCTTACTAAATTCGTTTATCATATACTACATACACCATATTGTTGATGCAATCACAGGGACTTGAACCCTGGACCTTCGGCTCATAAGACCGACGCTCTAACCAACTGAGCTATGAATGCAGATTAGGTCTCACTGGGAATTGAACCCAGGTTACGGGAATCAAAACCCCGGGTGATAACCATTACACTATGAGACCAACATTTCATATCATATCATATACTTTAGTATCGCAATGGTTCAATCCTCTGTCCTTGGGATTATGCGCCACAGACACTATTTTTTCATTTACCATATACTACTACAACGAGTGGGATTCGAACCCACGAAGCTAATGCAACAGATCTTAAGTCTGTCCCCTTTGACCGCTCGGGAATCGCTGCTCTGTTTTTTTGGCACGGGTCAAGCTCATTTGCTTTCCCCCTACACACTATATTACGAATTCTCTTTATATTGTCTTTATTATATATATATATATCGTCATACTCATGCATTCGTCTAACGACAATACCAATACGATTGGATATTTAACATATGTACCTTTTTTTGACACTTATTCTCGTAAATATTATAATGTTCTTTGTATAAATGCTCCAATTTCTGGGCCACTCGGAGGCCTAATTAAACACTTGTATATGCCGCCTGTTTCTACTTATAAAAAACATACACAATCCGACCATTGCTATTATGTTATTCAAAATCATTATTCAACCAGGTTCCAATATTATACTCTCGAACAATTACAAAGTTTATTTTTATTTATGAAACAAAATAAATACACGATTCTTCACGAATTCTATTCCCATCATATTCCTATGGTCCATAATCACGTTTGTATGTTTTCATACTCTGTTTCATCTTGATTATTATGTTATTATATATTAATAACATCAATTAAGTATTTTTTAACTATTTATTTTAAATATGGTTGTTATACAACACAATACTATTTTTGATTATGCTGTTCTAGGTGCTGGAATTAGTGGCATATATACTACATATATACTTTCAAAACAATTTCCGGATGCAAATATTTTAGTGGTTGAGAAAAATAACACTGCTGGTGGGCGAGTTTATACGTTTAAAAACAAACATATGAACGTAGAAGCGGGAGCGGGACGTTTTTATAGCGGACAAAACTATATTTTTGATTTAATACAAAAACTTGACCTTTCAAAAAATATTATACATATTCACAATACATATGGCTACGCACCTAGCGATAACACTGATAGCATACACACATCATTGTTTGATTTTCAAGACAACCTTGAGGGATTGAATCATATGAAATCATTCTTCGACAATCATGTTATAGGTTCCCAACAACTGGTTACACATTCTATTTCAAATTCATTTATTAATTATGATACATTTATACCCATTATTAAACAAGGACTCGATCGGTTTCTCGGACCCAATACTCTGCCAGCTACTGAACTCGTTTTACAAGTCATTGTTAAAAGTTCGGATTATGATTCTAACTACCTTCGTTCTATTAACTTTATTGAACTTTCACAATATTTTTTGACACCTAATCAAGTTGAATACATTAAGGATTCATTTGGATATTATGCAAAACTCGTTTATTATAATGCGTTTGACGCAATACAGGTTTTTAAACATCATCTTAACCCATTTAACAAATATTATGCATTGAAAAACGGACTGTCTACTATTATTTCACATATGTTATTGGATATTACAAAAAATAAAAACGTTGTCTTTAAATACAATCACTGTGTCGACGATATTTATATTAATTCTTCGTCATCGTCTTCGTTATTTAAGATTATGTCTTTACATAAAGATAACCATACTGTTTTCCAAGCAAATAAATGTATTTGTGCTCTTCCAAAATTTGTTTTAAATAAAATCAAACTTTTCCAGCCCATATATAAACATCTTTCCACTATCCAATGTTCTCCTCTTTGTCGGATTTATGCAAAATACCCGAAACAACTGGATCGCGATTCTGAGGGCAATAATGTAAATCGGGTTTGGTTTCATGGTATTAAAGGTAGAATCACTACCAACAATGATTTGCGTATGATTATTCCGATTAATGAAGATGACGGGGTTATTATGATTTCATATTCGGATAGCCATTTCGCACGCAATTGGAAAAATATATATGATAGAAAAGGCAATAATGGGGTACATAACCATATTTCAAAGCTTATTAAAAAGTGTTTAGATATTGACATTCCATTGTTTATTGATATGAATGTCTTTTACTGGGATTGTGGTGTTGCTTTTTGGGGCATTGGCTCACACAGTGTAAATGCTTCTCACTGTATTTCTAATCATTTCAAAGACATTCCCTTGGCGATTTGTGGCGAACATTATTCACAACATAACCAACAATGGATTGAAGGTTCACTTGAAACGGCCCAGTCAGCAATTTCACATATTTCACAATTTGATTGAGTTGTTTTATTCCATTATTCAGTTGTATCATTGAACTTTAATATGATTATCATGTATAATGGTATCTGTCTCTTTATTTACCGGTCAAATATCAGATAGTGGCATCGAAAGTAATTGTGTTTCATTATTTCAATCCAACGCATCTCTCAGTTCCAACTCCACATTTTTAAATATCTATAGAAATACCCAAGAAATTATTACACAAATACAAGATAATCCGGATTTGGTTAATATCAAAGACAATTATTTAACTCTTTTACAGAAAATACACGACGATTATGGAGTCCACGCTGCTTCCCGCAACTACGAACTCATTTCTATTGATAATACTCTTTATATTGAACTTTACGACCAGATTTCCACACTTATTTCATCTATTACCGACGACGCACTTGGATTACTTCTTACTTTATCAAAAGAAACACTCATTACCGCATTCCATTCAGTCTCTCTACATACTGGTAATATTACACTTCAAATTGAGAAAAATCTTCTACAACAGAAAGTTAATGACCTTATCTCGCAATCTAATAGCGAAATTATACAAAATGCTACTACTTCCGGTCAATTCGGTATTGTTCGCAACTTCCAACTTGCTCCCGTTTATAACTACTATATACAAGTTTATGGTGTTCCTGTATATGGTGCTGGTTTTGACCCAATTCGTATTTCTTTCTTGGCTGAAATTTTAACGTCTCTTAGCATTAATCCTTATAATTAAAATTGTTTTTTATACATATATAAATATAATGCTTCTTGATTTTGTATAGCACTTTATTTTATTTATGACTGAATTTATTTGTAAACGCCGTTTTATTAGCTTGATTTTATTAGCATTCCTATATTTTATTCTACTTATTTGTCTCATTTATTTCATACTTCATACCATTATTTCCTTCCTTTTACATTATCATTTCGATTAGGTTCGGTCTTTTTTTATTTGCATAATAAAAAATAATAAATATATATCAGATTTTTATTATTTCTATTTTTACTATCTATTATTTAATCATTGGTCTCGACAAGAACTTTTCTATATGTTTTTCATTTTTCATTCCGTATTTTATATAATGGAAATTTTTGATTTTTTTTATATTTTTATAATATCCACTCACGCACGGAACACGCTTTTCTTCATGAGCTTTCTTATGCTCGTTGTTAAACTCTTTCTCCTTCTCCGTATCATATAGTCGTTTTACTGATGTATATGAAATCCCTTTATATTGACACGCTATTACTTTCCACGATTCCCCTACTTCTTCGTATAGATATTTTATCTTATTGTAATCGCACACGTTCAATGATGGCGCATTCTTTTTTTTTTTTTTTTTTCTTTTCAATTTTTTTGGTTTCTTTTTTTTTTACT
>Ga0213868_10003373_pt1 | contig 14908 bp, 12 predicted proteins | sample PICome_9_FD_160087 | JGI IMG/M metagenome (GOLD analysis project Ga0213868, IMG submission 160087) | Coastal seawater microbial communities near Pivers Island, North Carolina, United States - PICO127 | ecosystem: Environmental > Aquatic > Marine > Coastal | place: USA: North Carolina...
AAAATGAACGAAACAAGAAAAACGCGTCGAAACACGATGCGCACAAAGAGGCAAAGATGATGAAACGACTACTTATATGTCTGGTGGCGTTGATGTTGGCCGGACCGGTATTTGCACAAAACGGACCACTGCGGTTGACGATCACCGATGGTGTGATCGAACCGATTACCTTTGCGGCACCTAGTTTTCAGGCAGAAACCCCTGAAGCCATACAAGTGGCGTCGGAAATGTCGCGGCTTGTGGTGCAGGACTTGGCGGGCACTGGATTGTTCCGCGAGGTACCGGCCTCTGCGTTCATCTCGCAGATATCATCTTTTGCACAACCCGTGGCCTTTGCCGATTGGCGCGCAATCAACGCGCAGGCGTTGGTTGTCGGTGCCGTAAATGTGCAAGGTGACAGTATGACCGTGAAATTTAGGGTCTATGACGTGTTTTCCGGCCAAGAGCTTGGCACTGGATTGCAATTTGCAGGCACAGCAACCGGTTGGCGTCGCATGGGTCACAAGGTGGCTGATGCCGTTTACGGACGTATTACAGGCGAAGGCGGCTATTTTGACAGCCGCGTCGTCTTTGTTGCGGAAAGTGGTCCCAAGGATAACCGCCAAAAGCGGCTGGCGATCATGGATTTTGATGGCGCGAATGTACAATTCTTGACGGATAGCAGCACGATCGTTCTTGCTCCGCGATTTTCGCCAAGCGGCGACCGCGTTCTTTATACCAGCTTTGAAAGTGGTTTTCCGCGCATCAATGTTCTGAACGTGGCAAACGTGGGTCGCCAACAGTTGCAGACCGCCGCGGGTGAAATGGCCTTTAGCCCACGCTTTTCGCGCGACGGGCGGCAGGTGATTTACAGTCTGTCCAATGGTGGCAACACAGATATTTACCGCACTGATCTGTCTACGGGGCAGCATGTTCGCTTGACCAGCGCGCCGTCGATTGAAACGGCACCTAGCCTGTCACCTGACGGTAGTCAGATTGTCTTTGAAAGCGACCGGTCTGGTGCGCAGCAAATCTATATCATGTCTGCAAATGGCGGTGAAGCACGTCGGATCTCGTCTGGTGATGGGCGCTATGGCTCGCCTGTTTGGTCGCCGCGTGGCGATCTGGTGGCGTTTACAAAACAAAACGCAGGACGTTTCCATATTGGCGTGATGCGAATTGATGGTTCAGAGGAACGTCTGCTCACTTCTTCGTTTTTGGATGAGGGTCCAACCTGGTCGCCGAACGGACGCGTGATCATGTTCACCCGCGAAACCCAAGGGGCAGGGGGCACGTCCTCGGTTTATTCGGTGGATATTTCGGGGCGCAACTTGAAGGCGGTTCCATTGCAGGGCGGTGCGTCCGATCCTTCGTGGGGTCCACTCCAGCCGTAAGAAGCATGATTCCCCAATCGCAAAAGTCATGCTATGATCGAAAAAAACGAGCAAATGATAATCAGGATGAAAACCTATGACACTTTTTAAGAAAGCGGCGATCGTGCTTTTGGTATTGGCAACAGCGGCCTGTACGAACCCCGATCGTTTTGGTGCAGGCAGTGGCGCTGGCGGCGGTGCCGGTGGCGGCTTTGGTGCCGACGGCGGCCTTGCAGGATCAGCCAGTGATCCAACGAGCCCTGCATTCTTTAACCAAACCATTGGTGACCGCGTTCTTTTCGCGGTTGATACATCGACCCTCACACCAGCTGGCAAGGTAATCCTTGACGGCCAAGCCCAGTGGCTTTTGGCCAACACCGACTACCGGTCCGTCATCGAGGGTCACGCAGACGAGCAGGGCACACGTGAGTACAACCTTGCCCTTGGGTTCCGCCGTGCAAATGCTGTCCGCGAATACCTTGTGTCGCGCGGCGTGCCGACAGGCCGCCTAGAAGTCACAAGTTTTGGTAAAGAGCGTCCAATCGAAGTTTGTTCGGAAGAAACTTGCTATGCGCAGAACCGCCGTGCGGTTACAGTGTTGTCTTTCTCGGCTCTCACGAGCTGATCTATACCTAAGGAATGGTTATGTTGCACCGTATCGCTCTTGTTTGCACCATCTTGCTGTCGCCTCTGCCCGCCATTGCGCAGCAAGAGACGTTGGCAGACATCCGCCAGCAACTGACCGTGCTTTTCGTTGATGTGCAGCGTTTGCGCCGCGAACTGTCCACAACTGGTGGGCTGAACGCGGGGACAATAGGTGACACACCTCTGGATCGCCTCAACGCGATCGAAGCAGAGTTGCAACGCCTGACCGCGAATGCAGAGCAGCTAGAGTTCCGCATCAGCCGGATTACCACCGAGGCGGACAACAAGATCGGTGATCTGAACTTCAGGCTGTGCGAACTTGAAGCCGGCTGCGATATTAGCCAGCTTGACGATACACCTTTGGGCGGTCTGCCAACGACACCTTTTCCGTCTACAACACCTTCAACTACCAGTGGCGGGCAGGCGCTCGCCATTGGTGAACAAAGCGATATTGCGGCGGCGCAGGGGTCGCTCGCCTCTGGTGACTTTCGCGGCGCCATTGACCAGCTTACGGCCTTTGTCGCGACCTACCCAGGTAGTCCGTTAACCTCCGAGGCAAATTTCCTGCGCGGCGAAGCGCACGAAGCTTTGGGGGAAACCACCAAAGCAGCGCGCGCTTATCTTGAGGCGTTCTCGGGCGATGCAACCGGGCCTTCAGCGCCGAACGCGCTTTATAAACTTGGCGCTTCTTTGGGATCGATCGGCCAGACACAAGATGCATGTTTGACCTTGGCCGAAGTAAATGTCCGTTTTCCGGGCAATCCGGCCGTTTCACTGGCACAGACGGAAATGCAAGCGTTGGGATGTCAGTAATCACTGACGTTACGACCCGCTTTCAAAAGACGCTTGCCGCACATGCGGTGCATTCTGAAGGGGCCGTCGGATTGGCTGTCTCTGGCGGAGGCGATTCAATTGCATTGATGCATCTTGCGGCATTGGCGATTGCGCCAGAGCGGTTGTTCGTTTTCACAATTGATCATGGGCTTCGCCCAGAGGCTGCGGCGGAAATCGCGCTGGTTCAGGCGCAGGCAGACGCTTTGGGGCTGCAACACGTTGTCGCAAAGTGGGACTGGGATCACAGTGGCAATCTGCAAGCCGCAGCACGTGCAGGGCGCTGGGAGGCACTTGTCAGTTTGGCGCGCGCGCACAACGTTAATACGATCTGGATGGGCCACACCGAGGATGATCAGGTTGAAACATTCATGCTACGGCTCGCGCGCGGCTCCGGCGTTGATGGTCTGACCGCGATGCAGATGGCGTCAAAGCGCGATGGATACGCCATTTTTCGCCCTTTATTGAATATCACACGCGCTGATCTGCGTGCATGGCTGACCGATCACGCAATCGTTTGGTGCGATGACCCAAGCAATGAAGACACCCGTTTTGACCGCGTCCGTGCGCGGCAAATGGCGGACCAGCTTGGTACACTTGGCTTGACTGCAAAGAGGATTTTGCAAACGATTGATCATATGCAGGCCGCACAGCAGACCTTGCAGCGGTGTGCATATGATTTCGCGCACGCGCACATCCGCCAAGACGGCGCCGATTTGATTGTCGACCAAACGGTGTTGCAGATGACGCAGGCAGATGCGCCCAGACGCGCGTTTGCGGCGGCAATCGGGTGGACGGGATCACGTGGGTTTCGACCCCGATTTGAGCAACTCAAAGATACGGCAGCGCGTGTCTTGCAAGGCGGAACGGTAACGTTGGGCGGGTGTATTCTGACACCACAAAAGGACGGCACAGTCCGGTTATCGCGCGAAGCTGCAGCGACAACGCCAATGGCTGTGCCACTTCAGAATGATGACCTGATTTGGGACCAGCGCTGGCGTCTGACCGGACCGAAAGTTGCGGGACTAACGCTCAAATCATTGGGCGATGGCATCAAATTTTGCCCGGACTGGCGGCAGACCGACTTTCCGCGTATGTCGTTGTTGGCGTCGCCGGCTGTTTGGCACGGCACCACGCTTGTCTCTGCGCCGATTGCCGGATTATCCAATGGATGGACTGGGCAGATTGTCGCGAATTTCCATTCGATGGCGTTTGCCATTGAAGATTAATCTTTCGCCTCTATTTTAGAGGAAACGCTTGTGGTGCGACTCTGTTGCTCACTCCCCCATTTCAAAGGAGCTTCCCCCTTGGGCAACGCGCGTAACATGGTCTTTTGGGTCGTACTTTTCTTGATGGTACTGGCCCTTTTCAATCTCTTTAGCAGTCCTCCGGGTACTGCAAACAGTCAGGTGCGCAGCTATTCTGACTTTGTTGTTGCAGTCGAAGCAGGCAGCGTCACCGATGTCGTGATCGACGGTGAAACGATCAGTTTTGCCGAAGGCGGACGCGCTTACACAACTATTATGCCGCGAGACGCCGAAATCACTAATCTTTTGATTGATGCAGGCGTACCCGTCGAGGCGCGCAGCCAAGAAACATCGGCGCTCCAGTCGTTCTTGGTTGGTTTGTTGCCGTTTGTGCTTTTGATCGGTGTCTGGGTTTACTTCATGAACCGGATGCAAGGCGGCGGCAAAGGCGGTGCGATGGGCTTTGGCAAATCGCGCGCCAAACTGCTGACCGAAAAGCAAGGTCGCGTCACGTTTGACGATGTAGCTGGTATTGATGAAGCCAAAGAAGAGCTGGAAGAAATCGTAGAATTCCTGCGTAACCCACAGAAATACTCGCGGCTTGGCGGTAAAATTCCCAAAGGCGCATTGCTTGTGGGTCCTCCGGGTACAGGTAAAACGTTGCTTGCGCGTGCGATTGCGGGCGAAGCTGGTGTACCATTCTTTACAATTTCCGGTTCCGACTTTGTCGAGATGTTTGTCGGTGTGGGTGCATCACGCGTCCGCGACATGTTTGAGCAGGCGAAAAAGAACGCGCCATGTATCGTCTTTATCGACGAGATTGACGCCGTCGGTCGTTCGCGCGGTGTCGGCATCGGCGGAGGCAATGACGAACGCGAGCAGACACTGAACCAGCTCTTGGTTGAAATGGACGGCTTTGAAGCGAATGAAGGTGTCATCATCGTTGCGGCCACCAACCGCCGCGATGTTCTTGACCCGGCACTTTTGCGTCCGGGTCGCTTTGACCGCCAGATCACCGTTCCAAACCCTGATATCAAAGGCCGCGAAAAGATTTTGGGCGTGCATGCACGCAAAATCCCACTCGGTCCAGATGTTGACCTGCGCATTATCGCGCGCGGTTCGCCAGGGTTTTCGGGTGCTGATCTCGCCAACCTCGTGAACGAGGCCGCGTTGATGGCCGCGCGTGTTGGTCGCCGTTTTGTCACGATGATTGATTTCGAATCCGCCAAAGACAAGGTGATGATGGGCGCAGAGCGTCGCTCGATGGTGATGACTACAGAGCAAAAAGAAATGACTGCGTATCACGAAGCAGGGCATGCGATTGTCGGCATCTCGCTGCCGAAATGTGATCCGGTCTATAAGGCCACGATCATTCCGCGCGGTGGAGCGCTTGGTATGGTGATGAGCCTTCCAGAAATGGACCGCTTGAACATGTTCAAAGACGAATGCCACCAGCGTTTGGCAATGACTATGGCGGGCAAAGCGGCTGAGATCATCAAATACGGTCCTGATCAGGTCAGCAATGGTCCAGCCGGTGACATCCAGCAGGCCAGCCAATTGGCCCGTGCGATGGTGCTGCGTTGGGGTATGTCCGACAAGATCGGTAACATCGACTACGCCGAAGCACATGAGGGCTATTCGGGGAACACCGCTGGTTTGTCCGTGTCTGCCAATACCAAGGAAACGATCGAACAAGAGGTCCGTGGCTTTATCCAAGACGGCTACGACCTTGCGTTCAAGATCATCACCGAAAAGAACGAAGAGTTCGAGCGTCTGGCCCAAGGCCTGCTTGAGTATGAAACGCTGACGGGTGACGAGATCAAACGCGTGATGGCGGGCGATCCGCCGCACCTCAGCGATGATGCGGACAGTACGCCACCATCTGGCGGGACACCGTCGGTGACGGCGATACCAAAGACCAAACCCAAGAAGCCGCGCGCTTCTGATGACGGGATGGAACCGGAACCTTCGGCCTAGCAAAACGAAACGCCGCCCCAAGGGGCGGCGTTTTTCGTTCGTGCGTTCAAAGTCTGATCTGATCAATTGAAGCCTGTTCCAGCCTGCCTTAAGCATAGCGTGCAACCACTTTGGAGAGACGCCTATGCCTGCACTAGCGCCAACTGAAATCACGGGTGAAATCGTTTGGATCGGGCATGTCCCCGACCGCGAAACTTCGCTGCGGTCGGAACCGGTGCACAGCGCGCAACTCACTTATGCAGGTATCCCCAATGAAGCGCATGGCGGCCTGACGCGGCCTGCCTGTGTACGCGTGCGCAGCCAGTATCCAAAAGATACGGAAATCCGTAACGTCCGACAGTTGTCGGTCATGTCTGCCGAAGAATTAGCGGAAGTCGCCGCTGACTGTGGCTTGGACGGCTTTAACCCTGCACATATCGGCGCATCGCTTGTTATCGCAGGCATCCCTGACTTCACGCATTTGCCGCCATCGTCGCGGCTTCAGTTCCCTGACGGGTCCGCCATTGTGGTGGACATGGAAAACCGACCTTGTCATTTGCCAGCCAAGGTCATCAATGCGGACCACCCAAGTGCAGGCGACAAGTTCAAGGCGGCTGCAAAAGGCAAGCGTGGCGTGACGGCTTGGGTTGAACGCGAGGGGCAAATTCGTATTGGTGATACGGTGCGTTTGCATGTCCCCGATCAGCGTGCTTGGCAGCCATAGGTTTCCAATCCGAAACCTACACTGTGCCTTTCGACGATTCCGAGGGTGAAAATGTCGCAATCACTGTGCATGTGGCGGCATTCACCCGATAGAAGCGACACAGAACAAGAATGGCGACAGCCAAGACCCAAGGGATTTTTCATGGAATATAAGTCAGACATCGAAATCGCACGCGCCGCTAGCAAGCGTCCAATTCAAGAAATCGGTGCAAAGCTGGGTATCGATAGCGATGATCTGCTGCCATATGGCCACGACAAGGCCAAGGTCAGCCAGCGCTTGATCGACAGCGTGCAGGATCGCCCCGACGGCAAATTGATCCTTGTCACCGCGATTAACCCGACACCTGCGGGCGAAGGCAAGACCACGACAACGGTTGGTCTGGGCGACGGTTTGAACGCAATCGGCAAAAAGGCTGCGGTTTGTATTCGTGAAGCATCGCTTGGCCCGTGCTTTGGCATGAAGGGCGGGGCCGCTGGTGGTGGCTACGCGCAAGTCGTGCCGATGGAAGACATGAACCTGCACTTCACAGGGGACTTTCACGCAATCACATCGGCGCATAACCTACTGTCTGCCATGATCGACAACCACGTCTATTGGGGCAATGCGCTTGATATCGACATCCGCCGCGTCGTTTGGCGTCGTGTTCTTGACATGAACGATCGTGCGCTGCGTCAGATCACGGCGTCTTTGGGCGGTGTCGCGAATGGATTTCCGCGCGAAGCTGGTTTTGACATCACTGTGGCGTCCGAAGTTATGGCGATCTTGTGCCTTGCACGGAACCTTAAGGACCTAGAGCAGCGCTTGGGCGACATCATCGTGGCCTACCGCCGTGATCGCAGCCCTGTTTATTGCCGCGATATCAAGGCGGATGGCGCTATGACTGTGCTGCTGAAAGATGCGATGCAGCCAAATCTTGTGCAAACACTCGAGAATAACCCAGCATTCGTACATGGCGGCCCATTTGCAAACATCGCGCATGGCTGTAACTCTGTCACCGCTACAACGACTGCATTGAAACTGGCCGATTATGTTGTGACCGAAGCAGGCTTCGGCGCTGACTTGGGTGCTGAGAAGTTCATGAACATCAAGTGCCGCAAAGCAGGCCTTGCGCCGTCTTGTGTCGTTCTTGTCGCAACAGTACGCGCGATGAAAATGAACGGCGGTGTGGCGAAGGCTGATTTAGGTGTCGAAAATGTTGATGCTGTAAATGCCGGTTGCGCGAACCTTGGCCGCCACATCGAGAACATCAAGAGCTTTGGGGTTCCTGTTGTCGTCGCGATCAACCACTTTGTGACGGATACGGACGCCGAGGTTGCTGCTGTCAAAGCCTATGTCGAAACCCAAGGTTCCGAGGCGATTTTGTGCAAACATTGGGCACTAGGATCTGAGGGTACAAAAGAGCTTGCCACGCGTGTCGCACAGATTGCGGATGCGGGCGAAGCTGATTTTGCACCTATCTATCCAGACGAAATGAGTCTTTTCGACAAGATCGATACAATTGCCAAAAAGATCTACCGCGCAGATGCTGTGATCGCTGATAGCAAAATTCGTGATCAGTTGAAGATGTGGGAAGAGCAAGGCTATGGTCATTTGCCGGTTTGCATGGCCAAGACGCAGTATAGCTTTTCAACCGATCCTGCATTGCGCGGCGCGCCTGTCGGTCATTCTGTACCGGTTCGCGAAGTACGTCTGAGTGCTGGCGCTGGTTTTATCGTCGCGATCTGCGGTGAGATTATGACGATGCCAGGCCTGCCACGTGTGCCGTCAGCAGAGCAAATCATGCTGAATGATGCAGGTGAAATCGAAGGCTTGTTTTAAGTTGACCGGGCGGTGCGACGCTCAGCTTGCGCTGTCGCCCCGCCCACCCTCCCGCTGCCTCCGGCGGAGGTATTTTTGAACAGAAGAAGATTGATATGACAGCGACAGTGATTGATGGAAAAGCCTTTGCCGCAAAGGTGCGTGGGCTTGTGGGCCAAGGTGTAGCCAAACTCAAGGCCGAGCATGGCATTACGCCGGGGTTGGCTGTTGTTCTTGTGGGTGAAGATCCAGCAAGTCAGGTCTATGTCCGCTCAAAGGGCAAGATGACCGTTGAAGTTGGCATGACGTCTGTCGAACATAAACTGGATGTTGAAACCTCTGAAGCTGATTTGCTGGCGTTGATTGAACGGTTGAACAATGACCCAGCCATTCATGGTATTTTGGTGCAACTGCCATTGCCTGACCAGATCGATAGCGATTTGGTCATCAACAGCATCGATCCAGCCAAGGATGTGGACGGGTTTCATGTTTCCAATGTTGGCTTATTGGGCACAGGGCAAAAAAGCATGGTGCCCTGTACGCCCCTTGGCAGTTTGATGATGCTACGTGATCATCACGGTTCGCTTTCGGGCATGAATGCGGTTGTGATTGGGCGTTCGAATATCGTTGGTAAGCCGATGGCCCAACTGCTGCTTGGCGATAGCTGCACGGTGACGATTGCCCACAGCCGGACCAAGGATTTACCATCTGTTGTGCGTCAGGCTGATATTGTCGTGGCTGCTGTTGGCCGTCCTCAAATGGTCATAGGCGATTGGATCAAGCCGGGTGCGACTGTCATCGATGTTGGTATTAACCGGATTGAGAAACCCGAGGGTGGAACGCGTCTTGTTGGTGATGCTGACTATGACAGCTGTGCCGCCGTTGCTGGTGCGATCACACCCGTTCCAGGTGGCGTGGGTCCAATGACGATCGCGTGCTTGCTTGCCAATACACTTACCGCATGTTGCCGCGCGAATGGTTTGGAAGAGCCTGAAGGCCTGACCGCCTAACCATTACCAGTTGGCACGGGTATGGCTTTATGGCCCGTCATCACGGCGATTGGGGACGTTCCAAAAAGGGCACGCAGGACAGGTGCATTGCTTGCCAAGCCGCCTGTGTAGGCCCCGTAGGCTGGCATTATCATACGATCCTTGTCGTACAAAAAGGCGGGCCTGCTGCGCCCTGCCAATCGGTGTTTAGGGTGATAATGACCTGACACTTCAGCTGAAGCATCAGTTGCGATATGGCGCAAGGTCAGGGACCCGATCCGCATTTCGCGGCGATGGGTGCCGCCCAATTCAATGGGCCCCGGATCGTGATTGCCTTCGATCCAGACCCAATTGCGTCCCGCTTGCATGCCAGCCAACCAAAGCCGCATATCATCGCCCAATTGTGCTGCTGCATCCAAATCATCAAAGCTGTCGCCCAGACAAACAACGCTTTCAGGTGTTGTCATCGTGAGGTCATCGTCCAGCTTCTGCAGCGTTTGTTGCACTTCATATGGGGGTAGCATCCTGCCGCTACGACGCGCGATCCGTTCCGATTTCCCCAGATGCAGGTCAGAGACACAAAGCAAAGAATTGTCTGGCAGGTAGAGCGCACCGCTTGGCATGGCTACACAGTTGGTCCCGCAAAAACTGAAGTAATAGCCATTCATGTTGCGATTTGTGCTGTAACTCTGATTATAGATCAAGGTTCAAAGCGACTGTACGCCTGCGGCTTGCATCAATCGTGCGGCCTCTTCCTCGAGAATACGGTCTTGCCCCGCACCCGCAACTCCGATGCGACCACGTTCCAGAAACATGGGTAGCGAAAGGGGCGTTACGCGATTCAAGACGACATGATCAATCCGTCCCGCAGTGCGTGAAAGCATCTCTTCGATGCGGCCGAAATCGACCAAACCGCGTAGCGCCTCTTCGCGTGTGATCCGCAACATCAGATGGTCAGGGTCATATTTGGTGAGGGTTTCGTACAGAATGTCTGACGAAAACGTCGCCTGACGACCTGATTTACGGGCTTGCGGCAAGTTCCGCTCAATCAAGCCCGCAATGGTGGCTGCCCCGCGAAATGTTTTTTTCATCACGGCATTGCCAGACAACCATGTTTCAAAATCGGCACGGATATTGGTCGCTTCGAATAGCGGGGCAGGGTCGTTCACGGGATCAAGCCCCCAGATCAAAGTCGCATAGTCGGTCGCAACGAACCCCAGTGGGTGCAGCCCCTTTTCCTCCATCCGCTGGGTCAGCAGCATACCAAGCGTTTGCATCGCGTTGCGCCCTGCAAAGCCGTAGACGCAGATGTGGTGACGGCCGTCATGTGGAAAGCTCTCGACCAATATCCGGTTGGCCTCGGGCAGTTTCGAAAACTTACGCTGCAGATTGAGCCATTCAGACGTATGCGCTGGCAGGGTGGGCCAATCGGGTTGCGCGAACATACGCAAGATGCGTTGCGATAGCTGTGTGGAATTAGCAAATTTAGTGCCCATAAACGTGGCGATCTTTGGCGCTTTATCCGCCCTTCGGGACACCTCGACGGTCATTTCCTTTAGGTTCTCATAGCGCACAACCTGCCCGCCGATCAAAAACGTGTCGCCTTGGGTGAGAGTGGCGGCGAATGCTTCTTCTACCTCGCCCAATGGCTTGAAATTGCCCTTCAGGCGCACCTTGAGGGTATCTGTGTCCTGAATGGTTCCGATGTTCATGCGAATGCGCTGGGATGCACGCGGGTCGCGTAATTGCCACATCCCGTCAGGCGTTTGAAGCAGTCGTTTCCACTTGTCATAGGCACGCAGAGCATAGCCACCGGTCGCGCAAAAATCGAGGCAGTCATCAAATGCGGCGCGCGATAGGCCCTGATAGGCGCCGACGGTTTTGATTTCTGCATACAAGACGCTTTCGTCGAACGAACCCGCACAAGCCGTGATTAGGATATGTTGGCACAGCACGTCGCGAGGGCCGGGGCCCTTTGGGTCACCGTCCAATTCGTGTGCCTTGGCAGCCTCGAGTGCCGCGACACATTCGACAACTTCGAACCGGTTTGCCGGTACCAGCAGGGCCTTTGACGGCGCATTGTAACGGTGGTTGGCGCGCCCGATCCGTTGGACTAATCGCTTGACGTTTTTTGGTGCGCCTACCTGAATGACCAGATCGACATTGCCCCAGTCAATCCCAAGGTCCAGCGATCCGGTGCACACAATCGCGCGCAATTGGCCTGCGACCATTGCGGCCTCGACTTTTTCGCGTTGTTCGCGCGACAGGCTGCCGTGGTGGATGCCGATTGGCAGATCATCCGTGTTCGCAAGCCAAAGGTTGTGAAAGAAAATCTCGGCTTGGGCGCGGGTGTTGTGAAAGATCAGCGTTGTGTTGTGTTGTTTGACCTGTTCCAGAACGGCGGGAATGGCGTATTTTGCGCCGCCCCCTGACCACGGTGGCTTTTCTGCCGTCAGCAGCATCGCGATGTCAGGGTCGGGACCGGGATCGGCATTGATGATCGTGCAGGGGTCAGGATGGCAGGCCAATTGGTTTGCAATGGCTTGCGGGTCCTCGACCGTTGCAGACAGCCCAACGCGGCGCAGGTTTGGCGCAAGCGTTTGAAGGCGGCTGAGGGCCAGCATCAATTGATCGCCACGTTTGCTTTCGGCAAGCGCGTGGATTTCATCGACGATAATTCGTTGCAGGCCGCTAAAGATGCGCGGCGCGTCTTCGTAGCTTAGCAGTAAGGCCAGCGATTCAGGCGTGGTCAGCAGGATATGCGGCGGGTCGGCGCGTTGGCGACGCTTTTGCGTATACGACGTGTCGCCGGTCCTATCTTCGATCCTGATCGGCAAACCCATGTCGTCCACAGGAGTGCGCAGGTTGCGTTTAATATCAGCGGCCAGCGCCTTGAGCGGCGAGACATAGAGCGTGTGCAAGCCAGCATGCGCCCCGTCCGCCAATTCAATGAGAGAGGGCAGAAAACCACCAAGCGTTTTCCCCCCGCCGGTTGGCGCGATAAGCATCAGCGCACGGTCTGTTGCCTGATCCAGCATCGCTTGTTGGTGTGGATGAACATCCCAACCGCGACGATCAAACCAATCTTTGAAAATGGGGGGTAGAGGGTTCATCTGCCTAAACTGTGCTGGATGTGTGGTGCGTCAAGGCGCGGCTTATCGTTTGCGACGCGAGGTCAGGCCACGGATCGCAGTTTGGACCGCGAGAGGCAGTTCAGTTTTCCCGTTTGGCGCAATATCGAGGGCTGATGCGACATCTTTGAACAGGATCCCGATACTGTTATCAGAGGTATATCCATCGCGCGCGAACTCGATTTCGTCAAAGCTCGAGGCTAACCAGTTCTGACCAGACGCTGTTCCAATCAAGGCCAAAAGCTTTTCTTCGTCTACGCCTTCCGCATCTGCCCAATCCAAGACCAACCGTGTCATCGCGGTGCTGGAAGCGGCCAGCAAGTTGTTCAGTACCTTGGCCGTCATGCCAGCGCCAAAGGCCCCCATATCGTGAATCTCGCGGCCCATCGCTTGCAAGGCGGGCATTATTTCTGCCGTCGCGCCACCGGTCATAAACGTAAGCGTCCCGGCATCTGCTTTGACTTGCGCCCCTGACATGGGCGCGTCGATCAATGTGATCGCGTCAGGCACGCGGGCACGCAACCCTTTGACGTACTTGGGCGAAAGAGTTGAGCTGATGACGATGCGTTGCAGTTTGTCTGCCTTGCGCACAAGCCTCTGTATATCAAACAAAAGCGCGTCAGTTTCGATTGTATCTCGCACCACTGTAAAGACCGTCGTCAGATCTTGCGCGAAAGCGTTAATATCTGTCTCGATCCCATCAAGTGGGCGTACATCAAAGCCTTTCGCATGCAGCCCCGCTTTGCGCAGATTAGCCAGCATGCCGAACCCCATACGGCCACAGCCTGCCACGCCGATGATGTCAGACATGTGTGGTTCCCCTCAAGGAAACTTCAGAACAAGCGACTTTAGTGAACGATATCTTCTTCTTTGACGAACATGTTGGCCCATGCACGATCCACCAACTCGGGGGACATCTGGTAAGGGATACCCTCGAATTCGCACATCGCGATCATCTGATCGATCAAAAAGATTGGCTGATAGTTCGCATATACATCGTTAATTTCAGGATACCGCACGTTCAGCAAGTGCACGAGTGTATCTTCGTCCAATGGCATCTTGCGCTTGCGTGCGACCATCGCGAAAATCTTGAGGAAGTCTTCTTGGTTGGGGCCATCGATCTTGATCTTAAAGAAGATCCGGCGAAGCGCCGCTTTGTCGAAGATCGCGTTCGGGTGGAAGTTGGTCGAAAAGATGACAAGCGTGTCAAAAGGCACTTCGAATTTTTCACCTGATTGCAGCGCAAGAATATCTTTGCTTTCTTCCAGCGGAACAATCCACCGGTTCACGAGTGTTTGCGGTGGCTCTGCTTGGCGGCCAAGGTCGTCCACAATAAAGATGCCGCCAGTAGATTTCAGCTGCAACGGCGCCTGATAGGTGCGCGCAGTCGGGTTATATACAAGGTCGAGCATGGACAGTGACAATTCACCACCGGTGATCACGGTAGGACGCTCGCAACGCACATAACGGGTATCAAAGCGGCCAGATGTACGACGCAGGCTATTTGGGTCGTCGATGTCGTCTTCGGCGGCACTATGAACAATCGGGTCATAGACTGTGATAACCTGACCCGAATATTCGATAGCGCGCGGAACATAGATTTTGTCGCCAAGCGCGTCGCGAATTCCGTTAGAGATCGACGATTTACCGTTGCCGGGCGGTCCATACATCAAAATTGATCTGCCGGCGCTAACCGCGGGTCCAAGGTTCGATAACAGATCATCAGGCAAGACCAGATGACCCATCGCTGTTTCCAACTGTTCGCGGGTGATTTGAATATTTCGAATTGACTGACGCTCGATCTGCTCGCGATAAATATCAAGCGGCACAGGCATCGCTCCATAATACTCTGACTGTCCCAGTGCGTCCAATGAACGCGCACGCCCAGCGTCGGTCAACTGATAGCCCATTTCATGAGCGTTGTTAGCGTTAAGCGTACCTGTCGCCTCAAGCAAAAGCTGCCCACGCGCCATATCGACCAATTCTTGGGTGACGGGAACGGGCAAGCAAATCGCGCGGCTAATCTCGGAGACCAATTCAAGGTTCATCCGAAAGATGGTTTTAATCAGGATGTCGCGCATCATCGACATCGGCAACAACATGCCTCTGAGATCGCGCGGGGCCGGGGGTGCAAGAACGCCGGTTGACTGCATATTCATAATTTTGTCCTGCCCATCAAGAATCACACAACAGCCACGCTAGCGCGGCCCACCATACGTATTATAAGGCCCATTAT
>Ga0213868_10003375_pt1 | contig 14903 bp, 11 predicted proteins | sample PICome_9_FD_160087 | JGI IMG/M metagenome (GOLD analysis project Ga0213868, IMG submission 160087) | Coastal seawater microbial communities near Pivers Island, North Carolina, United States - PICO127 | ecosystem: Environmental > Aquatic > Marine > Coastal | place: USA: North Carolina...
TGAGGATCTTACAGTGGACGATGGATTCGATGGATACATGGAATTTATTTATGCAATCAAATACGAATCTCCAAAATCTATTCCTCCTTCTTTACCCAAACTATGTCTGTTGTATGTAGGAGAAATGTATCGTGTTGCTTCGGAAGCTATGGTTGATGCAGATATATATCTTTCACAAAGCCAAATGAATCAATAAAAGTTGACGAAAAAAGATCTCGTTACGGTAGGGGGTTGATATAGTTTATCAGATTAAAGATTTGTAGAGTTGTGTCGACCATGTGATGAATGTCTGCGCTAGCATCATCAATATATGTCGATATGAGCATATGTAGAGAGAGCAAGTGTATTGCTCTGTATTTCGGGGATATAGACAAATACTGTGATTGAAATCAGTCTAAGTATGTTACATCGTCGAATATCGAGAAAATGGTCCAGGATGGAACTCGACCTCATTATCTTTTACTTCTCGACCATGTGATGAATGTCTATGCTAGCATCATCAATATACTATAATACCAGTATGCATATAGAGAGCAAGTGTATTGCATCCCGTCGAAGGAGTATAGACCAATGGTTTGAATGAAATCAGTCTAAGTATGTTACATCGTCGAATATCGAGAAAATGGTCCAGGATGGAACTCAACCTCAACTTCTTTTTGGCCTCGACCATGTGATGAATGTCTACGCTAGCATCATCAGTATATATGAATATGAGCATACATATAGTGAGAAAACGCATTGCGCTTTATTGAAGGAGTATAGACCAATTGTTTGAATGAAATCAGTCTAAGTATGTTACATCGTCGAATATCGAGAAAATGGTCCAGGATGGAACTCAACCTCAACTTCTTTTACGTCTCGACCATGTGATGAATGTCTATGCTAGCATCATCAATATATGGGGATATGAGCATACATATAGTGAGAAAATGCATTGCACTTTATTGAAGGAGTATAGACCATTCGTTTGATTGAGAGATCTAAGTATGTGACATCGTCGAATATCGAGAAAATGGTCCAGGATGGAACTCGACCACACCATCTTTTACGTCTCGACCTTGTGATGACTGTCTACGCTAGCATCATCAGTATATATGAATATGAGGAAGCATAAAGGTAGAAAATGTATTGCACTGTATGGAAGGAGTATAGACCAATGGTTTGATTGAGAGATCTAAGTATGTGACATCGTCGAATATCGAGAAAATGGTCCAGGATGGAACTCAACCTCAACTTCTTTTTGGCCTCGACCATGTGATGAATGTCTACGCTAGCATCATCAATATACTGTAATACCAGTATGCATATAAAGATGAAATGTATTGCACCGTATTGAAGAGGTATCTTTGATTGAGAGGTCTGAGTATGTTACATCGTCGAATATCGAGAAAATGGTCCAGGATGGAACTCAACCTCAACTTCTTTTACGTCTCGACCTATGATGACTGTCTACGCTAGCATCATCAATATATGTCGATATGAGTATACATATAAAGAGCGAATATATTACACTACATTGAAGGAGTACAGACCATTCCTTTGAATGAAATCAGTCTAATTATGTTACATCTTCGAACATCGAGAAAATGGTCCAGGATGGAACTCAACCTCAACTTCTTTTACGTCTCGACCTTGTGATGACTGTCAACGCTAGCATCATCAATATACATGAATATGAGAAACCATACAGAGAGAAAATATATTGCACCATATTGAAGAGGTATACACCAATGCATTGATTGAGAGATCTAAGTATGTGACGTCGTCGAACATCGAGAAAATGGTCCAGGATGGAACTCGACCTCATTATCTTTTTCGTCTCGACCATGTGATGAATGTCTGCGCTAGCATCATCAATATACTGAAATACTATCCTCAATATAGAGAGTAACTTTATTGCTTTGTATTTAGGGCATAGACCAATTCTTTGATTGAGAGGTCTAAGTATGTGACGTCGTCGAGCATCGAGAAAATGGTCCAGGATGGAACTCATCTTCAACATTTTTGTCGGGTTTACAATAATTATCATTGATAGTTCCTTGAATATACCTCCATACTTACAAGCATATATAGATGAAAGGATTAGAAGTACATCAAAGGAAATGCTAGTCAGATCCTTGTTCTACTATTAATCGTGTACGAAGAAAAGAAACAAAAAATCCTCTCGTGGACAGTACGAGAAAGATCATTTTTAAGAGTCCGCCTTTGGCACTCTTAGAGAATCATCGTCTTACTTGATCCCAGGATATTGTTCATCTCATATCATTTGCCATTGTAGTTTGCGGTGGTGACAAGGCATACCAAGTATAGCTTTAACGCTTTAGCCATTGTAGACAGTTCAACCAGCTTCTGTGAGTAGTGACCAAAGATATAGGTCACAAGACACAAGCGATACTTCACACTGTTTCAGTAGCATGTACATGATCAGGAATTGAGAGAGCAGTATGACATACGTTACGAGTGTAAGTTACTTCTATTGAACGCTTGAAATTAAGATCTACAGCTATGTTTTGCCTATTCAATATATATATGTATGTGTATAGTTGGTTTCTAATCTTTTCTAGCCCCATACTAAGCCCATGGCTGCAGCTATATTTGCAGCCAGGATTCCGAAAGCAAGAGTCTTGAATAGTTTTTTGAAAAAGTTTGTCTTGGTAACGCTACTACGAGCGTCGTGATATTCTTCATCATAACTTGCGATTTCATGATCATGGACAGATGGTTTTGTCTCAACGTGATGATTCTTTTCTTCGGTATTGATAATGTTCGAGGGATATTCGGTGACAACTGTCTTGGGTACATTTTCTTCACATGTTTCAGTTTCTGTATTCGCCTGAGAGTGAAACATGTTATTTTGGTATAGTCGTTCCTCAAAGTCTTTGGGACTTTGAGAAGTATGTATATTATCGTGGTTCCATTGGTATATATTCTCCCTCTTACGCGACATGCTAATCGAAGGTGTCCATGAGTAACTACCATCTGCGGGCGACATTTCCACGGGACTGCTTCCTTTATTTTTGATTTTTTCTGTATGTTCACTTACAGGGCGAGGCGGGGGAGGTGGTGGAGGAGGGGGAGGAACTCGTGTTTTTGCTCTTTTTGATTTATTTGCTTTGATACCTTTTGTCTCAGTTTCTACTGTAGCAGCAGCAGTTGTGGAACTAGTAGCGGTAGAGACAGTGGGGTCGGAATGAACATTGGATTCAGTAGGCTCTTGATCGTCCTCTTTTTCAATTGGAGGCTGAGTTTTTTCCCATTCACTCTTTTCACTTGCTGTCATGAACCTAACATCTTTCCCCTCGACAAAGATGCTAAGAGCTGAGTTTATTTCTACTCTTACCATATTGGGATACACCGTCATCACTTTCCCAATGGATCCACGATGTTCTCCACCCAAAATTTTCACCCTATCTCCCTTGCAGAAGTGTTTCGTTGATACTGGTTGTTCTTTTGGCTTTGATCGATGCGTATTTGAAGAAGAACTAGATCTACGCGTCGATGCCCAATTTTGATTTTCGGTGTTCATGTTCATATTGGGTCCATGCCAATTCATGTAATCATCCCTTCGACTCTGTTGTACTTTCACCTTCTCGTACTGATTATACTGCTGTTCACGTTGATAATATTGAGTTTGACGCCAGTCTTGATGTTGAGTCTTCACATTCTCTTGATGATTTTTGCTGGACGGTGGTGTGTCTTGAGATTTACCAATTAGAAAAGCGTAAGCAGCATTCACTTTAGCAAACCTGTCGTTTGCCTCTTTCCTATCTTCATCTGTGGTGTCGATTCCAGTCAAAGTATCTGGATGATACTTCAAGGCCATTTTCCTATAGGCCTGTTTAATTTCTTTTATATCTAGAGAGCCAGGTTCTAGGTTTAATATGATGTAAGGGTCTGAGGTATCCTGAAACGAAGAAGAAGTATACTTCAATTCAGTGCTGGACGCTGAAAAAATATTACAAGAGCGCGGCGGCAAAAAAGCATCTACAGATGCAATCAGGAAACTGCACATATAGATGATTTTCATCATCTTTCTGTATTTGTCAAATTCAAGAATCATACTAACTAATGGTGATGAACATTTAAAAGTATGAGTAGACGTCGAGAAAAAAAAACGAAAAAATATGATCGTTGGTTTGTCTCCGTTGCTTTTTGACACACACGAAATCAGTGTTTTCGACTAATTTAGCTTGTGCTTACGTACAATAGTAACAACACACGGCGGTACGAACTGAACACAATTCTATTCATTCGCAGCAGAGCCATCAACAGACTCATCATCACTGCTACTATCATCCATAGTAATACTAAAAGTTATATTTTCATCCTTTTCAGCACCATTCTCATTCTCTTTGGGATCCTCATACTGATTCTCAGTTGAATTCAATTCACCCCCTTCCAGTTGAATGTCCTTGGAATTTTCCTCCTGAAAACCATCAAATACCTCATCAGCATTCCAAGGATTACTGTTCTCATTTTCCATATTCCATATAGTGTTGGATGATATACCATGCGTTACAGAAGCAGCCATGGTTTCATCTCGCTGAAGTAGTCCCCTCAAGAAAGAGTTTGGTTCTTCATCGTCTTCATCATTTGTTTGAATTGTAAATTCTTGTCTTTGTGATTCAATCTCATCCTGCCGAGGAGCAAATAAATCCATCCATTCAGATTTACTCAAGGTATCGCCAGTTTGACTGTTACCATCATCTTTTGATAGATGGTCCTGATCATACTCGTCACGATCTTGTTCGAGTGGATGATGCTTTGTGTTTGATTCAAAGTTTTTCTTTTGTGGTTCAAGATGTTCATTATTGTTCCAATGATGGACAGTTCTCTCGTCATCGTCTTTCTCTCCCTCTTCATCTGATTCTTCATAGTAAGAGGATGGATTGAATTCATTCGATACAAACGCATTGTTGTTGCAACTTTTTGTTTGTTTGGTGGAAGGCATGGTCTGTTTGGATGATGGATGATCACCAAACAAATTATTGACTGGAGTAGTACTTTGCCCATTGGATGGATGGATTGGAATATTCTGCTTATCTCTCTTGTATTCATGTGGATATCGTTCATGACGAATATCGTGGTGAAACGGAAGAGAATTACGGGTACTTCCAGAGTTGTACGAGTGCATCCCTCCTCCTAATCCAACATTATGTTGTATACTAGTCAAGGAGCTATCGTTGGAACTGTCCCGTATGCTCGGACCTTGAAATTGTTGCATATATTGACCTGGCTGTAAGGGCGCTTTTCGAATAACGGCTGGATGATTGCTTTGATTTTGACCTCCTGGGATAAATTTGGTCGGTTTACGGAATTTATGCACGAGTAACTTCTTCATTCCATCGCGTTTATTCTTCGCTTTTATAGAATTTTGATGAATACTCGTACTACTCGAATTCGTAGAAACACTCGCATGGCTGACGTTGGACGAACTGGTTGATGTTGAGACCATAGGTTCCTGTTGTCGCCACTCTCCTTCCACAGTGATGAGAAATTTTTCACTTTCCAACTCACTTCCAGACTTGATAGTTCCTACTTGAGATGTATGTATGCACATAGTATCGACTGGAGTGGCATCGCTTCCACTTATAATGTTGGAACCAATATCATAGATGGAGATGCTGCCCGAGGGTGAAATTTTCAGTTTGCCATCTTGCCATATCTTTCTCTTTTGAGATTTATGCTTGGTAAATAAGCATGAATAATAGATACAAGATGACATGTGTGTTTTAGTAAAGAGTCCAGTCGAGTTAAGATATATTGAATGAATGACCTTCCGTCCTCCGTGTGTGAGCTACGTGCTATTCGTATGTGCTGATCAAGTGAATTTTATGGCGCGATTATGAAATTATTCAACTTTTGAAATCAGAAATATCGAATCATACCATCGTCTGAATCAATCAACTTTCAACTTCACACTTCACAGAACAAACAATCTTTTTCTTTTCGTTAACTATCTACAAAACCAGCCAGTATAGATATTAAATTATACATATTACCATGACTTTTATTCATCACTCTATGACAACATTAGCAAGAACTCTTTCCGTTCGAAAGGCGTCTCATTTACAAGCTTTTGATACCAACTTTTCCATAGCGACCATGAGTGAAGGTATGTAACATACAGAAAGAAGCAAGCATATAATCATTTGTTATTCATAAACTATGAAAAAAAGAAGCTCAATAAGTATTCATTTCTATTCCATCTACAGTTCAAACCATCCAAACTTTTGAGCCTCAAGCTGATATGTCTGCCATATTCAGCTTTCTAGTCGTATCGACTCTCTTTTCGTTGCTTCAAATACGTATAAACGCCATAGGGAATGCTGCACGTAAGCGAGAAGAAGCTCTGAACACTTTACGACAGGTAAAGATGGCACAATTAGACTTATCTACTTCAGCTTTAAAGCCTACAGAACAAGACGTGAAAGCTGCCACAGCAGCATATGAATATGCATTGGATCAAGAATTGAGTCTTCGAACCATCATTCCTGGCGTTAGAATCGTCGCACCAAATGATCCAAAGCAAAAGGAAGAAGAGATTTCTGCTGCAAGACAATTCTTAGGAAGAGAGTTAGATACGAATGAATATTCAACCACGGATAATACTAATCAAAGTTCTTCTTACGATTCGAAGAAAAGTCTTCTGTTGAAATCAAGAAGACGTTTTGATGAAAAAAATGACATCATCAAGGATACATCTACATCCATGTCCGTTGGTTCAAATGTCGTCCTACTTGGTGTATCCTTGGTTTTAATTGGTTTACTGTTCATTTTATCATTTGATCCAGTGACTGGAGAAAATTTCTTCACGTGGTTAGACAGTCATCTTTAGTCTGTAGTTGGTAGTTGACCTTGTGACAAGGTCTCTCTATCTAGTGGCGCTAAGCAAAAAAAATCGGATTCACTAACTACATGGGTGGACTTTCGTCGAATGTCTCAATGATATGCAACACAGTTTTCTCTTTCCTCTTTTTGATAGGTGTTCGTGTGGAATGGGTCAAGATTGATGGTGTCAAGTGTTTCGGTTCTACTTTCGCAAGTGCCGCTGATCCAATCCATTTTGAAAGAAAACTGGATGGTTTGAGATGTGATCTTAGTTTTGATAACGATTGTCTTGCCTTCAATATATTTTCATTCGAAGGCACATCTCCATGTCGTTTGTCGAAAGGTAGCTTGATACTAACCTTTTCAACATAAAGTCGAATCATTTGAAGCAAATGCATTTCGATTCCACGGTATGAAACCAAGTCTGATAGGATTGGTAAACGTCCCTCTTCGGAAAGGAATGTAACTATGAAACATATCAAGGTTGTGTAGTCTGAATTTCCGTGATCATCTGTAAATCTAGCTGCTAATTCTTCAAGTTCATCATTCTTGGAAAAGGATGTACAGACGGACCATAACTTTAATGTTTCATACATTGTATCTCTAGGAAGAATCCCTTTCCTTCGACGATCTTCTGCCATGAACAGATGGAGCAAAAGCGTGACTTGATCCATGGATAAAACTTTTACTTGATCAAGAATATCCACATCATGTGAGTTTGTAGCAACGATTTGCCTCCCGAGCAATTCCTTCGTAAATAAATCACAATGAATAGATGTCATCATTTTGTCATCTCGCTCAACTAAGTCAATTATCTTTTCCATCACTTCATCAACATCTAAATCTCTTTCACCGCTTAAGTTGTCCGTAATGACGCATTTCAATCCATGAACCAATGAATCTGGGAAGTGATTCCCATGAGAATTACCTATAGCCTCGACACTATTCAACATAGATTCAACAGAAGTCGATATTCGTTGTATCTTACGAATGACAGTAACGTTACAATTAGTTGTTTCAATCTCTTTATAACCATATTGCAGTTCGTCATTTTCTAATAGGAAATGCCAAATTTCAAAGTAGATGGACTGTATTCTCTTCGGAAGCATGGTAATACCAGGAATCTTTAGAAGTCGTTTTAAAACCCTAAAGAATGGAGAATACGATTGCATTGCAAGAATGGAATGGAATATATCTGACTTGCGTTCACGAGCAACATGCATTTTTCCAAAGGTTGAATGTAAATACATTTCAAGGGCCGTACACAAATTGGCTTCATGTTCTTTTCCTTGCACTAGCTCATACACAATTTTACCTAGTAAAATATCTCGTAATAAATCGTGCAATGTATCTTCTTCGATTAATCCAGGAGGTGGAGCGTCATTTTTTGATTTCAACTCGGGAAGGAGACAATTGGCTTTCTTCGGTGTCACAACTCCGATGGACAAGGGAATCTTTCTAACAATGCGCTCTCCCATTGAATTATATTCCACCTTGAAACGAAATTTATGCATGTCATAATACCGTCGATGTTGCTTTTGTGGCATTGCTTTTTTATTTTGTCATTGGACATAGATACCTTTTGACGAAGTAATGGAACATCCCTTTGTGTCAATGTGGAGCCGTCTCATGCTGATGTGAACGATGAACGATCCTTTTCCATTCCCAAAAACGTCATACAGCTAGTTTGACATCCTTTCTTGTAAAAACAAAGTGAGATTTAAAAACTTTTTAAAAATAATTTTAATCTTACAGTTAGTCATTCTCATGAAACCACTTAACAACCGGATTAGAATAAGCAACTAAGTAAAATCCGGTTTTGAAACATTCCCCATAAGCTTTTCATTTTGATAAGAACATATATGTTTTAAGCGAATTCAGGAGAAGCATGGGCATGGGGCATCATTTTCTGTGTTTTGTGTGGACGAAGATGGTTTTCAATGTCACTATTGGAGCTTTCGGCTCCACAACTGTCATCGTCTTCTGTGATTTTTCTCTTGAGTACGGCGGTGGGACTGAAATTAGTATCAGGACTCACCGTATTACTAGACTGACTCCCATCCAACGAATGAATGCTGAAGGAGGAGTTTGGGGTATTTGTGGTGTTGTGAAATAAACCATGTGGATGTTCATCATCTGCAGAAACGGCTGGGGCCAGGGCCAAATCAGAGGCGTGTTCGGGAGAAGATACGGGTGCATTGTCTCCATGCAATCTAGCCCAAAATTGCTCAAAGAAAACCTTGCGAGAACCATACTTGGGTCTACTTTCGTACCTGTTCGTGACTCTATCCTTGGCAAGTTTATCCAACCAATCCTGTTCCTTCTTCAAGGAAGTAACTGTATTTTTGATGTTTGAAGGCATGGCACGACACTTTTGCGCGATATGCTTTGCAATCGTCGCAGAAGTCGTTGTCTGACTGAGAGATCGAATCGTTTGAGGGAAGTAACGCCCCTTGCCAGGTTCGCCACCACAGTATTTGCAACATAGACCCAAGAAACCCACGTCTCTGGCTTTATAGACTCCAGTACGATCACTCTCTACAAGTTCGCAAGGGCGAAGTTGAGCCATGGATAGAAATAGATAATCAGGTACGTAATTTCTATCATCAAGCTTCACAAGGTCCGTATCTCCCATGAGTTCTTTCATCTGCTCATCGGATAAGTCAAGGAACGATGGCTCGGGAGTACTACTGGAGGCCACAGAATGAGAGCCACTATTGGCTATTGGGTATGGTTGAACCATTGGGTAAGGGTATTGGCGATGAGTCTGCTGCGGATAGTTTTTCGAGACGACATTCTTTTTAGAATGGTGGTTGTTGACGTGAACGGACGGATTGCCCTGGTTCGGGCCGAGGTGAAAGTGACCAGAGGGATTGGAGTTGGCGACCGGTGGTGGGTGACCTCTATCAAAACTGACGGCTCTTAAGTTCGAATACATGTCGTAATGGTTGCCGTTGGGGCCTGAAGTGGATGGGTTACTACGAGAGGCAGTGTGAAGCTGCTGAGGGACGACGACGGCACCGCCGTGGGACGCTGTATGATTTCGGTTAAACATGCTGTTGTAGTTCAAATGACTGAGTGACTTTGCTGAGGCAATCTCAACACTATTCATATCCGAGGCAGATGAGTGTGAATGTTGTGCATTAGCAATGGTCGTAGATTTGGACATGTCGGAAGTGATTTGAGTTCTTCCAACGGTCTTCTGATCGACCACGTTCGCACGGAGGCTCATGAGGTTCTCGATCACCGCAAGCTCCAATTCGGAGTTACTGGATAGTAATTGGTCTTCCATTGTGTATCTATTCTGTGTGATGGGTGATTCAATTCGACTGTTTGTTGGTGGCGAAATGAACAAACTGCTTCGATCAAAAACAATGGGTGATATTTCGAATGATGATATGTGCCGGGAAAGATGAGAGATCAATGAATGAAACGGTCGGGGTTTTACCCTAACCCTATCGAGGGGCAATTGTAAATTGGAACACATATTTCAAAAATGGTGCAACAGCGCGGGTAATCGTGATAGATGTCAAAAGGGAGAAACGAAGTATTTTCGTAATGAGTAATCGGTGATTTGAAAAGAAACCTCTTGTTGGCGCCTTTTTTATCCCCACTCCCATCACCATTCGTTCAATTAGATATCGTACACTCGAACATACAACATACATCACATATTCCATTTTCATATCCCATTTAGTATACACTTACAATGTCAAACAAGAAAAAGGCACACAAAAGAAAAAGAATCAGTAAACACATCTTAAAGGCACAAGAACGACAAAAGGAAGAACAAGAAGAAGGAGACACCGAACAAGTCCATAACACTGCTACGACAAAGCTCAAGAAGAAAAAACGTGTACCAAACTCTAAAGTCAAAGATCCAAAAGAGGCACAAGAATATTTATCAAACTGGAACCTTAGAGAGAAAGGATCAGAATGGAAATTTAATAAGAATACTCAGAGTTGGATCTTTCGACATATGTACGATAGTAACAAAATTCCTAAAGCTAGTTTCAACATACTCTTGGAGTACATAGCTGGATTGCAAGGGTCTACTTGTGACTGGGTTAAAAAAGAAGCCACTCGAAAAGCGCTGCGGTATAAGGAATGGGAAAAACAGAATACTGATAAGGAGGGAGAAAAGGACACACAGAAAGCGACGGAGGAATCCAAGCAAAATGATGATAATGATGACGATCAGAAAGAGGATGATAAACGATTCATGTCATTGAGTGATCATGATAAACGGAAAGAATACAAACGGTGTAGGAAAGTTCTTGATCAGATGAAGATGATAGAGTCCACCGGATAAATGTTATTGAAGTACATGCATCTGATTCTCGTTCGAAAGCCTACCGTCAGTCGTCAGTATTATTTCAATATATATTGAGAAAAACATGTCTTGACACAAAATCTATTTACAATCCTGCATGGCAGTCTCATTTCAAAATATAGTAAGTCCTTCAGCATTTCCAATCACTCTCACCATGCGTCCATACTTGCGACAGAGAGTCATCCGTCCCGTCTTTTATCTCAAGATGATCCACATATTCTACATTCTTTGAGCCCACCCTTGAAGTTGAGCGAACTTCAGTGAGTTCCTTCATGGGCAGGGTTCAGGATGTGGGAGGATGTACTTCGGGGTTTTTGACATTGTGGCGATTTCAATGGTGATTTACTCTTACTAATGGGCGCAAGAAGAAATTGCACGACATCCTTTGAGGAAGTATGTCTCCTTTTATGAGATTTTTGCTTAATTATGGTTGTCGACATTTTATGTTTCATGGAACAATTTAGGCTTGGTGTGTCTATTGATCGATGTGTATCTAACCAAAATTCTCACTATTATTGATAGGAAGCATTTCGAAGCGTAAACATTTGTTCTTGATGAAACAGAATGAATCTGCACTCTGCCCTGCTGGCAAGAGTCACAATCCATGCATGGCTTCGATCAAATCTGTGTTGGGATATGTCACGAATGTTTGTGAAAATGGTTTCTATAGAATACTCCAGAGACAATCTATTTCAAAACTATAACTATTCTTTTCTTACAACTTCTTATAATTGTACTAGGATAAGCTACCATACATACAAGACATCTGTCACACATCCGTTTTTATGTGATGGTATGTCTACGAGTTCTTTTAAATGGTTGAGAAGGAGTTGGTTTAAAACCAGCATCTGGATCATTGACATCTGGCATGTCCATATCCATTTCATTACCTTCGGAAACCGGCATTAATGATGGGGATGTGCCTGATGTTTGTTCTACTTCCCTCTTCACGAATCTCCCTTTTACTCTCATACGTCTATCTGCAAGATTCTTTCTACAGTTGTAACGAATCTTTTTGTTCCATACTCTTCTATTTCTTTTACTCTGAAATCTGGCGATGATGGCTGCACGCTCTGCAGGTGTGTAAATTCCAATTCTCCCATTCCTGTTGTAAATCTAGAAAAAGATCGAGGATAACATTAGATTTGTTCTTTCAATTATTCTACAAATGGTCAAAGATATTGATACATATATCAAGCACATACCTCTTTGTATTTCTCAAACAAATGTGGAAAGACAAAATCACCCTTTTCAAGTCCAGACTCCAATGACAAGTCCTCAAACAATCTATTCCTCGCCCGCTGCAGCAGTTCTGCAGGACCCAAATTAGCTTCATCTTCTTCGGATGATTCTTCTGTTACTTCATCCTCTTCGTCATTCTCTTCTCCTCCTTCTTCCTGCTGAAGCTTCTTCCAGGTTTTTTTCCCTTTCCTCTGACTGCTTTTCTTTCCTACAGCAGGAAAGTCATCTACTGTATGAGGACTGGTTCCAATATACTTTTCATCGCCTTGATTGTACTCAGGACGGGAGGTTAGACTAAAGTCAGTAAACCCATATCTTGTTGTAGTTGGTTCAGATTCCAACATTAATTTCTCATGAGCCTCACACGCATCATTGGCGTTTTGCAACTCTTCTTCCAAGATGGTCGAGGGCAATAGAAAATGCATCCTAGACGAGGAGCGATTCTGATAAAGAGAATCCCATTTCTCCATTCCTTCTGGATTACTCGCAGATCTCATTCTACCCTTTCGAACTCTTGGTGGTGGAGGAGGCATGCTATCACGATCGTCGTCGACAAACGATGACGATAGTTCGCTGGCCCTAGAGGCCAACAATGCAAGGGCGTCCAAACCAGAAGAAGCTCTTTGACGCGTTAACTTGGTGGACTCAGTATTTAAGGGTTCATTCCAAGAAATGCTGCTGTACTTGGAAGGACTGGGATTTGAGAAACCATGTGGTACTCGGTTGGTTGATGAACTTGTCATTTTTGAATCGTATATAGATCTGTTATGGAATGCATTAGAACTAGCGCTCAATAGTGCATGAGCTGCATCTAACCTTGTTAATGTGTCATCTCTATGTGGTACAGTGGTTGTCGCCATGATTATTTCAACGTGTTGGATCTTTTCCCTATGGAGGTGAAAAAGTTCTGTTTGCAAATGTGTCAAAGAATCTGTGTGCATCGATCGATGATCGAGAAAGACGTCTCGGAATTTTTTTCTCTTCCTGCGTTTTCTTGTTGAAGTCTGTGTGTCTATCTGACGTGTGTTGAGATGGTTTTGGCGCCACAATTTCAATGTGTTTTTGGCGCGGGGGCGGGTTCGGTGTTGAAGTTGAAGTTGAGTGCAGGTTTAGGGTTATGCCCCTTCTGGACGTAAGTAATAGCATGTAGCATGTAGCATTGTTATATCATCATCCTTGATTATTCGCTATACACAGTAAGTAGATACTCGTTTTGATAACTTGAAACACTAAGATTCATGACAACATTGCCATACACAAATGAATTAAAGGGAGTCTTTTCCCATACCAAAGCAGAGGAAATCATCGCTCAAGTAGTCGGAACAGTACAAAGGCATGAACTTCTGATCGAATCATTGAACAATGACAAACAAATCAAGGAAAAGGAAAGGATCGATTCTCAGTTACAAGTGAAATGTATAGAACAGAGATTGGATGATCTTTTGAAAAAGCAAAAAGAATTCGAGGAAACTGCAGTTTTGAATCGAAAGATGCATGCCAAAATTTTGAATTCACTTACGAATGTTGTTTCGATTCAAGATACACGCGATTTGATTGCCACAGAATCAAAATCTTTAGAAGAAAAATTGGATGGACTCAAACAAGAGTTATCGGTGAAAAATGATGAGATGAATCTCCTAAGAGCAGATATGAAGAAAGAAGTAGAGGAAGGTTTGTTCAAAAGTTTATCGGTAGAAGCATCCTCCATGGAAAAGTACGCAGAGATATTGAAGACAATTTCTACTTTGGAAACATTACTGCGGAAAGAATTAGATAACGGTACCAACGCTCTAAAAGAGGATATTTCCAAATGTGTAAAACGTGCCGATATGGATCAACTGAGTCTCAAAGTAGAAGAATTATCTTCGTCGTCTCTTTCGGAGGATGCCATCAAGGAGATTGTTCAACTTGAGACAATCTTACACCGCATTGGAAATTGCGAAGAGCATTCAAATACATTATTTGCAGCTCATGAGACCCTCGCCAAACATATCACTCGCAGATTAGATAAGATGCAAGGGTTGAATGACTCCACGAGAAATAATTTGGACACATGCACAACTAGCCTTCGAAAAGAACTTTCATGTAAGGCTACAAAGGCTGATTTGAAGGCGATACAGATCCATGTGAATCAACTTCAGAAAGATCTTGCAATAGCTAGTAAAAAGGTTGATATTGCAGCTCAATTTATAGCATTGTATGGTGAAGAAGAGAGTGAAAATGAGAGCAACGAAAACTAGAGATGACTGTATGATGTAGTTCCTAAAATTCATTTATTATCGAACGGTAACTGAAAGCTTCTTCTTCCATTTGCTCCATAGTCCGATCTTTACGATCATTATCATCTGGAACATCTAATTCTACAGATTGCTTCTTTTTCTCTTTCGATAAATCAATGGTTGGTGCCCAATCTTGAAGTTCGTCATAGACGTCATCATTTCTTTCAAAATCACCCTCCTTCCTTGGTAAAATGTGGACATGTACATGTGGTACACTT
>Ga0213868_10003377_pt1 | contig 14902 bp, 14 predicted proteins | sample PICome_9_FD_160087 | JGI IMG/M metagenome (GOLD analysis project Ga0213868, IMG submission 160087) | Coastal seawater microbial communities near Pivers Island, North Carolina, United States - PICO127 | ecosystem: Environmental > Aquatic > Marine > Coastal | place: USA: North Carolina...
AGAGAACTCCCGTGAAGACGTACAAAATAGGTGGAAGAACGAACCCGAAAATTCGCATCATCACGGGGTTTGAGCATTACCGGATTCGCACCCGATTGGCAAGCTTTGACCCAAGATCATGTTGCAGAGCGTGTCCGCACTGCAACCACTTGTGTTTACTCGCCCGCAGGGACCAGTGGCGCATCAGCCGATGACGGGGGCAGCAAGCTGTCACCCAGATCAGGCACTTCGACACCTTCGGCTGCGGATGGGTTAAAGCGGTCAGCGACGGATGATCCTGCTGAATTGCTTGCTGAAATCAATGTCAGCGCAATCGACGTGCAGATGAACGCGACCGCGAGAATCCAAGTAAACTTGCTCATCGCGGTTGGTGCTGGGCGGCTGCCCGAGGCACCGCCGCCGCCGCCCATGCCAAGACCGCCACCCTCAGAGCGCTGCAAAAGCACAGTACCGATCAAGCTAAGTGCTAAAATCAGATGAACAATGAGGACGACATTTTCCATTAAGGGGCCTTTCGGGGCGTTCGCGAACACGCGGTATCTAAAAGCTGCAACGCCATCCCGCAACCCCCCAAACCCCTTTAGAGGTCGGGTTATTCATCGATATCGTCTACATCGGTCTGTCCTGTCAGGCGGCGGCGTACGATTGACCATGAAAGTCCGACAGCCAAAACGATCGAAAGGGCCACGATTCCGATCCATGTGTTCACAGTTGGGTTGTCCAGACTGATGAAGCCCTGATCAAACAAGACCCATAACAACGTGCCCACAACCGCCAAAATAAGGACCATCCCGAAGATTCCGATCGACCGAAGTGTCGCGCGCAAATAAATGATGTAGCCGACCCCCAGGATCAGCCCCAGTAACACGGCCATGGACAGGTTAGTGTCCGCATTTGCCATGCTCCAGCGTACATAATTCCACTCTGTCGGATTATAAGTTGCCGCCAGCAGCACGAATGCAAAGACCCAACGTATGACGAAACCCATGATATGCCTCACTTCTTTGTGGTGTTGGCACAATGCTTGGTCGCACCCTTCGTGTCCAGTCAGGCATTTTGCGGTTTCCCAAGCGGCAGCGCGTCGATATAGGGGGCACGCAATCTTTGAGGAATAGAATCTTATGGCAAACGTTGTGGTCGTCGGTGCCCAGTGGGGCGATGAAGGCAAAGGCAAGATCGTTGATTGGCTTTCAGAACGTGCTGATGTGATCGCGCGCTTTCAAGGTGGTCACAATGCTGGCCATACGCTGGTCATTGATGGCGAGGTCTTTAAGCTGAACGCGCTGCCTTCGGGTGTGGTGCGCGGTGGCAAGCTTTCGGTCATTGGCAACGGTGTTGTGCTGGACCCCTGGCATCTGGTCAAAGAGATCGCCTCGATCCGTAAACAAGGCGTTGAGATCACGCCAGAGACGCTCATGATTGCAGAAAATACACCGCTGATTCTGCCGATCCACGGCGAATTGGACCGCGCCCGTGAAGAAGCGTCCAGCAAAGGCACCAAGATCGGCACGACCGGTCGCGGTATCGGGCCTGCCTATGAAGATAAGGTCGGTCGCCGGTCTGTACGTGTGGCCGATTTGGCGGATTCGGCGACATTAGAAGCGCGCGTTGACCGTGCTTTGCAGCACCACGATCCGCTGCGCCGCGGCTTGGGTATTGAACCAGTTGACCGTGATGCGCTGGTGGCACAGCTCAAGGATATTGCAGCAGAAATTCTGCCCTATGCGGCGCCTGTTTGGAAAGTGCTCAACGAAAAGCGCAAAGCCGGTAAGCGGATTTTGTTTGAAGGCGCACAGGGTGCATTGCTGGATATCGATTTCGGCACCTATCCGTTCGTGACATCTTCCAATGTGATCGCGGGGCAGGCCGCAACTGGTGTGGGCCTTGGCCCAAATGCCATCGATTATGTGCTTGGAATCGTGAAAGCGTACACAACGCGCGTTGGCGAAGGCCCGTTCCCGACCGAGTTGGACGATGACGACGGCAACCGCCTTGGCACGCGTGGGCATGAATTCGGAACTGTCACCGGGCGCAAGCGGCGCTGTGGTTGGTTTGATGCAGCATTGGTTCGGCAAACCTGCGCGACATCGGGTGTAACTGGTATCTCACTGACTAAACTCGACGTGTTGGACGGGTTCGAGAAACTGAAAATTTGTGTGGGGTACGACCTCGACGGCAAAACACTTGATTACCTGCCAACCGCTGCCGATCAACAAGCCCGCTGCAAACCGATCTATGAAGAGATTGATGGATGGTCTGAATCAACTGAAGGTGCGCGTTCTTGGGCTGAATTGCCTGCTCAGGCGATCAAATATGTGCGTCGCATCGAAGAGTTGATCGATTGCCCCGTCGCGCTAGTTTCCACCTCACCGGAAAGAGAAGACACCATTTTGGTGACTGATCCCTTCGTAGATTGAGGTGAAATGACTTATAAAGCACGCAAACGGCTCGCACTTTTTATCCTCGTGGTAGGGCTGCCGATCTATATGATCGTGGCCGCAACAGTGATGAGCCGGATGATGAATGCCGAAGTGCGCTTTCCGATGCCGATCGAGTTTTTCATCTATGTATTGCTGGGGATTGGATGGGCATTTCCGCTCAAATGGGTGTTCAAAGGGATCGGACAGGTCGATCCAGACGAGAATAATCAGACGTAGAAAAGGCGGGGAATGTCCCCGCCTTTTTTCATTCTTCTGGGCTGCGCTTAGTAGCGTGCCGCTTGATTGCCGCTTGGCTTGAACCGCGTGTTTTCAGCAATTTGAAAGCGGCCATTGTTTAGTTTGATGATCCGTGACTGGCGCAACAAGCGTCCAAAAGACCGCAACCCGTCTTCACGCGTCACTTCATCGTCTGTCGCGGATTGCACGACTTTCATTACTTGCGGGCGTGAAAAATCATCTTCGCCTTCGACAAACGCCAGATAAGCACCCGCCGCCTCCAGCTTATCGACAAGGTCTTTGGCACCCTGCTGGCGTGCAAAATCAGCAAATGTCTGGGCTGTGGCTTCGTTCGATTTGGCTTTGGTGGTTTCGGCAATTTCGCGCAAACGTGCGGCTGCTTCCGTTAGCGGGGCGACTTCGCGCAAGCTGCTTTGTGGTGCTTCATTGACTGGCTCGACCAGCTTAAGCGGCGGAAGCGCCGTCCCGTCAGTGCTTCCGGTACCTTCAAGCGCGCCAAGATCGTCGCGGAACATCGCACTTACATCACGTGATTTTGCGCCTGAGTCGCCCATTTGGCGGGCCGCCTCTGTCGCAGCAACCGCTGCCTTAAGCTGCGCAATTGCATCGCGCCCGTCGCGGGTTTCTTGCAAGTCAAGTTGCACGTCGGTCTTCATCAAAATGCGGCTCATCGCGTCTTCGACAGTGCGCGGCAGTCCGTGACGGGCTAGCTCATTTCCTGGGCGGGCCGCGATTTCGCGTTCGATTTTCGCAACTTCTTCATGCAGGTCAAAGTCTTCGTCTTCATCTTCTTCGTCCGCATCTGTGATCGGCTGATGGCGTGTCGTCAAAAGCAGTGGCTGTTCGATACGCTCTGGACGCAGAGGTGCGACGTTTTCTGCAGCAACGTCGTTTGCCGCGTCTACATCGCTGTATTGTGCGTCGTCCGCATCTTCGGCATCGGTGTCTTGCGCCATTTTTTCTTCAACGCCATCATCTTCAGCGATATCATCCTCGACGCCGTCATCTTCAACGATATCCTTTGTCGCGATTTTGTCTTCCACGATAGTTTCAAACGCGTCGTCTGGTTCGTCGATGATCAGTTCTTCTTCACCAAGCGCTAAAGGTTCGCTAGCAGCGGTCGCCGGAGGTTCAAGCTGCGCGTCGGCATCCATCAGTTCAGAGTTGCGTTTGGCCAATTCAGCAAGCCGCTGCGCCAGTGGGTTCACTGCCTTTGGCGTTTCTTTCACATCGTCTTCGGTCAGGTCTTCGGCATATGTATCATCACGCGCTGGCGGCGCACCACGGCCTACGACTGCGCGGATACGCTGCAATCGATCGGCTGCACTGGTTTCGCCTTCGTCAAGCGTTGGTGCATCCATGGTGGCGACTGCCGCGACTGCAAAGTCGTCAGTGCCGGCATCGTCTTCAGTATCAGTTCCATCGGTATCATCCGCGTCTGCGGTTGTGTCCATGAACGCCGGTGCGGGCGCCTCTGGGATGTCGTCCATCATCGCATCGTCGAAGGATGTTTCTTCGACTTCATCCATGACTGCGTCGTCTTCTGTTACATCTTCAGAGAATACATTTTTATGGGTCTCTTCTTGGATGGCGACATCGTCCAGTGTATTATCAGCGTCAGCAGCATCAGCAGCTTCTGTATCCGGAGCTTCGTCCTCGGTCATCACCCGCAGGCTGACGCCATTTTCACTCTCTTCGATCGCAACTTTGCCAGACGTCTGCTGGGCCGTAAGCCGCGCAAGTATGTCCAAATCGGGCACAACAGGCGCCTGATCCGTAAACAGGTCATGCCCAGCAAGGTCGTGGAAATACCCGACGACAGATTTCATCGTCTCGACGGTGTCATCGAATCCTTCCAAACGGCAGGAAAAGTTTCCGTAGGTCACATCCAGGATTTTATTGCTCTCGCCCATGCGTTACTGCTTTCTAGGTTATCAGCGGTCACCCGCTGGACAAATTTGAACTGCTCAGTCGATGATATCACACGCTATGTTCAGGCTTATTTTGTGGCCCTTTTAGGGAATGTTTGTGAATTGAGGTACAATAAGTGTCTAGCGAAATCATTGTTTCAAGCGAAAAACCGCTGTGTCTGGTCGGCGGGGCCGTTGCGGCGACCTCTGAAATACTTGATATTTCACAGTGGGTTGACGGATTTGTTGCCGTTGACTCTGGGGCTGATGCCTTGCTTGCTGCAGGTATAGAACCTGCTGTTGTGGTCGGCGATCTAGATAGCCTTTCTGCGCAATCACGCGCCTCATTTGCGGATAGGCTGCACGAAATTAAGGAACAATCGACCACTGATTTTGAAAAAGCGCTGACTCGAGTGGCTTCTCCTGCCTTAATTGCGCTTGGATTTACGGGCGGGCGGATGGACCATATTCTGTCGGTTCTCAGTGTCATGGTCCGCTATCCGGACAAACCGGTGATTTTGGCTGACGCACATGATGTTAGCTTTCTGGTATCAGGCAGAAAGATAGCGTTTGAATTACCCAAAGGGACCCGTGTTTCCCTAATGCCTGTCGTTGATACAACGGTTAGTTTGGACGGTGTCGTCTGGCCGTTTTCACAAAGGCTCATGGCAATGAGTGGTTTCACCAGCCCGTCAAACGCGGGTTTGGGTGGCGACGTTGTGGTAAGGGCAGACGCAGCCGTTCTCGTTACCCTGCCGCGGGCACATCTTGCGACAGCTTTGAAAGCCGTTGCTCGCGGATGATAATGTAAAGCCCTGCTGCAACTGTGATGCAGATGCCAATCGCGGCCAGTCCGTTGGGGAGGTCTGAAAAGATCAGCCAGCCGATCGCCGTGCCAAAGGGGATTTCAAGATATTGCATCGGAGCGACAGTTGACGCGGGTGCAAAACGGAGGCTCCAAGTCATGAAAAGATGCGCCAAAGTGCCCAGTATCCCAAGCCCTGCCAGCAACACCCATGTCGCGGGCTGCAGATTGAAATTGAAATCACCAACTATGTTCGGAAAGATTGCAAAGACCAAAATCAGAATGATCGAAGCTTGGATGCCGCTGACTGCTTGCAGCTTTATCGGGTCCATCGCGCGCGCGATTTTACGCGTCACCATCATGAATAATGAAAACACAACCGCAACTCCAAGCGGATAAAGTGCGGGATAACCCACCTCTGCAAAATTGGGTTGGATGACCAGAAGTGTACCGATGAAACCGACAGCGCAGGCACCCATGCGGTGGATGCCGACCTGTTCGCCCATCACGAAATACCCAAGCAGCAACATGATAAAGGGCATGACAAAGGCAATCGCAAGTGTGTCTGCCAATGGCAAGTATTGCAGGGCGGTGAACATCAGACCAATGCCCAAAATATGCAGAACCGTCCGCACGAGCGTCCACATCAGGATGCCTTTGGGCAGGCGCAAGTTTTGCCCCTTTAGCAGCACGAGGGGCAACAGGATCACGGCCTGAATACCAAACCGCACAAAGATCAAAACACCAAGTGCCACAGCACCGCCAAGCAGTTTCGCGATGCTATCCCCTAATGGGGCTAGGACACAAAACGCCAGCATCAGCATAACGCCTAGAAAGGGGCGATCGTCATTCATGCAGTAACCTTAGCAGTTCGGCACATTTACAGCGAGGCCGCCAAGGGCAGTTTCTTTGTATTTCTCGCTCATGTCCACGCCGGTTTGGCGCATCGTTTCAATCGCTACATCAAGCGATACCAAATGCACGCCGTCTCCGCGCAACGCCAATGACGCGGCTGAAACGGCCTTGATCGCACCCATCCCGTTGCGTTCGATGCACGGTACTTGGACAAGGCCTTTGACCGGATCACAGGTCATGCCAAGATGATGCTCTAGGGCGATTTCGGCAGCATTTTCAATTTGTTCTGGTGTTCCACCCAAGACAGCGGCCAGACCTGCGGCGGCCATCGCAGCGGCACTGCCAACTTCGGCCTGACACCCACATTCCGCACCCGAGATCGAGGCGTTGAATTTGATCAATCCGCCAATGGCGGCGGCGGTTAACAAGAACTCATCGACGCGCGCAGAGGTCGCACCCGGCACATGATCTAGCCAATACCGTATCGTCGCAGGGATGACCCCCGCCGCACCATTTGTCGGGGCTGTCACAACTTGACCGCCAGCGGCGTTTTCTTCGTTCACCGCCATCGCATAAGTAATCATGAAATCATTGATCGTATGCGGTGCGGTCAGGTTCATGCCGCGTTCGGCCTGCAGCGCGTCATAGATACCCTTGGCCCGTCTGCGCACGAACAATCCTCCGGGCAGGATGCCATCGGTGTGCAAACCACGTTCAATACAGTTGTTCATGACCTCCCAAACACGCGCTAGGCCACGTTCCAGATCAGGGCTGGCGATCCGCGACAACTCATTCGTCTGCTTCATTTGGGCAATCGTTTTGCCTGACATCGCGGCCATATCCAGCATCTCTTGGGCTGATTTGAACGGGAAAGGGACGGGTGCGCCAGTATCGGTGTCCTTTCCTGCAGCAAGCTCTGCGTCGGTTAATACAAAGCCACCGCCAATGGAATAATAGGTGACTTGTGTGATGACATCGCCTTGCGCGTCCGTGCCGCGCAATACCATGCCGTTGGCATGGCCGGGCAGGGCGGGGCCATAATCAAAAACAAGATCGTCTTTGTGGTGAAATTTTAGCGTGCCAAGTCCATCGGGTGAGACGGTGTTTTCGTCCGCAATACGGACCATTTCTGCATCGGCTTTGGCGGCGTCATAGTCGTCTGCACGAAAGCCCGCCAAACCCAGGGTCACCGCGCGGTCGGTCGCATGTCCGACACCCGTAAAGGCCAAGCTGCCATGCAAGGATGCTTGGACGCCAGCGACCTTGAAGGGCTGCGCGCGCAAGTGATCCAAGAACCGTGCCGCCGCAACCATTGGCCCTATTGTATGAGAAGAAGACGGGCCGACGCCCACTTTGAACATGTCAAAAACGGATAAAAACATGAAAGGCGGCCTTTTGATCAGGACAGATTTGCGACGTTGATTCAACCCTAGCCGATCCGTGCCATTCATCGCCCGCTAAATGCGACCCTTCGCTGAAATAATGCGCAAGGAGATGTTGTGGAAATTGGGGCCTCGCGCCTGACTGCGATCTTGCCTATAACACGGCTAGATCAAAAGCGGAGTGGTGTGATGACCAGTGAATTGACCCCAATCGATATGGCGAAATTTGTCGCAGCAAAGCAAGCGACCGAATACGTCGAATCCGGTATGAAGGTTGGACTTGGCACCGGATCAACCGCTGCTTGGCTGGTGCAATGCTTGGGCGAAATGGTGCGCGATGAAGGCCTCAAGATCAAAGGTGTGCCAACATCTAACCAAACGGCGGAACTTGCCCGCGAAGTCGGCATCGATGTGATCACTTTGGAAGAAGCAAAGTGGCTTGATGTGACGATCGACGGAACGGATGAATATGACAGCCAGCTGACCCTGATTAAAGGTGGCGGTGGCGCGCATTTGCGCGAAAAGATCGTCGCGACTGCCAGTGACCGCATGATCGTGATCGCGGATGCCACCAAAAAGGTCGACACGCTGGGCGCATTTCCACTGCCGGTCGAGGTGATCCCGTTTGGTTTGCCCGTCACCCAGAACCTGATCGAAGAAACACTGACAGGCATGGATGTGCTGGGCCGGGATATCACGATGCGCATGCGCGACGGCAAGCCGTTTATCACCGACGAAGGCAACATGATCCTTGATCTGCACCTAAAGCATATAGGCAATCCAAGGCAGTTGGCGCTTGTGCTGAACCAGATCCCGGGTGTCGTCGAAAATGGGTTGTTTATCGATATCTGCGACGTCGTGATTGTGGGTCACGGTGACGGCAAAGTGACTGTGCGTGACATCACCAACAACACCTCAGAGGTTGTACGATACGATGTGCGTGACGATGATAATATCTTCGCAGGCATTGCGGACTAATTAACGACCATTTCTTGAATAAAGCCGGAGCCCAAATATGACTTTTGATTACGACCTTTTCGTCATTGGCGGTGGTTCTGGCGGGGTGCGCGCGGCGCGCGTTGCTTCGGCGACTGGCGCAAAAGTGGCACTTGCCGAAGAATACCGCATGGGCGGCACCTGCGTTATTCGTGGCTGTGTTCCCAAGAAACTGATGGTCTTTGCGTCCGGTTATTCGGAAATGTTCGATGATGCCCGCGCTTACGGGTGGGATGTGACCGAAGGGCCGTTCAATTGGCCGCGGTTCCGTGTGCATATGCATAAAGAACTGGACCGCCTCGAAGGTATTTATCGCAAGCTGCTGGATGGCTCCAATGTTGAGATATTTGATGCCCGCGCGTCCCTCAAAGACCCGCACACTGTAATTTTGTCGACTGGCCAAGAGGTCAGCGCAAAGCACATTCTGGTGGCCACTGGTGGACGCCCTGTTGTGCCTGACATGCCCGGATCAGAACTTGGGATCACCTCGAACGAGATTTTCTTGCTGGATGAAATGCCTAAGTCGATTTTGATCATTGGTGGCGGGTATATCGCGTCCGAGTTCGCGGGTATCTTGAACGGTTTGGGCGTTGAAGTGACGCAATTCTACCGTGGCGCACAAATCCTGCGCGGCTTTGACGACGAAGCCCGTGGGCTTGTTGCCGAAGGTATGCGCGCCAAGGGTGTTGATCTGCATTTGGGTACAAATATCGTCGAAATGCGGGCCGCAACCAAAGACGACCTGAAAGGTTTGACCGAAGGCGTGCCGATGGAAGACGGCCATCCAGCCGTTGTTCCCCATAAAAGCGCGGGCCACGGTATTTGGGTGAAAGCCACAAATGGCACGGAAAAAGTCTATGATCAGGTGATGTTTGCGACAGGCCGTGCGCCAAATACAGATGGCATGGGACTAGAGGATGCAGGTGTAACGGTAGGGCGCAGGGCAGAAATTGTTGTCGATGAATACAGCCAGACGAACATTCCGTCCGTCTATGCGATTGGCGACGTGACCAACCGTGTCCAGCTGACCCCTGTTGCGATCCGCGAAGGCATGGCATTTGTGGAAACGGTATTCAAAGGCAATCCAACCGCAGTAGACCATGAATTGATCCCCTCGGCGGTATTTACGCAGCCTGAATTGGGCACCGTTGGCTTGACGGAAGAACAGGCCCGCGACATTGAACCGGTCGAGATTTATTGCACGTCGTTCAAGCCGATGAACCATGCTTTTGCAGGCCGCGATGATCGCGTTTTGATGAAACTTGTGGTCAGCAAGGCGACCCGCAAAATACTGGGCTGTCATATCGTCGCAGACCATGCGGGCGAAATGATCCAATTGGTGGGCATCGCGGTTAAGATGGGTGCAACCAAAGAAGACTTTGACCGGACCGTTGCCGTCCACCCGACGATGGCAGAAGAACTGGTGACGATGAAGGAACCCGTGCGGAGCGCTTGATTTCGCATGATTAAGACACACATGGCAACAGAACGTTCGCGCACGCGAGCATGACGCAAAGGAAGCATAGGGAAACGATGGCAGGAAATACGGGTGGCCCATGGGGCGGCGGTGGAAACAATGGTTCAGGCGGGGGTGACGACGACAACCGCGGAAACGGTGGTCGTAAACCGAACAATGATGGGCCTGGCATCCCCGAGATCGATGATCTGGTGAACAAAGGCCGCGAACAACTGCGCGTCCTAATGGGCGGTGGCGGGGACGGCAAAGGCCGGATCGGCGGCGGCGGTGGCGGCGAAGGTCCGCAAATGACACGGGGCACGGTTGGCCTTGGTCTTTTGGCGGCTCTTGGCCTTTGGCTTTATGCGTCGTTCTATACAGTCCGCCCAGAAGAACGCTCGGTCGAGTTGTTCTTGGGCGAATTCTACGCTGTCGGTGAATCCGGTCTGAACTTTGCGCCTTGGCCAGTTGTGTCACGTGAAATTCTTGCCGTTACAACAGAGCGGAACATCGACATCGGTGTCAGTCGCTCTGGCAGTGATGCAGGTTTGATGCTGACCGGTGACGAAAACATCGTGGATATCGATTTCCAAGTTGTTTGGAACATCACCGATCCGCAATTGTATCTTTTCAACCTTGCTGATCCGCCGCAAACCATTGCGGCAACTGCTGAATCCGCGATGCGCGAGATTATTTCGCAGTCTGAACTTGCACCGATCCTGAACCGGGACCGTGGCGCAATTGCAGACCGTTTGCGTGATTTGGTTCAATCAACACTTGATAGCTACGACAGTGGCGTGAACATCATTCGTGTGAACTTTGACAAAGCTGACCCACCGGAGCCGGTTATTGCCTCGTTCCGCGCGGTTCAGGATGCTGAACAAGAACGTGACCGTGTGCAGAACGTCGCTGACGCCTATGCAAACCAAGTTGTTGCCGAAGCACGTGGTCAAGCAGCACAAATCCTAGAGCAAGCCGAAGGTTACCGCGCCCGTGTGGTCAACGAAGCCGAAGGTGAAGCCAGCCGCTTCTCTGCTGTTTTGGCAGAATATGAAAAGGCACCAGAAGTAACGCGCAAGCGTCTTTATCTGGAAACAATGGAGGGTGTGCTTGGCGGTGTCGACATCATCTTGCTTGACGATGCTGATGGTGGACAAGGCGTTGTACCTTACCTGCCGCTCAATGAGCTGCGCCGCAATTCTAACGGAGGGACTAACTAATGCGTAAAACTGCATTTCTCCTGCCCGCGCTCGCGGTCATCGTCATCGGTGTCATGTCATCGGTATTTATCGTCGACGAACGTCAGAAAGCGCTCGTGCTTCAGTTCGGTCAAATTGTCCGTGTCCAGGAAGAACCGGGTCTGGGTTTCAAAATCCCACTGATCCAAGAGGTCGTGCGCTATGACGACCGCATCCTGAGCCGTGATCTTGATCCGCTGGAAATTACCCCGTCTGACGACCGTCGTTTGGTCGTCGATGCCTTCGCCCGCTACCGGATTGCCGATGTAGAGCAGTTCCGCCGCGCCGTAGGTGCCGGTGGTGAAGAGGCTGCTGCACGTCGTCTGGACAGTATTTTGCGTGCCGAAACGCGCGAAGTTCTGGGTTCTGTGACGTCAAACGACATTCTGTCAGTTGACCGTGCAGCACTGATGCTGCGGATCCGCAACTCTGCGATCGCAGAGGCGACCTCACTGGGTCTGCAAGTTATCGACGTACGTCTGAAGCGGACAGATTTGCCACCAGCAAACCTTAACGCCACCTACGAGCGGATGAAGGCAGAGCGTGATCGCGAAGCCGCAGACGAGCGTGCGCGTGGTAACGAAGCAGCCCAGCGTATTCGTGCGGGTGCAGACCGTACCGTGATCGAATTGGTGTCCGACGCCCAGCGTGTCAGCCAGATCGTTCAGGGTGAGGCCGACGCGCGTCGTAACGAGATCTTTGCAAGCGCGTTTGGTGCCGATCCAGAGTTCTTTGAATTCTACCGCTCAATGACCGCGTATCAGCGGGCTTTGACACCAGGTAATTCTACGATGGTTCTGTCACCAGACAATGAGTTCTTTAACTATCTCAAGTCTGATGTAGGTCGCGTTAGCGAATAATTTTTGACAATGACTTTGTCTCAAAGGGGCTGGCAGAAATGCTGGCCCTTTTTTTTCCGCTCTAAAAGCTGGTATGTTACAATATGCTTCACATGTAATTGAGAAACAGTGCACTAAGATTGCGTTGCACAATTCGCGCCCTACATAGAACATCATACCGTGAAAGGGCGGCCATAACTGCATGCCCGCATTCAAACAAAGGAGATTTGCCCCGTGAAGTCCCAGGCAATCGCAATTCAACAAGACCAGCAGCGCGAGCGACGCCTGCTGATGGCTTTCGTTACTACATTGGCCGTCGCTGTCGCAATGATCTTTGCGCAGGTCGCGCTAGCCAATGCGCAAGACCGTCCGGCAACCTTTGCAGATTTAGCAGAACAGATCAGCCCGTCAGTGGTCAACATCACGACAAGTACAATGATCGCCGGCCGCACCGGCCCACAAGGATTGGTCCCTGACGGATCGCCGTTTGAGGACTTTTTCAACAATCCCGAGCGTGGCGGTCCAGGTGATGGCGCACGTAGATCGTCTGCGCTGGGCTCCGGATTTGTGATCTCTGACGACGGATATATCGTGACGAATAACCACGTCATCGAAGGCGCGGACGAGATTTTGATCGAATTTTTCCCCGGCGGCGAAGCTGGTGTTCCAGCCGAACTGATCGGCACCGATCCGAATACAGATATCGCGGTCCTTAAGGTCGATCTCGAAGATTTGCCTTTCGTGGAATTCGGTGACAGCAACGGCGTTGGCGCCCGCGTTGGTGATTGGGTGATGGCAATGGGCAATCCGCTGGGCCAAGGGTTTTCGGTTTCTGCGGGTATCGTGTCAGCACGCAATCGCGCATTGTCCGGCACTTATGACGACTACATTCAGACGGACGCCGCGATCAACCGCGGTAACTCTGGCGGGCCTCTTTTCAATACAGATGGCGAAGTCATTGGCGTAAACACCGCGATCTTGTCGCCAAATGGTGGCTCTATCGGGATCGGCTTTGCCATGTCCTCTGCGGTCGTTACCAACGTGGTGGACCAGTTGATCGAATTTGGCGAAACCCGCCGCGGTTGGTTGGGCGTGCGCATTCAGGATGTGACGCCTGACATGGTTGACGCTATCGAAGGTCTGGATATGGCGCGCGGCGCGATGGTTACTGATGTACCACCGGGTCCTGCCGAAAATGCCGGTATGATGGCAGGTGACGTGATCTTGGACTTTGACGGTATCGCAATCCAAGATACACGCGAACTTGTGCGTATCGTTGGCAATTCTCCGGTTGGCAAAGAGGTACCTGTTGCGGTTCTGCGTGATGGTGACATGGCTGACTTGACCGTTGTGCTTGGGCGTCGTGAAACGTCTGAAGCGGTCGCATTCCCGGCGTCTTCGCAAGAAGACGAAACGCCTGAACAAACCGAGATTTTGGGCCTGACGCTGTCTGAAATCACACCAGAGCTTACCGATCAGTTTTCGCTTTCCGTTGAAAACGGTCTGGTGATCACGGCGATCAATCCAGAATCCGAGGCAGCTTCCAAAGGCTTGCTCGAAGGTGACGTGATCACTGAAGCCGGCCAAGAAGCGATTATGACAATCGCTGATTTCGAAGCACGGATCGAGGCGGCCTCAGAAGCAGGTCGCAAGTCAATCCTGCTTTTGGTGCGCCGTGGCGGTGATCCACGGTTCGTTGCGCTGGTTCTTGAAGAGTAATCAACGCGAGATACAATTCAAAAGGCGGCCCTTGGGGTCGCCTTTTGTGTGTTTAGGGGCTGGCGAGGATGGGCCAGCTACACTACTTAAAGACCCAAATTGATAGATTCCAAAAGGACAGACTGACATGGCAAAAATTACGTACGTGGAACATGGCGGCAAAGAACATATCGTCGATGTGGCCAATGGGCTGACAGTGATGGAGGGCGCGCGTGACAACGGCATTCCAGGCATTGAGGCCGACTGTGGCGGTGCATGTGCCTGTTCAACCTGCCATGTCTATATTGACGACGCGTGGGTCGAAAAACTGCCTGCCAAAGATCCAATGGAAGCCGACATGCTTGATTTCGCATACGAGCCTGATGAAGTGAAGTCGCGCCTGACCTGCCAGTTGAAGGTCACAGATGCGCTTGATGGCCTGCGTGTGCAGATGCCAGAAAAACAGATTTGATCACGCGCACAATTGCCGTGGTGGCTTTGACGGCCACCACCGCCTGCGCCGAAACGATCGTGTCAGCGCAATACACCGCGCCCACGGATCGCTATGCCCACGGTATTCTGGGCGATGCGATCGAATGGGGCGCGCTTGTTATCACGACCGAAAACGGCACACGTCGCTTTACGCTGTCCCAAGACCGCGTGTTCGAAGATGTGGCACCGCGCCTTGTTGATCTGGACAATGATGGTGCCCCAGAGGTGATCGTGGTTGAAACGCTTGCCGCGAAAGGTGCGCAGTTGGCGATCTATGATGCGAGTGGCAAAATCGCATCTACGCCGCATATCGGGCGCACCAATCGCTGGCTGGCGCCGATCGGCGCTGCGGATCTGGACGGAGATGGCGCCATCGAAATCGCCTATGTCGACCGCCCACATCTGGCAAAAACCTTGCGTGTTTGGCGGTACGAAAGCGGTGCTTTGACACATGTGGCTGATCTTGAGGGGCTCACCAATCACCGCATTGGCGAGACTGACATCGGTGGCGGTATCCGTGACTGCGGTGACGGTCCAGAAATGATCACAGCCA
>Ga0213868_10003380_pt1 | contig 14897 bp, 11 predicted proteins | sample PICome_9_FD_160087 | JGI IMG/M metagenome (GOLD analysis project Ga0213868, IMG submission 160087) | Coastal seawater microbial communities near Pivers Island, North Carolina, United States - PICO127 | ecosystem: Environmental > Aquatic > Marine > Coastal | place: USA: North Carolina...
GTCTCACGCTGCTTTTTCGGTCTTGGCATACGGAGCATTGGGCTTGGCCGCTGTCGCGGGTGTCATGTTTGTTGTGCTGAACAGGCAGTTGAAAGAAGCACACATGACGACGGGTTTGTTTGCCAACCTCCCGCCGGTTCGTGAGCTGAGCAAGGTCGTCAAGCGGCTGCTCTTATTTGGCTTTGCTTTGCTTACCTTGGGTCTTGTGTGTGGCTTGGTGATGGAAAAAACAGGGGTAGCAAACAAACATCTCTACGTTGCTCTGGGGCAATGGCTGGCCTACGCAATTCTTTTACTTGTGGAGTGGCGGCGCGGTATGCCGCCACGAAAGTTGGCAATAGCAGCGGTCGTGCTCTTCGTGCTGTCTCTAATGATTTTCCCGTTAATTAATTAAATGGAATTGATATGCATGGGACTTAATCATGAAACCGCACCTGTTGAAGTGAGGGAGCATTTTGCCGTGCCTGAGCAAGAGCTGGGAGCCAAGGCCAAAGAGCTTACCGGGTTGTCGACGATAGCTGAGGGGGTGGTTATATCCACATGTAACCGTACTGAAATCTACGTTGCAGCTGAAGATCGGCAAACGGGATTGGAGATATTACAGGGACATTTGTCCAGGGGGCATACAAAAGAGGACATGACGCATCTGTATCAAAAATGTGGAGATGATGCTAAACATCACCTCTTTGCCCTGGTGTGCGGGCTTGATTCCATGGTGTTGGGGGAGACCGAAATTTTCGGGCAAGTCAAACACGCCTACAAAAAAGCCCTGGAGGCTGGGGCCACCAAAGGTGTTCTCAATCGCTTATTCCAAAAGTCTTTTGCTGTGGGAAAACGCATTCGCACGAATACGCGTATTCAGGTGGGGGCGACTTCTGTTGGCAATGTGGCAGTTGACCTTGCTGAGAAAATTTTTGGTAAACTTGATGGGAGCCACGTCATGGTCATTGGTGCGGGGGAAACCAGTAGACTCGTTGCCCAGAGCATGATTTCTCGTGGCGCAAGTAAGTTGACCGTGACCAACAGGTCGATCGAGCGAGCCAAATCCTTGGCTGATGAGTTGGAGGGCGATGTTGTTGCTTTTGATGCGTGGGAGGAGACTCTGGTCAATGTGGATGTGGTGGTCTCCTCTACCGGGGCTTCCGAGCCGGTACTGCATGCTGCACAGATCGAGGCAGTTCGGAGAAAGCGCAAGTTTCGCCCCCTGTTTTTGATTGATATTGCAGTGCCGCGCGATATTGAAACACAAGCTGGTGAGATCGAGGAAGTATACCTCTACGATATAGATACACTCCAGCAACTTGCGAGCGAAGCCAGGGAGTCCAGAGCCAAACAGGTCGAACTCTGTGAGCAAATGATTGCAGAGGAGATCAACCAAGCATCATGAAACCACTTTTCGTTGGAACCCGTGGCAGCGCCCTCGCACTCGCCCAGGCGGAGATGACTGAGCAGGCTTTGCAGGCTGCGTTTCCTCAGCGTGAGATCGTTCGCAAGATTATCACGACCACTGGAGACAGACGGACAGATGTCCCTCTCTCAGAGGTGGCCAAGTCTGAGGGAGAGCTCGACAAGGGTGTGTTCACCAAGGAGCTGGAAATAGCCCTTGAAAACGGTGAAATTGATCTCGCAGTGCATAGCATGAAGGATGTTCCCACCGTGCTTGCAGAGCACTTCATCGTGGCGGGGGCACTTGAGCGGGCTCCTTCCCGTGATGTTCTGGTTTGCCGGGAGGCGACAAGTTTGGATGCGTTGAGAGAGGGTGCTACGGTAGCGACAAGTAGTGTGCGCAGGCAGAGGCAGTTGCAGTGGTTGCGTCCCGACATCGAACTTGTAGATATCCGGGGTAATGTGCCAACGCGCTTACAGAAGTTACGTGATCATGATGAGCTGGATGCCATCATGCTTGCTGAGGCAGGCTTGCTGAGGCTGGGTTACGATCTTGATGCTGAGTTGGAAGGTGGTTTGCATGCTTTTGCCCTATCGGCTGATGAATTCATGCCTGCTGCAGGGCAGGGCATTGTGGGATTTGAGATCCGCAAGGGTGATGCCGATGCCCAGACCTGTATCGATAAAATTAATCATCATGAATCGATGCTCCTACTCAGGGCTGAACGCGAGTTTCTACGTTTGCTCGATGCGGGATGCCACACGCCTGTTGGGGTCAATTCATGGCTGGATGGTAAAACCCTGCACATGAAAGCACGGGTCTTTGATGAGCACAGCAACGCCGATCCGGTCGAGGCCGAGGTGAAGGGAAGGGCGAAGAAAGCTGAGAAAGTGGCAAGGAAACTTTTCAAGAGTCTGGAATGAGTGGCATATGTTATCTGGCAGGGGCGGGACCAGGGGATCCTGGTTTGGTAACCTTGAAAGCACGCCAATGTATCGAGCATGCCGATGTGCTTGTTTACGATGCCCTGAGTAGTAGTGAGCTGCTTACCTGGGTGAAGCCTGAGTGTGAAAAAATCGATGTTGGCAAGCGCGCATCTGATCACAAAGTTCCCCAGGATCAAATTAATGACTTGTTAGTCGAGAAAGTAAGCAAGGGGAAGGTGGTTGTCAGGCTGAAGGGCGGGGATCCGATGATCTTTGGCCGAGGTGGAGAGGAGGCAGCGGCACTTGCTGCGGCAGGCTTGAAATTTGAAATTATTCCCGGCATTTCATCTGCTTTTGCGGGGCCTATCTACGCGGGTATCCCGCTAACTCACCGCAATTATGGCTCGCAACTCACCGTTTTTTCCGGGCACGATTCAAATGACAAGTCCTCCAGCGACTTGGATTATGAGCAACTGGCCAAGGCGCCAGGGACGAAAATATTTCTGATGGGAGTAGCGAGGCTTCGTGAGATTACAGCGAAGCTGGTAGAACACGGAGCGAGCTCTGAGACGCCGATAGCGCTGACCAGGTGGGCAACCACCGGTCGACAAAAAACCATCACCGGAACATTGGCCGATATTGCTGATATCGCTGAGAAAGAACAATTCAAGGCTCCCGCTGTGGGAGTCATTGGCAACATTATAAACGAAATGGAAAATATTGATTGGTATGAAAACCGTCCTCTCAAGGGCAAGCGTATTGTGGTTACACGCAGCCAGGAGCAGGCGCCCGAGCTGGTGAATCGACTCGGTGAATTAGGTGCTGATGTCATCGAGTTACCCGTGCTGCGGATCTGTAATCCGGAGAACAAACGTGAGTTTGCCGAACACGTAGCCAATGTGCACACCTATGACTGGCTTGTGTTTAGTAGCACCAATGGGGTGCGACGGTTTTTTGATGCGTTTTATGCGCTCTACAAGGATGCACGTAGCCTGGGGGGAGTGCGTATTGCGGCAGTTGGACCCGGAACCCAGAAGGCCATCGAGGCATATCATTTCGCCGTGGATTTGGTCCCTGAGCGCCATATTGCCGAAGGTCTGCTGGAGGCATTTGAAAATGATTATGACATCGATAGCCAGACCGTTCTTTGGGTGCGGCCTGAAAACGCAAGGCCCGTACTTGCCGACGGCTTGGCCAAGCAGCATGCGATTGTTGACGAGTGTATTGCATACCGCATTGAGCCTGAGACCGATGACCCTACAGGTGCCGCAGAGCGTCTCGCACAGGGGGGCGCTGATGTGATCACCTTTACAAGTTCCTCAACGGCGAGGTATTTTCACGATCTGGGTCTTCCATGGCCTGAAGGCTGTGTAGCGGCCAGCATTGGTCCAATTACTACCGCCAAGCTCAAGGACTTGGGCCAGGATCGCATTGTAGAAGCTCAGGACCACAATATTGAAGGATTAGTGACTGCGATTTTGGAGGAGCTGGCCTGATTTTCCGTTTATTTCTCTTGCATCTCAAGGAATCAGGGGGCATCTTTACTCATGAACCATAGTAACCTTATCAACAAACTAAGGTTTAAGACTTTTGAATATGATCGATATACCAAATGATGCGCCACTCGATGAGGGGCAGAGAAAACAGCTTGATGCTGTATTGGGTGAACTCAATGCGGACCAGCTAAGCTGGTTGGGCAGCTTTGTCAGCGGTCAGTTTTCTGCCACTGGATCCGCTGAAGCACTCACGGTTCTCTATGGAACCGAATCAGGTAATTGCGAGGAATTGGCCAGTCAGCTTTCCAAGCAAGCCAAGCAAAAAGGCTACAAGCCCCGCTTGCTCAACATGGCCGATGCCAGCCTTGCCGACTTGGAGGGCTGTGCCAAGCTCCTGGTAGTGGTTAGCACATGGGGCGATGGCGAGCCGCCTGAGACAGCAGAGCCTTTTTACAAAGAACTCATGAGCGCTGAGGTAGCGCTTAAGGATACCGCTTTCTCAGTATGTGCTCTAGGTGATACCAGTTACGACTTATTTTGCCAAACCGGTAAGGATGTGGATGCCCGTCTCGAAAAGCTCGGTGCTCAGCGAGTTGTTGCACGGGTGGATTGTGATGTTGATTATGATGAATCTTTTTCAGCTTGGAACCAGCTTGTATGGACTGAATTTGGCAGTAGTTCCGCGGTGTCCCATCCGGTTCCGAGTGGTGAGGTCAAGCAGACCGAGTATGGTAAAAAGAATCCCTATCCTGCAGAGGTGATTGAAAACCTGCTGCTCAGCGGATCACGCTCCGCCAAAGAAACCTATCACATAGAATTGTCCCTCGATGGTTCAGGCTTGCAATATGAGCCCGGAGACGTGCTTGCCGTGGTTCCACGCAATGCCGAGGACGTCGTTGCAGAGCTGCTTGCTGCTGGCGGGCTTGATGGTGATGCAGTGGTCGATCTTAAAGGAGTAGGGGAATTATCACTGGTCAACGCCCTGACAAATCAGCTCGATATCACAGGTTTGTCGCGCAAAGTCGCAACTGCCTGGCAGGAGATCAGTGGCTCCGAGGAGTTGGTAGATATATTGTCGTCTGATTCCAAAGAGAAATTTATCGAGTGGAGCCATGGTCGTCAGATTGTTGATTTGCTCGAATCGTTTCCAGCCAAGGAATTGGTTGCGCAGCAGTTCGTTGATATTCTGCGAAAACTGCCGGTGCGTTTGTATTCGATTGCTTCGAGCTTCAAAGTTCACCCGGGAGAAGTGCATTTGACTGTTGCCGCTGTCAGGTATGAGACTCATGGTAAACAGCGCAAGGGAGTTGCCTCTACTTGCCTCGCGGATGATGCACCTAAAGGTAGCAAGGTATCTGTATACACTCACATTAATAAAAACTTCCGCCTGCCGGAGGATAGCAATACTCCTGTGATTATGGTGGGGCCCGGCACGGGCATTGCGCCGTTTCGTGCTTTCGTGGAGCAGCGCGCTGCTGAAGAGACTTCCGGGGAGAGCTGGTTGTTCTTTGGGGATCAGCATTATAATGAGGATTTTCTCTACCAGCTTGAGTGGCAGGATTATCTCAAGAACGGGCATTTGAGCAGGCTTGATGTTGCCTTTTCCAGAGACCAGCCTGAAAAGGTCTATGTCCAAGACAAGTTGTCCGAACACGCTGCAGATGTCTGGGCCTGGCTCGAAAAGGGCGCCCATTTCTATGTTTGCGGGGATGCCTCACGCATGGCTAAGGATGTGCATCAGACACTTCTCGATATTGTAGCTAATGGGGGTGGGATGAGTGCGGCGGAAGCGGAAGATTATGTTGCGGCACTAAAAAAAGAAAAACGTTACCAAAGAGACGTCTATTAGCCAATAACCAGCCCATTTAACCAGAGGCTATCGTAAGCCCCATTTAGATTATCATTATGAGCAAAGAGAAAAAGTTGTCGGCCAATGAGCCGCTGAAAATCAACAGTAACTATTTACGTGGCACACTCGCCGAGGAGATTGCCGATACCAGCACGGGAGCAATCACCGCGGACAGTCAGCAATTAAGCAAGTTCCATGGCATGTATTTGCAGGATGACCGTGATGTTCGTAAGGAGCGCCGCTTAAAGAAGCTGGAAAAGGCCTTTAGTTTCCTGATCCGTGTTCGCCTCCCTGGTGGGGTTTCCACGCCTGAGCAGTGGCTGGCAATGGATCGTCTGGCCGATGAATACGCCAATGGCACGCTCAAGATCACCACCCGCCAAACATGGCAGTTGCATGGAGTTATCAAGAACAACCTCAAGGCTACTATTCAGGGGATGAACAAAGCAGCGATGGATTGCATTGCAGCATGTGGTGACGTGAACCGCAATGTCATCTGTAATGCCAACCCTCACCTGAGTGATGTCCACGCAGAGGCTGTTGAGCTTTCACGAAACATCAGTGAACATCTTCTGCCAAGTAGTCGTGCATATCATGAAATATTCCTCGATGAAGAGAAGGTGGTTACCAGTGAGGAGGAAGTAGAACCTCTCTACGGTAAGACTTACCTGCCACGTAAGTTCAAGATCAACGTCGCTGTTCCTCCCGCGAACGACACTGATATTTACGCACAATGTCTTGCTTTTATCGCCATTGTCGAGGACGGCAAGATCCTTGGCTATAACGTTACCGTGGGTGGTGGCATGGGGATGACGCACGGCAAATTAGAAACCTTCCCCAGGACTGCAGACCTCATCGGCTTTGTAACTCCGGAAAAGGCTGTCGACGTTGCTGAAAAAGTCATGCTTGTTCAGCGTGACTTCGGAGATCGTACAGACCGTAGGCAAGCCCGCCTCAAATACACCGTAGAGCGCATGACCGCTGATGGGTTCCTGGATAAACTCGAAGAGTATCTGGGCTACAAGCTGGAGCCTGCTCGTGACTTCAAGTTTGAATATAATGGTGACCGCTTTGGTTGGGTGGAAGATGACAAAGGCAAGCATCACTACACCCTTTTCATCCCTGGTGGTCGTGTTCGTGACACTCCATCTGCAGCAATCAAGACCGGTTTGGCCACGATTGCCAAAATGCATCAGGGAGAGTTCCGTATGACAGCAAACCAGAATCTGGTCATTGCCAATGTCAGCAAGGATCAAAAACCTGCGATCGAGGCCCTCCTTGAAGAGCACCGCATTCTCAACAGCAGGGACCTTTCAGCACTCAGGCTCAACTCCATTGCCTGTGTCGCTCTCCCCACCTGTGGACTGTCTCTCGCTGAAGCAGAGCGCTATCTGCCTGACCTCATTACTGAGCTCGAAGAGGTGATTGAGGAGGCCGGCTTGCGTCATGACGCCATTACCATACGTATGACGGGCTGTCCGAATGGATGTGGACGCCCCTACCTCGCAGAGATTGGCTTTGTGGGTAAGGCACCAGGCAAATATAATGTCTATCTGGGTGGCGGATTTGCAGGGCAGCGTCTCAATAAGCTTTACCGTCAGTCAGTGCCCAGTGGCGAGATCAAGGAGCTGCTGGCTCCGATTATCAAGGACTATGCCAAGAGCCGTGAAGAAGGAGAGCGTTTTGGCGACTTTGTCATCCGGGCCGGATACGTCAAGGAGACGACTGCAGGCAATAATTTCCACGATAATGTGGAGGAAGTGAAAACATCATGATTACGATGAACAACCCGATCCAAAGTGCTTCAGATGTTGAGAAGGTGAATGCCACCTTCAGTGAGATGTCTGCGCCAGAGCGTATGATCTGGCTCTATGAGCAGTATGGGTCACGTCTCTTACTGAGCAGCAGTTTTGGTCTGCAGGCCGCTGTCATGCTTGATCTGGCGCGTAAGCACGCCCCGCATATTCCAATCATATGGATTGATACCGGCTATTTGTTTGCTGAAACCTACCAATATGCGGAGCAGCTCATTGATGCTTTTGGCCTGGAAGTTAAAGTATATCAGCCCAAGTTGACGGCTGCCCGGCAAGAGGCTCTTTACGGCAAGCTATGGGAGCAGGGAGATAAAGGTAATTCACAGTATAGCCTGATCAATAAGATTGAGCCCATGAACAGGGCACTCAAGGACTTCGGTGCGGATATCTGGATCAGCGGCCTGCGTCGTTCTCACTCCAGTACGCGAGCCCATCGTCAATTTGCCGAGCAGCAAAAAAGCACGATGAAAGTCTACCCTATTCTGGATTGGGCGGATGCTCAAATAGCGGCGTACTTCTATGACAATAACCTGCCCAAGCATCCGCTTGAGGCACAAGGTTACGAAACCATGGGAGACTGGCATTCGACTTCTCCGGTTACAGACGGGGGCTCTGCTGAGAGCTCAAGGTTTGCCGGAGAGAAATACGAGTGTGGGCTTCACCTTGATTCCGATGCCCCGGATTTTCAAATTTGATCTTGGCCTCCTATCGTGAGTAAACCGACAGAATCAACATTGCTCATTCTAGGGCATGGTTCCTCCAAGCATCCTGATTCATCGGCTTCCGTGCGCAGGCACACTGAAATTCTCGCTCAGACAGGTTGTTTTGCCGATGTTCGGTGTGCTTTTCTCAAGGAGAGCCCTTTCATTGATGATTGTCTCGATGGTCTTGAGCATCGGGAGATCATGATTGTTCCTGACTTTCTAGCAGAAGGCTATTTTACCCGTAAGGTCATTCCGGCAAAGTTGGCTTTGCAAGCCGCTTGGGGAAATTGTCATATTACCCCGCCAGTGGGGAGTCATCCCATGATGGGGGAGTTGCTTCAAGAAGCAGCCCAGGCCTTGTTGGGTGAATGGGGCAAGGATGAAACCAGCCTTCTGGTAGTCGGCCATGGCTCAGGTAAAAACCCATGTTCAAAACAGACTCTTTTACACCACCTCGGCGAGCTACGTGCAAGAGAATCATGGGGGCAGGTTGCCGATCTATGGCTTGAGGAAGCTCCTGTGGTGGCTGACTGGCAGCAGGTAGCTAAACACAAACAGGTTATTGTGGTGCCTTATTTGCTCAATGACGGCCAGCATGGGGGATGGGATATTCCCGCAGATCTAGGTATTGCTGCAAATGTCAAACCACAGCAGTTCACTCATGAGCTGGGCAATCACCAATTACGCTTGGCTCCGGCGCTTGGGACATCAATTCGTTTTGCCGATGCCATCGCGGAGTTTGCCCGGGTCTGGGGAGCTAGCTAAAAAAGAGCTCCCGCTTAGTCATGCTCATCACACACATGCCCGGGCTGCCCATGAGCAGGATTTTTATTGGGCTTGGCAGCTTCTTGCTTCATCTCTTCGAGCTTAGGTTTGAAGTCACTGGCAAATTTTCCAATCCTGCTTTCCGGAGCAATGGCGACAATTTCATCGAGTAGTTCGGCTGCCTCGTCAAACTGCTTGCTTGCGAGCAGGGGATTCATTTTCATACCGAGCGCGGATTGTTTTTCTGTTCCGGTGATCTTGTAGTCAGCGATGAATTGATCGATCAAGGCCATGGCTTCATCGTTTTTGCCCGATTGCATGGCAGCCATGTATTCACTTTGCAGATTACTTTCCGCTTCCTTGCGTTTTTGGGCCGCAATGAATCCGCTCTCATCCTCAGGATCAAGTGCTGCAATTTGTTGGGTGGTTTCACTATAATGGCTCAGCTGACCCTCGGGAAGCATCTTAAGAGTGGCAACAAGGGCTTCGGCTTTGTCTTTACCCTCAAGTTTTTCAGCTGCGCTAAATGCCTCATCGCGTTTTGTTTTGATGGCGAGCAAGCTATCGAGGTGAGCCAGATATTTTTCCGGCCCTCCTGCCTGATAACCTGTCTGGGCGAATGGCCGACCATCTGAATCAAGTAAGAGGATGGTGGGGTATCCCCGGATCGAGTACTTGGCTTTCAGCTCTTCGTTTTGTTTTTGAGTTTCCTCGCTGAGCTTTGATTTATCACGGGGGTAATCGAGCTCCACCAGGACAAACTTGTCTGCAACACCCTCCTTGAAAGCATCATGCTTAAATACCTCGTCGACGAGTTTAATGCACCAACCACACCAGTCTGATCCGGTAAAGTCTACCAATAGCGATTTATTTTCTGCTGCGGCCTTTTTCTTGGCTGCCTCAAAGTCGGTCATCCATTCATCCCCGGCAGCATGGGAGAGAGAGGCAGTTATTGCCAGCATGAGGCCGGCTATGAGTGTATTTTTCATAAGATTGGTTCTGTGGGTAGCTATCATGACAACAGGACAATACATGAATGATCCGAGAGGCCATGTCCACTGAGAACGGTGCTAATCACCTGATTTGTGTGTTGTTTTGAGCTATATTATTTTTTCAGGTTGCCGAAATCTTCAGGATTTGCAGGATGAGTGTGTGGCCTACTTAGCAGAAAAAGCGTTTGATTTACTCGAGGCAGCACATGAGCGTGGTAGGCTGGCACATGCTTTTCTCATTACAGGTCCTGCAGGTAGTGGCAAGGAGGCTTTGGTGGCAAGGGTCATTCAGATGGTCAACCCCGGGGAACAAGGTGGAGGAGGCGCTAATTTGTTTGGTGAGCTTGAAGCTCCCGAGCCAAAGAACCTTGATGAGCTCGAAGGAGACCTCGTCAGGGTAGTGCGGCCAAGGTCAAAATCACGTCGAATTACCGTGGATGATATGCGGGATTTGGAAAAGTCATTTCATGTGGCATCGGCACCCGGGAAGTGGAAGGTGGGAGTGATTCTGCATGCTGACCGCATGGGTGTGGGGGCAGAAAATGCATTTTTAAAAACCTTGGAGGAACCACCTCCTCAATGCCTGCTATTGTTGGTAAGCGATGCTCCTGAATTGTTGTTACCGACCGTGTTGTCCCGTTGTGTGAGCTTGCCCCTCATGATTGGATCAGATCAGGTAGCCCTCAGTGATGCCAGCCAAGAACTATTGAGTGCCTTGGCATCCATGGCGAGGCAGGGAGTTGGTAATATCCAGGCAGCTTTGACCTTGCGCGCCTCGTTTAGTGCTATCCTCGCTAAACAAAAATCAGAAATCGGTAAAAGGAACGACACGGCCTACAAGGAGGAGAGTAAAAAGTACAAAAATACCACCGACAGTAGTGATTGGATTAAGAATCGTGAGAAGTATTATTTGGCTCTCACTGAGTCGGAGTATCTCAATGAGAGAGAAAAGCTCATCGACACCCTGGTCTGCTGGATGGGAGATGTGGTGCGCCAAAAGTGTGCTGTCAATCAGCTTGATTTCCCCACGGAGCGTGATGCGACGGCCTCAGTGGCATCTGAGCACCCTCTCAATGACTTGCTTGTTCGCATGGAGGGCATCGAGCAACTCCGGGCAAATTTGGAAACCAATGTGCAAGAACAGTTGGCATTAGAAGTCGCATTCCTGAGTGCCTTTGGCTGATGAGATGTCTTAATCGGTCAACTGTTTGGCTTGTAGCATCATGCTGCGATACTACAATGCCGCCCACCAAGCCTGATTTGTCCCACTCAGTGATCGTATACTATCGATCCATGGCCACATGTGTGCTGATCTGTGCTGGATTTTGAACTATGAATAACCCGTTTCGAAAAGATCTGGAATCGCGCTCTCGCCCTGAGGCCTGCACTGTTGTTATTTTTGGTGCCACCGGTGACCTGACGCATCGCAAACTGATCCCGGCATTGTATAATTTGCAAATCGAAGGCGCCTTGCCGGCTGGCGTGCAAATCATCGGTTTTGCGCGCCGAGAAAAAACAGACGAGGAGTTTCGTCAAGGCTTGGAAGAAGTGAACAAGAAGGTGTCGAGAAGCGGGCACGATGAAGCCATTTGGTCAGAGTATGCCAAAAACATTCATTATCACCAAAGTGAGTTTCAGGATGCCGCAGGTTACGACAGACTGGCACAGCGACTTGATGCAATAGATCGAGAGCGTGGGGGCAACGGGCACCGCTTGTTTTACATTGCCAGCGCACCAGAGTATTTTGAGGATATTCTAACTAATCTTAGAACCTCGGGGATTAACCGTAACGAGAGCGGCTTCTGGTCAAGGGTTATCGTAGAGAAGCCTTTTGGCACGGATTTGCCGACGGCCAAGCATCTCAACAAGGTTGTCAGTAAAACTTTTCGAGAGCGCGATACCTATCGTATTGATCACTACCTAGGTAAGGAAACAGCTCAAAACATCATGGTATTGCGTTTTGCAAATGCGATTTTTGAGCCTTTGTGGAACAACCGCTGCATCGAACAGATACAGATCACATGCTCTGAAAACCTTGGTATGGAAGGCGGCCGTGGAGGTTATTATGATAGTGCAGGTGCCTTGCGCGATATGGTGCAAAATCATTTGTTGCAACTCCTGAGCCTGGTGGCAATGGAGCCCCCAACAGATCTCACCGCGGATGGCGTCAGGGACGAGAAAGTCAAAGTGCTTCGATCTCTCCGCCAGTGGGATACGCCGGAGCTCGTGGCGGAAAATGTGGTACGTTCCCAATACATTGCGGGGCATGTCGATGGTGAGAGTGTGGTGGGATATCGTGAAGAGGATCGGGTGGATCCTGAGTCGATGACTGAATCTTATGTCGCTTTGCGCGTGCTTGTTGACACCTGGCGATGGAGCGGTGTTCCGTTTTATGTGCGCATGGGCAAACAACTCCCCAAGAAAGCGACCGAAATATCGATACACTTCAAGGATCCTCCGAGTGTGTTGTTTAATGCCCTCTCTGATGGGGTGCCAGGTGGTAATGTCTTGGTCATTAGAATACAGCCGGATGAGGGGATATCGCTGCGAATGCTTTCCAAAATACCTGGGTCGAGTCTGCGCATGGAGCCTGTAAAGATGGATTTCCACTATGCCACCAGTTTTGGCAAAGGGAGTCCGGAGGCTTATGAGCGCCTGTTACTCGATTCCATGGCGGGGGACGCCACCTTATTTGCACGTCGCGATGAGGTAGAGGAGGCATGGAAGTTTATCGATCACATCCAACATGCATGGCACGAGTCAAAATTACCACCTGCCATGTCAGAATATGTTGCGGGTACTTGGGGGCCCAAGGAGGCGGATGATCTCCTGGGCCAAAATGGTCATAAATGGAGAAGGCTATAGGAGCTCGTGATGATGAGTGATTATTCGGATAGCGAATATGCCATGGTGCTTGGTAAGGAGGTCCACATTGCAGATGTGGACAAGGAATTACACTTGCTCTGGGAAGAGGACAAGGCCAGTACGAACGCGTCGCTGATCAACCTCGCAGTTTATTCAGAGCAAAAAGGAGCCATTGTTAGAAACTCCGAGCAAGTTCAAGTCATCACTCGAGAGCATGCATGTAGAGCAATACTCATTGGCATTGATCGGGATAATCCAGAGGCATCGATACGAGCATGGATCACGGCGCATTGTAACCTTTCTAATGGTCGGAAAAGTGTGTGCTGTGAGCAGATTGCTTTCCAACTTACCGGAAAGGCTACAGGCAGATTGCGCAATACGGTGTTTTCACATCTCAACAGTGATTTGCCGCTCGTATTTTGGTGGCAGGGTGAACTCAGCTCACTTTTTTCTGAGAGATTGTATAGCCTGATTGATCGCTTTATTTTTGATAGCTCGGAGTGGTCAGACCAAGAGGCATCATATGCTCTTCTCGAGCAGGCCACTGAGGATGAACAATCATTGTATATCATGGATATTGAATGGATGCGCAGCTCCCAGATGCGTATGGCCATCGCAGGCTTGTTTGACGACCCGATGGCCTTGAATGCGCTTGAGCATATCATCGAGATGCGCGTAGTCGTGCATCCGGACCACCGAATTGCCGGGCTTCAATTGCTTGCATGGATCATTCAGCGAACCGGTTGGACACGAAGTAGGGAACTGGCATTAGATAATAATCATGGGGACAGCTATCATTTTGAAACAGCAAGAGGCTCAAGTATTCATGTCAGCTTGCTTGAAGACCCCTTGTCTGCACCCATCGGTATGGTGGAATTTAAATCTGGAGATTGTGAGGTGAGGGTCACGCGTGAGCCGGGATCGCCATACATTCGTCAGGAGCTCAATGCTGGAACGCACCAAATAGATCGTTGTGCGCCTGCCAATAGTGATGACACAGCCGAGTTGGTGATGAATCAACTCTCAAGAGGTGGAAACAACTCACTCTACCGTGCCATGTTGCCTGATTTTCTCAGGCTGCTGCGAGACTAGTCTAATTGTCATGTTGGAGGTGGTATGTGCGATCATTACAGACGAGGAAGGTAGATTCCTAGTATGTCGGCGTCCCGAGGGTAAGGCTTTGGCTGGCAAATGGGAGTTTCCCGGTGGAAAAGTGGAGCACGGGGAGGATTGCAAGGCAGCGCTAAAGCGAGAAATCATGGAAGAGCTTGCTTGTGAGATTGAGATTGGCAGGTCACTACCACCTGTGGAGCACCACTATTCAGAGTATGCAGTGCGCTTGCTTCCATTTATGTGCACCCTGAGCTCATGCGTGCCCATTGCTCTTGAACACTCTGAGTTACAATGGATAACTCCAAGCAAATGCCGGAAATTACAATGGGCATCAGCTGATGTGCCGATTTGGAAAGCACTGGTTTGTGCTGAGGCAAAGAATCAAGATTAGCGACCCTGAGCTAATCTTTCAGCCAGGAATTGAGGGAGGCCAGCTGCGATGATTTTTTGCTGTGTGGTTTGAATGTCGTATTCCACCCGTCGAAAATAAATTGTTTTTCGATCTGTATCGTAGATGCAGTATGATGCACGCCAGTCACCGTCACGTGGTTGCCCAACAGCACCGGTATTAATAAAGTACTTTGTCTCAGCCTCGATGACGATTGTCTCGGCCGGAACTTCGTGCACTCTGCTATCACTTACAAAGACACGTGGTACGTGAGTATGCCCGTAGAAACAGACTGGTGTCACTTGGTAAGAAAAATTGGCCATGGCATCGAACTTGTTGGTAACGTAGTTCCATGATGTAGGCTGATCCAAGGTTGAGTGAACCACGGTAAAGTCTTGAATTTGCCTGACCAATCGCAAGCGTGCAAGCCAAGTGCGCTGCTCGGGGCTGAGCTGCTCGCGTGTCCAGCTTATCGCCTCAGCTGCATTCGAATTCATTAAATCCAGCGGGCTGTCTGTGCCGCTGTCCTGATCATGGTTGCCTTTGATGACCGGGCATACCAAGGATCGTATGCGCTCAACACAAGCGACCGGGTCGG
>Ga0213868_10003383_pt1 | contig 14893 bp, 10 predicted proteins | sample PICome_9_FD_160087 | JGI IMG/M metagenome (GOLD analysis project Ga0213868, IMG submission 160087) | Coastal seawater microbial communities near Pivers Island, North Carolina, United States - PICO127 | ecosystem: Environmental > Aquatic > Marine > Coastal | place: USA: North Carolina...
AAAGGGGTACACTCTCCTCTCACCTCTCACAAAAGAACTCTGTTCTTCGCGCGCCAAATCTGTCTGCACCATACATGTCCATCCAACACAAAAACTGGAGACCTCTGGGGAGAAAGCAGAGAGCATAGGCAAGAATCATCGGGCATCGTTCCAATCACCTGATTTTATCACAAACATTTGAATCCAAGCCTGGTTTATCATTCAATCATCTATCTTTCAGATACTTACCATGATAACAAGAGCTGCCATTCTTTCTGTATTATTATGTGCTGTTTCCACTACTCAAGGTATGTTATAACTATACTACATATATTATATGTATCTGTATGCATGCCTATGTGTATGGTCCATGTGTGGCATCCGACCGGTGGTTGTGTTTGTTATTCTTGTTGTGATTATCCAATGACTGGAAATGGTTATGATTCTCATGTGTAACCAACCATCTTACACTTAACTCATTTGCAATTATTATAATGGATATATTCCATGAATATTAGGATTCACATTTCAAAGATCTACCACATATCTTAAAGTAAATACCAAGCTGAATGCATCCAATGCCAATGAATTGGTAAGTTACACAGAAACACTGCTGAAATCCAATAGAACTGCAACAATGACACTGACGTAATCATCTTATATAAATAGGTACCACTTAAGAAAGGATCCATCGTTGCACTCGTCACACCCATGACATTATCTGGTACAATTGATACAGCATCTCTCCGATCTCTACTCCAATACCATAAACAATCCAAAACAGATGGATTATGTATCCTTGGAACAACAGGAGAAGCGTCTCTGTTATCCATGGAAGAACGTAAACTAGTACTAGATATCGCAGTGGAAGAAGTCAAGGGTGATATTCCACTTTTGGTCGGAACGGGTGCGATTGATCCTGTACAAGTGAGGGAAATGACTCTGCAGGCTAAGGACTGTGGATGTGATGCTTCCCTTGTTGTGACACCACCGTATATTAAGCCACCTCAAAGAGGTTTAGTCAAACATTTTGTGACCATGGCGGAATTAGGGTTGCCTGTTGTGGTGTATAATGTTCCTGGAAGAACTGCGTCGGATTGTCTGCCAGAAACAATTGCCATGTGTGCCAAAGAAAGTGAAAACATTGTTGGTGAGAAGGAAGCTACAGGGGATGTAGGTAGAATTGCTAGAATTCAAGATGCACTCAAGGCACAGGGTGTTGAGAGAGAAATATTGCTGTACAGTGGAGATGATGCGACAGAAGCTGAGTTTGTTCTAAAGGGAGGACATGGATGTATTAGTGTTACTGCGAATGTAGCTGCCAAAGATATGCATGAAATGATGATGGCATGTTTAGAGGGTAGAGAAGAGGATGCTATGCGGATAAATGATAAGCTTGAAATGCTCCACACCAAAATTTTCTGTGAGGCAAACCCAATCCCTGCCAAGTGGGCAGCGCATAGGTTGGGTATGATTGAGACACCCTATTGCCGTCCTCCCTTGGATATTTTGGACGCTTCCTATTATCCTGACCTAGAAAAGGCTCTGACACGTGCAGGTCTGATGTAATGAGAAAGTGATGGATGAACGTGACGAAATGAAGTATACAATGGTGAATATACTTTGAATCACCTCTTTAAAAAATGCTCTAAAATAATGTGCTCATCTACCACCTCATTTTATTATGTATTTCATTGCAGATACCTTTTTTGCCTGACCCATGAAATTGCTTCATTATTGTTTGTCAAAGAGGCACCTTCATGGTTTCATAATGATTTATCAACAAAGGCAATATATATTAGAGATCTAGGAGTCAGTCGTTCCGGCTAAAAACAGAGCGTTTGGTACATATCATTATCATGTTTTTATTAATAATTATATATAGAGTTACTACGTATTTGTGTGTGATATAATCATTGATACAACATTCTCTCTCTAGAAAGAGAATCTCGACAATGGAATTTTCAAACATGAAACACAAGCAACCCGTTCCAAAAAATACTATCTACCTGATCCCAAATGTTCTTGTATGATCAGTTGTAGTAGTAGTACGTTTCCTTTCCGTGTATAGTTTCGTTTTTGCCTATTTCATGTACAAGGACAAAAAGTTTCTTTTCCCCCCTTGCACTTAGGTGAACTTGAGTACGGCAGGCTTGATACAAGTCTCAAAGTCAACGTCTGAAAAGTCAGTAGCATTGAGATGAATTCCGACTCCCATAAGAGTACTCTTCAACGCCTCCTTCGATCCAGCATAAAGCATCTTACTCCTAATCTTGGCAATGTCTGGGATCCAGCTCATCATAATTAGCTTACTGGTCTCTCTCCCATCATTCGTCTCGAAATGAACATCAATGACAGCATAACGACAGTCATTCTCAGGCAAGGATGCAACGAAATCATCGTAAGTTTTACCCACCTCGGCAACGGTGTCAATGATGATTTTATCTTTACTGTCGTTGATTTTGTAAATGATGTATGTGCATCCCTTGAAGTCTCCCTTTTGGAGTTTTAAATCTTCAAATGTGGAAGCAATGTCGTCTGCGCAAGTTACTCCCGTTGACTAAGTACGTAATTTAGTGCATCAAAAAAAAAACGATTGGCACAAGAAACATGTTAGAAAATATCAGAATTTTTGTTCAACTTTCATTATATTTCATCGTTTCATGGTTTCATCAACCAATTCAAGTTGTCGAGAGAAATCATCGTCTTCAGAGAGAACCGAGATGGTTATATTTTTTTAAAAAGGACTCTTGTTTCCCTAAACACGACAAAACATTGAATTCAATGATCCTCTTTTAACTTCCTTTCCCCCTCCTTTCCATTCCGAGGTCATGCAATCAAATGGAAGACTTACCATGTTGAAATATCTGTATCAATCGATGGAAGGCGCTTAAAGTATAATGGTTGAAGGGTTGCCTGGCTGCCGTGGACAGGTTTTCACGTTTCACCGCCGCGTGAATAGAGAATAACCACACACACAGGAGGGTGTGTGAAAAATTAGCCGTTGTGAATCCTTGGAGAGTCCCAACCTGACTAGGTTACTCGTTGCTCATGTCATGGAGGTCGTCCTTCGTCCTTTGTCATTGGTTTTCGCCACAACGAGACAAGTCTCAAATCTCACTCAGAGATGGAATCTTACCATAATATACTACTATAAATGAATACATACATAATCAGTTGAAAACATTCATCAATTATACATTATCTTATGTAACGATGATGCTTTTTCGTCGACGTTACTACTGTCATCAATGATTGTCATCAAATTGTCTGTTTTCCATTACCAATCCATGAGATGAAAAAGAGAAGCTGAACGAACCTGAGTGACTGAAAAACTACCGTATGCTGCATACTTCAACTTTAATCTAAAACATCCTTCGCATAAAATCGTGCAATGGTATCGAATCGATCAGAAGATTGATTTATTTCCCTCCAAAATGATTCTGCGATCAATTCAGACTTTTTCTCACTCGTAATATCAGATGGAGTATGTAGTAATTTGGAGTACATGTGTTCAATATCGATGCCCAAATGATTTGTAATGGTTCCTTCCTTTTGATAGGCGAGAAGTTCACTTATCTCGGCTTCCATTGACTCGCACAAATGACTATAATCTTCAACGTCACTTTTCAGTTTATTAATGACTATTGTTGATTCATCTAATATATCCCCAATGTATTCAAGAGCCACAGATAGAGGAACGCTATTTTGTTCATTTGAATCAAGGGGGTTGCCTCTATTCTCCTCTTGAAATTGACCGGTTCCATTACCTGCTAATATTCTTGCTACTCGTACATGAGGAAGAACCTTTTGAGAACGAGCTAAAGATAGACCTTCTTTTATATCATCCAACAATTCTCCAATGGTACAATCAGAACTAACACTTTCATCATCAAAACTGACTGGTATCTCTTTTATTGCCTTCTTGATAAAGAAACCAAGGACGTCTGATAGTAATTCTGGATCACTTCTACACATTGCTAGCATTTTCCGTCGAGCTTTGTAGCTTCCATCCTCTGCATATTTTTCCAACAGAAGATGAGTCATTTGTAGTTTTTCGTACATCATGATGATCCCTTCGTCAAAGTTTTGTTCTTCTACAATAACCAATGCTTCATAGTCTCCAATGTCGCTCAGTAGACGAACGTCACTCAGCAATGCCCGAGCAGACTCTAATCTATGATTCTCACGTTCAAAATCACCAGATCTCTTGGCAGCATTCCAATCTTCTAATGTAAGTTTAAGAAGCATTCTTTTGTGAGCATTGTCCATGCTTCGTTTAAATTTGTGACAGTGAGCAAGAATGACTCGTAATATTTTAGGATGTTCGAGAAAGGCAGAAGAAAAATCACTGACAGGGTACATGTCGCAAGTGATTTCTTGATTACTTGTTTCAAGCGACTTCTCCAACAAGGTCAATGATTGTCTATTTTGACCAAATTCCGCTACAGAAGAAGAAGAGTATACGCCATCACAAAGTGATATGACAATTCCCGCAGTTTCCTTAGGAAGAGCTTTTGCCAAAACAGTACCGTAAGTTTTCAAGGCCTCTGCAGCCTGTTGGGCTTCAAATGAACATATGGTCGCTAGTGCTTCAATTGGATTACCCAATAGATTTGAAATTAAAGAATTACAGGAGGCCGAGTCCATAGTTTTTGATATGGATGCAGAAATCTTGTCTGCCATATGGCTGTCGTTCAATTTCAGGTAGCAGGTTTTTAGCAACTCAAAATGCACAGATGAAGCCACACCACGAGACTTCAGCTCTTCTAGATATTTAGTCAGCAAACCTATTTTGGGTGCATCTAAATACCTAAATATGACATGAGAGGATTCCAACGAACCAATCGTGTGGATGTATTGGTCCATTGCAGCTGAGTAATCTCCTTTGCGATACAGATGCTCTGCATGGCGACGGAAAAGTGATGAAATATCAGATGGTTGATACGAAGGGTCGGCAAAAGCAACTGATATTGCAGCTGAGTACAGGTTCTTTTGGACAAGTAGTCCAACCTTTTCTGAAGTAACTTTTTCAGCACACGTCACGATCGATCCACCACTGGTAAGAACAATCGCTAAAGAAAGGCCACCTCGAACATTATTGTTGATAACTACTTTAGGAGTAGTCGTGACTCCGGCTGATCTTAGTGCACGGTGACCAGGAGATAATAAAAGATGAAAAGCGACAAGTTTGTTGTTAGTGTCATAAATATCGATTGCATCTCTCCCCGACTTTGAATCGGTCGTTGCTACGAGTACATAAGATCCCCCACTATCTGGTGCATGGTCCACCATACCTTTGTCCATATTATTCGACTCCTTTTCCTTGTCATTCTCATGTACTGCGTCATGATAAAGATTGTTTCTTGACTGATAATACCGCCTAGACACAGGCGAAGGAGGAATGGAACACAACGAAATTTTTAAGCCGTCAATTGGAGTAACACTCAATTTATCTGTTGTTGAATAAGTGTATAGACCATCTGTTCTAGCAACCATAAACTTGTCACAATGGTGATCATGTCCTTTCCTACTCCGTATAATATCGCAAAGATTAGATGTACTTAGATGCCGTCCATCCAAATCATACCTAGCTGAGGGTACCATCTTCCCATTGTTATTTGACGATGGGTTCAGAACACCAAGATCATAGCAGCATACACCACTACTGGAGTTCATTGGAGTGGTGTTATGAATTCCAACCTGGTAATATGTAACAAAAAGTTTGGATCCTGTCATTTTTTGAATGTCTGTTTCTTTCATGTCGTAGACGAGCTTTACCGCACTGACAGCAAATTTCACATTTGTGAATACCTCGTGTGGCTCCTCAGCATTTTGATTTGGTTCCAATCTAGCTGCTCCATCTGTATCAGATTTCAACGCATGAGGATTTGAAATTTCCATCAACAGAGTTAGCTTATTCGTGCCAACACTTCCTCCTTGAGCTGAAGCAGAGGTCGAAGTATTGTAATTATATATAAGCACCTTCCCAATATCTGTTCCCACTGCGACAATATTGGTTTTGATATCTACACAAGTTGGCTTTCCATGTCGTGTTTGATCAAATTTTTCCAACGGTTGGAAACATTCCACCTTCGGCGTTACTCTTCCAGACGACTCTGGCACCTTTTTATTCTTGTCAAGTGTTGCGAGGTCGTTCAAGTACAAGTGTGGATTTCGATGAACCGTTACACCGATTGAATCTGTATCATTTGAAATACATGCGACATATATATTCCTACCGATTGTAATATCATCTGTTCCATGGTCTGAACACACTGCCACAGAGGTTACTTTGGGTATGTTCCAGGAAGTACTATTAGATGTGTTTAATTGATTGGACGGACCCGGACCAGGAATAAAATCACCACTCATGTGCACAAATGGACAAAAATATCCTCTCCATCCATCCAGATCTTGCTCTTGTTCACCACCAAGATCATCACGAGAAGAACCAGTCTCTATGGATTTTTTAGATTTGTGCAGTGGCATCGATCTAACAGTCAAGTCTATACAATGGACGCGCTGACTCGCCATTGACGATACAAATGCAAGGACAAGTGATCCATCAACATTTCCTTTTCCACTTCTCATATTTGATGGTAATGACACGGTTTTCCCAGAAGCTGAGAATTGAAATGCATTGAGGTTATCATAATTGTTTTCCTTGCTCAGACTAGTCTCTTTGCCAGTACAGAGTACAGTCTGTAACATTCCACCAACTCCTGATCCATCTTCAGGAACATGATCAGGGATACTTGCAATAGGAATCCCTGCGCCATTCACGACGGCTAAACCAATTTCATCTGCGATAGGATCAGAATTTCCAGTAGGAAGAATATCGCGAACTACGGCTTCAGGAAGAGCTAAATTATTCCTTTCGAAGAATGCGAAACGTTTCCACCTTGAACTCCCCATTTATGAAAAGAGATTTATGAACTTGGAATCAATTACTAAGTAAGTTGCGCACAACCTTAGGAGGGTACCGATCGATCTGTTTTCAATTGAGAAATATAAAGTAGATAGCACACTTTGTCCTCGTTTCTCTTTTGTAGTTGTCTCGAAGAATGTAAAATAAATCCAAGATAGTACTCGCATATAAGAGAGACGTTGGACGTTGGACGATGGGAATTGGGTTTACAAAACAAACTACTTACTCTGTGTATCTCTTGTCTCTTGTTATTATTCTACATCATCATGAGTACATTTAATGTAACATCTCATTTGTTACCATTCATTGCCATTCTTTTTATTATCATTGGTGTAGTTGCAAAGTTCCATTTGTTTGATAATTACGCTATTCTTGAGATACAATTGAACGAAATGATGAAAAACAGCAGATGATTCATTATTCTCAGCAGAAGAACAAAGAAACAGAAGTGAACGCAACCTTAATGCATCATCCAGGTTGCTTTTCTGAGAGTTTTTTTACAGAGGAAGATGATAATGGGAAACAGTTTAAATATGATGAAGTCATGAAATACTCTTTACTTGGAAACAATGTTTCAAACAGTGTGCGTTACAACCATCTCTGTCCCTGGATAAAGAACCGTTATAACTGTGCAACGAGTAAAAAGAAACAGTATGGGGAGACTGCATCTGATTGGAAGCTAATTCTAGAAAAAGGAGCAGAGAGCTGTAATCTATGGAATCTTATCCATGACCTAGGTGGGCCGGCCGGTGTTGGAGAAAGAATTTGGACACATCACAATCTTGATCATGCAAACAAACTAGGAGAGAAAAGAACATACAATGTGGTCATGCTTGGAAACTCTTATTTGCGTCAAGTCTTGGAAGCACTTGAATGTGGTTGGTCCAAAGATATTTCTTTTTCGCTAATGCAGAAAGATGCAACATATGGTATTCCATTGCAGAAATCCAGAAATGGTGCCCCTATCAGAATAGATGAGATGGGAAGCATGGAAAGAATGTCCATGACATGGGAGGGGTCATTAGATGAGAATGATTTTGAAAGCAAATCAGTTTTTTATGAAAAAGGTCTGCCATTTCCAAGCACCAAAACACACAAGTTTGATGATAATGTTCCATTAGTGGAGTTTGGGGGGAAGATTAGATTTTATTACATATTTCAACCTTCTATGTATGAAAACCTTCTTGGTGTGTTTCAAGAGAAGCTACAACTTGAACTCCAGGACATTGATTCTTTAGTCTTTAATTCTGGACAAGAAAAAACTATTTCCAGCAATAACACGATGCGTGAAGTATTCATTTCTACTGGTGTATGGGAACAAAGGATAATCTGGCCATATGAAACATTTCGCAAAATTCAAGAACGTGACATTGGTTCATGGTTTGGGGCTGATAATCCTTGGATCACTCACCCACCTGATGATCATGCATGCATGCCAGGACCCCCGGATGATGAAGTTAACTTGCTTCTTTTCTTGCTCTACTACAAAAGAATTATTCAATAACTTTTCTCTTGTGAGAAGCATGTATACTATCTACTTATTTTATACAAATTATGATCAACAACTAGGTATTTAGTTATTTTTGAGCCATCAATTAGAGTAACACTCAATTTATCTGTTGTCGAATACGAGTAAGTGCAAAGACCATCTGTTCTACCAAATCATACCTAGTTGAAGGTACCATCTGCTTATTGTTATTGAACGATGAATTTAGAACATCAATTCAATTTTAGTACAAGGACTCAATCAAGATATCGAAAGCAGCTCCATAAGAGAGAATCTCAACAAACTCGCTTTATTTACATCTAAAGTAACTTTTGAGAACTGCTGTATTGCTGTATTCAAATGGGTAAAATATCACTCAACAAATGAACATTACAGCTCCTTTGATAAGACACTTCCTCATCAGCTGCACGCATGGCAAGCTTCCATACGAATTCTATTCTATCATCATTACATATATTTTGAAAAGATTTTCTCTTAATTTCGGTTTCATTCATCTCCTCGAACGTCAAGACAGTATCATCCTTTATAATTCTTGCATTTGGGCCTCTCTTGCATTGGTTTAAACAGAAAGACTCCTCAATCTCAACATTTTCACAACCCTTCTGAAGAGTCCTCAAGGAATCAAGAGGATTGAAAGCCCCTCTACATTTCCCCAGACAAGAACTACCGGAGCATATTCTCACTTTTGTTGTAGCGGCACTAATGAATACCTTGGTAGAGACTACATTCCTTTTACTCTTCAACACGGCAAATGAATGCACCGTTTCTAGTAGGAGGGTAAATAGGCAACATAGAAACAAAGAATAACTCATACGATTGGAACTGATGGAACCATCTGTGGAGGAAAAAGTCGTCTGAGGAAGTAGTTGTTGTTGACTGACGACTGACGACTGACGACTGGCTGACTCGTGTTGTTTTGGCTACTTGCTACTTGAAGCAAAAACATCAGTTTTCTAATATACTTCATCCGCGTGAAATATCTCGTCATTTTTATGTTCATGGTTCACTTTGCAAGATTGTCTAAGTAACGCGACCTGACATCTTTTGTAATTTCATGATCTGGTCCGTATTCATCTTCGTAAATATGGACCGCTTTTTCAAACATATTTTGTGCTTCTTCAAAATCCTGAGCCTCTTGTAGTACACTCGCCATTGAAAGATACGATGAAGCGGTATTAACATGGAATTCACCCAATATCCTCTGCTCAATTGACAAAGCTTTCGTAAAAAAAGCAATGGCATTTTCATAGTCCTTCCTTTCCTGGTATAATTCAGCACAGTTTACGTATGCCGTTGCTAAATTGAGATCAGTTTCTCCGGCCGTGAGCAAGGATTGCTTTTCGTAAATTTCCATTGCTGAGAGAGCCGGTTCAATACAGTTAGAGAGAACCATCAAATATAAAATTAAAAAGGCGTATTATCTCAATATATACGTACCACGAGTAAATGCCTCAAGAGCACCATCAATATCTCCGTTGTCACGAAGAATTGAAGCTAGATAATTATTCGACTCTGCGACGGAAGGATTGAATAGACCATTCACTAATTCTTCAATTTCTATCGCTTCTCGAAGTATAGCGATAGCAGCATCAGGTTTTGATTGTGAGCAGTACACTTCTGCAATGTACTTACAAGTAAGAATCACATCTGGGTGTTTCGGTCCGAGTTTTTCATATTGCAGCTGAAGCGCTTTCTTGTGCATCTCCATGGCTATATTATACTTCTTCTGATCGTAAAAAGCCAGCCCAATATTGTTGTAGGTTAAGGTCAATTCTTCGACACTTTCGAAGTCACCTGCATTTGCAATTGTAAGCTGTTTTTCATACATTTCTAATGCTGCATTTGCATCACCAGATGCCTGAAAAATCATGGCCATCTTTCCGTACACTGGAGCCAAGGAAGAGTGGTTCTCTCCTAATACTTTGATCATTATGGATGAACCTTTTTTGTAAAGTTTTAAAGCCTCTTCCCAATGTTCATGACTCAATAATATCTCACCCAAACTAATGTAACTCTTCGCGGTATCTATATGATCTCTGCCTAAGGAGCGTTCTCGAATGATTATAGATCTTTGAAGATTATCATACGCCAACTCAAAATCACCAGCTTCAAAATATAGCATGGCAAACTCATAGTAAGTTAAGCCCAGCCCCAAGTACGATGAACCCTCTTTCTTGGCCTCTTCGATGAACAGAGCTTGCTGCAACATTTCCGATGCATCTTTGAACTCTTTTGCAATTCTCAACATTCTTGCTATGTTCCGATACGCTGCCGCAAGCGAAGGATCATGATCCCCAAATGTATTTTGTAAAACAGCGAGTTGCTTATGATATGTCAGAAAGGCAGCAACATCATCTTTATTTTTTTCAAATACAGCACCCATATCTGAATAGACGTCTGCCACAATGATAGAATCCTTTCCACTGACATTTTCATGTATTGTCAAAGATTTTTCGTACATTTTCATCGAATCATCTGAAAAACCACATTTCAATAGTAACTCGCCAACGTTTCGTAAATAAGAAGCAAAATCTAAATCAGTGGCAACAAAATTATGTTCATCTGATACAGCATCCAATATAGCAGTCCTTATCCAATTTTTCATCGTGGATTGAATATATTTATTCACGACCGTTGTTCCAGGACCATCACGGATGACATGTAGAATATTCGAATGATCCGGTTCAAATGCACTCTTTGTTTGTTCGATTCTTAGATCTTTTATTGAATTGAAAAAATGATCAATGTCCTTCCCATCACCTCTCAACGAATTGCACAAAGCAATCATCTCTTTGGGAGGCAGTATAATTGTTACTTGACTATTTTTGCTTGTTCCAAAATGGAAGAGCTCATAAAGACACCAGACACGAGACAGATACGCAGGATCACTCCACGGAGACAAAATGGCAACACAATGTTTAAATGTATTCAATTGTTTGTGAAACAATGAGCCCACTGTTTGAGCCGACAACGCTTGTGTTCGATTTCGTGCCATGTTACTACAAAAGCAATGCATCCAGACATAAGTCCGATCAGGATTATGTCCTTCTTTCATACACCAAAATTCCAAGGCTGTCACAATATCACTGATTGTCGTAGTAGAAGAATAGCTAATGTATATTGACGCTGGGCCGGCATCAGGCTTCTTCAATGTATGAACAAATGCTGCACCCATCGCACCATCCACTGGAGATTTTATTTTGAAACCTGCAGTTCTGAATATTCCATGTTCATATTCATCAGATCTAAACTGATCTAATTTTTCAATTGTAGCTTCCTCTCGTTTCAATCCTGTATCCTTTACTAAATTCAAGAATTTCCATTGTAGGAATGCAATGGAAATCCCCAGCGATTGGGAAGACTTGACTTTTTGCATTCTTTGAGGGAAGAATGAACTCTGCACCGAACTACTTTTAGGTGATCCAATGGACGATTTGTTCTCCTTGAACGGGTTCACCGACGATAAAAAGGATATAACAGAACCCGGTGACGAAGCAACACTTTTACCAGTAGAAGTAGGATTGCTACTTACGCTTCTCGGAGATGATGGACTTGCTGGAGACACATTGACTACTGGCATTTTTTTGGGTGAAGCATTGTCTGAAGCAAACAATTTCGTAAACGCCTTTTGCATCGTCCACATGATAAATAAATATACTTTGTGTTTGTGATAGATGATTCGACTTTTGGTGCGCGTTACACATTTTGTTTCCTGCTGCTTTCCTCTCACATAAAACATCCAAAAAACACAAAACACAAGAAACCAAAAGATGCCAACCCCAACCCCCACACGGGAATGAGATGTGTCTCAAATACTGATTACCTAAACTATAGTGCACCCTGTCAGTATCTCTAGTTGCATCTAAAATCCTTACCTTGAAGGTAGCTTTATATTGAAAAAGGCCTGAGAATGGGCAAGAGACATCAATCAAGTTGATGGCAAAACTTCCGACGAGATCTCCTCTATATAACTAATATATTAGTAGTTACTACTGAAGTTGAATATACATCAATAAAGTGAACGACCACATCCACTCAATTGGACTATTCCATATTTCTCTTGCATACATTGAAAAGGTTGGGTTTTAAGAGCTTTTTCCTTTCTCGTTTTTACATATCAATCATATCTGAACATATCACGAGACATTCAAAAATAACATGAATCAAGATCCAAATGTACAAGCACCGACCTTTGTAGCTCCTCTTTCCAAGGAAGCTCAACAAGCTGTTCAAAGTCGTGGAAATCCTAACTCTCTTAATCTGGATGATATCTTTGGAGAATGTTTTTTTACCCCCGATGGTGATGCAGTTTTCTTGTCGGATATCGGACCCGATTCGTATTACAACGTACAAGCGTCTGGGGAACAGACGGTTTCAGAGTACGCGTCACGGCCGACGAATGGACAGAATTACGTCCCTGTTCCAGTTGCGGGTGGTATCGCAACGACAGGGCTCGATCAAGCACCGGGATTTGCAAAGAGTACAACGATGGGACCGAATCAGGGAGGAGGTGCTCCTTCGACATTGATGCCGATGCAAGCTCCACCTCAACAGAAGCATCATATGCAATTTGGTTTGGTTCAGCCTGCTTCTCCTCAAAAGAAACGGTCAACGTCGAGTGTCTCTTCTAGAGAACGTAAGATGAACGACCAGCAAAAGTCTGAGCGAAGGTATGTAGTTTTTGTTTGTTTTTGGATTATGCATTAAGATAGTACACATTCATTGGATGAGTGTATGCATCCTGAACTCAGAATGAATCTTTACTGGAATGTTTTTCGAAATGATTATGGAATGAATCATATCCTAACACTCATCATCATCTTTTCCCCCCTCGAATGAATCTTTTTTTTATTTTCAGGGAACGAAACCGTGAACATGCAAAACGATCGAGAATTCGTAAGAAATTTCTACTGGAATCACTTCAACAATCTGTTGCTGCTCTAAAGGATGAAAATCAAAAACTGAGCGATGCCATTCGTTCCCATTTAGGTACCGACGAAGCGGATGAACTCCTGAAACAGGAAAATCTTGCCAAGGTGGTTTCTGAATCCAATGGACTCATTGCTTCCAATTCGAAAGATGCAAACAAAGTATTGGATGATCCTGATTTTAGTTTCATCAAAGCATTGCAGACTGCTCAGCAGAATTTTGTTGTCACTGATCCTTCCCTTCCCGACAATCCTATTGTGTATGCTACTCAAGGATTTTTGAATTTGACGGGTTATACTCTAGATCAAGTTCTTGGACGTAATTGTCGTTTTCTTCAGGGTCCAGAGACAGATCCAAAAGCTGTTGAAAAAATCAGAAGGTCTATTGAAGAAGGTACAGATATGTCTGTTTGTCTATTGAATTATAGAGTGGATGGTACGACATTCTGGAATCAATTCTTTATTGCTGCTTTGCGGGATGCAGCTGGTAATATTACTAACTATGTAGGTGTACAGTGCAAAGTTTCTGATCAATATGCGGCAAGTGTCTGTAAGAAGCAGGATGAAGAATTTTCCCAATTTGAATTGTCAAACATGAAGGAAGAAGGCTCTGCAAGTGGGGAAGAGGATGAATAATATGTTACTACATGACTGACTGTAATGTCTCACATGATTATGGAATGTACTTCCATTCATTTTTTAAAAAATTATCTTATAAAAAAAGAAACAACTTAGCTTTCCATGATATGAAATACAGAGTAGTAGATAGTATTTGTTCCTCTAAAATGTGTTCCACTTGTTTGCTCTGATTTCAGCCTTTTCCCTTTCAATCTTTTGCAATCTTTCTTCTTCTGCATACTTTTTCATCCTCAACAATCTAGCATCCTCCTCCGCTTCTAGTCTTTTCAAATCTTGAAATCGTTGATTGTTCTCCTTGTCGATATTTTTATCTTCTCTCTTGGCAGCAGCTTTATCCAAAGTAGCCTTATTGGTCAATTCTAGCTTCAAATCAAGACTTTTATTTTGCGATGCTTCTTCGTACTTTGGCATTGCAAACGGGTCAGCATCTGAAAGAATAACACTGTTTGAGACGATCATAGATTCCATAGAGGACTTATGAAAGTCCATGGTGTCAACTGGAGATGCCATTGCAATGGATGAAGCAACAGTGAGAGAGGTAGCCACGGCAGTTGCAGCTTTTGTAAAATCCTTGAGAGATTTCGAAACGGAAAATGCGTCACAGGCGGATGCCATACATGCACTGATAAGAATGGTACTAAACTTCATATTACTTGGGTTTGATATGGAATGTAGTTTCTAACTCTGTGTTTGTTGTTACGATGCTACTCACAAACAGTTGTGAAGTAGATAGATAGATACTTACTTAGTAGTGACTCTGATTCACAGTAGTCCACTGTAGTACGTTGCCTTGCTGCTTCTTTTTTCCAGAATGACGTGGTACTAACGATACCTTTTATTTTATAAATCCATAACAAATGTCACTCCAATCATTTATTCAAGGAAAAAGGTAAAAACGGTTGATACTTG
>Ga0213868_10003385_pt1 | contig 14883 bp, 10 predicted proteins | sample PICome_9_FD_160087 | JGI IMG/M metagenome (GOLD analysis project Ga0213868, IMG submission 160087) | Coastal seawater microbial communities near Pivers Island, North Carolina, United States - PICO127 | ecosystem: Environmental > Aquatic > Marine > Coastal | place: USA: North Carolina...
ACAAGTTGCAGTCCATCATGCTTATCATCGGTCATGACTAATACTTGGAATGGATGTATTTCTTGGTTGTGGAACTGGAAATGAAACGCTGTACGCTGTCGATGATGAAAATTCAAGTTTTCGGAAAAAAATAAAATGGCTGGCTCTCGAGAGTACAAGGTTTTGGTTTATGCGCGGTGGGCTTCCCAGTTCCCAGTCCAAAATTCAAATTTCAAATGCTTCGAAAGTGTGATTTGAATATGAGCTATGATTGCTTTAATTCATGTTTTCTTAAACTAAGAAGTTCCATAACCATATAATAGACAGGGTCATATGCTCTAAATCCTGAAATATAAATGGTATTCACCTATTCAAATAATTTGCGCTACAAAAACAAGATTTGAAAATGAATGAATCGTTGGGTGATGTTTATACCTTTACTTATTCTTTGTCATAACATTTCTCTTGTTTCTTCATTTATTTCTTCAAAGACATTATTTTCTATGTTTCCATCTTGAAGCTGCTGGGGATCATTGGACTCGTGCTCCTCTCGTACTGTAACCACATCCCGCTTGTACAACAGACAAAGAACAAATTGTACTAAACTTAGAACAAAGCCACAGAAATTCGGAAAGAAAATTACAATGTCTGTCAATGCAATACCATAGCACATCCAAAAAAAAGAATTAAGCAAACCCATAGACATAGTTCTTCGATGAATAGATCTCGAGTTTCTAGTCTTCAGCACTTTTGCAATAGTAGAAAGAGGTGCCCCGTAGAATACAACAAGGTTAAAATTAACGACCAATCCTACGACATGAGTTTGTTGAATGTTATTCATCGGATAAAAACAAACATAAGATAAGACAACGATCCATGTGAATACCACACGCATAACCCATTTTTCATGAGGTGTAAAAGGTGGAAGATCAATCATTTCTTCTTCTTCGACTTCTTCTGTATGAATGGTGTTGCTTAGTTGGTTATGCTCATGCATGTAGAAAAACTCTTGATATTGCAATTTTGCAGCACCCATATTGAGCCACACCGATAGTAGAAGCCCAGGAGCATTCGATACAAATACAAAAAGATCATTGGTTAGGACGGAGTATGCCACCCAACCAAGGCAATTTCCCATCATAAATGCAAATGGAGTAGGATTTAAGTCTCCTAATCGACCTCTTGAAATAGCCTCTTGTAAGGATCTGATTGGTGCTACAATATAGTGATGTATCAGAAAGAAAATGCAAAATAAAATATTACGATCGTTTCCTTACCTGAAAACATGGCAGAGGCCATCACAGTCCCTAAACTAGGACACACATACTGGAGAAATATAGTTGTGAAGGACACCATGTTGAGGGTAGGTAGTCTAGATATTTATATCCTTTCGTCTTTTATGATTTACGATGTCAAATGTCAAATTCAACAGAGTACAGAGTGCTCGTAGAACGTAGAAGTGATGAAGTGCCAAGTCCACGCGGTCAACGGCTAGTACAAAGTCCGACATTGGGAAAATGGGACCAGGATGGGACACCAACGGTACCTTCATTTTTTATTTTAGACTTTCATGACTCATGACTACTGACATGAAGCTTCGAACTTCGAACGAATACATACAATAACGTTATGTCTGCCGATGCTGAAGGTTTTCTGTATTGTACTAGTGAACAGTGAATCCATTACTTAGTTCCGAAGAAGCAGATTGATTCAATTGTACAGGGTACTGTAATGAGTTATCAATTTCAATGATGCTCTCTAGAGTGAACTGAATTAATTTCAGTAAAGCTAGAGCATCCACAGCACGAGATCCAAAGGAGTACACAACACAAACATATATCACTCTATTTACTTCGCTTAGTAGTTACAGCATTTATTTCCAGAAATATCCTGTAAATATGACAATGTCGTGTTGCATATTTATCGGAACTGTCTGAGTCTGTCTGCTTAGTAATTGTTATGTATTAAAAATCCAACCACAAACTCAGTTCAACGCTCCAAAAATTGGAAAACATAGTTCAACTACCTAGTTGGGGGCGTGTCCAGATCCACCATGGTCATGGCTGTCGTACGATGGATTATCGCTATCATAATCGAACGTGTTCACATCAAACTCTTGCTTCCAATACACAGTTGGAACGCCATCTTTGAACTTGACAGGAGCAACAACGAACATTCCATAAGTTGGATCCCATGAAGTTGGATCTTCTGCAGGATGACGCTGCAAAATACCAAGGGTGAGAAAACTATTGTTTCCATTTTTTAAACATATATATGTTCGAATAATATGAACTTACTCTACCTTGAAAAATCCATTTATTCTCTTCTAGTCTATTGATGGAACAAAATTGGGATCCATGTGACTGAATAGTGTCTGTGTTATGAGGGAGGAAGTTGACTTCATGTTCGGCTGCAGTACTCAGACCGACAAGAGATTCCGCTTGCCTGTAAAACGTCGTTGAGTCTCGCCATCCATGAGTTTCAGAAGCAAAGTAATAATAACCACTGTCAGTCTTTACAATGTCAGGAGACTCCCTACGTCTCCCGGGCCAAGTAGCGATCAACCTTTCGTCTGGATGCCAATCAGTCCAGGAATCATTGAGTCGATACAAAAAGATGTCTCGATCTCTTGTATGAGAATTCATTCTAGACGTAATGATGTACATTTTCCCTTCATCAACAAATGTTGATGAGCCACCAAAAATTCGATTTCGTTCATTTTCGGTCCCAATTTTGTTACTTAATGCAGGAAGTTCTACATAATCACCTTCTACACCATTGGTGCTGACGAATATTTGTCTTCTACAGTGAATAAAGACATTTCCATTTTCATGCTTATTAATGTTGCAACTTGCAGTAACGCCTTCTACATGAATGGTTTTAACATGTTCCCATGAGTTGCTTCCCAAATTGGATGACTTGTAAAGCCAGATATCACCACCATCTCTCTATTCCATGAAGAATATTTATTTCATTAAATGTGAGCTTTTCCATCTTGTTGAGAAGAAGCAGTAGAATATAAATCACTTACCCATTTGAAAGAAGGCTCACTGCCCACAAAGTAATAATATCCATCAATATGAGGAGTGGAAATACTGCCACATCGAGCAGCTCTGATAGGTTCATTATTCTGATCATACCATTGCAAATCGTTTCGAATGATACTACTGTTTGGATCATGATTGCAATAACCACATGTCATGGGACATTCTCTAAAAATATTCTCTTGCTGGCACAAAGCCTTCGTGTCGTTGCGATCTACAGACAACAACTCTGAATGAATTTCATTCAAAATGAGTTTCGTTGCTAACCATGGACATGTTCTCCATTCATTATCAATTAGAAATTCGTTTGTACTATCGGAGCAATTCGATATGATACCTCTTGTTTCATCTATCACTGTAGGGGACTCACTCGGTATGTAGGGGCACGTTCCACACGTAGCTGGACACATTTCGGAAGGAACTTTCAATCTACACCTCCTATCTCTATCTTTCTTTACCCACGGACAACGTCTCCAAACTTTCTCCCCCTGGACCCAAACTTGAAAGGAATCGTCATAATCAGCACAGGTTTCTACTAAATTTTCCTGTGGTGTACATTCACCACAAGTTACCGGACATTCTCTTTTGACTATACCCATGGTACATGGTTTTACACCATCAGTAGTATTTTGATTTCTTTGTGCCCAAGAGCAAGTTTTCCATTCGCCATTCCATAATCGAAACGATCCTTGATTATCAGCGCAATAAGCATCCTGATGGTGGTCCGCCGCTGACTCCACTTTTGTTACTAACAAGAATGCGATAATGATGCGAACAATACATCTCAATTCATTAGACATTGTAGAGTTAACCCTATAATAATAATGTTTAGTGTGGTGTTGTTTCTAAGAAGGCATACATATACATGCATAGAATTGTTTATGGAAGGAGCAATGATGCGCAATGGGAAATCAAACGGGCAACGACAACAAAACGGCGGTTGTTGGCTGACCCTAACAGTCCATTTACCTACCTGACAGCCCGCCGCGGCCTGTACCCTGTCTCGCTGTACGCTGTACGCTGTAGTACCTCGTACACTCCACCGTACCTCGGTACCTCTCAATGGAATACACTCTGCTGCGGTGACTTTCGTTACAAACAAATCACACTCATCACATCACTTTACTTATCAAAAGAATCCGAATCATGCTCTCCAGCATCCTTCGTAGTACTGCGACAAGGTTAAGTCGCCGCACAACTTTCCCAGTCTCATCGGTTCGCGGATTGGCGCACACTCCCTCGTTCGTAAGTTAGTATTTCGATGGTTTCGTCGTGTGACTAAGAATAAATATGTCAATGATGAATGTGACATCCACTAAATACACACACTCATTCATTCATTCATTCATTCCCTTCACATAGCACGTGGACACAAATGATAATACCACAACTAAATACTTTGATTACACACCAGATAATTATAAAATCGTCAAATCTATCCTCGCCAAGTACCCTGACAATTACAAACAGTCTGGCATCATCCCTCTACTCGATCTTGCCCAGCGTCAGAATGGAGGATGGCTTCCAGTCGCTGCCATGGACAAGGTAGCTCAAATCTGTGAAGTTCAGCCTTCTCGTGTTTACGAAGTTGCATCCTTCTATACCATGTTCAACAGGCAAAAGGTAGGAAAGTACTTTATTCAGCTTTGTGGAACTACACCCTGTATGATTTGTGGTAGTGAAGATATTAAAAAGACGATTGAGAACCATTTGGGAATCAAGAATGGTGAAACGACAAAGGATGGGTTGTTCACACTTTTGGAGGTTGAGTGTCTTGGTGCCTGTGCGAACGCTCCAATGGTGCAGTTGAATGATGATTATTATGAAAGTTTGACACCCAAGACGATTGTGGAACTGTTGGAGGCTTGCAAGGCTGGAAAGCCACCTGAGATGGGCAAGTGGGGAAGTTTGCCTATGAATGGGCAGGTTAGTTGTGAAGGACCTTTGGGTAAGACGAGTTTGTTTGAGACACCCGTACCTCCAAAAGTTGATCCTGATCGATTCAAGGATGGTAAAGTGGATCCTGCATCTGTCAAAAAGCACATGGCCTATTAAAAAGAGAGAGAGAGAGAGAGAGAAAGAGTATAGTAACTACGTAGTACTGAACACATATGGTGATGATGGTATGTTTCAAAACATATTTCAAAGTATTGCTTTTATTTTTTATATAGAAATAAGGATTATTTCATATCATATGCAATGTAAATGTTGAACTCAGAGTACGAAGATATATTCTTTCCCAATTTCCTTTTCTGCTTTCCATACTGTGGGGCTAAATTATCCTAAAAATGAACCTAAAATTTACAAGACTAAAGGCAATTTTGCTTCTTTCTTTGGCGGCAATGCGCATCTCTCCACAGGAAAGACTTGAAATTTCGTCTCAGCATATCTGTTGTCAACCTACAAAGCTCTACATCATAAAGGTTCGACGAGAAATTTAACATTCTTATGCATTCATTAAGGCATGATCACGGTGATCATGTAAGCGCAGATCGTTTCAATTTGTCCTACAAGTATCAAAAGAATAATATGCTCACATCGTCAAGAAACAAAGATGATAATCAACGTAACACACATTATACCGCAGAGAAGAGACGAGTTTTTAAGAGGCCTCAATCTTCGTTGGATCATGTAATTACACCGCCACCGCCACCACCACCAGCGCTATCTTCAAAAGAAACTCACAAATCCTCAACTGGTAGAAAGACACCTTCTAGATCTCCATCTCCCCCACAATCATTTTCACATCGAAAAAGTGCAATTAAAGATGTCATGAAACAGTTTCAATGTAACAACGATCGGCCAAGGATGAATACTACAGTCATGTGTCAACCCATGAGATCTTCACCAAGATCATCACCGAGATCATCACCGAGATCATCACCGAGATCATCACCGTCACGACGGCGGTCCTCGACATCGAATCAAGATCAAAACGGAGATATCTTACAGAAAGAAATGTTAGACAATTCTTTATTGGACGAATCTGTAATGGATTCAATTCCATACTCTCTGCGCTACAGTAAGGAACGTAGTCATAACACAAAGTCTCAGCGATCTGTAGAGAGCTCACCACTTCAAAAACTGTTTCAAAGACCGCTTCAGACATGTCGAGGTCAATTTATTCATGAGCCCGAAACAACGAATGTGAAAGCTTCTCCTGGGTGTAATTTGTTTTTCAGTAAGAATTATGTAGATGGTGTTGAGGACAATTTTCTCGATTTCTCTTCGAATTTTTCCAGGGAAGAATTGGATACTGTGTTTCGTCGTCCAATAAGCGTGGATGAGAATGAAGAAGTGCACACCACAAGTCCATGTTCCCTGAACGAGAAATCGATGATTGAAGAACCATTGGACAAGATTCATTTCACTCAAAGTAGTCGGACAAAAGAAAACATAGCAAAGCCAAGTCATGACCCAGAACACAATAGGCTTTTCATCACTCCGTCTGCTCACAAAGATTCTTCAAAGTCTATAGATCCCATTTCAGCGAATACTGCTCGGACTGAAGTTTCAACCCCGGATTCAGAAAACCTAGCTCTATCAGTAGGCGTCAGTAAAACTCCCAAGCAGTTATTTCGAGAGGAACTGTCTCCTAAAGATGTCCGATTACAACGAGCTCTATTTGAGCTTGACGCGAAAAACAAGATGCTGGAGCAAATATCCAAAGAGAAGGAAAACGTTGAGCGGAAAATGCATGAGATGGAAAGTAGTTACCGACAGAGTCAACAGGATAGAGAAGATATAGAAGCATCTTTTCTTCTTGACAGCTTTATTTCGCAAGAGGAGACAGAAAATCAAACCAAAGAATTGGCAAAATTGAAGAAAGTGAATCATCAAGTACGCTTAGAAATCAATCAAGAAAAGAAAAAGAAAGAAGAACTACAAAACCAAGTTCGTGCCTTACGATCCGAGTTATTTCAGTGTAAAAATCAGATGGATGATTTGAATGAATCGCATAAAAATCTCCAGCAAGATTCTGGTCAATATGATTCCATAATCAAAAAGTCTTCTGAGACTAATCCACCAAACTCTCTTGATTTCTTCAATAGTGCTAAGGATGCATTATCCATGAAGGTGGATATTGTGTCACTCAAGTCAAAACTAGCAAATGCAGAAAATCTATTAAAGCTAGAGAAAGAGGCCCGCGAGAAGGATAGACACCAATTTAAGAAAGATGAAACCCGTCTACAAACACAAATTCAAAAATTAATGAAGTCTTTAGCAAAAGGGAAGAGTGCTGCTCAGTATTCTGCTCTAGAGGCTCAGTTACTCATTCATAAAGAAGACATTGATTTGCTTCAAGAACGGTTAACTGAATCAGAGATTTATATATCCACATTGGAGAAAACTATGGATGATCAACTTAAAGCATGGGAAGAGGAGGAAGAGGACTTTAAAAAAGAGTCATCTACCTTGAGAGAGAAGGCGGCACGGGCAGCAGTTGCTGAAGAAGCACTCTCGAGAGCTACGGACCAAATTAAAAATCTAGAGCAGGAACTATTGACATCAAAACGTGAAGTTACCCGGTTAAGTAGCGAGACAAGGAAGCCAGAAGAAAGTGACATACAAGAATCCTCTAAAGAATCAGTTGAACATCTACTTGAATTGGCCAATGAGCTTCGAATTGAAAACGATGAATTGCGAGCAGAGGTGAAAAAAGTTAATAAATCGTTAGAAGATACTCAAATATCTACTGAAAACCAATACAAATCCGAAATCAGTCGTCTAAAAGAAGAATTAAAACATGCAACTTTCCGTTGTCAGGTCATGAAGAATTCTAGTTCACCGAGGAGACAAATTCAAATCACGAGTGGCAATTTTATGCTAAATAATATCAGCAATGATAACCCAGCAGAATTAGACACCGATGATGCAGCTATGAAAAAAATATCCTGCTTGCAACACGAGTTAAATCAGCTCAAAACTGTTAATAATTCCCTTCTCGAGGAAGCAGCAGCAAGAAAAAGCATAGAAATTGCACTTCGAGATGAGATTGCATCTCTTCGTCAAGCAAAGATTGAATCGTCTTCAAATTCAATTCTCCCTTCGGTACCCAAGACACACTCCAATCTGATTGAGGGTGAGCTGCAAAAGCTTGAGAAATCGGTTTCATCATTACACGAATACGTAGATGTTATATCGAAAGCCCAAGCAAAGTCAAATAGGAATGTTCCACTTCTAGAGAAGATATTTCATCTCGTGAACGAACTCAAGACAGCTTTCACTTTAGTGTATGCTGCGTCAGAAGAAGATAAAGCGAGGGCTGAAAATGCTTTTCAAATCTACGATAGCGCCGTTCAGTCATATGAACTTCAATTGATTGAGGTGAAAAAGAAGCTCGAAAAAACAAAACATGATTTGCATGAGCAACAGGCACAGCGATCAGATGATCTGAAGAGATCTAAACAGTCTGAAATGGATAATTTGGCGAAACTTTCTATGCTGAAACAGAAATTTTCTAATCTGGAGAAAGAACATGAGCTGCTGAAAGCTCGTGTAAATATTGACAGCAATGATGTTAGCATTCCTCATGAAACATCAAAGAAAAGTTCGACAAAACAGAACACTGATTGGAAAATGAAAATTCAACACACCGCATCCGAAGAAGAAGTAGAAATCAAGCTGAATGAAAGAGACTCCATTTCTTACTCGTTTAGTGATATTGAATTCAGCACGGAACATCAATCCGCTTCGTCAGACAAATCTCAAATCGAAAAGGACTTAGTGATTGAGACCCGTATGCTCGACTTGACGGAGTCACAATCAAGTAAAACAATTGAAGGAGGGATGAAGAATCAATGTGATAGTTCTGCCTTGAACTCGATGGAGAACACATTATCCAACAATAATTCCAGTGATGAATACTCTGAGCTTTATGTTTTAAATCGTGACATTCAATCAGCAACACTGGAATCTTTTCATGATTTCGATGCTGACAGTCTCGTAGCGGATGATGGCAATATGACACAGGCTAGCTTTTAAAAACATTACCATAAAACTCCTACTTCCTATTTTCCAATATAAAATTTGTTGTCGTTTTCACCGAATAATATGTATCGTATTGGTTTGTACAAATTTGAAAGCCAAATGGAAAATAGTGCAGAATATCCGATATGTACGTCACTGAATTGTATGTCAACTACAACTCCCATTTCAGCATTCACTGCAAGTTCGATTATTGAAGCTGCACTTGCTATGTTTGTCGCATTTTCTCCTTCTGATGGAGGTACATCTATGTACTCTCGACTATCATAATAATTTATTTCCTTTTCTCCAGAATCAAACCATATAGTAAGCTTCTGGACATTTCGAACACCTGCATTTAACGCAGACGACAAATTGATATAATCACCGAAGTAACTCTTACGTCTGATTAACCTAGGCCCTGTTCCTGAAGCAGGCGAATCATATCGGAACGTTTCTCTCTGCAGATCAAGAGTCAATATAGCTGGATTTTTAATGAGTACATACTTGCCTCCCTCATTTCTGTAATTAATTTGTTCAGTGCTGTATGTTCCATAATTTTGATAATCTTTCTTACAGTATGCTTCAAGACCATCTCCAAATTCAAAGCGATCACAGTAACTAGGAAAACTTCCTGTGAGTGCAAGATAAGTGCAACACGTGAAACGAGTATTTACCTCTCCAAAAGGATTTGAAAGGTACTGCATAAACGACGGCTCGCCAACGTAATAATTTCCACCTTCACAGCCTTTTATTTCACAAAGTCCTCCGCCTAAATGTTCATTAAGATCTGACCACTTTGGGCATCCTTCTACATCACAGTTTGCAGAGTCTCCCGCAGAAAAAAACGAGTCAGTGTATTCGTCGCCAAGTTCAAACAAGGAATGCCCAAGTTCATGAATCGAAATTTCAGGACCAAGATCGTGCACACTAGTTGTTGCAAGATTTTGTTGTCGATAGCCTCCGCCCCCATATCTTTCGTCATTATGAATGACAACGGTTTGTGTAGTTGCACCCGGCGGAAAGCACTTGCTGGAGAGACTCCTTGCTCTCTCCACGTCACAACATAAAAGGGTTTTCACTCCTTCACAATTAAAGTTGCAAAAGCCATCACTCGATTCTGATAAATCTTCTACATAAAAAGCATTGTATCTGTGGTTTGTGAATGAGAAAAATTCAAAATCCTTGTACACCCAAAATGTTTTGGCCACTTGCCGTCTCCACTCTGATAAGTCTGTAAAGCCAGACGGAACGAACACTAAAAGAATTTGATTTTTATCAAATTCTTGTCCTGGCTGTTGCTTCAATGTCATGCAATCATGAGATTGATAACATGTATTTTCTTTGCATACTCCGCTTGAACAATCGGACTCTGTATCACAGTACTGACCAACTGATTTCTTCACGACTTCTAACCTTCGATCACATGTTTCACAAGTTACCTGACATTCATCTGCAATCAAATGGTTGTTATGGTCAGTCAAATTGCAACGAGAATCTATATCTTCCCTGACCCATCCGCAATCCCAAATGCCGTTCTGATTGTACCTATAGTCTACGTTATCTCGACAGATTGCTTCGTTCAAGGTAAAGCACATAAACAAAAGTAATATTATAGAATTGCATTTTTGACTGATCATAATTATATAGGGACGCTAAATAGTAACATTTATATCGAACGTATAAGTTCAAATTCCTAATCTTGGATACGCGTATATACTGAGTAGATTGGCATAAGAGTATGTTAGTGAGTAGTGAGCACCTCTCTTTTCATCATTTTTCGTGTCATTTTTCTGGCCAGGGTTCGGCACTTTCGAGCGTTTTAGTCTTATACCAACCTAAAACAGATAAATGAAGCTCTCTCTTCGCTGATAGAGAGGGTGATATATATGTGTTATTTACGCCAACATTTCATGAAAGAGGACGACTTAGTATGGTAAAGAGAGGAAATGAGTATGGTCACTTATCTAAAGATGAGTACGAAGATGTCCTGAATCGAGAAAGCGATGATCAAGGTTCGACCAGTAATCAACGAGCCAGTGAGGAAGTGATGAAGCAGCGTCGTATAGTGAAAGTTAGCAAGTGAGTTGAACAGTGCCTTCTCCCTTTGAAAATGGTTTTTGTTCTTAAGCATAGACTCATATTTTGAGCTACATTAATTCTGATACAGAAAATGGAAGACCGTGACGCGAACAACAAATGATAACCCTTTTGCATCTACTACACTTGCTACTAATTCTAATCTAGATTCAAATACAACATTAACCGGACACGAGAGCAGCTATGAGAAACAAACAATGAAAGCTGTACCTTCCAGGATGAAGGCTATTGTTGTACGTGAGTATGGAGGACCAAGCACATTGTCTTATGATACAAACGTTTCATCTCCAGAGCTCAAAGAGAATCATGTAATTGTACGAAATATCTATGCTGGAATCAACTTCATCGATACCTACCACCGCAAAGGATTGTATCCTAGAACGCTTCCATTTGTTGCGGGACAAGAGGCAGGAGGTGTTATTGCAGATATTTTGCCAAGTGATGTTTCATATGGATTTAACATTGGAGACCGTGTCGTGTATTCGACTTTGGAAACGTATTCGGAGTACAGTCTTGTTCCAATATCTAAGCTCATCAAGACACCCGATGATATTCCCCTTGATGTTGCAACTGTGTGTGTCGTCCAAGGATTGACAGCACACTATCTTGTTTCGTCAGCTCACGCTGATTTGATTCAACCAGGAGAATGGATGCTGATATACAGTGTTGGATCTGGCACTTGCCAATGGGCAGCTCAGATGGCAAAGCTCAAGGGATATAAAGTTATTGGCACTACGTCCAAAGGTAAAGTGGAAAATGCTACGAAGGCTCATTGTGATGAGCTAATCGTGTTGGATGAAGTAGAAGGAAAAAGTTTTGCTAACTACGATAGTGTCGATATCACGAAACGTGTCATGGAGATCACAAATAATGAAGGAGTAAAATGTATTATCGATGGAGTAGGGAAATCAACAAGCGAAATTTCACTGAATTGTTTGGCTCATAGAGGAATATTTATTTCCTTTGGAAATGCGAGCGGTGTAGTAGAATTTCCTATATTGAAATTGTCATCCAAATCTGCCTACGTCACAAGACCTAAGCTTCTCGATTACACCAAAACGACGGATGAGTTACAAGGCCGTGCTTCTGAAATCTTCCAATGGATCAGAGAAGGAAACTTAGTTATATCTGTCGAGAAAGAGTTCGATTTGAAGGATGCCGTTGAAGCTCATGAATACATTGAAGCAGGTTGTACGAAGGGTAAGATATTACTCAAAATCACCAGCGACGTAAAGTAACTTTCAAAACATTCACAAATTACTTAGTTCAAAGCATTACATTATTGTAACCCTTTGGAAGTTTCAATGCATTCTCAAAATTCACTGTCCATTATGGGAACATCTGGGATGGCACCCTCATCTCCGTTAACAGTCGCGCTTGAACCCATAGTTTTAGCACTTCTAATCAAGTAAAAAAGCATTCCAATGACAAATAGAAAAAACGACAACACGCAAAATGCTGCAACCTTAGCTTTCCCACTTTTGCGAAACTCTTGCACCCAGTTAAAAACTTTGAGTAGCATTCCGATCTTTGACTCATCCATTCCAGCAAAGGCGTTGATTGTTTTCTCAATCTGTTCATCCGTCAACTGATCTGCCATGGCAGGATTGGAAGATCGAAGCATATCTTTCATGAGCGATGGATTTTCTTTCACCATGTTGAGCATATTCTTAATCTGTGCTGGATCAGAATTATTGAGGAAGTCCATTGGATTTTCTGGCATACCACCATTTGCACCACCAAATGCATCTCCTGCAGCCATCTTCTTAATTTTTTCCATATCTTCAGGTTTCATGTTTTTCATTTGTTCTTTCAAGTTTTGCATCATTTGTGGGTTCTTAGCCATCATTTCCATCTGAGATATTGCCATATCTATCTGCGTATCCGACCACTGGGCCATCTGAGGATTCATAGACCGGATGGTATTCTTATCCATTGCCTTCATTGCATCTGCTTGCATTTGAAGTTGTTCTGGTGTCATATTTTCCATAGAAGGTACCTCGTTCCCAGTTGCACGAGGGGAGAAGTCGGATGGTGCCTGTCCTGACTGCATACGCCTAACCTGTTCCAATTCCTCGTCACTCATATTACTCATTTGATCCACCATAGTTTTCATCATTTGAGGATTATTAGCCATTGTCTCCATTTGATTCGCAGCCATTAAAATCTGAGCATCTGAGAAACCAGCCATGGCAGGATTCATTCGCCGAATCTGATCGGGAGGCATACTGCGCATCATTTGTGCCTGCTGTCTGAGCTGAGCTGGTGTCATGTTAGCCAATTGAGATGCCTGAGATTGCATCCTTTGCTTCATAGGTAAACCGGTATTGTCACTGGACTCTGTGGGTTCATTCGCCATGGCAAGAATCTCTGCAATCTCCTCTTCCGATTCAGTTTTGATCTTCACCATTTCCCGGAGCTGACTTTTATCATAACCTGTAAGATTACCCACTTCCTTGATGGTTAGAACTTGTTTCATCTCCTTGATGTTGAGTGAATTAACCGATCTTGGTTCATATTTAAGATTATCTGGTTTGATACCTAAGGTTTTCCCGTCTTTAATTAGCAACACTTTGTATCTGCCATTCTCTAACTTTGATTTGACGCTTCCAATTTTTCCATTAAAATCGGCATTGGTTAAATTTTGGAGAATTACTCGACTTCCCAATGGAAACGATGTCATGATAGTTTAAATATATATATACTTGGTGAAATTAGAGTCCTTTCTCTACGTTACAGTAGAAGTGGAATTGTAATTGCATCCGATGGTCCAGTCGTCTTGCCGGAGGCCGGGAGGTTTCTTCGTCGTTCTTCGAAAAAAACCAACGGCCTCTATCATCCATCTACCTTACATGGATATCAATCAGGTTTTCCTAACCATGTATGCTAAAACGAATATCGTTCCTGTAATTATCTTTACTTTACTTATAGAATAATCATCATTATGAAAATGACATTGAAAAGTCATACCATGCAGTAGAAAGAGGACGGAACGAATGAGTTAAAATGAATGAATCCTTGTGAGAGGCGGACAAACGTACTGCGTGATTCCTATTCTTTCTTTCTTTTTCAAAACGAAATGAATGCCTATAAAGGAAAGAAATCTACACATTTATTCTCTGTGTATCAATCAATCTTGTGAACGATTCTGGTATAACGTTGGCAACTTTCTTCTTCTTATACGGGTGTTTGCTGAAGGATACAACTCCGTCCACTTTTGCAAATAACGTGTGATCTTTCCCCATTCCTACATTTTCCCCAGGATACCATTTTTTACCCCTTTGACGAGCAATTATAGATCCTGCATTCACAGGTGTATTGTGAAAAGCCTTGACTCCTAAACGACGTCCTGCAGAATCTCGCCCGTTGTTTGAAGATCCTCCAGCCTTCTTGGTCGCTGTTCTCACTTGAATCTGAATAGGATGCGTTGAAGTGGATCTTAGAGGTATAGATAGTTTATTTAGAGCAGAGGAAAATACGGATGACATGATGGATGTACATATAGAGACGTGTGTAAGAGAGAGAGAGAAAGGAAAACGACTCGGTCTGGGGTTTTGTGGTGGTATTTTGGTTCTCCGCGTTGTGTTGGGAGTAAGGCAACTGACACTTGACACTTGAAACTTGAAGTTGACACACAAAAAATGGTACCATGGTACCCCCCGGTAGAACTTTCTGTAATAAATGCATAATGCATACTTTTTCCCAAAAAAAAATAGAAATAGAAATCGCCATCATCTTTCATTTACTACATATAGAGACTACCTATTCATCTTGATCTTTCATCTTGATACAA
>Ga0213868_10003386_pt1 | contig 14880 bp, 9 predicted proteins | sample PICome_9_FD_160087 | JGI IMG/M metagenome (GOLD analysis project Ga0213868, IMG submission 160087) | Coastal seawater microbial communities near Pivers Island, North Carolina, United States - PICO127 | ecosystem: Environmental > Aquatic > Marine > Coastal | place: USA: North Carolina | collected...
TCGTCCAATATCGGGAAAATGGTCCAGGATGGAACTCGACCTCGAACTGGACGTGAATTATGCAGCGATGCTTCAAATGATCTTCCAAGCATTATCAATACAATACACCTACATACTAACCCCCATATCAAGAAGAAGTATTCTGAAGTATACTCGAGGAATACTGATTGATCACTCGATCGAAAGAAGTCTACACGTCTTCGTCCAATATCGGGAAAATGGTCCAGGATGGAACTCGACCTCGAACTGGACGTGCTATGCATCGATGCTTCAAATGATCTTCCAAGCATTATCAATTCACATATCAAGTTGGATGCAGAGTGCAATTAGATACAAATAGAGTGATCCTATATCTCATAATCACTGTATTACTTATTAAAAAATACATAACAAAGTTTTGGTGCAGTTGGAGTGATGCAATAAGGTTTCTTTGAGATAATAAGTCTTGTCTATCTTTTGTACAAAGAAGCAAGTTTGAGAATACCATTAATAGCAAAGTCGACATCGACATCGTTGACATCAAGGTGTGTGCAAACTCTAAAAAGACTGCCACCTTTTGAATATCCTGATCCAATCAAAATGTTAAAGTCAGTTTTTAGCTTCTCAGCGAATTCCTTTGTAGTCAAAGTGCAGTTAAGGGGGAGTCCGAAATACACTATGTTAGTTTGGACCTTTCCTTCTTGAGGCTGATAAAATCCATTGTCATACAGTGCTTTTGCAATTTTCTTAGATCTATAGTGATCCTCAGCAAGTCTATCAATATTGTGTTCGACTGCATACAACCCTTGAGCGGCTACCACACCTACTTGTCGGGTTCCACCACCAAGTCTTTTCCTTGCTCGTCTTGCAAGCCTTATCGTTTCTTTGGATCCAACCAGCACGCTTCCCATTGGTGCACCTAGCCCTTTCGATAGACAGATGGAAACAGTATCAGCAGACTCGCATAACATCGCAGGTGAAATTCCAAGCGCAACACAAGCATTAAAAATTCTTGCGCCGTCAACGTGTACTGCAATTTCAAGATCCTTCGCGAGACCCCCCAAAGCGTCAATATATTGTTTATCAAGTACACTGCCACCACACATGTTATGAGTATTTTCAACACAAACCATCTAATTTGGAAAGGGGAAAAACAAACAGAAGTATATGTGAACCGATAAACCTATGCTGAGTAAATCGTTTGAAGCTATTTATCGATGACTGTTCAGCACGTACCGCAGTTTTAGCCCAATGATCGTCACTATCGTCACGCCATTGATCCCGTATTTCATCAAAATCTAATCTGCCAAAGCTATCTTCGGCAATCTGTCGCGGGTGCACTCCAGCAACTGTCGAAATGTTACCACCTTCCCATAAAGTTACATGTGCATCTTTTCCTACTATAATTTCACTAGCACGTTCATGACAGTGGGCCATAATTGCCGCTAAATTAGTCTGTGTACCTGTTGGAAACCATAAACCCGATTCTTTTCCAAACATATCCGCTAGATTATCTTGAAGTTTGTGAACTGTAGGATCTTCGTCAAACACATCGTCACCAAGCGGAGCAGAGAGCGATGTTCTGAGCATATCTTTCGACGGCCTAGTCAGTGTATCGGATCTCATATCCACATGATATCTCCTTCTTAACGTCTTCAGTGGAATATTTAATATTCTGATGGACCGATGCAGCATTTCTTTGAAAGAACAATGAGATTCTTGGATCTTTTGAGAGCAAAAATAAATCTTGAAACTTGAAAATGATGCGTTGGTAGAAAGAAAATACACGGAGCCAGGTTCGTACTTGTCATTTGAACTTTGAACCTGAAAACGCTTACTCACCAATGACGTTATATGTTACTTTTTAATCAATGTGCAACATTTCTTTCAAAGTCTCGATGGGCTGGTGCAACTGTTTCTCAAGGTTCAACGAGAAGAAATAGTGGTAAATATTAAATATCCCACGTAACGCCTTGTTGATACGACGATAAAAACGGTCTGTATGGAACTGACAGGTGCTACAAGTCTACTCAGTTTCAATGATGACGTTATATTTTAGAAGGTTTCCCTAAGAACGCCATTGCCGGCAGTGGTGGATTCACTTTTCCGACCACAGCTATCACAAACAAAAATCATTCATACTGCATGAATGCTTGAATACAAGGTCAAATGTGTTTGATTGATTCCTAGTTTTATCATCATTAACATCATCATGTCATAGTTTAGGTTTTATTTCTTAGAAATAACTGAATTGTAGTGTTCACCTAAAGCATAGTAATTTCTATGAAAGCTTAGAGTAAGGATTCCATCGTCCTCATTTACACCCTCACTTTTAATTTCCAAAGGTCCTTCCGTGGAATATACCTTGATTACTTTCTTCAGTCCATGTGCCAAGGCCCTTAACTCCAAATGCCCTCCCCATTCATTACTACTCCTAACCTTTTTCACGTATTCCTCAAACGACGATACATCCATCTCATGCAAGTCCGCAAATGGTTCATACTCATCTCTATTTTTCATCATTTCTTCGGAACATAAAACACGAACTTTTTCATAATCATAATCTCCCAAACCTAAAATCTCCATTTGTCTTGCAATGGCCCTATACAAACAATTTCCATCTGCCTTGACTTCTTCAATTTCCATTTGTTCCTGATTCAAGTACAACTCCATAATAGCATCAATTTCAATCTGTCTTGGATTGGGTGCATTTGCCATTTGTCTAGCAATTTCCTCCTCTCTAGCCAGTTCCTTTTCTAACTTGGCTTGTTTCTTTCTTAATTTTTTAGCCAGTGCCTTTTGACGTGCCAATTCATCTGCATCCATTGGTTCTTCTTTCATTTCCTCGGTTGTACCTGTAACCCTGTCGTTTCCTTCATTTCCCAAGATAGGACTAGGACTACTACTACTACTACTATTATTATTATTATTACTACTACTAGTCGTAGTGTTTGCCGATACAGCAGCCACTTCTTCTTCATGTTTTTGTAAAAGAGCTTTGTATTTCTCATCCCATTCTGCTTCTGCAGCAGCTACAATTTCTTTTCCCTTTTTACTCTTTCCAGCCGTCCCTTTGATCTTTTTGATCGCTGTGCGTTTGTCAGCTTCAAAGGTTTTCATGTCTTTTTTATGTCTTGCTTGTAAGTCTTCCATATTCTATTGTTATACTATTAAATAATTATGTGATTGATGGAGATTTATAACCTACTCGTATCAATATATGTGAATTATAATTGTCGTTTGTCGTTGCTGGTGGTGGTGGTGGACGATGTGTCTGATGAACTTTTCACCTCCTCGTTTTAACCCTAACTAACTAAGTAGAGCACCTTCCCGTGTGTGGGCTAGTGGGTGAAAAAGCCGTTTCTGCAACTCTCGTAACTCGTAACAGCATTAGCCATTAGCCATTAGCCATCGGCCATCGTTGTTGCTATCTACACACTCCGAAAGAGTCTATTTAGATTCATTCCAATCTTAACGTTATCAAACGATGGTAAGTCAATATTTGATGTTGAACTGACATTCATTGGTCTTGGTAACAACTCACTAACTAAGTAACTACTTAACTCTAACATGGAATGGATTCTCTCTCATATCCAACCATCCCATGTCCACATTCCAAATACAACACTCTACTACTATTATTACTATTACTAATATTATGATGATGACGATGCACTTTCAAAGGTCGTCCTTTCCGTTGCAGTTTTATCCCAAAATGGAACCAAACCTCTCGTCTCACGGCAATTCATCGAAATGCCACGTTTGAGAATCGAAGGTCTCCTCGCGGCCTTTCCAAAATTAATCTCATCTTCCAAACAACAACACACATTCGTCGAAACAGATACGGTGCGTTATATCTACCAACCCCTGGAAAATTCCATGTATCTACTCTTAATCACGACCAAATCCTCCAATATCGTAGAGGATCTTGGAACGCTTCGGTTGTTGGCCAAAGTGGTGCCAGATGTAGCCGGTGGGTTAAGTGAGACAGCGATTAATAGTAATGCCTTTGAACTCATCTTTAGTTTTGATGAAGTCATTACCACCGGTGGATATAGAGAAGATATCTCACTTAGTGAAATTAGAAAGAACTTACAGATGGAAAGTCATGAAGAGCAAGTATTCATCATGTTGGAGAATAAGAAGAAGGAAGATGCCAAGAGGGCCATGGATGAAAGAGCAGCACAGATTAAGAAGAGACAGATGGAGGCATTGAAGGATAATCTCATGGGAAATGCACCCAGTGCTCCGATTGGAGGTATGGTGGGCATTGGAGGAGGTGGAGTCACCCCTGGATACGAACATAATTCAACTGCATCTGGTTATGGAGGTGGAGTAGATTCATTCGCCTCCTATCAAAAACCAACACCAACAGAACCTATTGAAACTGGTCCTCGTGTTGTTGCAAAGGGAATGAAGCTGGGTGGAATCGGAGGTGATAAGAAGAAGACGAATCTCATGGCAGCCATGGCAATGGAGGACAACTTTTCACTCATGTCTGGTGGTACTGCTGCTGCTGCCGCCAAGAAGGATGCGGGCGGACTAGGTCTTGGATTTACAGCTGCACCTGTGGCTGCACCACCATCTACACCACTCACTGTTGCACTGGAAGAAAAGTACACTGTCGCTATGAATCGTGAAGGAGGTATTGACTCTTGTGAGCTCAAGGGTACCCTTACTCTTACGGCAAATACTGATGCTGGATCTGCCGCTTCGTTGGCAATCAATAAATCAGTCATTGCTTCGAAATGCACATCGAATTGGAACTTTGCCACACATCCAAAGGTGGACAAGACACCTTACGAAAAGCAAGGTATTATTTCACTCAAGGGCGGAAAGGGACTACCCGTCGGTCGTCCTGTCAGTGTGCTTCGTTGGAGTTACAGTGGAGAAGATGCAGCTCCTATTTCTATTAATTGTTGGCCAGATGACGATGGTACAGGTTCCATCAATGTTAATGTTGAATTTGAGCTTTTGAGAACGGATATGGTATTGACAGATGTGAACATTCTTCTTCCGTTAGGAACTACAGATGCTCCTTCCATTGAATCGATTGACGGTCAATACAAACATGATGCCAATAATGGCCTATTGTGCTGGCACCATGACATTGTAGATAGTGGGAATTCTAGCGGTTCCATCGAGTTTTCTATTGCTGGGGATGATGTCGACTCTTTCTTCCCTGTCCAAGTCATGTTCAAGAGTCAAAGCTTTATGTGTCCCATTGAAATTACTGGTGTCACATCTGCTGCCACTGGTGCTCCCATTCCAAATGGAATGACCAAGTCAGTCGTTCCGGAAAGTTATACAATCGCATAATTGTTTTTAAAAAGTATGAAAGATCTGGGATAGTTCCCATCTTTTTTTTTACTTATACACATCTAGTTTATACGCTTAATTGTAGTTAAAAACATTTCAGCAATACATGGAACCAAAAATGTGAATGATTCAATCCCTTGTTTATTTATTCTGTCCCATATTTGGCGTTGTCAATGGTGCCGTTGATTCTGAGGAAGATGATTTACCACCACTAGAGGTTGCAGATGTATTATAAATAGTAGCTCTAGTGGCAGCCGGATTCTTCCCCATTGATGATACTGTAGCTGGAGCCGTTGTTGCAGATGTCATCAGTTTTTTATCAGCAGTAGTTTCAAGCGTATTAGCAGTACCTTTTGTGAGAGCTTGGTTCGGTCCAATAGATGATGATGCTACTGGAACCGTTGAAACAGATGTTAAAGGTCTACTGACGCCAGTCTGACCTATAGAGGACGATGCCACTGGAGCCGCTGATGCAGCTGTCGTAGGCCTACTGACGCCGGTGGTTGTTGACATGCTTGAAGTAGCTTTCGTAATTGCAGGATCGGCTGAAGATGTCATTACTTTGTTCACCTGTGTGGTCATGCCAGTAGGAGTTGTCTTCAAAACCGCTGACATGGTGGGTCTTTCTACAGAAGAAGTATTGGATCTTGCGAAGTTACTCGGATTACGGACTGGTACCGTCCCAGAAGATGAAATATTAGGTCTTGTTAGTTTGGCAAAATTGCTGGGTTTATAGACAGGTACATTTGATACAGGGGTAGGTCTCCCGAAATTACTTGGCCTGTAGACTGGTACGTTTGTCACTGGTATGACGTTGGGTCTTACCGTGCCAGTATTTGCAGATGGTTTCACCGTTGTACTTGACTTATAAACTTGCACGTTGGATCTAACTAAAGGAGCACTGACATTTTTTCCATCTGTCTTAGAAGCAACTTGAGACCCTGCACTTAAAGGTCTTGCCCCCGCAACGCTGACTGGTTGTACTTTAAGCACAGAAGAGGATACCACATCTGGCTTTGCACCTATCTTTATACTATTCACATTGGGATGTTGTACAACGCTCGGCTTATACGTAGCAGCTGCAACTCCAATAGAAGCATTGGCATTATTAACTGGTCTTTGTTGGGACTCTCCAGGTTTTTGCAATACCTGATTTGAATGAACGACAGCTGAATTTGATGATTGTAATGGTGGCCTTTGGATAGTTGTCATGGGCTGATCTTTAGAATCGAAAGCAACCCACTTTAGTCCAAGATCCTCAAGATTTTCTACAAATTCCTTCTTCAATTTTTTATTCGCATAAGCTTGACGCTGTCTGTTTACCCATCGACCGAGTTTTTTCTTGTCTTCAGTTTCATAACCGGCTGGTACATTTCCATCCCATTTCGAATTCGGGTCAGTAATTCGTTTGTTTTCAACATATTCGCAAAGAGCGTCATACATCGTATGCCATGATGTTGTTGAGAGGACTGCCCATTTCAGACCAATATCTTCCAGTAGTTTCTTTCTTTCACTTTTCAGCTTACCAGCCTGAAAAAGACTTCTCTGCCTGTTTATCCACCGACCTAAATTCTTATCTTCATCTTTCAACTCTGTACCATCAGCTCGTTGGCTTGTTTTGATTTTATAATTCGTAGGGACATTTCCATCCCAGGCCTTCCCGTCTTTGGTTTTTTCTTTAACGTACAACTTTAATTCCTCAAGCATATCTGTCCATGCATTTGTTGTCAGAACGCTCCATTTTAGCCCTGTGCTCAGCAAACGAGTTTCCCTTTCATCCTTCAGGGTACCCTTACTCTTCGCTGATCTTTGATTATTGACCCATCGTCCCAATGCTTTTCCATCCTTGGTTTTGTACATGGTTGGAACATTTCCACTCCACTCCCATTTCTTCTTTTCTTCTTCACTCATACCTTTTGTTTCTTTGAGTTTTACATCATCGACATACTCTTTTAAACAATCAAACATCTCCTCCCATTTATGATTTGACTGCCCACCTTTAGGACCATTATTGTCATCTGTATTATGTGTTGGTGTTGTGTTCTTCCGTTTGGGGGTATCATTGTTATTCTGAACTCGATCATGGGAATCAGTATACATACTTATAACTCCACTTACACTTGACTGAGCTTCGTAGTCACTACTCTTCACAGTCATTGGAGTGGATGGACAGTCTAGTCTTGCTAACTTCTTAACGGACGTTAGATTCGGATTTGTTGGGAGGGGCCGCTTTCTGTTTTTGATTGACCTTTTCCCTCCTCCTACAACTCTTCCATCTTTCCTGAGAACTTCTAAATTGGTTCCGTCTAACCCTCGCGTTTTTGCATTTGAAATAATTGGAGTATCATCAACGACATCACTTCCATCTTTAAGCGGAGTACTGTTGATCTTTAAAAGATCTAAAACACCTCCACTTGTAGCAGCAAGTGCTGCTTGTACCGCACATTGTACTGCCTCTGAATCAACCTGGATTGTGGAAGCTGGCACCGACGATTGCCCATGCTTTATTGTTGATGCCGAGGCAGCTGATAAATCCAGAGAAGATTCATCATCGCCTCCATTAATAACAGTATCTAGCTTCCCAGCAAGATCCTCAAGATCACCAATAGACATACTCATAGATACTTCTCCTAAAGATGCAAGAGAATCAAGACGATCTCTACCCCGATAAAAGACCTCTGAAAGATTTGCGAGAGAGTCGGTACGATCTCGCCCCCCAAAAGAGTCAAGACGATCTCTCATTGCTACAGAGTCCGATCTATGTCGCCCCCCAACCGATTCGAGACTATCGCGATGAAAAAGTGAGTCTGATCGATCTCGGCCTAAAAATGAATCAAGACGATCTCGACCAAGGAATGAGTCGATCCGATCCCGTGCGTCCCACGTGTCAAATCTTTCTCTACCTAAAAATGACTCACTTCTATCTCTTGAGCTTTTACCAGATAACTTGACACTTACAGAGGTCGTGCTGGCGCTATCATGGGATGATTTACGCAAGGCATCCAATTTGCCATGACCATCAGCAGACCCTTTTCGTTTCTTATCATTTGACGCAAAAGAATTGTTCCCAGGAGACATAATCCCTTCAAACATTTGTGGAGAGCTTCTCGGTACATCAGGAAGTCCTCCCATTAAGGCAACTGTAGCATTCGGTATATCGACCATGCCAATATCTGACATGCCACCCCAACTTTCTGCTCTATTCCGTTGATGCCCTAAAATGATCGACTCGACAACGTTCTTTTGAGCAGAATCATTTACATTCAATGAGCTTTGGCTTCTATCATCAGCATCTCCTAAGGCATCCAAATGATCAAGAGCGGATGTGAGTGGTGCATTCAGAGTGACACGTTTTGGCTTTGCTGCAGGTTTTGCAACGCTCTTGGATCCGAAAACATCCAAAAAATTCCCTCCATCATCTTTAGAAGCAGCGTCTAAATTTTTCATCTTCATTTCTTCCAAGTTGCCAATATTATCCATGTGATCTTTTCCTATTTTTATGAGTGAGTTGACATCGCTCCCTTCGGATAATTTTCTGAATACGGATGTACCTCCTAACGCAGATACTACCTCACTTGTATCAGAAAGTTTACGTAAATTTTCAAATGGATCTGAATCTTTCCGTATGTTTCTCAAGTCTGAGTTTTTGCGCTTATTTTGTGACGACTCGTCTTTATCGTCAACATCGTCATAATCATCATCATTATCATCGTCATCACCATCATCTTGAGTCTCATCACAAACAGCTAAACTTCTTTGTATCTCTTCTTCCATCATTTCTTCTTCATCTCGAATTAATTCCGACATGGCACTTGCATCCGAGTCTTTCCGCCGGTCACTTGACATGGAATAGAAGGCACTGGCATCAGACTGTTTCCGATAACTAATGCCATCCTCTAGAGATGATTGCAAGAAATCAATGTCCAGAGAATCAGATCTTCCTTTGATACCGATGAATGATTCAGCTCTCATTTTTGAAATCTTTGCAAGAGAGGTTGGTTCAACGTTGGCATTTTCAAATGCTGCTGAAGTGTCGGTTTTGACGTTCTGAGTGACGTTTTCCTCTAGCTTTATCTCTATTGATTCTGACATATTGGCCCTAGTAATATGCTATGAGTATATATGTGATTCACACTAGGGCCTGTTAAATATTGTACTGCCTTGCGCAAGAAAGATAAACTTTGGTGAAATGCTCCGTTTCCTTCTTACGTGTAGTAGTGGACAGTGGACTTTTTATATGTAATTCAAAAGAGTTGTTTGAAGTGAAATCCTGAAAGGTTTCACTGTTTCAACACTCTTAACAAGATCAATTGATAGTTGTAAACCTTTAGATAAAGTATCTTGTTGAATGTAGTATCTCAATGTGCCGACTCCAACGGATATGAGTAGACCTAACAGAATAATAGAGATGAAGAAAACTAAAACACAAAATTAACCGCCCTTGAATCACACTTTTTTCAAGCATTTTTATTTATTTTCATTGGTCAACTACAGTTTCGATTGCCCTTCGCGCCAAAAATGATCGTCATACAGAGATTGATTAGAAAAATCCTATCTACTCTACGAACGACGAACGTTTGTAACATTCAAATAGAGTCGTTCTAAATGATTGACACACACACAAACAAAATAGAACCATCCATGTTAGATATCTACACCTACTTAGTATTCGTTGTTACACTGATGTGTTACTTTTCAGTTTCTTGATTAAGGCCCGTAGGGCAATTCATCACCAGGAATGTATTCCCTTACATTTCCATCTTCCTTGACCACCACAGTCCTAATAATTCCTCCACTACTTCCATCTCTGGCCATAGCATGACTAATAGCTTTCTTCACTAGTTTCACAGCCTCTTCTTCCTCCATACCCTCTTGAAATTCAGAATCTACCAATCCATAGATATATGTCGATCCACTTCCTCCAATCGCAAATGGCATTTTAATACAGGTTCCTCCCAATGGAATGTTATATACAGCTCCCTTCTCTACAGGATCCCATCCACCTACAATGACACCAGCCATGAGATTATCTTTGTTTTCATAGCAGAGACGACGCATAAGGTGTGCAGCTGTTTTTACAGTTGGAGCACGTCCTGTTTCAACACTGGTAGGCATGAAATATACACATATACATATATATATATAGATAACATGGAATATGGAGAATGAGCCATGACATGATCATCGTACAAACACATCATAATAGAAAACAAAAACACTAACACACTTACGCCAACTGACCCAAATAATGCCGAACATAATCTGTAAGTGCCTGAGTATCCGCTGCACTTCCACTTCGACAACACCAAATTCGATCATGCAACTGTGAAATTTTATCACTGACACGATTGGCTACGTAAGTACCTGTCGATACACGACTATCCGCTCCAAGAACCACACCATTGGCAAAGGGAATGGCCATGATGGTGGTTCCCGTCGAGAGTTCTCCTGGTTTTAGATTTCGGGTTTCGGCTGATTTTCCATCGTGCTCGTAGACTGATGGCATGATGGTTTGCATTTGTGCCATGTGTGTTGGATGTTGTCTGTAGTTCATGATAGATGAGTTATATATATATATATATATATATATATGTATATATTGTCTCTCTGTGTCTGTCTGTGCAGAATACGCAGCTCGTAGTCGTTTCTCGAAAAGAAGCTTGTCGAACTGCAAAATGGCGCGAAACTTGGGGAGTTTGGCTGGTCGTCATTCCCGTGACAGTCCCGTATCACTCTCTCGTTGTCTTACAATTTGATTTCTGCAGACTTAACAACGAGTGCCCAGTCACACTCTATGCCATACTCAAGAAGGGGTTAGTTAACTCAAGGCATTGCCCCTTTTCTTGCCTGTCTCAGCGATGATTAGGAATCATCCATGGAACGTCAAACGGCTGAAATGATTCCAATGTTGAAAGGTGGTGAGTCCAAACCGTTGGACTTTGATTCCATAACGTCATCATCGTCCTTCTTGCCGTCGTTGCACCAGCAAAAGACCTTTTTGGATGCGATTGTTACAGTACCTAATCATCCTACCAAACATCACGAAACCAATTCTTATCCTACCTTGAATCATTTGAAGGAGAAGGATTCTGTTACTACTAATAGTACTACTACTGTTGCTCCCACTGTCACAGTCACCGTCACACCCATCCAACCCACCACCACCACCACCAACAACAACAACAACATGAGAACGTTAGGACGACGTCCAAACGCACATCGACATTACAAATCATTAAACAATAACAACCATGATTCTCCATCATTGGAACAAAAGACTGGCCCTGGAAGAAATCCAAACACGAGAGACCATCATCTTCTAGTAGTAGCTACTTCTCACGTTTCTTCTCCACCGCGAAACATTAAGAAAAAGGAATACAAATCCATTTCAACACCGAAAAAGGCAAACAAAACATTTGGAATCAAACAATCTCCCTTCAAACACAGAGGAACACAGACACAAAAACGTACCAAGGGAACGTCTCAGAAACATACCCCTAACAATGGTCAAAGTTCCAGTGATTGGAATATATCCCATAACCCATCTATGCCAAACTCAGAACGAACAGTGATGCTGGATCATAGTTCCGATGGTGATGGAATTGAATTGGAATATAGAGATGAAATTGGACTCCTTGAATTGACTCATGTCATGGCGTATCAAGGACAGGAAGATGGACACGAATTTCTAAGGAAAGCATTGATCGATCATGGTCATACAGTCCCAGTCAAATGGAACGTTGGATTGGATATCAATTATCATCCTGTTTGTGATTTTCATGGTAGACATAGATTTATGGATGCATGTGCTGCTATTGGTGCAAGAAGGGCACCATTGGAAGATTTGATTTCGAATGAAGAGCATGTGAATCATGAGGGTTTGTCATCGAACAATGTCTTGAAAGACCAGTTGGAACTATTGAGAAACTATGATGCGATTGTACCAGAAACCGAATTACTTGCTCGTGAAATGATGAGTTTGAATCGTGAACTTCATGTCATTGAAATGAGTATGGAAACTTCGAATAACAGATCTAGATTGTATAGACCCTGTACTTCTAGCTGCTGTTTTGGATCCTATTGGGACTTGGAGGAAGAATTGGAAGTAGATTCAGACAAATCGAAGAAAACGGGATTCCGCAAGTTGCATCGGAAGGGATGGAATAAGAGCTCCATGAAGGAAAATTCTATACATTCCGATCAGGATCTTCAAAAGATACGTTATTTGCAAGACAGACGAGGAATTTGTTTCACTGCTGCATTTGCAGACAAGACTACCCGAAACCAATTTGGTAAATCTGTCAATCGAACTGCAAACTTCGATGAAAAGACCGGTGGGATCAATCAAAAGCTGCTGCATTGCAAAACAGAGATATTCGGATTGGAAAAAGTAGGAGCGATATCGCCTTCTATTCGAACAATATCGATCACAAAAAATGATCAGGGTGAAGTAGGTTTCTTTGTTAGTCATGATGATGGCAAGACACATGGAGGAGATAATATTCCACAGCGGCTTAAGACACGAATCCAAAAAGAAAGTAACTCAAAGCAGAGATCAATTCGATATTTAGCTCTTGGCCCAAGAGATTCGTATTTCGCTGAACTTGTCTCTGGGGAAACATTTTGGGCGATAGGAAAACACGATGAGCAATTTTTTAACATTATGCAATCCAGCAGGGTCCACCGAGTTGCATTTGGATCTTTCAATGACGACTCGTCTTGGATCGTTCTCACAAAAGATGGTACCGTGGCATGGAGAAATATTCCTCTCCAGTTGGAGAAATTATTAGAGTCTAGAGAAAGTGGCATGGCGGCACCTTGTGAAGTCAGCTTAGGTGATGCTGGAACATTTTTTATTCGATTCATGAACGGAGAGATCAATTACTGCCTACCATCTTTCGCCGATGAAATATGTAGGCGAATTGAGGATTCAGGTGCTAGCATAAGCTGCATATCTCTACATCCAGAAGTGATGGATGCAATCATCATCCGTCACACTAAACTTGATTGAAAGACACTATTATTTTAAAAAGTTGCATTTTGAAGTTGTCATTTATATAGATATTTGTATATACTATGTAGCTAGTGTTTTTTTGAACTCATTTTAGAAGGAGATTCAAGACCGATGTCTAGTTCACAGTCACAGGAGAAACAATGAACGGGCTAATTGCAACTTTTAGATTCCCGCTCTTGACATCAAGTTTTCAAATGCTGCATATGTCTTTGGATCTGCAGTTTGACCTTGTTGCATCAAAGGTTGAATGATACCTCCATTTTTTCTCATCATATTCTGAAATGACGCTGTAAATGCCTGAGTGGCATTTATAGATTTAAAAGGATCCAACTGTGGTCTTGATGCGAAGTGAAGTCTAGAAAATGTTGGATCGTAGCCAATGTCACTATCAACAACATCTTCAGTATCTACAGAGCTTGACGTTTGTTGAGACGTGAGAATTTTAGCAACAGATGTCAGTGATCGTATCCACAATTGCTGTCCATTAGCGTCTTGAAGCAGCAAAGGCGTTTCACAGATGACCTTTGTGAGACCAACAACTTGAATCTTTGCTTCTACAGGAGTTGGAATGAAGTCTCCAGAAACAAGAGGCACCCATATATGCTGTAGAATCATCACAAACATACCAGGTTGGATTTCATTCATGAGTCCAATTAAATACTCAGATCCATATTGCCCTAAAAGCTGTGCAAAATATTCTGAAAAAAGCCTCTGGAAACGAGGAGTTTTCATGTTTTGCATTCTCATCATAAGTATTTGCATGATTTGTTTCATCATAGGTTGAATAGTGTCTTTTTGCACATAAAGAGTAATTGCCCGAAGCAGCTCAAGCCCATTATTCTCAGTCGCCTTGCTTGATACCAACTTCTGAAAGATACCAAGAATGCTGTTCAAACTTCCCTGCGAGGCAATTTCAGTGGAGCCCTTCATTAAATATGCTTGAATAAGTCTGGTTAATGCTGGGACATTTCCTCTAACTTCCCAAAGGGATGCAGTCATAAGAGGACTCAAGAGCGCTCCATAAGCATCTCCTAAACCAGTATTCTCAGGACGAAACTCAAGAAGCTGAGCCAGAATCTGGAAAACATATGGAACAAACTCAGCAACATTCATCTGCAATACTTGCTGAAATGGCGGGAAAAGAAGATTTTCAAACGTAGGGCCATGTTCAGGATGCTTCGAACACACGGCTTTCACAAGAACAGCGATGGATTCAAACATATAATGATTGTACTGTGGATTTCGAGGATTTTTAGCGACAACAAAGAGAGCAGCATTTAACTTCTCCAAAACAATTTGCGTAACATCGACAACATATTCTCGTGCAACAAATAACGACATCATGATACATTTCATAACATACTCATTCTCATTCCACTCAGTATTGTCAACAATCGCAAAAAGTCCAGTAAAAAGAGGCCCAAGGAAAGGCTTGATTTGATCCCCTCCAAATTTGAGCCCTTGACCGCCGTCATTCTTGCATGAAAGAAACTTCCCAATGGCTGCCGCACAATAGGTGTGTACGACGACACTTGGTGAACCGAGATGATTGATCATAAGAGGAAACA
>Ga0213868_10003387_pt1 | contig 14880 bp, 8 predicted proteins | sample PICome_9_FD_160087 | JGI IMG/M metagenome (GOLD analysis project Ga0213868, IMG submission 160087) | Coastal seawater microbial communities near Pivers Island, North Carolina, United States - PICO127 | ecosystem: Environmental > Aquatic > Marine > Coastal | place: USA: North Carolina | collected...
GTTAGCAACCATTGATTTACCTTGTTCGGGTACAGCACCAATTACTGGATTCTCAGCTTCAATGTTGTAGCGAGGAACGTTTGGCGATTCAACTAATGCACCGTCAATCTTAGCACCACTACCGCCCAAGAACGAAATAATGGAACAGTTCTGTGTATATGGTGAAGTAACAATAGTAGGTTTAGTATTAGGTAAATTTGTGTATTCGCTTCTATCTGTTATATCAGTAGCATTAGGATCGTCAAACACTGTAGCATAATCCCAAGTAATAAGTGGAACTTGGTTATCGTCAACGCCGTCACGGAAAGTAAATTCACCAAAGTAACAAGCATTACGTACACGGAACATATCCAAGTTAGCATTAGCTGGACGTACAATACAACCACGCAAACCGTCGCCTTTAACAACAACGTTGTCTGGAATAATAAGAGGGTTATCTTCTGTATAATCGCCAACAGCAACTTTGATGTTTACTCTAATACCTGTTACTGTTCCATCTGGATTATAAACAATAGCACTAGCAAGTTTACAAGCACGTTTAATAGTTTTAACTGGAGCACTTTGGCCATCGTTAATATCGTTACCTTGTTCAGCACTAACATAAATTACGTTACCACCAAAGATGTCAGGATCGCTAAATGATAGGTTACCGAGTCCATCTGTTTTTAAAATTTGTCCAACAGTACCATTAACCAGAGGCAGGGTTAAATCATAACTGTTTGGCAAGTTAAACGGAGCTTGTATACCAATACCATCTTCACCAGAAGCAATACTTTCGCGGAATGTGATCTTACCAAAGTCTTCTAAGTCAATGTCGTCTTTCATATTGAAGCCGGCGTTTGTGACTGTCATCTTTTCGTCACCGTTAACTGTCATACTAATTTCAGCACTTGCTGAGTCAGCTAAGTCATCTACTCTAACTTCGGTGTTATTTTCAAAGATTCGTTTGGTTATATCTTGGACTGTGTTATCATCACGCAGTAAGTATACTTTACCGTCTGCTGTGTTGATGGCTAATTCGCCTGAGTCTAATTGTGCCACACTAGGTTGATTACCAGCGACCGCACTTCGCTTGTGTCTAATTCTTGTTGCCATTTTGCAACTGCCTCCTATTTAGGTACGGGTCAAGTCTATAAAGACGCCCATGACGTAAAACGTAAAATACGCTACAAAGTTATTTATCTAGGAAGTAAGAGTGGCAGCTTAATTAAAAGCTACCACCGTCAATTGTGTCAGTCCAGACTGGTGTTGAGTCTGCTCCGCTTGTTGCACTAAGTATTTGGAAACTTTCAGTTATATCAGCATCGCCTGCTGCTGCTGTTACTTGTACAGGATTTGCTGCATTACCATACAGTATACCATCTGTAGTAAATGTGCTTGCACCAGTACCACCGTATTGTACTTCAAGGTCGTTAATTAGTGTAAGTGTACCTGCATCAAGATTTGTAACAATAATTCTGTTGTTAACAGCATCGAGCATTTCAGTACTATCGTCTGCAAAGATACTACCTCTAAAGCCTGCTGCATCAAGTATACCAGTTACAAATAAGTCTTGATCAATTTGTACATTAGTTGTAAATGTACTTGTAGTTTCACTTAAACGTAATTTCTCTGTACTTGCACCTGCTATTCTAGTTGTGAATACCATGTCAAAGTCTTCATCACCAGTTGTAACATCTGTACTTACAACATCAATTCTACCAGCAGTTACATAGTTGTTGTTTGTAATTTCTTGTTCAAACGGTAAACCAATACCTGCACCAATTACTGCGTTTCCACTTTCGTTATGGTGTGCAAGTGTAATTGGATCAATAATATTATCAGTAGCACTATCTGATTCATTTGAAATAATTTTAAAACTATCTCTAGTTCTAATAGTATTAGCCGGAATGTAAATTTCATCAGTTGCTTTTTCAGTAAGTTGTAATACATCACTACTGTTACCACTAATGTATCCTTGAACGTGTAAGTTTCTAGCAACGCCAACTCCGCCAAGTATTCTAATTGCACCAGTTTGCCAATCAACACTTTCAGTTGTATTTTCAAATACAGTTAATACTGTATCGTCAACTCTAAGTGTAGTTGGATTTAGAGTCATACGCTGAATACCGTCAGCAAAGAATTCTAATGTGTCTTCATCTGATCCAGGTGTTTGTTCTGGTCGAATAAATGTATCTTGGTCAACATCTCTAACACCGCCTAGTGTACCCCAGTTGGCTCCATCGTACCCTTCAAATGCACTATCAGTTGTGTTATATCTAACTTGTCCTTGTGCTGCTGTCGAGTCTGCTCCACGCTGTGATGTTGTACCAACTGGTAGTTGTAGCGTTCCTACACTGTTGAATATAATAATTTCACTGTTAAATGTAAGCACACTATCAGTTGATATTGCACCTATATTAATAGTTGTTGCATCGCCAAATGCGTTTACTGTTCTAGCATTTGCATTTAGTAAGTTAAATGTATCAGTTACATTAGTTGTAATATCGCCACCGTCTACATTTAAATCTAAGTCAATGTCAACATTGTGTTTGATAGTTGTTTTACCAATGCCAACTGCACCAATTGTTAATTGTGTTGTACCACCAAATGCATTTACAATATTAGCATTATCATTTAATAAATTAAATGTTGTAGAAGTAGTAGTTAAGTCACCGCCGTCAACTGCTAAATCAGCATCGATCTGGACATCACCTAATACAGTGCCACCAGTTAGTTTGTTTAGATATCTATTTTCAACATAGTTTACAACAGCAACCTGTGTTGGTGTTGTATTTTGATCTGGCTGTCCAGTACTTGCTCTTAGGTCCGAACTGTTACTAACTTCTTTAAGTTCAACACCAACTGGAATACCAAAGCGTTTAAACGGTCCAATACTAGCAATACCACTTAAACTAATTTCTTCAGCGTTTAGTGTAATAGCACCTGTAAGTGCGTTAACGTTAAAGAAATTACCAACTCTAAAGTTACCAATTTGGTCAACTGTACCGCCAGCAAATACTTTACCGTTGTCAGTTTCAGTAATTTCATTTTCAGCAATAGCACTACCACCAAAGAATGGAAGTGCGTTATAAGTAACACCGGCGCCAACATATTCAAATGCATGTCCACTTGTACTTACAGTTGAAACATTTTGCATATTGCCCTGTGTGCCTTCGGCTACATATGCAATTTGGGGGAACAAGTCTAATTCAGCAACACCACCGTATTGTAAGTTTAGCAATCTAATAGCTTCGTCTTCAATTGCTTGTGTAGCATCAAGCACTAATTCTCTTTTAGCATTTGCACTTGTTTCAGCATTTGCTGCATAATCGTGATCTATTTCATTTGGTAATACAGGATAAATGCCTTGACTAATTACTTCTGCAATTTTTGTTACGTTAGAAGTTATGCTTACAGTTGCATCGCTTGTACCAGCTGTTGCATTATAAACTTGTGTAGCTGTTACACCGTCACTAGTTGAAACTGTAACATTTCTGCCAATCTTATCCATAACATCTGCTAGACGTTTATAGGTGAATTCAGTTACACCTTCTTGGTCTGTGTTATCACCTGTTGTTGTAATACCGTTTAGAATTGTTCCTGTGTAGTATGCTTCGCCGGCACGTCTTGTTTGTTTGTTACCGCCATACATCATATCGTAAAGTGCAGCATCAATAATATACTTTGTATCTCTTTCACATGCAGCTTGGTTATATTTAAAGCCTAATATATTGTCATTAATAAACGTAATTGTACCAGTTTGTACTGTTGCTTTTGCTGCTGTAAGTTTGTCTAATTCAGTTGTCATTGCTATTGCAACCCAACTAGTATCAGGCTCTAAGTCATTTGGTGTACTCAGCAAGTTACCTGCTTGAATTGCATCAATTGTAATATTAAGCAATGTATTAGAGGTCGTTGCTTGTGTACTTGTACCATATGGACCTACTAAACTCTGTGTTTCAGTATTACCTGATGTTGGTGTAACAGCAATACCTTGGATACACTGTGATGCAACTGTTTTTAGTCTAGTTAGAGCATCTGCTGTTTGTGTTTCTTGACCATATACTTGACTTTCACTGTCCAAGAAATAACTTCTTGCACTTGTTAAAGAACTAACATTACCTGTGTAAAGCAAATCGTGTGTTGTTGATTCAATTAAGTATCCAACATCTCTACGACATTTAGTTTGATTATAACTAAATCCGTTTTGGTTAGTGTTAATGTATGTAATAACACTCTGTACAAGGTCAGCACTTGTACTATCGCCTGTTGCTGTTATTAATGCTGCACTTGCTTTAGTTTGTGCGTTTGCTCCAGATGTATTTGGATCAGTTTCTGTTGGCAATATTGTTAGTGTATTTGCTCTAACAACATCTACAACAATTTCAGTTAATTCTTTTACACGGTATGCTTCAATATTTGTTGCATCTCCAGAACTTGTATTTTGCCCTGAGTATGTTCCTACAACAATTTGTTTTACAATTACACTTAATTGTTGTAAAGCATCGGCTGTTCCGTCTCTTTGATCATATGGCAATACACTTGCACTTGCTTCAAAATATGCTTTTGCATTAATAATACTTGCAAGATTTGTTTCGTACATGATATCGTGACATAGTGCATCAACAATAAATTTTGTATCTCTTTGACACTTTGCTTCATCGTATGTTAAGTTTGGTAAGTTAGCATTGATCCAAGTAATAAGTTCTGTTGCAATAAAATCTCTGTTTGCTACTAGTTGATCTTTTGCATTTCCTTGAGGAACGTTTCCTGTTGGATTTGGAAATGTTAGTGCATCGGCATTAGCAGTTCCATTTTGTATAATGTCAATAATCTCATCAAAACTTGCATTAGTTGCAGCAATGCTTGTTGCATCGCCTGTAAGTAAAGTAGCAACTTCTGATTTTAAATGTGTAATAGCTGCAATAGTTTGTGTAATTTGATCACTAATTACGTATGCGCTCACTGCTCTATAATACGATAGTCCAGCTGTAATACTATTATAATTTGTACCTAATAGCAAATCATTTACAACAGCATCAAGAATTAGTTGTGTATCTCTAGCACATTTAGCACTATCGTATACAAAATATTGATCGTTGATGTATGCAATAACTTCTGCTTCTAAGAAATCTTTATTGTCTTGTAGCTGTCTTGCAGCATCTATTAATTCTTGACTTGCTGGAGTTGGTGCTGGATATGTTTGTCCTTCACTTGGTAGTGTACCAAATTCTAAAAATGTTAGTACAGTATCCCATCCATCTGTAATTCTTGTAACTGCTGCTGCACTTGCAGTAACATATGTTAGTGATAGTCGTTTTGCTTCACGTAGTGCAAGAATTGTTGCTGGAAATTGCGAATCTTTTACTGTTGCTGCATTGCCTCTTAAATATGCTTGGCCTGCAACGATAGCATTATGATTAGTATTCAGTTTAGCATCTCTCACTACTGCATCAAGAATTATTCCTACATCACGTTTACATTTTGCTCTATCATATGTAAAATCTGGATAGTTTGTTAAAATGTATGTAGTAGTTGCGTCAGCAAAATTATCTTGCTGTCCAAAAATGCCACTAAATGCTGTTTGTAGTGGTGCTGCTGCCCAGTCAGTAAGTGCTCGACTAGTTGTTGGCAATCCACTTGTACTTCCTGCTGTTAGTACATCAATAATAATTTGAATTAACGATGATGCTTTAGCAACTTCAGTTGCGGTTGCAGGTTCGTTTGTTGTGTCTTGTGTTGTTGTATTACCTGTACTTTTTGTTAGAGCTGCTTCAAGTAAAACACCAGTAACAACACCTTGAAGGTGTGTATATGCTGCAATAGTTGCAGTTGTTTCAGCTGCAACAGTACCTAACTGTCCAACTGTTCCAACAAAGTAACTATCAGCTGATTGTCGAGTTGCACTATTGCCTTCGTACAATATATCGTATGTTAATGCATCAACAATATATCCAACATCTCTTCGACACTTATCATCGTCGTATGTGAGTGTAGGATTATTTGAAGTTACGTATGCAGAGATTTCGTCAATTATAAATTGTCTATTTGCACGTAACTGATCTTTAGCATTTGCTCTTGCAGTAATAACACCTGTTGGCTCAGGATATGTAATAGTATCAGCATTACTAATATTACCAATAGTAATTTCTTTTATAACTGTATCTTGGATAGTTGTTTTAGCATTTTTCCAAGTATTTACATCAGTTTGAATATTTGCGTCTGCCCATCCGATGTCTGGCTCAACTAAAGTTGGTAAAAAGTCATATGTTGTATAAAAGAAGTCACTGTATGTTGTACGATCAAGTTTTTCAATTGCAGGTATTAAAGTTTCTCTTATCCATTCATATTGTGTATATGTTAGTTGATCATAATTACCAGCATTATATATAGTAATAGCCGAGGCATCAGCAGCAGCAATACTACTGCTATTGTCTATGTCTCCATATTTTCTACTTGTTCCTGGCGCATTGCCATCTAAGAATGTTTCGTATATTCCGTTGCCGCCGCCTACTAAACTAGTTATTTTACTAGCCAAAGCAGGAAGATTTACACTTCTATCATTGCGTGTAACATCTTCAATTATTGCAGTAAGTGATTCGATATCCGAAACTTCGTCGGAACTAGCAGGAGTGCCATTTGTATTTTGACCAGGATAGTTTTCAATAATAACTTGGCTTACAATATTATTTTTTAAATGTGCATACGCTGCGGCTGTTGCTACTCTTTGAGATTCTGGCAGCTGACTTGCTGTTCCTTCATAGTACGATGTTGCTACTCTACGTGTAGCAAAGTTACCAGTGTATTGGATGTCAAACGATAATGCATCAACGATATATTTTGTATCTCTTGTACACTTGGCTTGATCGTACACTAAAGCTGGATAATTTGTATTAATCCAAGTAATTAATTCGCCTGCAATAAAATCTCTGTTTAGTTGTAGTAGTACACGAGCTGATGCTCTACTATTATCTACACCAGGATCACTAAATGTAAGTGCATCTGCTGCGGTATCTGTGCTAACAACACCATTTTGAATAATGTCTAAAATTTCATCAAAGGCAGCGTTTGATCTAGTTTCAGCAGTAGCATCACTTAGGTATGTGCCAGTTGCAAGTGTTTTCATATACTGGTAAGAGGCAATTGTTTGTTGGAATTGCGCACTTAGTACATAAGCAGTGTTTGCTCTTTGATATGATAATCCAGTTGTAACAGCGTTATAATTAGTACCTAGTGCTATATCAAAAGCAACACTATCAACAATTTGTCCAACATCACGTCTACATGTAGTACTGTTGTATCCTCTACCTTCGATAATCTCAATTACTTCGTCCCAGGCAGCTTCAACTCTTGTTGTAGCAGTTGCATCAGCAGCAACATCGCCAAGTGCTAGTGTAAGTGTTTTAACATTTTTATATGCAGCAAGTGTAACTGTTAATTGTGTTGTTGTTACTTCACTTGCATTAGCTCTTGCATAAGCAAGCCCAGCGGTAACACTATTATAGTTTGTTCCAAGAACAGTATCGTAAGCTACTGCTTCAGTAATAATTCTAACATCACGTTCACACTTGTCTTGATCATATGATAAGTTAGTAAATTGTTCGGCAATATATCTTATTGTTTCATTAACAATAAAGTCTTTGTTAAGAAGTATTGAATCTTTGGCTGCTACTGCTGCTGGACTACTAGCATTACTATCATCGTAAAAGACATCTGGTGCACCACTACTATCTTCATTTGAAATGAAGTTTGTAATAATTGCAGTTTTTTCAATTACATCATATCTATATTGTTCGTTAGCAGGATCGCTATCCGGAATACGAGCAAGTATTTCATCTCTTGTTGCTTCAATACCAAAAATAGTAGGTGCTAACTGTTGGTTAAGTACTTTAGCACTATTTGCACGTAAGTAACTTCTACCGGCCGAAATACTCTGATAGTTAGTACCAAGAGCAACATCTCCCATAATAGCATCAATAATTCTGCTAACATCTCGTCTACAAACAGTTTCATCGTAAATGAACGGGCGTGTTGTAATGTTGTTTCCGGTTACATAATAAACAGTTGAGTCGCCTTCAAACTTAATAATACTACCTGTTTGTGGCACGTCTCGTAAACTGTTTACTTCGATTGTTTTATTTTTAATTAGGTTGGCTGTTGCTGTAGCTGCACTACTAAATCCGCCGCCTGTTAATGTAATGGTTGGTGCTGATTGATAACCGCTACCTGGATTATCAACTGTAATAGATGTGATTTCTCCTCTTAACGCATCAACACTTGCTGTACCTTGAGCGGTTACACCACCTGGTGTTGTTGGGGCATCAAAAGTAACAGTAGGTGTACCAGTATATCCTGCACCTGTACTATTTACAGTTACACTACCTACATTTGATGTATATGTTTGAGAAGGTCTTGCAGTTGTATAAACTTTATCAAATAGTCCGTCAGCAATAATAGCAAACGTACCAAAGTCACTAACACTGTTTGAAATACTAAGATAGCCGCCTTTGGTTGTTAAGAAACCAATACGTGTAAAAACCGAGAAGCAACTAACAATCTGTGTATAACCAAAGTTGGTAACATGGAAACCAATGCCACCTTGGGCAATTTGTGTAAATGCATCTGCAACAAAACTAAAAACTAACGAACGTTGATCGTAGTCATTGCCATCAACTAAAATACCGTTACCACCACCGTTAACATTTATTCGTTTTGCTAGTGGAACAGCTGGATCGTTTTCAATTGGTCTAGCTGTTGCAGGCACACCGTCAATTTGTACTGTTTGGAATGGAATAAACTCTGTTCCGTCATTCAACCAAGGACCGTTCATGTTAGTACAGTTTTGTACATATGGAGATGTAGTAACTAGGGCACCTTCTCTAATTCTTGCACACCAGCCTGGATCACGTAGTCCTCTAAATGTCATCTGGAACAGATAACAAGCATTATCCATTAAGAATAAATCGTTTGTTGGATTATTTGGAAAAACAAGTACGTTACGTAAACTATCACCACGCACTGTCATGCGTTCTTTTAATGTGATCGGATTGTCTTCGTAGAATTCTCCTGGTGCAACTTTAATTGTTGCTCCTGCTGGAGCATCTTCTACTGCTGACTTAATAGTACGCTTTGCTCTTGAAGCACCTGCACCTAAACCGTCATTTTCGTCATCGCCTTCTAAAGAAACATAATAAACTAAATCGTTTGTTGGACCACTACTACTCCCAGTAACTTCTAAGTTACCAGAAACTTTAACTGCTCCTGCTTGAGGAGTAAGTTCAATAGTTCCGTCATTGTTAATAATAAGTTCATTGTTGTCGATTTTTCTTGAGTATATCGACTGCTTCTTAATATATTCCATTTAAACTTCCAAATAACTAATTGTTGCACTCAAACGATTTGAGTCGGGACTATTTAAAACAACACTGTCCCCTTCTTCTAAGATTAGACGTTCAGTATTAAACGAAAATGTTTCTTGTGCTGGCATTGCAATCGTATTTAAAACTTTATTTGCATTAGTTTTTGATTCGCCGCTTGGTATAACGTGCATATCAAAACTACTTGCAAACGAAGCATCACTTGTTGTTGAATAGTTACAAACAACAATTGTAGTAATTGCATATTTTTTTTCTGCCGGCACTAACAGTATTGTTGTGTCTGTTGCTAATATTAGATTACTTGCAATGGCCATTTTGTTTTCCTTTAAAAAATTATACTATACAATAGTGCTTTGTTTCTACTGATGATTTCATCTGTGGTTGAGTTTTGATTAATAAAAAATATACCAGTTCCTCCGTCAGCTTCTGCTTTACCATAAATCTTAACCCCATCAGTTGGTGCATCAGGATCTGTTGTAATAGGAAATAATGCTGGAGTTCCAAACTCTACACTTCCTGTTCCAGACCCTTGCACTTTAAGATTTGAGTTTTGGTTTATAGTTGAAATTGTGTTAGTTGTTATACCGACTTCAAGTAATTCAATACTTGCTTGATAAAAACGTGCTACTTCGCTGCTATCAACTGTGATAAGAGCTAAACTTGCACTACTTGTTTCATCTTGATCAGCTACACTTACAGTTGTATCACCGCTTTCGATTGTGTCAGTAAAGTTGTATGTGTTATACGCTTTAACATAATCTTTAACAGCTTTTACGTTTGGTATGTGGTCGTCATCTGTTGGCGCACTAAGTCTATCAGGCAAGTTTACGTTTGGTTGAATTACACCATTAACATAAGGCCAAAGTTGTTCTTCGTAACTAACTGTGCCAGTTACAGTTACAACATTTGTTCCTTCACCTAGTAAAACTAAATCGTCGCTTCCAAATGTTCCAACAAAATTTGTAAAAACACCTATTGTTTCATTGTTCTGATCTTTAAATACCCATGCACCTTTATTACCAATAATTCCACCGCTGCGTGAATCATACCAATCAAGGTCTTCGTCGTACAATAATTTAGCATCAGGAAAGTTTCCTCTATCTACAATTATTCCAGCTGTTTCAGTTCCATCAGGTCCTGTTGAAACTCCGTTACCAGTTTCACCATTGTTTATGGTAATTGTTTTGTCAGTAACAGCAAGTTCTTCAGTGTTGATGGTTGTTTGACTACCTACAACATTAAGATCGCCGTAAAAGTTGAACGTGCCTGTAGTTGCAGGAGACAAACCATCACCGGCATTGAATTCTACTGTGCCACCAGGATTAACTGTGACTTTGTATAGATCTACACTGTGTTCAAGTATTTTGGCACTAGACATTTAAAGACTCCCTAAATTACTGGGCGTCTACATTTGCACCGGCATCGCCTGCTGCTGGATGTACACCTGCTGCCCAACGAACGTTTGCTACGTTAGCTGTTCCGCCTTCGTACTGAATTGTTCTGTTGCGTAGTTTAGTAACTTGTACAGTTGTAGAATCTTCTAGAATTGCATCAATTCTAAATTCGCCTGCTACTAGTGCGCCATTAGCTTTGTTAACTAGTGTCATTACTTCACCAGTTGCTGCATCGCCTGCATCTGAATCTAATCTTACTAAAAATTTATTTGTTGATCTTTGTGAAACAATATGTGCTGATGTTGTTGCTTCTGAACCACCTGTAAAAAAGTGGCGTGTTGCTGCGATACGGCCTGTTCCAAACCCTATCAAATCTTTATTAATTGGACGTCCCATTGTTTTCTCCTTATGTTGACGTTCTAGGTCTACGCGGTGGGACCGCATAAGTCCTTATCAAGGTTCGTTATTCCTTTGACAAAAGTATTTATCCATTTTATTAAAATGGGTGTTTACTCACTTAATTCAATGTCTACTGCAAAAGATCTTCCGTTCTTTTCTACAACATAATACTTTATTCTGTCTCCAATTGCATATTCTTTACGACCATTTTTAATAACTACATCTCTTCGAGTTTGTCCAAATTCGTCAGGTCTAACAATAGCGTTACTTCCTGTATATTTAAATATTTGACCAGTTTTCATTATACTCTCCTATAGTATATTTACTCAATAAAAAAGGCCCCGTAGGGCCTTTTCTGTTAATATTTGACTTAAACTTAGCTGAAGCTTAGGTTGCCGGTTGTTACGCCAACTTTACTTAGGTAGTCAGCTGCGTTACCTAGAGACGAAGCAGTGTTGCTTAGTTCTACATAACCGTAGCGTGTCATAAATGATACTACTGGCTCAAATGTGCCCGGATCTAGGACAACACCTGAAGACATTAGTGGGATGTATGGGCAATAGAATGCCGCTGCATCTGATTCACTAGTACCTTTGTAACCAACTAGAACATCGTCACTTGAAGCATATGTGTTTACATAAATCTTCATTGCGTTGTTTAGTGTACCAACCATTTTAGTGTTTGTAGGTGCTTCAAAAGAACCTTCAGTTGTACGTGCAAATGCTGATGTTGTTGCCGACTGTAGAATTGTTAATACAGTTGGTGAAACAACAGCCCAGTTACCTGCGCCTCTGCGTGTACGCTGTGCAATTAAGTTTGACACTTTGTTGATTTGAACTGCAAGAGCTGCATGTTCGTCACCAACAAAAGTAGCTGTACCACTTACTGCTGCTTGGTTGTAAGTTTCTGCTGCTGAACCCGCTAACGAGTTTAGACTTGCAATAACTTCTTGGTCGATTTCTGCAGTAATCTCTTGAGCAAGTGCTGCCATGATTTCTGCTTCTACATCGATACCGTGCTGGCTCTGAGCGTCTTGTGCCGCTTCAAATGTCCAACGTGCTGATAGCTTACGTGACTTTGCTTCAACAGTCTGTTTCAAGATCTGAATGCTTAGTCTGTTACCAGCTGCGCCTTCTAGTGCGCTAGTTGCTGCCGCTTTATCAGTGTCTGCACCGGAATAACCTTCAGCAATTTTAAATGGGCTTAGAGCCTCATCGCCTGCTGCTGTGTCTGTTCCGCTTGCACTATTGAAAGCATCAGCATAACGTACACGTAGTGTGTGAATTTGACCAACTGGACCAGTCATTGGCTGAACGCCGACTAGTTCGTTAGCGATAACGGTTGGCATAACACGTCTGATCACTGGAAGGATCACACGGTTTAGGGTTGCTACGTTACCAGCAGAAGTTGCACCTGCAGTTGCGGATTCTGACAAATACTTGCGAGTATTTTCAAGAGTTGTTTCCATAACTGCTTTTTTGTTGCCTGTAAGGCCTTCGACTAAGGCACCTTTTGTCTCCTGCCAGCGACCTGTTAGTAGTTCTGACATATTTATCTCCTTATAATCCGGCCAAGCGTTTGATATCAACTACATTATGTGCTGATTCGCTTGACTCGATAGAACTGTTTGTTTTGTTGCCTGTAATTTCTTTGCCTTCTTTAAGTGTTGCCTTCTGCTTCGCTGGAGCTTTACTGTCAATAACTGACGGTAGATACTTGTCAAACGCTGAACGTAGTTTAGATGTTTGAACTGATTCCAGTAAATCTGCCATGATTTCTTTCTGGGCCGTGTTAAGTGGTCCAGTAAGTTCGTTTAATACTTCTTTACGCTGATTAGACTCAACTAAACGCTTTACTTGTGCGTCCTTTGCTTCTGCAATTGCTTTAGCTTTTAGTGCTAGTTCTTTTGCTTCTATAACTTGTTGATTTTTAGTGTCTACAACTTTAAGTAGTTTTTTAGTTTCTGATCTTTCATTTAGGTGTGAACCCATATATTCGTTAGCAAATGCTTCGAATATTTTACGACCAAAATCGTTTTTACGTGCTGAGTCAATATCTTCTTTCAACTGTTTGATTTCGCTGCGTAAGCCGCGGTTAACAGTTTCGGATATTGCATTTGCACTTCTTTCGATAAAGTCTTTACGGACCTTTTCGAAGTGAGCTTTGCCTTCACGTACTAGACGTACTTTTGTTTCAGCAAGATCTTTTTTGTCCTCATCAAACTCTGCAATTTCTTTAGCTAGTTGTTCGACAACAAATTCTTCAAGCACAGTGAACTTATTAGCCATTGCTTTCTGATCTTCGTGTAATTCGTTTACTTCTTTTACCAATGTTTCCGATACAAATCTACTCATAAGATTTGCATTTTCTTTCATTGCTACCGCATACTTAGCTTTTTGTTCAGCTAGTTGTTTACGGTCTTCGGCAAACTCCTTCATTTCCTCTGCTAACTTTTCAGTCATCAAAGAATCAATTGCTTCAATCATAACACCTTTATCGTGCTCGTATTTTGTTGCAAACTCTTCACGAAGTTCAGAAGTAACGGAAAGACGATTTTCATCAATCTTTTTGTTCCATGCTTCTTCAATTTCTGTTTTCATTGCTTCTGAAATTGCATCGCTCTCTAATAGGGATTTAAGTGCTTCCATTAATTTCTCCTTTATTGGAGCCTGCTTATTATGTTTAATAAGCTCTCTGCAATATATTTTTGTGCCTTTGGGTCGCCTGTTACTTCTTTTGAAGTTAAAAATGCCTTATACCCGCCTCTTTCGTTCATTAAATGCTCGTAAATTGGTGTAGGATATGCACCGGGGGCGCTGGGCTGAGCCACAACGTCCACGGTGATTATTTCAAATCCATTGACATTGCCTGAGCCGTCAACTTCTCCGCTACCTCTAGATGAAACACCTAGTTTAACTCCGCTTTCAAGCATTGTTTTAACTAGGTTTCCCATCGGTGTTGGTAGTATTTTTAATTTACCAAAACCGTTTGCTCCATCCATCCACATATCTGTGATTAGATGACTCACTCGATCTAAGTTAATATTAAGTCCTTCTGGATGATCTACTTCACCACAAACCGAATATCCTTCAGCTATCTGCTCATTGAGCGTGGTGACAGCCCTGCCAATTTCTTCTACCGGATAAACACGCTGGTTAGCGTTTTTAACACCACCTTGAATGAAAATTCCCTTCATATGAAGGTCCTTTCCACCCGAAGCGTTATCAGCAGACTCAACGACCATTCTAGCTTGGTCGAAGGATAATGTTTCAGTTAAGTTTAACATCTTCAGTCCTATCTTAGCTGCCAGTCATTGACTTTTTATTTGCAGCGTTCTCTGGCTTGCCCTTTTTCTCAGCGCCGTGGCCAGGTTGCGACTTCATTGATTTTGAAGCCTTACCGCCTGGAACATTTACATTCCCTGCGTTATCTTCTTTTGCACTTGTATCACTTAGTGCTGAACCTTGTACAGATGAACCTGCACCGGCTTCTGGATGATTACCATCTTGGCCTTGATTCATATTTGATGCTGTTCCGCCCATGTCATTCTTGCCAGCAACTGTTGATTTTTTGTTGTCTGCGCCTTCTTGGTTTGATGGATCTGCAATTTTTTCTACGTATTCACGCATTGTTTCTGATGCTGATTTTGGAGTTGTTCTTGCTTCTTCAACTTCTTCATCAGTTGTTTCTTCAACTTCTTCATCAGTTGTTTCTTCAACTTCTTCGTC
>Ga0213868_10003390_pt1 | contig 14872 bp, 6 predicted proteins | sample PICome_9_FD_160087 | JGI IMG/M metagenome (GOLD analysis project Ga0213868, IMG submission 160087) | Coastal seawater microbial communities near Pivers Island, North Carolina, United States - PICO127 | ecosystem: Environmental > Aquatic > Marine > Coastal | place: USA: North Carolina | collected...
GCCTGCCTCCACACCAGATCCAGATGTTAGACGCAAAATCCCACCAGAACCACCGAGCGAAGAGCCACTCTTCATGTCAAACACTGCTCCATCTGAACCTCCTGACAACCCTGCCGCAATATCAATGTCACCAGCCTTCGTCGTCACAGCGTCACCTGTACCTACAGATACACTTCCGCTAAAAGAATGGCCCATGCCAGAGGCTAATACAACGGAGCCACTCGACACAGCATCAGTAGAGTAACTCGCACTGGAGATGGTCACATTCCCAGACCGAGTATTCGCACTCTCTCCAGACTCCAGAATTATGCTACCACCGTCGGCAGCATTTCCGGTGCCTCCTGAAATACTCAAGAGACCGCCTGCCTCCACACCAGATCCAGATGTTAGACGCAAAATCCCACCAGAACCACCGAGCGAAGAGCCACTCTTCATGTCAAACACTGCTCCATCTGAACCTCCTGACAACCCTGCCGCAATATCAATGCCGCCAGCTTGGATTGCTTCACCAGTTTCTATTGATACATTACCACTTAAATTTGTGGACTTGCCAGTTTGTAATTCTATGTTTCCACTTATAAATGAGTATTCTCCTGTATCATCACTTGATATGGTTAAATGAGATGTTGAATTATTGCTCATTTGTATTTGGTACCGCTTCAGAATAGCCTGTAATGATCCTATGAGGTCAAAAGTCAAAGCTTGTTTATCCACCTGATGAAATTGTTCAAGTTTGAATTTCTTCTCTGGAATTTCAAATGTGTCAATTATGTGAACATGTTCAGGGAAAATTTCGGCTAGTTCCTGAGCCACTACTCCTCTAACACGATAGTTTGGATCTGAAATACCTCGAATCGATTGCCATTCCTTCTTAAAGCCGTATTCCCGTATGTGAACTTTTTGTATCCGATACAGTAAATCGTCATTATCGACGTCGGAAAATGATTGCTTGATTCTGATATCAGATGAGTATTGAATTGAAGTTGCTTGAATTGGAACACTTGATATGACTCGCGTTCCGTTACTTGACTTTTGCAATCGAAGTGGGTACTCAGGTCCTTTTCGATCCGTGCCGTTAAAACCAAGCTGAATGACTTCTGATAAAGGTCCCGGAAAGTTTGAATTTCTAGATGCTACAAGGGAAATATTACCTCCGTTACTATTCGGTCCGCCTCGACCAGACGAAAGCATTATGTCTCCACCCCTCTTATTCATCGATTGACCACCTTGAATTATTACTGAGCTCCCTTCGCCGAATGTTGAGGACCCTGCTTTGATGCTCATGACCCCTCCCTTTTGGAGAAAACTATCACCAGCTGTAATACTCATGCTACCGCCGACTAAAGGACCTCTTGCCTCTCCAATGCCAATAGAAAAATAGCCACCGCCAGTTGTAAACAAGGCTATTTCACCTCCTCTATAGTTATTATTATGAGATTTACCAGTTTTCATAATGATAGATCCGGTATCATGGTGATCTTTAGAATTAGGAGTGGTAACCCAGAAATCACCAGTACTCCCCCGCTCACTAGTTCCAGAACTTAATCTGATATCTCCTCCTTTCTTTCTATCAGAGCTTCCTGCGATTATGGAGATGTCGCCACCAGATCCCTGAAAAGTACTTGATCCTGCCTTAATGTCCACATTGCCCACATGTCCAGTCGAATTTCCTGTTCCTATAACAAGTTTACCGGATAAACCGTTGTTGTAACTAGACAAGGAGTCCCCAGTGCTAAGTTGAACGTTTCCACTATTGTCGTTCGCAGATCCAGATCGAATATCCACTCCACCACTATTTCCATTTTTCCTGGCTTCGGCTGACTGAATTGCAATGGTACCGGTTTTGCTTCTCCAGTCTCTTTCAAGCTTACTGCCTGAATACAGTACAATGTGACCACCATCCGCAATTTTATCCGTAGCATTACCACCTGTTATGAATACACTGCCTGTTTCGTGCGTCATGTAAGAGCTACCTGATCCAGCCGTAATACGTATATGTCCTGAATGGCCTTGATTGCGAGATTCGAGTACATTACCTGTGGATAACGTCAAACTTCCAGTATGTCCATGTGAATCTCCAGTTGAAAGTGAGATACTTCCGCTGGATCCAGCAGTTTGTATGCCATATTTAGTACGCGGAGTACTAGGAGTGCGAAAAGACAAGGTCCCACTTGCATATCCTCCTTCGCCGGAGCTAAGGATTGCATGACCTCCCGTGCCCCATATGGATTGACTGGATCCTCCAGAGATCAATACATCACCGCCACTGTCTTTGTTCCTTTCACCATTGGTACCACCGGCAATAATTTCAATACGACTGCCACGACTACCACGACTTTTCCATGGATCAAAAGTATTGTTTCCACCTAAGAGCCTGATGTTTCCACCAGCTTCTGCGTTTTCTGTCATTCCGCCAATTAAAGTAATGTCCCCGGCACGATCTTTCGAACTGCCAGAAGATACCTGTATAGAACCTGAAGCATGCTGGAAGAAACTATCTCCCGTCTCAATAAGAAGTTTTCCACTGCCTCCTTCTTTGCCTCCTTTACCAGTATAGAGATGAACTGATTGAAAAAAGGAGAAACTCTTATTAAAAATATCACTTTGATGATTCTCAATCCTTCCATAATAACTTACCATAGCCTGCATTTCCTATTATACCTGCATGTTCCGATCCAACAATTAAGTTTCCACTTGAATTGTGTGGAGAAAATCCGGTACTAATATTAATTTGACCTCCAGTTGCATGGTTAGAATACCCGCCTTTCATTAAAATGTCCCCTCCCAAGTCTTTTGCTCTGTTTTTACCATGAGCAGTTCCACCAACAATATGAATGGAGCCTCCGTTTCCACCATCGTAACGGTCGTCGCTATAACCGGTTCCTGCTTGAAGACTAAGCGACCCACCCGTGCCGTGTTTCGATGTGGTTGGACCGGCATGGATAGCAGCATCAGCGCCGTTGACATATTTGTCCTTCTCTTTGCTGCTTGATAAACCAGCAAAAAGACCAATGGAACCAGCTTGTCCATGATCTGAATTCCCGGTAATCACTTCAAAGCCGCCTGAAAACCCTTCCTTCGCATTTCCTGTCTCAAAGCGAAATTGTCCAGTTGAACCACGAACCCCAGAATTAGGGGTGTAAAATTTAAATTCTCCTGAATGGCCATATTTACTTCTACCGCTGCTGATGAGAATATTTCCGCCAGCGTTGGAAAAATCACCTATGGTAGAACCCGCAGAAAGTTCTATATTACCTCCATTTCCATGGCGACTGATGCCAACATCAAGAGTTATACTACCAGCTTTAGCTCGATCAACTATGCTCTGATCAACGTTCAACATTTTTTCGGGCTTTCCAAGAGCATTCCCTGTGATAAGCGCGATTCGACCAGAATTACCGTATGTTGCTCTACCAGTTCGAAGCACAATGCCACCTGTTCTACCATTCTCACCTGCGTCCTGTGACTTAATAGCAACATTGCCGCTGTCAGAAACTTTACTGGCACCAGAAAGGACAGAGATAGATCCGCCAGTCCCAATCTCAGAGTAGCCACCTTTGATTCTGACAACGCCGCCATCGAGAGGAAGATTTTCCTGATTCGAGTTTGTTTGTAGGACAGAAGCCCCTCCTGTAATATCGACCATACCACCATGCCCTCCTTTGTATGCGTCTCCAGCGGTGATTCTGACAGCTCCACCCTGAACAAGCTTAGACGTTGATTTACCAGCTGATAAAGTCAGGCCTCCGGCCTTAACATGACCTATGAGAGAATCTGACGATTGGACACTACCAGCAGAAATTTGAACATGTCCGCCGCTGGTATCAATCGAATCTCCAGTCTTAATGATGATTGAGCTCGTGCCGACTTTATTACTTTTACCTGTAGCAAGTAGAATTTTCCCGCTGTTGCCGCCGTTTTCACCTCCATTGCTAGTCAGTAAACTTATGGACCCGCTATTTCCAAATTTTGAGCTGCCGCTTTGTATGTCAATATGACCTCCACTTGTAGGTGCAGTATTATTATCCTGAGACCCTGCAGTAAGCTTGATATTCCCTCCATCATAGTCTCCTCTTCCAGTTCCAACGGATAAAAGTATATCACCTCCACTTCCATTATTAGAAGTGCCAGAATTGAGGCTTACATGTCCACTGCTACCAATGTTGGATCTTCCAGAAAAAACTTCAATTTCACCTGAGCTTCCATAGAACCCCGAATCGGATGATTTGATAACAACTAATCCTGAAGAATGGAATCTGCTCATGCCGCTCTCAATCTCTACAGATCCACCATAGCCATGCGAAGCTGAGCCTCCACGAAGCTTTAATGACCCGCCATTGTCGTAAACATTTCTCCCTTTGGCTGTTCCTCCAACTAGCTCAATATCGCCACCATTTCCTCCATCTTCGGAGTGAGCACTAGATCCTTCTCCCCCGTAAAGTTGGACGAATCCACCTTTTCGGGCGGATTCGTGAGTCTTTCCTCCTTTCAAGATAATATTTCCCCCATCATTCCAATTACCATCTCCGACCGTTAACAAAATGTTCCCACCCGAGCCTTCCAAAGCATCTCCAGTACGCAGATCAAGCTGACCCGATGGTCCTGCAAAGGATTTTCCAGTTTTCAGTTCGACGCTACCGCTAGCACCAAAAGGCCCAGAAGAAGCAGATGATAATGAAACTAATCCCGTAGAACCATGAACGTTTTTACCTGAAGATAGGAATATACCTCCGCTTGCTCTTAAACCTTCAGAGCTTCCACCGTGAATTACCACATCGCCGCTAGTATCCGAAACATATGGGCCACTACTGAATCCACCTTCCAACACTAGCTTTCCTCCACCTTTTCCACCGGTGCTATTCAGGCTGGATCCAGAAGAAATTTTCATGTCACCGCCAGATCTGGATTGGCCCGTGGCGTTTCCTGATTGAATCGAGACAGATCCTCCATCACTTGTACGTTGAAGTCCAGCGTGAATTTGAATGGAACCACTTTTCAATGATATGGAATTCAAACTCCGAATGGAAATAAAGGAAGAATTTGATGACCCAATATGAATATCTCCAGTTGAAGTTGTCAAAGACATCTTTCTACCCTGAATAGTTACAACACTATCATCCGAATGACCTGCGATAAGAGATATACTCTTACTTGCAACAAGAGTCATATTAGCAGCTGAAACCTGCTCGAAATTACCCCCACTAACCATATTGATTGATGAAGGAATGGGAGAAACAAACTCAATAGGCCCTGGAGATTTTGCAAAAATGCCTGTTTCGTTCACGTTCAAGAAATATCCGGCCCCTTGAAGATCAATGGCACCTCCGAATCCATCTTGATCTTGAGAAATCTTGAGTCTACCGATCAGCTCTGTATACGAGACTTGAGGGTAACAGAGCTTAGGATCAGAGACATCACTAGCATTGGTGTCATTCAGAGTACGATAGTGGCATTCTCGAGTTTCGGCATGCCAGATACAAGAATTTGATGTGCAAGTTGAACAAGTATCAAAAAGCTGACATTGTGCAATTTGACAATCGGTACAGTTGGTGACCTTGATACCGTCACATGAATCGTCAGCATTTTTGCACTCCATAGTTGATGTACAAAATGCGCATCCGGGAATCGATGAGCACGCAGGACAGAACGAAAATGCCTCTCGAATAGAAAAGTCATCCGGTTGTTCCAAATTCCTCCTAGGAAACATGGAAATGCACTGAGAGATCTCATCGACTGGTGTGTACCCAGAGGATGACTGAGATACGACATTTTCTTGAGATGAAATGAAAGAAAAAACTATTAGCAGTAGTCCTAACATTATTTCTTCAGTAGTGCTAACCTGCCAATTTAAATCGATTATTCAAAAGAATATCAATGCGAGAAGCTAAGCAGGGACTGGACAGAGCAATCAAAGGTTGAAAAGCAAAGTCGAATTGAACGAGATTGAATGTCTCAACAATAGACAGATGTAACTAAATTTGAAATATGCGTGCTAAATGGATGAGAAAGGCACGGAGAAATAAAGAGGACTGAAATTCAACCAATAAAATTTTACCTTTGTCTATCTTAAATCGAATCAGTTGCAACCTCTTCAATCTACTACTCGAAGATGCAAGTCTTAAATCGATTCTCGTAGACTCGTAGAGATTGAGGTACCTTCGATTTAGTGTATTCGAATCGATTCGTACCACAACGTGAATCGAGATAGAAAGTGATATATTTTGAGAGTGAGAAGTGAGAGGTTTAAAAATGGCCTATTTTTTGAAAAAATCATTTTTCTATCGATTTCACAAAAACGAGAGAGATAGTCAGAAGGATTATAGTGTTGATTATATATCTGAACTGATAAATACATGATGGAAGAGGTATGTGTGACTGAGTCCACCAAAATGCCAGCATGGATATTATGTTATAGGAATTTCTTTTCTTTTCGATGCTGTGGAATATATTCTCTCCTGATGAGTAAAAGTCCTAATAGGCACTAACGCTGTCTTTTGAGGCCTTCTATTAATATAGGTTTGGTATCTTCTGTATGCCTTTACTTTAGGCGATGAAGTATGGTTTCTAAAAGTACTCGTACATTTCGAACCATCTATGCACGATCCCCACTGTCCTTGTGTCCATCAAGCCCAACAGAATACATACTCACAGCATGTTCTTTAAATTTGGGAGTGAGCATCATGTCTTGAAGAGTATTTAACCTTACGATACCAAGAGGATTCCTCGAATTATGTGTTGATACACTGGCGTCAGGCGATGCGAAACACATTCGGTTGGTCTTTGCATCAAACTCATAAGCTGGATCACGAAGATGGTCAATTTTGACAGCTCTGGCACCAATTCTAGTGGTTGCAGCAGATGGACTACAAGAATCATCTGTGTCTACTGTCATGATCTTACGGATAACCTGAAGCTGTGTATTAGCCTTCCTTTCTCTCAGAGCGTATAGAACTATCCCAGTCGCGATAAGGAACAACAATGTTGTCACTATCAGAAGGCAAACAAAAAGGACACGATTATCAGTATTAGAAGCGATCAAAGTAGTAGGATCAGATGAGTAGAGGATTAAAGATGAAGATATTGCCGAACTCTGGTAGAATCCAGCATCTATCAAGATACCAAGTATATTTTCAGCTTCATCATTCATGGTCGTAGATAAGATGTCGGCAAAGTCTTCAATTTTCTTTCCTTCATAAAGCACTGAGATCTGTGCATCTAAGATAGATTGTACATCATCTATGCTGATTTTCTGATCTCTGATTTCCAAATTAGTTGAAAAAATATCGTTTCTAGTGAATGTAGGCGACGTTTTAATGATCGCATCGATGTAGTCCGCAAAAATCCTTTCGAATTGAAACAATTCAGATGAGTTGTACAGGAATGGGTTGGGCGTATAAACCTTCCATTTCAAATAAAAAGACACTTTATATAACTGTTTAAATCAACAAGAGATATAGAAAGTAAATAGCGAACACGAAACATGTTAGGTGTTGATAGGTTCATTCACAAAGCATTTGAATTGAACGTTGACAAATCAAAATATCTTACTCCTGATGATATGGTGGGAACAATGGTTCTGCCAGCATGTACCTCTTGCAGTAGTAAGCAGCCAAAGAAAAATAAAATTTTATGGATTAAAGTCATCGTAGCCATCAAATAAGATGTATGTAGATGCAACTTGTGAGTTTCGAGAAAGTTATATTTTTATAAAAATAAAAATTGTGAGTTCAAATTGGCAATTCCGTCTGTGCCATAAGCCTATCTCTGTGCCATAAGACTATTTTAGATTATTTTCATTCGTCACAAATCTATTTCTTCGTGAATAAATAGGCTCAAAATGTAATTAAAAAACAATATCACACAAAGAATATCGTTAAAGTCATTTTAAATATGGATGAGTTTAATCGATATCCTTGTCTCTAAAAAATAAATTAATTTATGGAGGCTTGTTCCAGTTACATGCTTCCTCGTGGACCAAAAAAACAAGATCGCATCATGAGAGTAAATCTGTGAGAATGAAGTTCAAATATGTAAAAAAAAGAGTTCGATAAGCGGTGAGATATTGGAGTCCATGAGTCGTACCTTGGGTCAATTGAAAGATGATCCAAAGCGAATGCACAAATCAACAACCTACATGAACATGTAAAAATATGGAGTGAAGATTTGAAAAATAAAAGCTCGAGTTAATAAAACTATAAAAATAGCGACGATGGTATTCGAAGATCTAACCGATTTAGAGCCCAAGGAGCTCCTGAATTTTTCCACTCTTCGCTGCAGCCTGTGTATCATCATTTCCTCCAATATGGTTTCCCTTAATAAAGACATTTGGAACAGTTCTCTGTCCAGTCAATTCGAGCAAAGCTTGTTGAACATCGGGTCCATCCTCCATTTTATTTAGTTCGTGAATGGTCGCATCGATTTTCATGTCCTCAAAAAGAGCTTTAGTCTTAGCACAGAATGGACAAGTACCTAATGATTTTCAGGAAAAGAGAGCGCTTTATTCGTTAGCAAGAGATGACAATTTTAAATCAATTTCAGATCAACTTAAAATTAGAGAAAAAGAGATAACAAAGAGTGAGTCTGCAGAAACGTACTCTTGGAAAAGACAACCACCTGAGGTTTGAAAAATAATGTTAGCTTTTTTAATGAAAATATTATTCAAGTAAAGCCTAAAAATGTCAATAATTATCAATAATTAATATGTATATGTACTTACATCATATGCGGCGATCTCAGCATTAATAAATTCGGAAGGAGATGCCATCAGAGCCGCAGATGGAGAGCAGCGAGCAAAAGTAGGCTTGCTCGAGAAAAATGCGGAAGCCTGGGCAAAAGACCCTAGAGTAAGGATAGTAGAAATAGCTAGTTTCATCTCGACTGTAAATAGCCCTTTATATTATGAGTATCTAAGTAGTGCAGAGATTATGTGCGATGTAATTTGAAGGTCTGACGTCTGACTGAGAGTGAGAGATCAGCTTGTCTGTGTCAGCTATCTTCTTGGGTTCTGTGTTGGCTACATTTCAAGTGCAATACTAAGAAAACGACAGAGGGCGACAGGCGACAGGACGAAGGACGACGGACGACCGACCACAATCAATTGAAAACAAACACAAAATGAACAAAATGCACCAATCGATCGATAGAATGTCTTCCTTTTTCCTCTGTTGAAATGAATGCATCTACATATAAAGACAATAATGAACAAAATTCATCCAATCGATCACAAATCGATGTATGTCTTCCTTTACTAAATGAATGTCCATGATTTACAACACTTCAAGAAAAATGATTCTCCTACCGATGTTGCCTTGAATCCATCTTCCTCCGAGGAAAATCTACTAGTGATGAGGAATAAAATGGAGTTTGTTGTGAAGACACTCCAAAACGAAAATCTAAGTTACTTGAAATCTATGTATTACTAAGTAAGTAATTTATCTTTTGATCTCAACGGGCGCTACTGTTTTCGTGAAGGATTGTACCCCAGAACTTCGTTATATCCGACCCTTTAGCGCAAAAACTGAATCCGCTATTCAGCTTTGTCTCGGCTTGGCGCTGTGTTGTAAACAAATTCGCAATGCATTTTTTGGTCAAAGAGTTTCGAATACTGTTTTTAAAAAAAGTATTGTATTTTCGACTTTTTACACAACAAGAACCCCTCCATGCTTCATGGACTCTTTCAATGGATTCAGACGCTTTTTGTTTGTTTCAATCTTTCTCTTCATTTTATCAACTTCCTGAGTCCTGTCGAAGTTTCTTATTTGCTGGTTGCTTAGGAACCCATGCGCAAGTCTGAAGCCATGTTGCTTTGAAAGACTCCCAAGTTAAGTGGTCTGATAATAGTTGAATACCAGCTGCACAAGGGGCATTATACAGCTTACAATAAAAATCAACTTTATCTTTCAGGATTTCAACAGATTTTGGAACCTGTTGAAGAGATAACTCCAATGTCTTTCCAAACAAAATTATATGTGAAAATCTGTGTAATGGGACAGTTTATGTTGATATAGATTTGTACTTCCATTTGAACTTACCTCACGAGGAACTATTCTTCCAGTAATTTTCCCTCTCGACTTATATTTTACGAGTAAAATAGTAAATCAATTGAGCAATTTGTAAGGAGACATAAAAATATGATAAAATCAGTCATGACTCACCTCTGCTCTCGCAAAAACGGCATCTCTAGGAGCATCAACATGTAGTATCATAATCTTCAGACTAGGATAGTTTTCACGCAATTTATCAAAGTATTCCGAATACCATTCATGATCTCGAAGAGAACCATCCACTAAAACATTTTTACCGGCCTGTAAAGCTGCAAGTGTCAACACTTCTACAATATACCCTGCTTCTTTCCTTGTCATTTCACCTGCCCGTGTAGGATTTTGGCTAACATAAAGGCTATACTCTGGGAACTGTTGCCTTACTTCATCAGGGTCAACAATCACAAAGGCATTCAATGGAAATAAAGCTCTCTGATGGCACCATTTCAGTGTGTATGACTTACCAGCACCCATGGCTCCAGCAGTAAAAACGAGAAAATTTTCAGTTGGAGTAGTGCAAATACTTCCATTCGTTGCATCAACAACTTCAGGCATGTTTAATGTTTCCTTTATGATATAGTCCTGAAGGATTTGCCTTTCTCTTTTGTAATTGTGGTGATAGGTGTAGTCAAGTTTTTCTCTAAAGTTTCTGTACGGTCCATAAAATAAATGTGAGTTCGTCTTGTAGTTTTCTTCAGTGGACAAGTCCAGTGAAAATATGTGTATAAATTCATCTTCGCCACGGTGTTCGACTTGGAAGGTATGGATCTTTTCTGGACTATATGCGCACACTTGAGTGAAATTGTCTGAGAATGACTTCCAGGTGACTCCATCCGTAAGTATTTTTAAATCTTCACCATCGTTTACACTCCGAATCTTACAGCAGTATTGTACATACTTTTGTAGCCTACAAATTCCATTTTCTATGCGTTCACATTCTTCTGACAATTCTTTCTCTTCTCTCGTGGATATTATTCTTAGAAGTGCAACAGAAACACAATGAAAATCTTTTCTTAGCATTGGAAACCAAGTTTCATACCATTCGGGATTTCGCAATCCTCCTAACATTAAAACATTAGACCCTGCTTCTAAAGCTGCTCTCACGATTATTTCTGAGATGTAACCCACCTCACGAAAAGTAAGGTTCTGCGCAATATTTTCTCCCTTTTCACGTATATAACAATGATACTCTGGAAGTAAATCTCGTACCTCTCTTGAATCAACAATGACAAATCCTAATAACGGAAATTTGCACATTCCGTTTCCTTTCGATTTCATTAATGCTTTTATAGTACCTGATCTGTTTGAAAGCCTTGTCCCGACAATGTACACGAACCACGGTTTTGTAGGTATCGTACATGTCTTTTTCTGGTGTTTTGAACTATCCACTTTCAACTCTTCCAATGATTCACTCTCTTGAAAATCTGTTTCTTCAGTGCATAAAACAATTTCACCCAATCTAGGCAAAGTACGAGAGTGAGATTAAGAGAGAAGGAACCATATGAAACATATGAGAACTATGGTAATTGTGTAGAAAAAAGATATCCATGAAACAAAGCAAAAAATGATTCGATCTGAATAGGACTTACAATTTGTCTATGATGGAATCTTGGAGCCACTGCCTCGTTTTCGAATAATTGCAATGGTAACCATAATCTAAACTGCGCCTTATGTGAGCATATGGTCCGTAAAATTTGTATTGTTCTCGTGGATTCAAGTAAAGATCGTGAGTCGATTTTTCCACGGAAAATTGAATCGAAGTCCGCTTATCAGGAAACACTGGACCTACAGAATCGCTATTGTTCCCCATACTAGATTAGCATTAGTGTTTGGAGGTTGGATTTCGCAGAGCGCACATGAGTTGTTTGTTGAATGGATTATTCATTCATAATTCGTAAGTAACGTTTTTTTAACGTTTTACTATTTAGATACTTTATTTTACTTACTCGTGTAGTACTTACGTACCAAGCGTGTCAAGAAACTCTTTTGACCGAGGAAAAGTTAGAAGACTGTTTTTGGTTTTTGTTTTGGATTATCCGTTTCACCACCTGAATCTTCTTTAAGCAATAATTTTCGTGGACAAGATGGTGCCGTAAATAGTCTTGCTTCTTGTGCATTATTGTCAAACAACCAATAAGATTACAGCATCTAAGTTTCTCTGGTCCAATCCTCCTTGTACTTGAACTTCTTTCTTTAAGCCATTTGTCTCGAAAGATATTCTTCCAGTCCATGTTTTCATAGTGACAGTATTTTGAAATAAACATCTCTCTTTCGTGTTTTGAAACGTTACTTGGTAAATAATCATATAGAAACGTTGGTTTGAAGCGTCTTATGTAATGATCTTTCCAAATCATAGTTTCATTAGCCATATCGTTCCATGATTTACATACCATGGAAGCATGAATCAACTTTTTATATCCAAGATAGGAAAGAACACATCTAATCAAATCATTATTAAGATAATCCATGAGCGGTTCAGAAAACAAAGCATCATCTCGTTCTCTACTAGTAGGAATTCGTTGAGCCGTCCGTGCTACTGTTTCTTCAAGTACAGCCGTATGATTTGTAAACAACGAATCAATCTTTAGCCCTGAGCGCGACAGCGCCATTCTGCTGGATTGTGATACTTCATAAGGGTGAATACTGGAACATGCATTCACTTGCACAGCAAAATCTATTTCTGAAGACTCATCAATAAAGCTTAAAATTCCAGCTCTCTGCAACCCGATGAACATCTCTTTTCTGTCCTTATCTTCGATACCCTCATGGAACCAATACACTGAATTTCCATATTGAGATGAAAATTGCAATGAATATTGACAAAACGAAGACGCAACGCCGGGCGCTCTGGTGCTCATCAGTGTGCCTAGACGTTTCGATATGAGCCATCCGATACAACGTAGCAGCATAGACAACTTGACAAGAACAGCTTCTTTGTCCAAACATAAAGCCAGGTCCAAAAGCGGTTTTGTAGCTTTCCAGCATAAGAATGGTTCATCAAATACTTTGCACTCGCTCACAATTTCAAGATATATGTTGAGGCATGAAACCAGTTTTGTCAAAGTGTTTTCATCTGCATCTTTCAATAGTAAAGTACTTTTTATGCACCCAATTAATACATTCAACCCCCTAATATAACCCTTCTCATCACTGTAGGACAAGATTATAATAAGACAAAGTCTTGTAGAGGCTGAACTTGGATGTTGAAATGCTAAGCGAAGACATTTTTTAATCATAGTATCAAAATTTACCGCAGAACAGGATATCATTCTTGGAACAGATTCAATGAAGAGGTTGTAAAGGAGCGGTCGAAATTCAGATAGATTGGATGGTATTGATCCAGATGTAACGCTTCTATCTGTCATTTGCTGTTTTGCAGAACATGTCTCGCATAATGATTTTTGAGAAGATGCTGCTAATATTGATTTCAAAGAAATCATTCCTGATGCTATCGGAGTTGGATAGCGACGACTGTTCGATTTCAATCGTTTTTGGTCTTCTTCATGGTCGGATTTTTCGTCGTGCAAATCATAAATGGAAGATGTGTGTTCTCGTTTCCGCTTCTTTTTATCGTTCATTTCATAACATCTAGAACATTTCACACGTGGATCGTGCATTAGACTACAATTTAACGGAGACAATCTGTCATCGACAAATCGAATAAGAATCATCAGATTAAGAGTAATCATAGACACAGGAATAAACATTTTCACTGAATGTATATGGCCATTCGAACGTTTAATGTGCAAGGCATTGCAAACATCCCGAGCAACAATCAAACCCTTGGAAGACGACATGACCTCCCTATCAATACCAGATGGAGATACTTGACTTACGAATCTTCTAGTATTACCACGAAGAAATTTGCCTAAACATTCCGAAATCAGACATATTGGACGACAAAACAGCAAATGAACAATGTAATCTTCAATATACTTCAATGAAGATTTTCGCTTGTATCCCCGACAAGGTTTTACATCAGGCATTATATTCATGGATACATACAGCAGACCAGTAATGATTACATCTGTGAAAACAACTGGTACAATAGTTGGGTCTTTCAAGGCGTTCAGTAGTATTTCGAGAGGTGATGATCTCGTGGAAAACCTGCGACATTTTTCGTCATAATTTGTTGCGAGGACCGTCCAGTTTATAAAGGAATTCCCACAAGCGCTTTCAGTAGAATTGAACAAGGCAGTTCGCAAAGCGCTTGAATCAAATCTTCCAGTGTCGCCTCTCTCTGATCTACTCACGATCCCTCTCACGATTTCAATCACTTTGAATCGGAAGTAATCATCGGAAACTTGATTGAAATAGAAAGGATTGACAATGCTCTCAGCCTCTATATATAACTCATCTAAATCCTCCATCTTTGATGGGATATTTTTCGTCTGAAATTGCTTCTCGTTTCACGCGTTATCGCTCTCTCAAGTGCATTATCTTTTATTGTAATCCTATTTTATATGTATCTCTCTCTATCTCGTAGCAGCTCTAGAGAGAGAGATGATGGGAGGGAGGGAGGGATTATTGTTGTGTGCTCGTAACTCGTAAGTTGTCAGTTGTCAGTCGTCGCGCGAAAAACGTTTCCCTGTTGGTTGGTTTTGGTCAACTACGCGCGTCAAAAAAGCGTCCGGACGCTTTTTTCCTTCAATTCAACACACACACATATATCTTCACAAATACAATGAATTTTAAAATAATTTTTTGCCAATTACAATATATTTATATATAGACTTAGAGTATATCCGAGATTTGGCGATGCATCAGCTCTGAAGAGAAATAATTGAGTTTTAGTAAAAAAAACGTCGATATTTCTCATGCGTATATCGTTC
>Ga0213868_10003395_pt1 | contig 14868 bp, 15 predicted proteins | sample PICome_9_FD_160087 | JGI IMG/M metagenome (GOLD analysis project Ga0213868, IMG submission 160087) | Coastal seawater microbial communities near Pivers Island, North Carolina, United States - PICO127 | ecosystem: Environmental > Aquatic > Marine > Coastal | place: USA: North Carolina...
GTCGCCCACGGCAACCAAGTCGAAGCGAGACAGTTTCCCGTCCGTGAATGAGAGCTGGCCTACCAAATTAGCTTCGTAGCCGCTGGAGCCGTCGCTGCGGGCGAGGCGGACCTTGCCGCGGATGTTACCATCAATGTCGACCTTGAGCGAGGCTTGTTTCACGTCTTTCGGTTTCCAGAACGTGGGTTCTCCGCGGGTGTTATCGACCAAGTGATAGCGAACTAAGCGTTGTGTGAGGGAACCCGTAAACTCCCCGCGAGCCAACGCTTTTTGTTCTTTGGGTGTGATCCACAGGTTGTCACGAGACACGGCTTTCTGGAAAATCTCGCGCCAGGAATCGTCGGTTTTCTCATAGCCACCTAGCACTTTAACGTGCGCGCGGGCAATGATCGTACCTTTGGGTGGGATGGCTTGGTATTGCGGGTCTGCTTTCGTGACCTTAAGAGGCTGGGCAGCTTTGTTTGGAGAATAGTGCTTGAGTGCTTCAGTGAGCTGCTTCTTCACTTTCCAGTGGCCTCGATTGTTATTGAAAGCGAGGAGGTCACCGCTGGGAGAGATGGTGTAGAGTCCCTGTGTGGTTAAATTCACATCGTTCCGTGGACTTTGGGCGATGACCTCACGCCAGAAGTCGCCTTCTTCGTCTTTCTGTTGTCGTTGATTGAACTGATCAATCGCGACAGGGACAAACTTTGTTTGGAGCAGCTCGATGATTTCAGGATCGGCAAAGGTCGACGCACGGTCGAGGACGCCATTGTTTCAAGTGCAACCTAACGGATGCCCATCCATGGCCCAAACAAAGAGAGGCTTGCCTTCTTTCAGTGCGAGTTGTTGCGCTGGCACGAGTGAGACTTGCCATGGAATCGTCGTCCATGCTTCCTTTGAGGGTCGTAGCGTTTGATGCCAGCTCGCAAAGGTTTTTGTAGTCAGTTCAGGACCACTCAGGACTGGGATTATTGAAAGCGTGAGTGCACCTATGGTCGCGAAGAGGATTCCTTGCATCAATCAAGAAATGGAGCACAGCGGCCCTTGTCAACTGGTGTCCCTGCTCTCATCATGGCGTGTGGCGACGTTTGTCCAATTCCTCTCGGATCTCTATGAGATAGGGCACGTGTCCTTGCCTGTCTTGGATCAGGGCGAGGGGCCAGACTTTGCATCACAGCGGGCGCAGGAACTGATTTCCTCACGCGATCAAACTTTGCGCCTCTCTGCAGCTGGATCTTTGCCCGAATTGGCAATGCCCGTGGCGCTAATGGGTGCTCGATGTCTCTACCTTGGCTGCCAGCTGTTTGTGGACCGCTCCCGTCCCATGACCGCGCTCGATGGCTGTGTGCATGAAATTGGAAAACTAAGCCCAACGCCATCGACGGTGTATTCGTTGGATCTGGCCCTTGCCTTTCTGCCAGACCTGCATGCCCACGCGCGACAGCTTACGGAAGATGATGAACTCATGCGCCTCCTTGATCAACTGGCTCGACTGTGGCCATTCTCTACCGTGGGAATTCCCGAGAACGAGTCGCCCTGGGATCGAATCGCTCTGTGGTGGGACGACGTTAGCCTGCGGATTAGTTATGTGGATCGCATCCTTGCTCGTGATGAGGGAGCTTGCCTGCGGCACGTGCCAGTGGCCGAGGCGGTGAAGGACGCGCTGGGCATGCGAGTCGAGGAACTCGCTGGGGATTCTGTAAGAACAATCTTGGCTACTTGAGAATTTGGTCGAGTCCGTCGACACAAGCTTGAGACCAGCCTTCGAGCCGATTATGGCGCTCTAACAAGTCTTCTCGCGAGAGAAAGGTGAGGTCTGCGATCTCCGATTCATTGGCTTCCACATCGTTGGTCGCCAAGTCGAAGAGGTGGACGACACCGAGCTGAACACGGCCGACTTCGTTGTCATCAAGATTGAGCAGGGCGATGATGCGTTGCTCGTAGCTGCCGGTTATCTTTAGTTCCTCGTTGACCTCGCGCTCGACACCACGCAGGTAGGTCTCACGTCCGAGAGGTTCAGGTGATTTGTCTGTGGTATTGATGTGACCACCGATGCCTATCGAGCCCTTTGAGGCGAGCCGTTGCTCACCCGACTTCTTTCCGCGCACGTAGTGGAGGAACTTGCCGCCGTGATGAAAGATGGCGTAAGGAATGATCTGTTTGTGAGTGGGATCATCCTCGGCGTCATCACGAGACATGAAGAAGTTGTTCTCTGGCTTGAGAAACGTTGGCAGGTAGCGGTCGACCTCGAATTGAAGTCCCTGGAAGCTCCCGAGGTCATCTAGGAGAGGGCGGGGGATCACCAGAACTTGTTCATCACCGTATCGACTCATCCGCAATCTCTTAGGCTGCGGTGCGAGTGGTGGCCAGACTAAATCGCGGATTTCGCAAATGAACGTTTGTCAAGATGGGGCGAGAGCTCATGCTCGATCCACTGTTCCAACGTGGCATGGAAATCGTTTCGAGTTTCTGCGTGAAAGGGTTCATGGAGGACATCTTCCAAAAGTCTGAATGTCTTTGCTTTCACCACCAGACGCTCGAAGAAAGTTTGAGCGAGGAGTGGGGAACAGATGGGATCCGCGCCACCATGTGTCATCAGCATGCGAAGGTTGGGATTGATCTTGTTTGAGATCGTCTGCAGTTCGCGTGCTGCCTCCAGGAGGATGATGCCGAGGCGCACTGTGATGCATTTGTGCATGAGCGGATCGCGACGTTTATCGGGGCCTGGACGGCATTGGCTGCTGCGTATGCCGCTCTTTATTGGAAAGCGAGGGCACACGGCGTGAAGTAATCGTGCCAGGCGCCGTTTGAGCGGCGACGCGTTGGTTTCAGGATCGATCAGCGTCGATCCGATCCAAGTAAAGTCAGCCAGATCGGGGTATTTCGCTAAATGATAGAGTGCAATGAACCCTCCCATAGAGTGGCCAAACAATCCGATCTGCTTATTCGGGCCGATGTCGTTACGAAGGGCCTCCATTTGCGTCATGAGGAGCTTGGTCATGGTCGCCATTGATCCGATGTGTCCACGCTGGCCTGGTGATTGTCCGTGCCCGGGCCAATCAAAAGCCCGACAATAGATTCCGTGTTTTGCGCAGAGTGCTAGGTGCGGAGCATGTCTCCCGCTGTGCTCGCCAAGCCCATGGAGCATCACCGCACCGGCGCGTGCGGCCGTGGGGTCACCGAAGCTGCGTTGGAAGACGTCGCTCGGTGATGTCATGGGTTCGGTTAATTAGATTCTGTCCTGACTTCTAATTGAGTTAGGGCGGCGATCTCTGCCGGGACATCGTCGCTTCTCATCAGCGTTTCGCCAACGAGAATCGTGTTGGCACCCCAGTCAAAGACTTGCTGAGCATCTTTTCGGGATTTGATGCCACTTTCACTCACGAAGATAAGATCGTCGGCAATCTCAAGGCTCAGGGCTTCGGTTGTCTTGAGGTCGACCTCGAAGGTCTTCAAATTGCGATTATTGACCCCAATGATGCGGGCTTCCGTATCGAGAGCGCGGTGAAGCTCTTCCTCATCATGGACCTCCACAAGGACATCTAGCTGACTCATGTGGGAGATTTCTAACAGAGAAACGAGTTCGTCTTGTTCGAGGCAGGCCACGATCAGCAGAATCGCATCCGCGCCTGCAACGACCGCTTCATAGATTTGTGCAGGGTGAATAATGAAATCCTTGCGGAGCAAAGGAACATCCACGCATTTGCGTATTTGTGAGAGATAACTGAGACTGCCTTGAAAGAACTTCTCATCGGTTAGAACCGAGATGGCGTTGGCTCCTGACTCAGCATAGATCTGCGCCTGTAGGATAGGGTCGAATTCCTCGGCGATGACGCCAGCGGAGGGGGAGGCTTTCTTAACCTCCGCGATGAGGGAAATTTGATCGAGCCCCTGATCAATAGCGCGCTCGAAGGAACGAAAGTCGTCTCTGGTCAGCGCGGCAGCACGAAGTTTGTCCTCTAGCGGAATGATCTTCTCGATTTCCGTGCGCTTGTGCGCAACGATTTCTTGAAGGCGGTTGGAAACGGGAGCGTTACTCATTGAAGCTTCGAGATGTCGATAAGGACGTCACCAATGCCCGGCTTGGCTGTGCCAGGCTTGGTTGTGCCGCGAACTACCTGAACGATGGCGTCTTCAGGCTGACTACTGGTCACCTTCACATTGGCCAAGAGTTCATAGCTATCTGGTCTACGAACCGCGAACTCCTGGTTGGGTGAGACGCCGTCGAGCATCCCTTTATTGATGGTGTAAAACTCCCATTCTGGTTCGTAGTGGCTGATCTTGGCGATGACCGGTAGCTTGGCCATTGCCTGTTCGGCAGGCGACAGCCCTGCGAGCGGCGATGGTGGTGGTGATGGCAGCTCGGCGGCTGTTGGCGGTGAACTTGGTGCCGGAATATTGGCTGACATTCCGGGCGGGCGTTGTCCATCGGGTAGGGGCGCTGGGAGATTGCGGAGTTCATTGAAGCGTTCCTGAAGAGCGCTGGTCTCAGCCATCTGTTCTTGGAGGGCTGCTGAAGTTTGATCTGCCTTGGGATCGCGCATGCCGAGCCGGGATTCGAGAGCCGCGAGGCGCTCTTTCATCGGCATATCTGCTTGCTGTTTCCAGGCTTCTTGGAAGCTCACCAAATCGTTGCGTAGCTGAGACACTTCGGTTTGGCCTTGGTAGTTGAGGAAGGCCATCGCTCCAAGAAGAAGAACGGAGACGACTTGGAGAATGACCAGCGTGGTCAGGAGGCTCTGGTAAGGTTTCATAAGCGATTTGGGGCGTGCATTCCCAAGCTAGAATGACCCATAGCAATCGGGTGCTGACAAGTCCAATGCTAATAAAACGCTATATTTGTAACCTTTCTTGGAGGCGCGTGAACTGATGGCGGAGTGTGGCTGGATTTAGGCTACAGGCATGATTCGGGGGGGACCCAGGCTGGTGGGAGTTCACGAATTCTCGTGAAGTCTTCGGGAAATCTTGAGGGGGGCAGACGTTGAAGCCAGAGTTTTAAGTTGATCTACTATGCGCGATATCACTCGCTCTGATGAGCGAGGAATCGCCGCCATCCTTGGCGATGCTCAAAGAAGCGAGGTGACAAGCAGGAGCAGGATTTTTGTTACTGTTGGAGTTGTGATAGCGTGAGTGCGGAAACTTTGTCGCCACTTCTCCTTTGCAACGTGAGTTCACTTTCAAGGAACTGTCAGTAATCCCAGGACAGGATTAATTCTCCTTTCCCTCCCAGTCGCCTAAGATTTCGAAGGAATACCAAGGCAAGGGTTGAGCCCGGAGAGTATCTCGGCTTAGGAAAGGGGATGGAAACCACGATCATTGATGGAAAGCAGGTCGCCGCCGCAGTGCTGGAAGATGTCCGTGTGGACATGGCTGCGCTGGCCCAGGATGGGAGGCAGCCTGGCCTGGCCGTTGTCTTGGTTGGCAGTGATCCCGCATCGCAAGCTTATGTTGGATCCAAAGAGCGCACTTGTAACAAGCTTGGTATGTTTTCTCGCAAGGAAGAGCTGCCGGAGGACACCTCGCAGGAGGCGTTGTTGGCGTTGATCGAGGAACTGAATCAGGATGCCAGGGTTCACGGCATCTTAGTTCAATCACCACCGCCCGTTCACATTGATGAAGCTGCCGTCGTTCGTGCGATCGATCCAGCCAAGGATGTGGATGGGTTTCACCCTGTCAATGTGGCGAAACTTGCTCTTGAGGATCCCAGTGCTTTCGTTCCCTGCACTCCGCTAGGGTGTCAGAAACTACTCATCGCAAGCGGGATAGAGACCGCAGGCGCTCACGTGGTCATCGTGGGGAGAAGTTTGATTGTAGGGAAATCGTTAGGATTACTGCTCATGGCCAAGGCGCCTCATGCGAATGCGACGGTGACGATTGCGCACTCTCGCACGAAGGACCTCGCTACGGTGACCAAGCAGGCCGACATTCTGGTAGCTGCCATTGGGCGTCCCCACTTTATCACTGCGGACCATGTGCGTGATGGTGCTGTGGTGATCGATGTTGGTATTAATCGCGTTGACGATGCCAGCGCGAAGCGCGGCTATCGGTTAGTAGGCGATGTTGACTACGATGCCGTGGCGCCAAAGTGTCAGGCGATCACACCAGTGCCAGGCGGAGTCGGACCGATGACGATTGCCATGCTCATGGCGAACACCGTGAAGGCGTGTAGGCAACAGTCAGCCTAGGAACAAATTGGTGTTCAAGCCGCCATGGTGCCCCGCCGCCGACCGGCATGAGGCTTTTGGATGGAAACTATCCGTCTTTGATGAGCTATTGCGATTGCTCAATCGCGGCCCGTGCCGCTTTGAAGAAGTCATCCTCGCTGATCTGCTCGGTAGTGCCATCGAGGCGTCCTACAGTACGCTGGTCATTGCCGTCAGGCTCAGGCGTGGCAAGGAGCACAGGATTTCCTGTCGCCGACACCGAAAGACCACTGAAATAGACGAGAGCGGTTTCTTCACCGTTTGGTTTCCGCCACTTCAAGGCCGACTCGTCTGTTAGATAGTCAGGCACCAAATCCGTGAGCGTGTCAGGGAACGCGCCATTATTCTTCAAAGCATGCTGTTTCATGGCGGTAAGAATCTTGCCCATATCCTCAGATGAGTCCTTAACCTCCCTACCGGTCTGAGGCCTGGAATCGGCTTGGACAAGATCCTGAGTTTGGGCAGCCTCTGAGGCCAATTGCGCATTCATGAGCGTTCTCGCGCCCATCAAAGCAGCAGCCGGGAAGACCATGAGGGCCACAGCCGCAGACGATTTGAATGACTGACCACTATTCGCGACTGTGTGAATACCGTCTTCGGTGTGAGCGGAGACACTGGCAACACCGCCCAGGCTTTCGAGGACGAAGTCCACGATCTTGGTGGCTCCTTCTGGAGCGCCTTCTTGTGCCATGGCGTCTTTGACGACCGTGCCGAGGATATCCTTTAATCTTGGTGAGAAATAGGAGAAGGCATTGCCTTCCGTGGGGAGACCTTGCGATAGCGCGACATAACTAGCATCGCTCGTAATCTTCTCACCATTCCCTTCTTCACAAGCGGCCAAGAAGGCCGGAGTTGTAGAGAGGACAAGGCGATTGTTAGGCTGATCATGAATCAAGATGGGTTGGAACATCGAGAAGGGCGTATTCGGAGGCACCTGCATGGTCAGGGTGGTGACGCCGTCGGCTTCTTCGCGCTGGAATGGACCACCCTGAGGAATCATGGGGCCGAATTTCTCGAAGATCCATCCGAGGCCTCGAAGGTCTAACGTGAAGTCGAAAGCGGGGATGGTGACCATGTTGCCATCAATAGGAACCGTGAGCTTTTCTGTGTCGGAGAACTTTGCACTGAAGAGTGCGCGGCCATTCATCTTGTCGATGACCTCACTGGCGGTCATGCCGACGTTAGGAATCTCCATTTGCAGCATTTGCTCCAGCGGTGGCGCACCCGCTTCTGGTGGCAGGTGCGGCCAAATTCCCAGGGCGACTTCCTTAAGTGCGTTCAGCCTAAACTCTTGTTCGATAACAATATCTGAACCAGCAGGTGCAGCGTTCAAGGCAAGCAGTGGGGAAGACTCTTTGCCAAAGAGGGTCATCAGTCCTTTTGCCCCTTCCGGAGTGTGAATGAACATTTGATTCCGATAGGAATCAGCGGAGGTGCCGACGGAGCTAGCACCCATGGCTGTGATATCCTTGAGTCCGAGCGGCGAGACGAGGCCATCGAGGTTGAGATCCGGGATATCGGCTCCCGTTTCGTCTCGGATCGTGTCCATGGCCTTCTGGCCAAATTCTAGCAGACGATTCAAGTCGCCATCGATGTCAATGTAGCCATAGAAGATGCCGCCTTGGTCGAGATGTTTAGCAACATCGACAAAGTGTGAAGATGGCTTGGCCTTACCATCAATGGCAGCGACGACCCTCTTTACTTCTTTGGCTGCGGGCTCGGTTGGCTTGTCGCCGCAACTAGTGAGTGGAATGAGAAGACCCAGGACAGAGGCCTGGCATGAGAGGACAGTAGCTCTAAACTTCATAATGCGTCTTGAAGTCTACGAGAGCCTCTGTGGAAAGCCAAGTAGCAAGTCGGACGCGTTCTAGTCCGACGCCTTCCTTTAGCCGCGGGCTTTGTTGAACTTCGCCATCTCTCGCTGGGCTTCGCGTAACTCAACGCGCTTCTTGATGTCTTGGCGCTGATCGCGTTCCGCCTTGCCCTTGGCCGTCGCGATCTCGATCTTCACCCGCCGATTTTTCCAATAGGCCCGGAGGGCGACAATCGTGTGGCCCTGTTGATCGACGGCTGCTTGTAGGACACGGATTTCTTTGGCATGTAGGAGCAGTTGGCGCGGCCGCTTTCCCGTGTGCTGCTCATGACTGGCGTATTCGTAAGGCTGAATGTCACATCCGTGGAGCACCGCATTGCCGTTCTCAATTCGGCAGAAGGCATCTCGCAGATTGATCTTGCCCGCGCGAATAGATTTTACCTCGGTCCCACGCAACACGATACCGCATTCAAACGTCTCTAGGACGTGAAAATCCCGAAGTGCCTTGGGATTCTTGGCGATCTGTCCACCTGCAGCATTCTTCTTCTTCTTTTTTGAGGCCATTGCTGACAGACATTTCTCCTAAACTTGGGGGGCAGAAACGTCTCCGAAATGTCTACTCCGAACCCTCTTTTTCCTCCACATCTGAAGGGATCACCTTGCCCTCGATGATTTCTTGCAGGGCAATGTCTGCTTGCCCCATGCGTCCTTGCACTGCAATCAGCGGAGGGCGGCCTTGATTCAGTTGCCTGACTCGTTTGGACACGATGTTGATAAGAAGGGGGATGTCACTGATGACCTTAGATGCTTGTTCAACTAGCTGGCTTTTCATAGGCAAGGCCTGAGGCTGGATCGCTGTGCTGCCTCCCGCAGCGGGGGGGGGAAGTCGATGATCTTTGTGGAGGACATGAACAGCGTTACTACCTAAAGCGTTGGGGTAGGGTGAATTATAATAAAAGAATCCGACGATTAGGGAGTCTGCGCTTATCACCAGACGCGTGGTTGTCAACATGAAATTCAGTGGGAAATCACTTAGCGCTGATGTCGAATGATCTCGCGTAGGCGCTAGGGCGTTTAGAAATGAACACATTTCCATCGATTAAATGAGCGAGTGATTGTTCCTCAAGACGCATTTCCAGTCCCTGAAGCGGAGCCTTCAGCGATGCTGCAGCCCCCCTGAAGATATCTGGACGATAAGTAGTTAAGACCATGGCTTCGAGTTCGGCATCGGTGAGCGAACCGGGAAGATGGCCCCAGCGCATCATCTGGGTTGCAATCCACAGGGCATGGTTCTGATCGGGAGCCGCACTTGCGTTCGTTCCGAACGTCACCATGTGGGAAATGTCTTTCCCAAAGTGGGGCAGTGTGTTCTCCAGGTCGGCTCTGGCTTGCGTCCGATTCTCGCTACTCGCATCGAGCCACTGACCCGCCTCGATTAAAGCGGCGACGACAGTGATCAAGGTTTCACGATTGGCTTCTGCCCATGACTCTGAACATGCAAGGACTGACGTTGGGACGTCGCGAAGAATGGCGCTCGTCGTGATCACCGGCTTCCCATGCTTCGTGCCGGTGAATCCTTGGGCCGATCCTCTTAAACTGGGGGCCGTAGAAACAGCGATACTGGCTCGGTCTAAATGCGGATGAGGGGATTCAATGATCACCCCACTCATGATGGGTGTCACCCCGGCAGCTCCCAACCAATAGCACAGTGTGTAAGCAATAGTGTCGTGTAAGGAGGCGACTGAGAATGTGAGAGGAGGATTCCCATTTCCAACTGCCTGGGCGACTCGAAGGAGGGCATCGGCAGAAATTGGACGAACCGGATCGCCGTCGGCATCGAGGAGCATGTGAGATTGCATCTGATTCCAGAGCTCTTCAGTGACGGAAATCTGCCCGCCATTTCTCGTCAAAATGTGAGGAACAATCACGGCACTCTCTGAAAGAAGTGCTTCAGCAGGCGAGAGCATGCCGATGTCGAGCTGACCATTAGTTAGCTGCTCCCGGATTTCTTCGGTAGTTGAGTGTGTGGTTAGGGAAAGTTCGACGTTGGCCTTCCCAAAGAGCCCTTGTTTCTCCGCGATGAGGATGGGTGCTGCACCTAGATTTGCAGTGACTCCGACCCGTATCACCTTGACGTCAGGTATAACGATGGGGACTTTTTCAACCTCTTCTTTCTTACAGGAGGCCAGTGCCATCATGACCAGTGCGATGAGGAGGGACAACAGGCGGAGCATGACCTGAGAGTAGAAGGCTCTTACAGTCTTTGCAACCCGCTAGAGACGTCGCTAGGATGGCGAATGGCTGCCAAGTTCCAGGATGTCGATCTCTACGACTACCCAGACTACTACGATGTGATCTTCGATGACGGGACGTCCGAGGAAGCCGACTTCTTGGAATCGATCTTCACCGAGTATGGAAGGCCCAAGACGGAACGGCTTCTCGAACCTGCTTGTGGGACGGGACGGCTCCTGATCGAACTCGCAAAGCGCGGCTATGAGGCTCACGGATTTGATGCCAGCGAGGCCATGCTGAAACACGGAGAACGACGCGCTCGTGGCGTCGTGACGCTTTCATACCAACGAATGGAGAGCTTTCAAATGAAGGGGAAGTTCGACGCTGCTTACTCTCTGATCAGCTCCTTTAAATACCTCCTCTCCGAATCCCTGGCACTTGCCCACCTGCAGCGGATCGCTGCTTGCTTGAAGCCTGGTGGGCTCTTCATTTTAGGATTGCATCTTTCTGGCTATGATAGGAAACGGCCCGTGCATGAGCGCTGGGTGGTCGAGCGCGGTGGCCAGCACGTGATCTGTAACACTCGCACCTGGCCTGCGGATCGCAAACGGCGCCGTGAACGCGTGCGCAACCGTTTGCGGATCGAGTCGAAAGGCCTCTCAGCGAAGTATCACGAAAGCTCCTGGGAGTTTCGAACTTATGATGCCAGGCAACTGCGTCGACTCCTGAGCAAAGTTCCCGAGCTGGCAATGGTGGGGGCGTACGATTTTGGTTATGATCTCAGTGAGATTCGTGAGTTGGATGATTCCCAAGAGGATATCGTTCTAGTTCTACGCCGATGACGACATCACCGGCATTTTGTAGACTTGGTTGATGCCGACGATTTTGCAAATGCAGTAGGTGGTTGTCGTTGAAAAACTAACCTAGGTTCTTATTTTCCGTGGTTGAAGCAATGTCTGAGCATGATCATTTGTGCAGTGTGGTGCTGGATCTGCCTTGGCTAGATAGCCGCTTGGTGATTACTTTGTTTTTAGTGGCCTAGGCTGCATCATTGGAAAGGGGGGGAGTAGGTCTGGCATTGCAGATGCTCAAAGGAGTCGCGGCCCTCCGGAATAGGATTGGCTTCTTCTTCGGCTTCAGGACACTCTGACTGGAAAGGTCAGCGAAGGACGTTATAGCCACGGTCATGACATTGGAACCCTGGGAGATTTCTTTGCTTGCGCTGCTTGGCTTCGTCTCAGGGATCCTCAATGTGATTGCTGGGGGTGGCTCACTCATCACGCTGCCGTCCATGATTTTCATGGGTATCCCGGAATCTGTTGCCAATGGGTCGAATCGATTGGCAATTCTTGCGCAGAATGTCAGTGCTGTTTCGGCTTTTCGGAAACAGGGTTTTTCTGACTTCAAACTGAGTTTGACGTTAGCGTTGGCCTCGGTTCCGGGAGCTTATGTGGGCGCAAGAATGGGGGTGCTCATTCGCGGCGAACTCTTCAATCAGATTCTGGCAGGCGTGATGTTGTGTGTGATCGTGCTTATGGCTCGCAAACCGAAGAAGCCAGTGATTGCGAATACGAACTCAGAGGTGGCCCTCTCACGAGGGCGGTTCGTCTGGGGGCACATCGCTATGGTGGGTGTGGGCTTGTACGGCGGGTTCATTCAGGCGGGGGTGGGTTTTCTGCTCATGGCGGTGCTTCACAAAGTGCTGCGGCTCGATCTGGTCCGGGTGAACATGCATAAAGTGTTCATTGTGGGCGTCTTCACGGCGGTGGCTTTTGTTGTCTTCCTTTCTCATGGTAAGGTTTGGTGGCTCCTTGGAATTTCCGTAGCAGTGGGGAATTCATTAGGTGGCTGGGTGGGATCGCACCTCACGGTGAGTAAGGGAGAGACCTTTATCCGGCGCGTGCTTTTGATCGCGCTGTTTGTTATGGCGATGAAACTGATTCTGGGGTGAGTCGCGAATGGGTAATGGTGAATTTGATGCTTGGCGGAGGGATTCACGCGAGGGAGATAGGCCTGTTTTAGATAGAGTTACAGGGTTTCATAAATTAGCAGAGGGAAGTGATTGAGAAGGCGAATGGTTGAATTGGCTATTCTATCTGCTTTGGTCGATTTTATTAGTTTTTGGATTTTGTCTAACAACGTAATGATAATCTGTTTGGTTTCGTGAGGAAACGCCTTCTAGATTGATCTTGGAACTCGTATTGGGTAGGAAGTGATTCTATGATTTCCCAGTCCTATGCCCACGATGGTTTCGTCAGGTTGCCAGGCTTTCTTGATGGGTCCGCGGTCAGCGAGGTCTCGGTGCAGTTGGATCGGGTGGTTCGTGACGTCGTTCCTGCGATGCCCTCGGAGCATGTCTTCTATGAAAACAAGGATGACCCGTCCACGTTGAAGCAGTTGCAGTATTTGAACCAGCATGATGAGTGGTTTGGCGAGCTGTTTCAAAAAGGGTCCTTTCGCCGCCTCGCTGAGGAACTCTTGCGGGGACCGGTCGTGCCGAAGAACTTTCAGTATTTCAACAAGCCGCCTGGCGTGGGGATGCCGACACCTCCGCATCAGGATGGTTATTATTTTAAGCTGGCTCCTTGTGAGGCGGTGACAATGTGGCTTGCGTTGGACCATGTGGATAGGGTGAACGGTTGTGTGCGGTATGTGCGAGGCTCTCACGATTTAGGAATGCGTGAACATGGGCGCACGCGAACCTTGGGTTTTAGCCAAGGGATCGTGGATTTCCCGCAAAAGAATGATCGGCTTGCCGAGGTGCCATGTCCGGCTGAGCCAGGGGACCTGCTTGCCCATGATGCGCTGACCATTCATTGGGCGGATGGCAATCGCTCGCAGACGAGGTCTCGTCGTGCACTTGGATTGATCTACTACAGTGAGAGGGCCCAAGAAGACTCGGCTGCCCATGCTGCATACCAGCAGCGACTTGCCGAAGATCTCCGTCGTGAGGGAAAGATTTAGACCGATGAGCGATTTCTGGCTGGCTTTTTCAGGGAATCGTTTGCTAGTTCCATAGGGATGCGACTATCCCTGATTACAAGTTTTTATCTGCTGGCAGCATTGGCCTTCGCAAATGCTGAACGGGCTGTTGAAGGTGAACTCAAGTCTTTCCTGACCTCGCCTAGTCTTGAAATGCAGCAAGTGTTTCAAGGCGAGCGCTTTCCTAACATCGTCGTCACGATGAAAGGGACGGTATTGGTGACCTGGGGAAATACTCAAGTCCGTGTGCGTCGCAGCGAGGATGGCGGAAAGACTTGGGGAGATGAAATGGTCATCGCTAAACCGGGATTTCAGGGTGGGGGAACAACGGTTGACGAGAAGACGGGGGATATTCTCGTCTTTGTTGAGGAGCAACATCCGCCCGCTCCCCTGGCAGTGTACCGGAGTCAGGATGACGGCAAGACGTGGGCTGCGGAGAAGCCAGTCGTCCATGTAGATAGTAAAGGGAATGTGCCATCCATGCACATGAATGAGCATGGCCTTACTCTACGGCATGGTGAGCATGCTGGACGATTGATCCGACCTTCCCGCTTTTATGGGAAGCGCAATCACAAGGATGAATGGCCCAATCATTACACCAATGCGATTTACAGTGATGATCGAGGGAAGACCTGGCACACGAGCGATCCGTTTCCAGAGAATGGTACGGGGGAGGCTGCGATTGCCGAGTTGTCTGACGGTCGGCTCTACTACAATTCGCGGGTGCACTGGCAAGAACGCCCAAAGAACACGAGACGCCGTCACGCTTTTAGTGAGGACGGCGGCAAGACGTGGAAGGACTGGCAGGTTGTCGAGGTGCTCCCTGATGGGCACCAACACCGTTCCTACGGTTGCATGGGTGGGTTGGTGCGTTTGCCAGTAAAGGGGCAGGATGTGCTAATCTTTAGTAACGTTGACACGAAGAACGCTAAGCGCGAGCGCGGGACGGTCTGGGCGAGTTTCGATGGCGGGAGGACCTGGCCGTTAAAACGTCTCGTTTTTGAAGGTGCCCACGGTTACTCTTCCTTGAATGCTGGCCGGCCTGGGACGCCCAGCGAAGGGTGGATTTACCTCAACTTTGAAGGGGGGCCCAAGGGAGGTTCAACGGTGGCGCGTTTTAATTTGGCTTGGCTTCTTGGGGGCGAATCCACGGGTGATGGCAATGTGCCTAGCGCTCTTGCTAAATGAGCGACGACTTCGATTGGGAAGCGCGCTACCGTGAAGACACGGCAGGTTGGGATTTCGGGGAAGTTGTTCCCGCCCTTGAAGATTGGTTAGTTGATCAACCGCCAGTGACTGGCAAGGTGGTAGTGCCTGGATGTGGGCGGGGGCATGAGGCCGCTGCTGTTGCCAATAAATGGCCTGAAGCGGTCGTGGTTGGTGTCGATCTGTCAGAGACAGCTGTTCGCGAAGCGCAAGAGGGTTATGTTTTTCCTAACCTGCGGTATGATACAGGCGACTTCTTTGCCGCGAGTGGCAAAGATGATTTGGTGGCGATCATTGAGCACACCTGCTTCTGTGCCATACCTCCGGAACTCCGCCCGGTCTACCGCGATACAGCGGCAAGGCGATTACGGGCCGGAGGCCTTTTGATTGCTGTGTTTTATCTGCATCCTGAAGAGACGGAGGGCGATCCGGACGATGGTCCTCCGTGGG
>Ga0213868_10003402_pt1 | contig 14853 bp, 7 predicted proteins | sample PICome_9_FD_160087 | JGI IMG/M metagenome (GOLD analysis project Ga0213868, IMG submission 160087) | Coastal seawater microbial communities near Pivers Island, North Carolina, United States - PICO127 | ecosystem: Environmental > Aquatic > Marine > Coastal | place: USA: North Carolina | collected...
CTATGCATTTTGATAACAATATGATTGTTATGGAAAAATGGGTTCCAAAAAAACCAATTTCTGCTATTTATTTTAATGGCGAAAAGGAAATGTATTATGTAAAGCGTTTTTTAATAGACCAAGAAGGAAGAGAAGAAACGTTTATTTCTGAACACCCAAATTCACAATTAGAAATTATTTCTACCGACTGGAAACCCATGGCAGAAATTGTTTTTGCAAAAGAACGAGGTAAAGAACGTAAAGATAATTTGGAAATTAACCTGGAAGAATTTATTACTATAAAAGGTATAAGTGCCTTAGGCAACCAATTAACTAAAGATAAAGTAAATCAGGTAAACCTTCTAGAACCTTTGCCATATGAAGCTCCAGAAGAAGTTCATGCTGATAATTTAGAAGTCGTTGATGAAAAAGAAATCTCAACTGAAACTAAAAGTAAATCTTCAAATACTAATTCAGATTCTAACAGTAATGATTTAGATTCTGATGATGAAGGACAAATAACATTATTTTAAAAAATTAATAGCCTGTCACGTCGAATAAGACCCAAACTAAAAATAATTTTTAAGTTCGTTTTAACTGCTTTTGTATTTTTTTAATAGCAGATTCAATAGACTTTTCAGGTTCAATAATGTTATAAGCTCCCCAAAATTTTGGATCTGAAAAACCTGAAGCTTTTTCACTTAAAATAGTGGTAGGACGAATTAATTTACCTCTTATTTTCGCAAGGTTTGTATCTTGAATTTCCAAATCTGTAATGGCCATTTCACTACTCAAAGTGTATGTGTTATTGAAAAGTTTACCTTTCCAATTCACTTTGAAAGTTAGAGAAATATTACTGTAGGCATAATGCCATTTTCCGTTTGTCGTTCTATAATTCACACGGTATGTGGCCTCAGTGGGATATACATCTACTTTTCTAGGTTTTTTTCTAACATACATTCGACTTGCTAATTCTCTATTCGAAACATTTAAGCTATAAACAGCATTAGTTAAAGCTAAAGTTTCGGCATCAATGTAAAGTTTGCCGTAATAAAGGGGTATAATATGACCTTCTTGTTGTTTAAAGTTAACGACATAGATTTGTCTGTTATTTATACTTGTAGAGTTACCATAACTAAACTTGTATTTAGGCAAGTCTTCATCGTTAAAGATGTATTCTGGGTATTTAATAATATCAGTAAATAAATTACTAAATGGTCCGCCCTGCAGTTTTAGCGCTAAAGTATCTAGTTTGGAATAATCCGTACTCTTTCTTGCTTTTATTAATTCAATATGATCCCTTCTTGCATTATTATAGGGTTGTTTATGAATTTTAACAACTGCTTCAGAAAGAGAAGCATTTTTTCGTCGCTTTTTTATAGTTTCTCGGTAAAAAGCAGTCATTAAAGTACTTTTGTTATTGTAAAGACTACTTTTCTTTTTAAGAGTTTCTTTAACTAATTCTCTAGCATTTTTCATTGTAGCTCTTATGCTAATTTCATTTAATTGAGTTATAGCGGGAGTAAGTTCTATTTCTTCATGATTCTTTATCGATGAGATTTTTAGTTCTCTTTTTTTATAGCCTAAGTGGGAGATTGTTATACTCCCTTCTAAAAAATCATTTGGTATTTTTAAAAGAAATTCACCATCGCTATTAGTAATAGTACTAATGTTGGATTTTTTAATAACAATGTCTGTAAAAACTAATGGCTTTTTGGTATCAGCATCAATTATCTTCCCAGTTATTTCTTTAAAAGATTTGAGGTCTTGTGCAATTAATAAGCTAGTACTCACTAAAAATAAAATGCATACTAGAGAAGTAATTAACTTTTTCATAATAAATGTTTTAACAGATGTTTAGTGCTATTAAGATATTGAAAATGTATCTATTAACCTATTAATCAATAGTTTTTCTAACTTATTTTTAAAAATCTGAAAACTTAAATAAAAACAACTACAGCAATAGGTTTTTTATGTTGAGTTTCGATAAAAAGAATATATAGTTGACATTAACGATTTTATTTTTTTGTTAACCTTTATATATTTACATTCGTTTTGCTAAAACAAAAATTAACCAATCAGTTGTGCGCTTTGAGCATTATAGTCATGTACTATTTTATTTGAATACTATCTGTTTGTTATAAAAATACTCAAGCTCTAACTAATTCTTTTATGATCCCACAAATTCACATTCTATCTTAATAATAAGTTTCTATTATGCTATTGATAGTGTCATATTGATGCTTTAAAATAAAGAAAAGACAGCCTATTCCTATGAAGAGAAAATTACCAATCATTCTTATTTTTATAATTACTATTTCAGGTTATGGTCAGCAGCTTTATATGGAATACGGTTCTACTATTTCGTCATTTGATTATGAGAATTCTCAAGGACAACCATTAGATAACCTTTTGTCTAAATCTAAATCTTACTTTGGTATGGGGTATAGAAAGGTTATAAATAATCAAAAAACATTGTTTTTAGCCTTAGGGGCCTCATACAATAGTTATGGTGCCATTGGAAGTGAAAGTATTGTAGATAATTATTTTGAATGGGATGTTAGCTATTTAGGTATCAAAGCAGGATTAGATATTAAATTGTTCCAGTTAAGAGATTTGTCGTTTTTTGCCAAAGGTTCCATAGCCTCAGAATTTTTAATTAGAGGTAATCAAACTATAAATAATGATGTGTTTAATTTAGTTGGAGAAGAAGAATTTAATAACAATATTTTGTTTTTTAGAGGAGGTATTGGCTTGCAATATCCAATTTCAAATAGTACAGCAATTTATGCTGGTTATTCTTATGGAAAATCTGTTTTAATAAGTAGCGGTGAAAATGCTGAGAAATTGAATTTAAGCGCGCATCAATTTGGTATAGGGTTTATTATAAACTTACCAAATTGTAATTGTGATTTTTAAATATAGAGACTATGAAAATTTATTTATTTATACTAGTTGTGCTCTTTGGGACAGGTGCAATCAGTGCTCAAGAGAAAATAACTTCATCTAGTAAATCAGAAACCCCTAGAATAATTCGGTCTAATTTAGGAATGAGTGGTTCTACTAATAATTTAGTCACTAAGAAGGGAACGTATTATGTAAGCCAAAGTATAGGACAAAGCAGTGTGATAGGTACTTCTTTTAAAAATGGTTATTATTTAAGACAAGGTTATCAACAACCTTTAAATAAAATAAAAGTAACACCATTAACTAAAAGGAATAATTTAAACGCTAAGATCTATCCTAATCCTTTTGACGAATCTGTTTCTGTTTCCTTTGATGAAGACATGCAAAATGAAATTTCTATTCAAGTTTTTGATGTTGCAGGAAAACTTGTTTTCGGTCAAAAATTTTCGCCAACAAAAAATATAGAGCTAATTCTTAACAATATTTCTAGCGGATCATATCTAATAAAAGTACAATCCCAAAATAAATTATTTAATGCCAAACTCATAAAAAAATAACATCTACTTATTATGAAACATATACTAACCATAGGATTATTTCTTTTTTTAATACTAAAGTCATTTGCCCAAACCGATGGCATAAGCTATCAAGCTGTAATTATTGCGCCAGATGTTTTAGAATTACCTGGTGTGGATTCAGAGGGAAACTATTTACCAAACGCTACCGTTCTTGTTAAGTTCACAATTTTTGATTCTGGAAATGCAGTTGAATTTGATGAGGTGCAAACAGCAACTACGGATGAATTTGGTAGAATTAACCTTATTATAGGCGCTGTTGAACATGATGAGTTTGAAGCTATTGAATGGGATGGTACAGGGAAAGATTTACAGGTAGAAATCGATTTTCAAAATGGTGATGGTTTTGCAGACATGAGTAGGGAGATACTTACATTTGTGCCGTATGCATACCATAGAAACATAACAGCAACAGGAACATTAGATGTTGATGGCGATACCTTTTTAAATAGGGAGTTAACAGTAAATGGGCCAACAAATTTAAATAGTACCCTAGATGTTAACAATAATAACACTACCAATTTAACCGGAGATCTAAATGTACAAGGTGCAACAGTTTTAGATAGCACGCTAGTTGTAAATAACCAGAACATAACACATCTTACGGGTGCCTTAAATGTTGGAGAAGACATTGTGCCAGTAGAAAACGGTCCATGGGATGAGGATGCTCCCACCAAATTAAATGGAACTTTAGATGTTGTAGGATTATCAAGTACTAATGGTTTAACGAATAAAGGGGAATTTAGCTCCGATGTATTAAAAGGAAATGTTCTGGAAATAACGAGAGACCCTGAACGTACAATAGCTGATAATCAATCTACAATTTTGGCTGGTAATACTACCATAGGTGTGGCAGATAAAGATAACCCAAATTTATATAATGATAAATTAACAATTGATGGCGCTTTAGAAGTAAATTCACAAAATCAAATAAAAATATCCTCAGACATGTCTAAGGCTAGTATTGCTGATGGATTTGATACAGCTGATAAATTACAATTTGATATTAATTCTTACCCTTTATTAGTGGAAGGGGCAAGCCAAGGAATAGCAATTAAGATTAAAAATGAAATCCCGGACCCAAAATCAAAGTTGGGAGGATTTTCTGCTCTCAATAAAAATAACTTTATCTCATTTTGGGATGAAACACCAATTAGTGCTGTTAAACCTTTTGAATTATTAAGTGGACTAAGCGCTGGAATTTCTGAAATATTTGAAATTACTGGTTTTGATGTTCCAAAAATCATAGAAGATTTGGGGTTAATACCAAAAGGGAATACAGTTTCCTGGGAGACGATTCCTGTTGATGGACCAATGTTGTGGGGCCGGATTGAAGGAGAAACAGAAGCAAGTGAATTTTCCGCAAATGCAGATTATAATTTAGATAGATTAAGCACCATTTATGATCTTGTTGATGCAAGTTTAGATTTAGCAGATGAAATTGCAGAGGGTGTTATGGAGGGTATTGATTTAACTGGAAATGCAACAGATGTTAGACCATGTATTGGGTTTGGAGCATGTGCTGTTTCTCCTGGGCCAGCACCTATAGCGGCAAGTATAGCTAAAGCAGTTATTTCCGCAGTAAGTATACTTACTAACGTTGCCAATGAAATTTTTGCTAGTTATATGTTAATAACTTTCGATTATAATAAACAAAGGTATAGAGGGGTTTCTTATGCTTCAGGTGCTGGGGATTATGCTGAATATTTATTAAGGGCTAATGTCAATGAAAAAATGACCTATGGAGATATTGTTGGATTGCAAGGAGGGAAAATATCTAAACAAACCAATGAGTCACAAAAGATGATGGTGATATCCTTTAAACCTGCGGTCCTTGGAGCACTTCCGCAACCAGGCTTAGAGAAATTTTATGAAAAAGTGGCTTTCATGGGGCAGGTGCCCGTAAAAGTATTTGGTAAGGTAAACATTGGGGATTATATAGTGCCTAGTGGTAATAATGATGGCTTGGGAAAAGCAACAGCACCAGATAAAATTAGTTCAAAGGACATTAAAAATATTGTAGGTATCGCTTGGGAGGCTTCAGAACAAAAATATGGTGTGAAACTTATCAATGTAGCCGTGGGTTTAAATACTAACGACAACAACACTATTGTTGAAAAATTGGAAAAGCAAGTTTTAGAGCAAGAAAAGGAATTGAGCGATTTAACAAAGCTATTAGGAGAAACGATAGCGAGACTGGCAGTTCTTGAAAACAATCCTGCGGCTCTAAATATAAATGATAATAGTTCTAAGTCTGATAAAATTGCTTCTAAAGGTGTATCTTCAGATGGCCGCAAATATGAAGTAGAAAACGATGTGATTTATTATGAAATCACTGATGCTGATATTGAACGTGGTTTTAATTTGGCATACAAAATGATGCAAGATGAAGGGGTCGATACAGAACAGCATGTTTTGTGGAAAAAAATAAAAAAAGAGCCAGTTTTCAAGCTTAAAATAACAAATTCTATAAAAAAGAGATTTGATAAAGGAATACATATTCATAAAGAAATGAATAAAAATTAAGGGCTTTAATAATCTCGTGTAGATCATAACCTCATAATTTTTTAAAATTAATTTATGAGTAGTAAAATTTACTAAATGGCTGGTTATTTGCTGTTTTAATCCGTTTGAAATAACTTAAGTACATGAAAAAATATTTTCTAACTTTTTTTTGCATTTTATTTTTTGCTGCACCTTTATTAAATGCGCAAACAACTACTAGTATACCCGATAAAAATTTTGAACAAGCTCTTATTGATTTAAAAATAGATTCTGGAGATATTGATGGATTTGTATTGACTGCAAATATAAATAGTATATCTTCTCTTAATATTTCAAATAAAAAAATTGACAGTCTTACAGGAATAAAGGGGTTTACTAATTTGAAGACTTTAATTTGTTCAAATAATCGACTTAAGGAGTTAGATATAAGTCAAAATGATCTTTTGGAGAGTTTGAGCTGTTCTCAAAACGAGCTCAACAACCTTGATGTTACTAAAAACCTTAATTTAAAAACGCTTTTATTTAGTTTAAATCAAATAAAACAGATTGATATATCGAATAACCCGGAACTAAGCTTGTTAGACTGCTCTGGTAATCAATTAAGTGAACTTTTATTGTATGACAAGGTAACTTATACAGTTTATAACCCTAAGTTAGAAAGACTTTCCTGTTCAAATAATCAAATTGGAAGTTTGGATGTGACAAAAAACGAAGAGCTCATTTTTTTAGGTATTTCAACTAATCAAATAAAAGGAGAATTTGTTATCAATAACAACCTTAAACTTGAGAGTTTATTTTGCGCATCCAATCAAATCACTAAACTAGATTTAACTAATAACGCGTATTTAACAAACATAAGGGCATCTTATAACCAATTAACGATTTTAAATTTAAAGAATAGGTTTAATGATTTGATGTCTACACTCGATGCTTCAGAAAACCCAGATTTATTTTGTATTCAAATAGATAATGGTTTTACACCACCTGCAAATTGGATAAAAGACGATTGGACGTATTATAGTGAAACTACCTGCACAGATATTTATACTTATGTACCTGATGACAAATTTGAGGAACAATTAATTTTAAAAGGGATTGACTCTGGACCGTTAGATAATTTTGTTTTGACTTCTAAAGTAAATACAGAACCAACTCTGGAAGTAAGTGGGAAAGATATTCAAGATTTAACAGGCATTGAAGATTTTTTAGCATTAACCAGCTTAGATTGTAGTGATAACGATTTAACATCTTTAGATTTAAGTGCAAATGTTAATTTAACAAGCCTTAATTGTTCAAATAATATTTTACCAACCATAAATATCGCTAATAATAACGCATTAATAAATCTCGAGTGTTCTTCTCAAAGCCCTTTTGTAGACCCTCAGGATGCCACAAATAATTATACTTTTAATAGGCTCAATGTCAATGCTAATATAACCTTAGAAACTATTGATTGCTCAAATAACGATTTAATAAATTTAGATCTAAGCACCAACATCCTGTTAACTAGTGTTGATTGTTCCTTAAATCAAATAACAAGTTTAAATATTGTTTTAAATGATAAATTAACAACATTGATTTGTAATGATAATGCCTTGCGCACATTAAATGTTAAGAATGTCACTAATCCGGGTACGCTTACATCCTTTAATGCTGAAAATAATTCCGAATTATTATGTATTGAAGTGGATGATGTCGCATTTTCTCAAGGTAATGCAAATTGGTTAGAAGATGATAATAATTATTATAATGTAAGTTGTGGCACCTATGTTCCGGATAATGAATTTGAATCCTATCTCGAGTCAATTGGTCTTGGTGATATGATAGACAATAACAACTTTGTTTCAACCGCGTTGGTAAATGCTTTTGTGGGACCTTTGGATATATCAAATAGAAGTATTTCAGATTTAACAGGAATTCAAGATTTTTTGGTACTTCAGAATTTAAATTGTAGTAATAATGCTTTAACACATTTAGATTTATCAAACAATACAGCTTTAACAGCTATTAATTGTTCATTTAATCAAATTGAAAATTTAAATGTGGTTTCAAATACCGCGTTGGAAAAACTCGAGTGTGATGAGAATGCCTTACTGAGCTTAGACGTTCGCAATACGACAAACAACGGGTTACTCACAACTTTTAATGCCAGCAATAACCCAAATTTGTTTTGTATTAATGTTGATGATGTTAATTACTCAAAAAGTGCAGCAGGTTGGCAAGTAGATAGTCCTAATTACTATAATATAGACTGTGATAATAGTCGTTTTACAGATATACCAGATAATAATTTTGAACAAGCCTTAGTTGATTTAGGAATTGATACATTGCCCAATGATAATCGAGTATTAACTTCAAACATAGAACATCTATTAACTTTAAATGTAAGCGGAAAACAAATAGAAAGCCTAATGGGAATTAAAGGGTTTGCATCTTTGAAAGAATTAGATTGTAGTAGTAATTATTTAAACGATTTGGATGTTAGTGATATGATTAATTTGGAAGTCCTTTATTGTAGTTCCAATTATTTTCAAACTAATGCAGATATTCCAGTCACTAATGGATTATTAAAAACAAATGGAACAACAGAGCTAAGAATATTGTTTTGTTCCAATAACAATTTAAAAGATTTAGATGTATCTGGGTTTAGTAATTTAGAAGTACTTAATTGTTCTAATAATAAATTAACCAATTTAGATATTAGTAATAATACTATTTTAAAGGACTTAAATTGTAACAGCAATCAAATTTCTAATTTAACGGGTTATACCTTAGATAATTCTACGTTGCAAATATTAAGTTGTAGTAATAATGAGATATCAACATTATCTGTAGAAAAATACTTGGCAATAAAGACACTTTATTGTCGTTCAAATGCATTAAGTCAATTATATCTAAATACAAATATAGCTTTAGAAGTTCTCGATTTTGGTAGCAATTTGATTTCGGATATTGATTTAGCTGACAATACTAAATTAATTTCAGTTAGTGGAACAAATAATAATTTGACTGAAATTGATTTAAATACAAATGTTTACACATTTTTAGAGACATTAAATATTAGTAACAATCAAATTAGTATTCTTACTTTAAACAGCCCCAATCTTAAATATCTTTTTTGCTCTACTAATCAATTAACAAGTTTAGATTTAACAACCAACGGGAGCTTAATAACATTAAATGTAAGTTCGAATTCTTTATCAAATCTGACTTTGTCTAGTAATTTAAATCAACTTAAAACGTTCAATTGTAGCAATAATTCACTTGTTGGAGGTTTCGATTTAAGCACCATGGGAACAGGGGTATGTCCTTCGGAAAACCCAAATAATTCGAACGATTTTTGTCCAGATTCCATATCCATTAATGTGTCCAATAACCAATTAGATTTTATAAATATTCAGAATGGGATAAATAGTGAAATATCAAGTTTTAATGCAACCACTAATCCCAGTTTAAGTTGTATTCAGATTGATGATGTTAATAATATAGCATCAAATTGGTTAAAAGATGCTAATACAGCGTATAGTTTAGATTGTCGCTTTGGTGAAACCTATGTGCCAGATGAAGCTTTTGAGCAAGCATTAAGAGATTTAGGTTATGACCTTAATAAAACTGATCCCTTAGATAATTATGTGCCAACTGTATTAATAGAGGGCTTGCTTAATTTAGATATTATTGGAAAAGGTATTACAGATTTAACAGGGATAGGAGATTTTACAGCTTTGCAAGATTTGAATTGTTCTAATAATGATTTAAATGTAATAGACCTAAAGAAGAATTTGAATTTAATAGAAATTGATTGCTCGAACAATACGTTTTCAGATTTGGATTTTAGTAATAATGTAGCATTAACAATCATTAATTGTTCTAGTAATGCTTTAAGTAATTTGGAATTAACTGCTAATTTCAATCTTACTAATTTAAATATTTCAAATAATTCATTTTCAGAATTTGACTCTAGTAATATTCCTTATTTGGAAGTTTTTAATTGTGACTATAATTTATTATTGGAGCTTGATTTTCAAACTAATACTGCGTTAACTAGTTTAAATTGCCAATCTAATGTATTGGAAAAATTAAATGTAAGAAATGGTCAAAATCAAAATCTTGTTAACTTCAACGCACAAGGTAACTCAGATTTAACTTGTATAGAAACTGATATCGGAGCAATACCCGGCGGTGTAACTTGGTTAAAAGATGCTACAGCAGAATTTGCAATTAACTGCTATTATGGACAAACGAATGTTCCTGATGATGCTTTTGAGCTAGCTTTAATGGCGTTAGGTTTGGATAATGTATTAGATGATTATGTAGTGACGGCAAACATCAAAAACATTTCATTTTTAAATATAAGTAATAATACCATTGGAGATTTAACAGGGTTAGAAGATTTTGTTAGTTTGAAAAATTTAAATTTTTCAAATAATGATTTAGTGGGTGTAGATTTAAGTGAAAATGTACTTTTAGAAGAATTGGATGCATCTAATAATGTACTTACTGAGATTGATCTGTCTTTCAATCCTAATTTAGAAGTTCTAAATATTTCGACAAATAGTCTTTCTGAAGTTGATTTAAACGCTAATACAAACCTTTTTGAATTGAATGTTTCTAGCAACCAATTGACTGTTTTAAACGTTGATGTCTTAGTTGATTTACAGTTTTTAGATTGTTCATCAAATAGATTAGAAAGTCTGAGCGTAGAATTAAATCCACAATTGGTAAATCTATATTGTCAGACTAATAGTTTTGTTAGCGATCAATTAAATCTGCAAAATGGAGCAAACCCAAGCCTAATAAATTTTAATGCCACAGATAATGGTGGTTTACAATGTATTTTGGTTGATGATCCGTTTGTAGTAATAACAAATGCGAGTGGTGTTTATGATAATTGGCTTAAGGATTCTGTATCAAACTACCAATCGGTTTGTATAGATGCAGATAATGATGGTATTGCTAATGAAGACGACGTTTGCCCAGGCACACCCTTTGGAATTGATGTCGATTTATTTGGCTGTCCTTATTTAGTGCTTCCCAATGATAATTTCACGGTATTAATAACTGGAGAAACATGCTTAAATAATAACGATGGCAAAATTAACATTGTCACATCAGAGTACTACAATTATACCATAACCTTAAAAGGTGTTGATTTTAATAAAGAATATCATTTTACCAATGAAATTGATATATTAAATCTTTTAGCAGGTTCTTATGAAATGTGTATTACTATTGAAGAACAACCAAATTATATAAGTTGTTATGATGTTGTTATAAGCCAACCAGAGCCACTAGAGGTATTGACTAATAAAAGTGTAGATGGTAAAAGCGTATCCATAAATATGTCTGGTAGCTCCAGTTACAATGTTAATTTCAATGGCTTGAAGTTCAATACTTCAGATTCATCCTTAACATTAAGTTTACAAGATGGTGAAAACAATATAAAGATTGGTACAGGTATTGAATGCCAAGGTGTTCATGAAGAAACCATACTTATGTCTAATACAGTATTTGTTTACCCAAACCCATTTCGAGACAAATTAAACCTCTACATTGGAAATACTGATAGTATAAGTATAAATATATATTCTTATTTGGGACAATTGATATATTCTAAAACTTCAAATAATCAAAAATCAAATAAAGTTGATATTGATACAAGCTCTTTTGGTAAAGGACTTTATATAATATCTGTGCAAACAGAATCATTATTTTCAACATTTAAAATAGTAAAAAAATGAGACATATAACCTATATATTTTGTTTAGTATTTTTAGTTTTTGGATGCAGTAATAACCCTATTAATGATCCTGAGGGTGGAGAAGAAAACCCTATTGAGGTAGATCCAGATCTAGGAGCAGCGACAGCGGTAAATTTATATTTTCCGCAAGAAAACTCATTATGTAATTTGGGGACAAACCAAACATTAACTGAAAGTACCGTTTTTTTTGAATGGCAAGAAAATGATTCAGATAATTATAAAATTGTTATAAAAAATTCATCTAATGGTAATATTGTAGAACGTGACAGTAATGAAGACATCATTCCAATTACTATACAACGTGCTACCGTGTATAAATGGTATGTAATTTCTATAAAAGGTTCCAGAACAGAAGAAAGTGAGACTTGGCAATTTTATAATGCGGGACCAGGTGTGCAATCTTACGCCCCATTTCCTGCTGCAATTTTAGCTCCAAGTATGGCTCAACCTATTCCGACCACAAATTCTGTAATCTTGCAATGGACAGGTAGTGATGTTGATGCCGATATTGTTGGTTATGACGTTTATTTTGGAACCATTGAAACTCCAAGCCTTTTACTTAGTGAATTAATTACTAATGAAACAACTGTTGATGTATCATCAAACACCATTTACTATTGGAAGGTAATAACTAAAGATTCTTTAGGAAATACGTCTGATTCTGGCTTGTATCAATTTAAAGTGCTTTAAGAATTATATACTGTGTTCTTAGCTGCTTTTTTCATATAAATTATACCTTGGACTTAATATTTTTAAAGTAATAAAACTCTTAACTTATTTTTTTGAATTATAGAATTTGAATAGCCTTATATTTACATGATTTTATAAATTGAAATATGAAAAAAGATCATATTCCGTTTCATGATACCGGTTATTTTTCTAAATTAATGTGTGACTTTCTTGATGAAAATCGAGAAATACAGGTATTCTATAATCGTTATCCTAAAATAGAAAATTTTAAATCTCAAATTGAAGAAAAAAGAGCGTCTTTTGATTCAGCTTCAAGAATTACATTAGCTTTTGCTCTTAATAAACAATATACAAATATTGAGTCTTCAGAATTAACACTTCAAAATATTGAGAGTTTAAAATCTGAAAACACCTTTACAATTACTACTGGTCATCAACTTAATTTATTTACAGGACCATTGTATTTTCTTTATAAAATTGTTTCCACTATTAACCTTTCCAAAGAGCTAAAAACCAAATATCCAGAGTGTAATTTTGTGCCCGTTTATTGGATGGCCACTGAGGATCATGATTTTGATGAAATAAATTACTTCAGTTTTAAAGGGAAAAAGGTACAATGGAACAGAGCTTCCGCCGGAGCGGTTGGTAATTTGTCTACTGAAGGCCTTGAAGATGTTTTTAAAGTGTTTTCTGAGCAGCTTGGGAATTCTCAAAATGCTGAAATGTTAAGAGCTCTTTTTAGCAAGGCATATTTGGACCACGATAATTTGGCTGATGCTACGTTATTTTTAGCAAATGAATTGTTTAAAGATTATGGTTTAGTAATTATTGATGCTAATGTAGCTGAATTGAAAAGGGGATTTATTCCAATTATTAAAGAAGAACTGCTAAAGCAAACTTCTTATAAATGTGTTTCCGAAAGTAATAAAATGCTATCAAAATCCTATAGGATTCAGGTTAATCCTCGTGAAATTAATTTATTTTATTTGAATAAGGATATTAGGGAGCGTATCGTTTTTGAAGATGACCTTTATAAAGTTTTAAGCACTAATATTTCTTGGAGTAAGAGTGAGATACTTAATGAAGTCTCAGACTTCCCTGAAAGATTTTCCCCCAATGTTATTATGCGTCCATTATATCAAGAAGTAATTTTGCCTAATCTGTGTTACATCGGCGGTGGCGGTGAGTTAGCTTATTGGATGCAACTTAAAAATTATTTTGATAAAGTAGAAATAACCTTTCCAATACTGTTATTAAGAAATTCTGCTTTAATTCAAACAGAAAAACAAGCTCAAAAGCTGAAAAAATTAGATATTTCTTTAGAAGATGTTTTCTTAAAACGAGATGCATTAATTAATAAAAAGGTTAGGGAAATATCTAATATTGATATTGATTTTTCAGTTCAAAAAAATCATTTAAGACAACAGTTTGAAAACTTATATGATCTTGCAAAAAAAACGGATGAATCTTTTTTAGGAGCGATTAAAGCACAAGAAATAAAGCAATTAAAAGGACTTGTGCATCTTGAAAAGCGCTTGTTGAAAGCACAAAAAAGAAAGCTATCTGATGAGGTTGAAAGAATGACTGATATTCAAAATGAGTTATTCCCGAATGGTAATTTACAAGAACGAAATACTAACTTCTCAGAGTTTTATTTGGAATATGGTGAGGAGTTAATTCCTGATTTAATTGAAAATTTAAAACCTTTAAAAAATGAGTTTACAATTTTAACGGTATAGACTATGCACAAAACAGATATTGATTTAGTTGATATGACTATGGACGTCATGAAGTACGTTATAGACAGGCTTTCATCAACAAAACAAAAGATTGGTAAACCTAAAAAAGAAGAAGAGCTTAAAGCTTTAGTAGGTGAAACCATTACAGAAAATGGGATAGGTGGAGAGCGAGCCTTTAAATTATGGAAGAAACATTTAACCAAATGTAATGTGCCTATTGACCATCCAAGGCATTTAGCCTTTGTTCCTGCATCGCCAACAAGAGCTGCTGTAATGTTTGACTTAGTAACATCGGCATCTAGTATACATGGAGCCTATTGGATGGAGGGCGCAGGAGGGATTTTTTGCGAAAATGAGGCCATGCGATGGATAGTCTCTTTAACAGGTTTGCCTGAAGGTGCTTTTGGTGTTTTTACAAGTGGTGGAACAGCTGCAAATCTTTCGGCGATAGTTACAGCTAGAGAATATTGGCGTAGCCTTAAAGAGCGAAATAACCTAGAAAAGGGACTTATTATTACATCTATAGGGGCACATTCGTCAATTAAAGCGATGGCTAAAGTGGCCGATATAGATGTGCTTTTAGTAGATACAGAAGATAAATTAGAAAAAGAGGCTCTAGAGGTTACAATTAAGAATTTACCAATACAACAAAGGCAACGTTTATTTGCAGTTGTTGGTACTGGAGGTACAACAAACGCTG